>VYLF01000012.1_pt1 | contig 156291 bp, 159 predicted proteins | sample 5114371 | NCBI WGS metagenome assembly VYLF01 (sample SAMN12291773, study PRJNA351875) | freshwater metagenome | isolation source: freshwater lake | place: USA: Michigan, Kent Lake | collected 2013-08-15 | reverse complement strand
CACACGGCAGTCGGGCTCAGGCACACCGGGCATAAGGACAGCTAATCCTCATGAAAACACGAAGCAGCCACGTCTGCCCCGATTAACCCCGCTTACCCATCCCCAACCGGTGTCACCGCTGCAGCAACAACGCCCTCTCGTCGGAGATGGACTTAGGTTATGGGCGGTTTGATGGATGGTGGATAAGTTTTTATCTCTTCGCACTCCCCTCTCCCTTTGGGAGAGGGGTAGGGGGTGAGGGCCTTACGGCCACAAAAACTCATTGTGTTCTGTGACTTGGGATCGGCCATCAGCTCTCAATCACTGCGAGTGTGAGACCCTCACCCCCGTCCCCTCTCCCATGGGGAGAGGGGAGAGTCCCTACCCTGTCATCCCCGCCGTAGCGAAGCGCAGAGCGGGGACACCCAAGGACTTTGCGGCATGAGGTCCCGGATCGGCTGACGCCGTCCGGGATGACAATGCGAGGAGACTGAAGGGGTATCTCGGCAAGAGCGCTGCGCCCAGAAGAAGCCGGACCTACCCCGCCCGCACCGCCCGCACATCCTTCGCTACCACTTCCTCGCCACACGTCGCACAGGCAACATAAGGCGTGAGCACATGGCCACAGGTCTGGTGGCGATGGCGGATTTGGGTTTCGGGCTGGTTGTCGACAGCATTGCGGCCCCACTCACCCAGCATCAACATCACGCCATTGAGCGCTTTGCCTTTCGCCGACAAAACATAATCATATCGGATCGGGCGTTCTTGATAGGGCCGCTGCACCAAAATGCCTGCCTGCACCAAATGCGCCAGCCGGTCGCGCAAAATCGTGCGCGAGATCCCCAGATTGGCTTGAAAGCCTTCAAACCGATGGACGCCAAAGAAGCAGTCGCGCAGGATCAGGAAGGTCCAGCGGTCACCCAATATGCTCAAGGCCCGGGCGATCGGACAATCGGCTTGATCAAGCTCGCTCCAACGCATGTGTAAATTCTCTCTCGGTTTCCGTTGCGGAGGTGATTGACGCCAGAAGCGCCTACCCCTTAAGTGAGTTTAGTTTATAAACTGACTATAATCGTGAGACCGGGGAAAAGGCAAGCATGACCCAAGAGCGCGCGAAAGTTTGTCTGGTTGTCGGTGCTGGCGACGGCCTTGGCGGGGCCATTGCGCGTGCCTTTGCCGCCCAAGGCATGATTGTGTGCATGACAAGGCGACCCCGAAACCTCGATAGCCTAGAGGCCTTGGCCCAATCCATCCGCGATCAAGGTGGGCAGGCTCATGCCTTTGGGATTGATGCCCGCGAGGAAGAGCCGATGGTGGCATTGATCAACAAGATCGAGGCCGAGATTGGTGATCTTGAGGTGGTGGCCTTCAACATCGGGGCCAATGTGCGCTTCTCCATCACCGATACCACCTCACGCGTGTATCAAAAGGTTTGGGAGATGGCGGCCTTCGCAGGCTTTGTCGCCGGTCGCGAGGCTGCCCGCGTGATGACCCCGCGCGGTCGGGGCACGATTATTTTCACCGGCGCGACAGCGAGCCTTAGAGGTCGAGAAGGCTTTTCCGCCTTTGCCGGGGCCAAGCACGCGCTGCGGGCGCTGGCGCAAAGCATGGCACGCGAACTCGGGCCGAAAGGCCTTCATGTCGCCCATGTGATCCTGGATGGCATGGTTGAAGGCACCTTTATCAAAGGCCTTCTGCCCGATTATGAGGCCCGCTTGGCCAAAGGTGACATCATTCAAGTCGATGAAGCCGCGAAGAATTGGGTCTGGCTATGGAGCCAAAACAAATGCGCTTGGACCCATGAATTGGATCTGCGGCCTGGAAGCGAAACCTGGTGAGGAAGAAATGAAACAGCTTGAATTTATTTTCGATTTTGCGAGCCCAAACGCCTATTTGGCCTATCATGCCTTGGGGCCAATTCTTGAAGCTACTGGGGCAGAGCTTGTCATCACGCCGTGCCTGTTGGGCGGTATTTTCAAAGCCACCAGCAACCAAGCCCCCATGGTGGCGTTTGGCGGCATTAAAGGCAAAATGGATTATGAGATGCTGGAGATGCGCCGCTTTATCGCCCGTCACAAGCTGACTGCCTTCAAAATGAACCCGCATTTTCCACTGAATTCCATCCACGCAATTCGCGGTCTTGTGGCTGCGCAAGCCGCAGGAATTGGCACACCCTATCTCGAAGCGGTACTCAAGGGCTTCTGGGAAGATGGCTTGAAGATGGATGATATGAACGTGATCGCAGAAGTCCTGACCCAAGCCGGCCTAGATGGCCCCGCCCTGATGGCGGCCACCGCAGAGCCCGATGTGAAAGCCACCCTAGTGGCCAATACCGAAACGGCAGTTGCCCGCGGCGTCTTTGGTATCCCCAGCTTTTTCGTGGCCGGCGAGCTTTACTTTGGCAAGGACCGTTTGGGCCAAGTGCATGAGGCCTTAGCCGCATGAGCGAAGATCAAGCCCCTACCCGCTTTGATGCGCTTTTAAGCCAAATGGTCGAAACGGACGGGCAGTTTCATGTCACCGTCGGGCCTGATTGGATGCAAGGCCGCACCCTTTACGGCGGCATTTCAGCGGCCCTTTGCTTACGCGCTGTCCGCATGGCCTATCCAGACCTACCAACGCTGCGCTCTGCCTTGATCGCTTTTGCGGGCCCCAGTGCAGGCGATGTTGCCATCCGCCCAAACATGTTGCGGCAGGGCAAGTCTGCCGCCTTTGTGACCGCTGATCTGACAAGCGAAGCCGGCTTTGGCGTGCATGCGACCTTCTGCTTCGGGGCCAGTCGTGTATCAACGAAGCGGCAAGTGCTGTTGGACATGCCCAGCTTACCGAAACCAGATGACGTGTTTCGGCCCTTCCCGAAAGATCGACCCCGCCCCATCTTCGCCGACCATTTCGACTTGCGCCTAGCCAAAGGGGCCTTGCCCGTTTCTGGCGCGACGGATGCAGACATTTGTTGGTGGCTGAAAGCGCTGGATAGCCATGAGGATTATGCAGAAGCGACCCTTTTGGCCTTGGCCGACGCCCCGCCACCGGCGGCCCTCAGCTTGTTTGATAGCTTCACCCCACTGAGCACCATGACTTGGATGGTCGATTTCCTAACTGACGACCTATCTAGCCCAGACGGCTGGTATGCCGCCCATCTGAAAAGTGAGGCGATTGGGGACGGTTATTCGGCCCAAAATTCTTACCTTTGGGCCTCTGACGGCAAACCCCTCTTGGCCTGCCGCCAGACGATAGCGCTGTTCGGTTGACCCCGTTCAGGAGGCATCGCGTGAGAGAATGATCAGATCATCGCTTTGCGCCGCGAGGTGATCGTCAACCCGCTCTTTGGGCGGCGCGATAAAGGACTCCACTTCCCCAGTTCTCCGACACGGGCCGGTATAGCCGTCAGAGGTGATAAAGGGTCTGGGCTTATCTATGGAACTGGTTAGGCGCGCCATTAGGGCTGCGCTGGAAAACGGCTTGGCGACAATTTCTGTCACACCCGCCTCGCGCGCCTCATAGATAAAGGTCATGTCGCTGCGATGGGAGAGGAGAATGATCACCGCTGCGCGGTTGACCCCCAATTTACCGGAGCGAATGAAGCGGGTGACCGAGATGGCATCCAAATTTGGGATACTCGAATCTAGTAAAATCACGTCAAAACTACTCGTTCGATTAACGTCGATAAAGTTCTTTGAATCAGAAACTTCGGTGATTTTGCTAAATTGATGATACAATAAAATGGACCGGACAGCTGAACGGAATTGCGGGTTAAACTCAGCCAGTAGGATCGAGACGGCTCTGTTTTGAGAGGATTGGCGCATCGCCACCTTGCCTTATTTTTTGGTGTGGAGAGAGCACGCACAAAGACTTTACCCACTGGTAGTACCAATGGGTTACCTATTACCTAACAGCTTTGCAAATAGCGGTAGTTTGACTGAATAAGCCTAAAGAACCGGTGGTACCCACTTCTCTTTCATTGTTACCAGCTCTTCCGCCACGGTGGGGTGAACCGCGCATGTGGCGTCAAATTGGGCTTTGGTCAGGCCGTGCTTCACCGCAATGCCGACGGCTTGGATAATTTCGGCGGCATCTGGTCCCACGATATGACAGCCAATCACCACATCGTCGGCGGGCCGTACGATCAGCTTCATCAGCATCCGCGTCTCGTCATTGGGCATGACATAGCGCATGGGCCGGAATGTTGTCTTATAGATATCGACCGGGCCATATTTCGCCCGCGCATCGGCTTCCGACAGGCCGACTGTACCCGTGGGTGGTTGCGAGAAGACAGCCGTCGCAATCATATCATGGTCAAACGACATGGGTGTGCCGCCAAACACGGTCGCGGCAAAGCACGCCCCTTCGCGGATTGCCACTGGCGTCAAATTCATCCGATTGGTCACGTCGCCAACCGCATAGATGGAAGGCACGCTGGTTTGCGAATAGGCATCAACCTTGATCGCGCCATTGGCTTGGCGCTCAACGCCAGCTGCCTCACAGCCAAGGCCTTCGCTATAGGGGTCGCGGCCCACGGCCAGCATCAGGGCGTTTGTGTGCACGCTTTGGCCATTGGCGAGATGGGCGGTAAGGCCCGCATCGGTCTTATCAACGCGGGTCAACACAGTGTGCGTCACCACCCGAATGCCCTTGCGCTTTAGCTCGCCATGCACATGCAAGCGCACATCATCGTCAAAGCCGCGTAGCACGGTATCACCACGATAGAGCAACGTCACATCGACGCCCAAGCCCTTCAACAAAAAGGCAAATTCAACCGCGATATAGCCCCCGCCGGCGATCAGGATCGACTTAGGAAGCGCGTCCAACAGAAAGATTTCGTTCGACGTAATGGCATGCTCAATCCCTGGCACATCACTGGGCACAGAAGGCTTGCCGCCCGTCGCGATCAGGATTGTCTTGGCTGTAAACGTCTCCCCGGTGGAGAGCTTCACGCTGTTGGGGCCGGTAATTTCGGCGCGCGCTTCCAAGATGGTGACGCCAGAATTACGCAAATTGCGCGCATAGATTCCGCTCAAGCGGTCCACTTCCGCGCCCACATTGTCGCGGAGCGTCGGCCAATCAAACTTCGCGCCCTCAAAGGTCCAGCCATAGCCCGGCGCGATATCGGCCATCTCATGACCAAATTCAGAGGCATAGATCAAAAGCTTCTTGGGCACACAGCCCCGGATCACACAGGTACCGCCAATCCGATACTCTTCCGCCACCGCCACCTTAGCCCCAAACGCCGCACTCATCCGCGCCGCCCGCACACCCCCCGACCCCGCACCAATGACAAACAAGTCGAAATCAAAGGCGGTCGCATCAGTCATGGGGGGTCAGCTTTCGTTAGGGGTCGTGGCGTTCCATGTAAGGCGCGGGGCGGATGATTGCTAGGTGGTGGGTGTGGTTGGGGTTAGGTTAGCGAGCAAAAGGTACGTAAATGAATGCAGCCCTGACTAAGTTTGGATCTATGACTAACCTAAGCGCTTGATCGCCAATCGAGGTTAGAAATTACTTGAAAGGATACTTTAATTAGAAAAGTGAATGAGCGACCTAATGACGACAGCATTTCAATGCACTCCTGCAGTAGCCACTTCAAATTATACGGGGAAGATTTACTACCTTTGAATGCAGGCGTCTTTTTTAAAATTTTAAAGTTGGTAAGTTCTACTAGTTATGCGGCGAGTGCCGGGGCTGTACTGGCTTCAAATGTCCGTTTTGTATTTAGCGCTTGGCAATTCCAACAAGGAGTCGTGCTCTATTCGCAAAATCCATAGCACTTTGTGTATAAGTCCGTTCATCAGCAAAACCATTGAAGGAATTGACATTGGAAAAAAAATCAAAAGATCGGCGGTCCCAAGGAATAACCCCCAAAACTGATATCGAGCATCCCTTTTATGACCGCTTGAAAAAATATCTAGACCGGCTCAAAAAATCGACAAAGGGCGAACAAGTTCTCGTGTCGACTTCGTTGATCGAGACAATCTTGGAGGAATTGATACGAAAGCGTTTGCCGGTACCCAAGGCTTCGAAAGCTCTGTTCGAGGGGGCATACGCTCCAATTGCCACACTCTCGGCAAAGATCGATCTTGCTTATGGCTTGGGAATTATTTTTGAAAAGGAACAAAAGGATCTTCACGCGCTTCGAAAAATTCGAAATCTGGTTGCCCACGAATTTGATTTTGATTTCGAAAGCGACAAGGCAAAAAGAGTAATTCAAACTATGTCTTGCGGACTTGAAGCTTTAGACAAACTGCCGATTGGTCACGCGGGTCGGGTGGACGAATATCAGCAACGTTTTCAGATGATCATGACTAGTTTAGTGCTTAACCTCTATGGACGAGAGACGTTCATGAGTACTATTGAGCGTTCGGCAATTCCAGCAGCAATACCAATGCTTGAGGAGTTGCGTAAGCTTCGCAACGAATTGAGTGATGGACCTCCTCGCGTCTAGTAGACGTAGTAAAGCGTAGTCCGAACTAGGAATCACTCGCTCCTGTGGACCAATATTATCTTTATACTCAGGTTCTTAAAGTATACCCCCTAAACCTCCACCATATCCACCCCATCGTCATGGCCAAACAGCACCGTCCGCACGGTGCGGGGGAACGTCAGGAAGATGCCGTTTTCGACGACGCCGGGGATGGTGTTGAGGGCGGTGGCGGTGGCGGCGGCGTCGGGGATGTGGCCGCAGGCGCAGTCTAGGATGTAATTGCCATTGTCGGTGATGAAAGGCCTACCGGGGGCACCGGCTTCGCGCAGTTTGATATCGGCGGTCTTGCAGCCTGTGGCGCGTAAGGCGTCAAACACTTTTTTCGCGGTGATGGTAAAGCCGAAGCTGGTGACTTCTACTGGCAGAGGAAACGCGCCTAAATCATTGACCAGTTTGGATTTATCGGCAATCACCACCAGATGATCGGTGGCGTGGGCGACGATTTTTTCGCGCAATAAGGCCCCACCCCCACCTTTGAGGAGGTTGAGATATTGGTCAACCTCATCCGCACCATCGACCGTGACGTCAATCCGATCAGCTTGGTCGACTTCGATTAGAGGGATGCCAAGGCTGGCCGCGAGGCGGCGGCTGGCTTCTGAGGTGGGGATGGCGCCAATGGTCAGGCCCTCGCGCACCCGCTCGCCCAACATGGAGATGAAGTGATTGGCGGTAGAGCCGGTGCCAAGGCCCACGATCATGCCGTCTTCAACATATTCGAGTGCCGCGGCGGCGGCCTGCATCTTGGCAAAGTCTGGCCCGGTCACGCGCCCTCCCCCTTAGATTTCAGCGCTTTGGCGGCAGCCTTGCGGGCGCGGAATTTGGTGGCCCAGCCTTCCAGATTGCGCTGATCGGCGCGCTCTACGCCCAGCGCGCCGGCTGGCACGTCCTTGGTGATGGTCGAGCCTGAGCCCGTCATCGCACCTTCGCCAATCGTGACGGGGGCGACCAACATCGTGTCTGAGCCGATAAAGGCATTAGCGCCGATTTCGGTGTGGTATTTGTCAAACCCGTCATAATTACAGGTGACAGTGCCAGCCCCGATATTGGTCTTGGCCCCCACGGTGACATCGCCCAGATAGGTCAGATGATTGGCCTTGGCCCCTGCCCCAATCTTGGCCTTTTTGGTTTCCACGAAATTGCCGATATGGGCGTTTTCCCCAATGTCGCTGCCCGGGCGAATGCGGGCATAGGGGCCGATCAGGGCTCCCTTGCGGATTAGGCAATCTTCCAGATGTGAGAAGGCGCGGATAATGGCCCCGGTCTCAACCACCACCTTGGGGCCAAAGACGACATGGGGCTCAATCGTCACATCATTGGCGATCTCGGTATCGTGGGCGAAATAGACGGTGTCGGGCGCGATCAGGGTCACGCCCGCAACCATGGCCTCGTGGCGTTTGCGGGCTTGGAATTGCGCTTCGGCTTGCGCAAGCTCGACCCGGCTATTGACGCCTAACACTTCATCCTCCGTGCCCGGCACGGCCGTGGCGCGCAGACCGCGGGCGCGGGCAAGGGCGACAACGTCGGTCAGATAATACTCGCCCTTGGCATTGTCGTTTTTGACCTCGGACAATAGCTCAAAAAGCAACGGTGCCGGGGCGGCCAATACGCCGGAATTGCACAGGCGCACGGCCAATTGCGCGGGGCTGGCCTCTTTAGCTTCCACAATGGCATCCAGATCGCCAGAAGCGTTTAGGATCAGGCGGCCATAAGCGCCGGGGTCTGCGGCCTCAAACCCCAGAACGGAAACGGCAAAGCCTTGAGCGAGGCTATCAAATACTTGGGCGGCGGTTTCGGTGCGGATCAAGGGGGTGTCGGCATAGAGCACGATGGCATCACCCTCAAAGCCTTTGAGCGCATCCTTGGCCGCGTTCACGCCATGGGCAGTGCCAAGGGGGGGATCTTGTAGCGCCGTTGTGCCGGGGCCGAGGCTGGCTTCTGCCACCAGCTTAGCATCTGGATTATGGCTTCCGACCACGACAATGATCTTCTCACAGCCGAGGCTTTTGGCCAAAGCAATCGTCCAAGCCATCATCGGGCGACCGCCGACAGGGTGGAGGACTTTCGACAAGCTCGACTTCATGCGGGTGCCGTGTCCAGCTGCGAGAATGATGGCGGCGCGCGCGCGAGACATGGGATTTCCTTCCAGGATGCAAGTGCTGATTCGGCTTGTGCCCAAACGTCTAGCCTTCTAGCCGTCGAACGGGCAGACAGGCCAGAGGCTAAACAGAAAAACCTTTCTGGGTCGAGTTGGCGAAAACCAAAGGACGATGGGACATGCGCGGAATAGATGGGCTGGCGATCTCGTTTGATCTAGACGGCACCTTAGTCGATACCGCGCCAGACCTTGTGCGCGCGACCAATGCCGTGATGGTGCGCGCCGGCCTGCCCGAGATTTCCCTGACCAGTGTGCGTGGCATGATTGGCCAAGGTGCCCGGGCCTTGGTAATCAAGGCAGGCCTTGCGGCCGGTGTTCGCTTTGATGAAGAGACATTGGCCATCCACATCGCGCATTTTTTGGAGGTCTATCAAGCGGGCCTGACGCAAGAAAGCCTGCCATTCGAAGGCGTGATCGATGTTTTGGAAACCCTGTCGGCCAAGGGGGCAATCCTCAGCGTTTGTACCAATAAGCCAGCGCATTTGGCCCAGCCAGTTCTCGAGGCTTTTGATATGGTGCGCTATTTTAAGGCCATCGTTGCCAATGGACAGGCCGGTGTGAACAAGCCCGATGGTCGCCATTTGACCTATACGATTGAGGCCAGCGGCGGCAGCGTCGACCGGGCGCTGATGGTGGGCGACAGCATCACCGACCTACAGGCCGCACGCAATGCGTCGATCCCGGTAGTGCTGGCAACTTTTGGCTACACCATAGAAAAAGCGTCCGCCTTGGGGGCGGACGCTGTCTTTGATCATTACCATGAGCTGCCTGATTTGATCGAGCAGCTTTTGATAAGATGATTTATGCGGCTTCAGTCGCAGCGCGACGACGTGGCAAACCATTCACCATGTCAGAGCGCACATCGGTACGGCCCGAACGCATCGCAGGAACGAAACCTTCTTCAACCAGATCAACGCTGACGTCATAGCCACGCTCGCGCCAATACTCTTGAATCTTCAGCTTCAAACGTCGTGCGCCGTCGTTCGTGCAAAAATCGCCTTCCATTTTAGTCCTCATTTTTTTCTGTTATTGATTAGGTGAGACAAACCCACAACGAGCATCGGTTTGTTTTGGATGGCGGCTTAAACTACACAAACCTGTCACATTCAAGGCAAAAATCGACGAATTTTGATGGGACCTAAAGCACCAAAAAATCATCAAAATGGGACTTGACATAAGATTTCCTCAACATGTCCCAAAATCGAGAAAAATCGCGGTAGAAACTTCCACTTTTTTCAACATATCTAGAATTTTTTTGGGATTTCTCGGTCGATTTTCATGATTCACCGGAACTCGGGACCCTCATTTTCCAAAGTAATAGGTGCTTTGCAAATTTGCATGGAACCGATTGCGATCGGTAAATCAGGGTGAAAACTGCCGAAATGAGCCGTATCATAGGAAAATCGCCTGCCCTAACGTCACCTTTGGCCCCCAGAATTGATTCCCATCTGCATCGATCTGGGGATAGCGCAGCTAAACTAAAAGCTCAGACCCACCCACAACTTTGGCGCACGGAATCAAGGATTGGCACCTTCCCCTCTTGACGTTACCGGCCCCAACCGTCATGACGCCGCCTCTCGCACTCAATGCCCCTTTGGCGGCACGGCGGACGGGCGATTAGCTCAGCGGAAGAGCACTGCATTCACACTGCAGGGGTCACTGGTTCAATCCCAGTATCGCCCACCATTTATCTCCAGCGTATTCATGCGGTGTAGGGTGCGGTCCGTTAGGACTGCACCGTCACAGGGTAAATAGGCACGAATATGGACTCGTCCCACAGTCAGTTTGAGATTGCGGATAAGCGGTGCATTGCTACCAGAATGCACCCTACCCAACGGCTTGATCTAACTTCGGTGCTTGCAAAACCGCAAACTAGCCGCTTAAACTTAAGCCCAAGAATACCGCTAATATTTCACCAATCTAGGCTCTTATCAGCGCGAACAGTTCCGACGACTAGCAGTTGTTAAAGCGCCTTGGATCGTCCAGGAATCTTGGCCAGAAGGCCGTTTTTTTGTCGTCGCGAGGTCAGTAATCTCCAAATGAGTAACATTGATAATCTAGAGAGACTGAATCGGTTACGAGAAAGTGGCGCACTTACAGAAGAAGAGTTTCGTCAAGAAAAGCAAAAATTGATCTCTGGGAAACTGCCTGATGCCCAAAAGCAAATTTTCAAAATTGCGTTTATGGTGGGCATAATCCTTCTTGTTGTTATAGCGCTTGTCGCATTGCTGTGGCAAAATCAAAGGACCGAAAATCAGATTGTAAAACTGGAAAAAGCCGCCATAAGTGCTCCTGCTGGCAAACTCGATCTTGAATCACCGAAAGCAAAAGACATTTCCATCGCCGAGAAGGTGGAGCCCGCAACCTTAAACAACGCATCGTCTAAAACAAAGCCTAACCTTGCAAACTTGACTTTCGCTACATCAACCGAGGTCCTCGGGCTGAACCCAGGCTACCTCGAGAAGCGACTCGGTGTGCCAAGGGAAAAGAATTCTGATTACATTGTTTTCGAAGTTGGCGGATGCACCATTTTCTATTCCATATATAATGGCTCTGTCGCTACTTTTGAGGTCGATGTCAGCCAGAATTGCCAACCTATAATTCAAGGCGTGAAGATGACCCCAAAAATTAAGGCTGGCCAGATTTTCGACAAGATGGGATGGGGAGAGTATCTCGCAAGTTGCCTCTATGGCTGCGGGAATGCGGCAAATCCAATTGCCTATCTCACTTATCCGGGTTTGCGCGCGACAGGATTTGTTCACGTGTATTATGCAACAGATTACGACCAAGTTAGCAGCGCTCTTGAACTCTGGGAGAAGGCAGTTCGGAGACAACGTGGACTTGGTGAGTTTGAACCGCCAGATGATATTGCGGCTTTCAGTTGCGTTTCCAAGCCTCCAGCGGAGGTTATCGCTATACTTCGAAAAGCCTCAATTCGCAGTGTCCGCGTTGAGCAAGATGATTACCCGTACAGGTGCTGAAAGCGGGGCATCAGCAGCCCGAATAGACGCTTTGGGCGAGTCCGGCATCAGCAATGCGCTTCGCGCGGTAGGGTGCATTCCATCAGGAATGCACCGCCTTCAAGCCACGCCAGGATTTGCCCGAGCTGGTTATTCGCCAAAGGACTAAAAATGACAGCACGTTACCACGCTTAACGGAAATCGGTGCATTCCTTGGGGAATGCACCCTACCCAACGGCTTGGTTCTTTTCAGACGGCATGCGCCCTACGCTTCTGTTCGATCCAGATTTTCAGTGAAGTCCGCACCAAGTTTTAAAATAGCTAGGTGTTGCGCGACGCCGTCGGCGTCGGGAACACCCCGCCGTTCGCCGCAAATGATGGACAGGCCGGCTGTGCCGCGATTGCGCGGCGACTTACTCGTCTTGGGAACCGCAATAAATGGCCCCTGAAGCTACGTTCACTCGGTCAAGGTTGGAATAAGCACCTTGCTGGCGATTGCGTCTGCGAGCTTCGTTACAAGTTGATTGTTGCCTTCAGTCAGTGTGCCGCCGACCATGAAGCCTGGCCACTCTTTAACCTTGAGCCATCCGTCAGCGGGGCCATCCGTATCACTTCCAATCATAGCCGGGTTGCCAAAGAACACGAGCAATTTGCGTTTCTGATCGATAATCTTCGGATCGTCCCATTTGGCGCGCAGCCCGTCATAGGTGCGCGGCATCTTCGTGGCAGGCGGATAGTCCGGGTTCTTCAAGCTTACAGAGTGGCTTGGCCTGTGCGCGGTGATGTCTGTCCACACGGCGATGACGGGATAGACCGCCTGCAACGGCTTGGTGCCCCCGCTGGGGAGATCGCCAACCTTCGCCCAGGTCGAGTCCATAGCCTCGTTCACACATTCAAGCCCCGACTCTGGCGCGTCCGCGCCTCCTGTAGCCGTTTCCGGGCTCACGTAGGCGCTGAAGCTGGTTCTGTCGGCCGGGAGATTGAAGAATGCGGACGACTTCATCGGCGGCGTATCTCCAACCCCCTTCCAGTATTCGGGATGGGAAGAACTTATCATTACCCATTTCGTGCCGTTATGCCACCATCGATTCGATCCGGTGAGGTTTGACCCGCCATAGTCGCGATAATAGATGGCTCGAACGCGCATGACATCGAACGCCTTGATGCCGCGCTTCTCCAACTCCGCGGTAAGGTTGGCTTCAAGGTTGAGCGCGTTTGTCTTGACGGCGTTTAAGGTCGACCCCATTGAACCGGTCGCATCAATGCACATGACAATGTCCAATTGGCGAATCTCTGGCCGCGCAATAGCGGCCGTTGCCCGTAAGGTCGAGGAAAAACTGGGGAAGCCGAGGATGCCTACAAAACGCGTCGGGATGACGATATCCGCCCGCCCTTCGATACGCTCCTTATCTTCCGTCATCACGAATTCTTTGTGGGAGACCATTGCAAGTTCATTAGATGACAGGTTCGCATTAAAGTGACGCTCTGCAATCTGTGCCCGTTCGCTGTCCTCATCATCCAATCTGGCCGCAGCCAGTGTCCCCGCATCGACAGCCGCCTGAAACTTGGTCTCAATATTGGACTTCTCGGTATAATCCATCGTCATCCCGACCATGAGCACAACCGAGACAGATAGGAGCGCGAACGCTACTGCTAGCGAACCGCGAGCATCTATATTGAAGAATTTGATGCGAGCGAGCAATTTCGAGATCGTCATCTTCCGAAACACCAAGTCTAAATGGACAGCAGCACTAATTGAGATTGAAAAGCATTCAATAACCATAGAGACTTAAGAAATTGAGAATTCAAAGTATCAAATTTTAAGATAACAAATGTATCCCTAAGCAATGCGCTTCGCGTGGTAGGGTGCATTCCATCAGGAATGCACCGCCTTCAAGCCGCGCCTAAATTTGATCAAATTAGTTTTTCGCTAGAGGACTAAGAGTGGCAACACGGCACCACGCTTAAGGGAAATCGGCGCATTCCTAACCGAATGCATCGTACCTAGCGGCTTGGGCTATTGATTTAACCCTAAGTTTAGATATCCCTATACAGGGCTTTAGATCTGAACTTGACGGGATGATGCATGTTAAGCTTGCTGTTTATTTTTTTGATCTCTTTGGCTGTTTTTTTGGCTATTTTTCTAGGAGCGACTCTGGGCGCAGTAATCTTGGGCTCAATTTTGTATTGTTTGTTTCGCGCAGCCGTGGGTGTTTTTGTGAAGAATTTGAAGGTCCGCTATCTGCTTTCAATCGTGCTTACGACGCTCGGCGTCCTGCCGTTTTCAACTTGGGGCTACGCAATTAGTGGTTCTATGGATTGGATAGTTAGCTTGCTTTACGTTCCAGGACTAATAGTTGTCGCAATCGTGTTTTATCGGCGTGATGTAATCGTCTCAGTCGCAGGTCAAAATGCTTAGCAATGCGCTTTGCGCATTAGAAAATCGGCGCATTCATTGGGGAATGCACCCGACTCAACTGCCTGATCTGCACACCGCCCCACTCGCCAATGAAACCCTGTGTGCAACCTCGAGAACCCATGCTAGGCTCCACCGGAGGGCTTCACTGATTGAGGGGTGGAATGGCTAGTAATCGACATGTGGGTTCGCTTGGTTTGATCTTGGCCATGTTGTTGGCTGTGACCGGATGCGCCAGTGATCCATTGATGCTCAAAATTGTTAGCGCGCCTGAGGCCCTCATTCACGGCAAGCTCAATGCCGCCAGTGACACTAAGCCAATCTCGGATTTACCCGGTGGCGGCATGCTCTATGCGACTGATCGTGCCCCGGTGGGCATCTCTGAGAGCGGGTTTTATGGTGGAGTCCGCAGTCAAGCTTTGCGGGTCGGTCTGGCAAAGCTGGAAGTGGGCGATAGCGACCTGACTTGGGAAAAGGCGCGGGAGATTTCCATTCTGAAGAACCAGGCGGCCAATTATCCGCTGCGCGTGACGGGCGTGGAGGAATTCGGTGCCCTAGACCCCCGCACACCTTTAGCCGAGGATGGGGTGAGCGATGAGGCGGGCGTGGCCCGCGCCCGCTTTGCCAAGGAGATCAATGAACGCTTGGACCAATCGTCCCAAAAGGACGTATTCATCTATGTGCATGGCTATAAGGTCGTCTTTGAAAATCCGGTGCTGATAAGCTCAGAACTCTGGCATTTCTTAGGCTATGAGGGTGCGTTTATTGCCTTCTCTTGGCCATCGACGCCCAAAAGCACCGCCTATTTTGGTGATATTGACGCAGCAGCTGGCATGGCCCGCAATCTTCGCGAACTGATCGAGTTTGTGGAAACCTCCACGAAGGCAGAGCGGATTCATATTCTGGGCTATAGCGCCGGTACCCGCATGGTCGCGCGCGCGATGGAGCAAATCTCGCTGATCAATCGGGGACGCGAAACCGACCCCAAGCGCCTCGGTCACAAGCTCGAAAACGTCATGCTGGTTAGCAGCGATATCGACCGGGATGTCTTTGCGGCTTATTTGGCGGACGGCATCCTTGGGTCTCAGCGGCATCTGATCATTTATGGATCACAGCGCGACCGCGCCTTGCAGGTATCCAGTGTCGTAACCGGCCACAAGCGGCTGGGGTCCACCATGACGTCGAGCGAACTGACCCCCGCCTTCCGCCGCCTGCTGACCAACAATAAGGAACGAATTTCCTACATCAATGTCTCCCATGCTGAAGACATTACGCTCGATAACGGACATGGCTATTTCCGTTCCAGTCCTTGGGTCAGTGGCGACATTTTGATGAAGCTTGCCTATCGACTTCCCCCAGAAGAAAGAGGCCTTGTGCGCGACCCGACGACTGGGATCTTGTCGTTTCCGCCAGACTATCTGCAACGCATGAGCGGGATTCAATCGGCGAGCTTCGCAGCCCTGTGCTCAAACAAGTCCATAACAGTGCCTGTTGCCCCGAACTGTAAGTCGAAACCGCTGCTTACGCCGCCAAAGAAGTGAGAATAGAGGGGCTGGTTGGGTAGGGTGTATTCCTTTTTTTGGGGGTTAGCTCCACCCTTTGGCTTGGTCTACTCCCGCAAAAACGCCAACAACGGAACCATGCTCGCGCCCGCATCTTCCTCATGCGGCACATGGCCGAGGGTGTCGAAGGTCGTTAGCCGCGCATTGGACAGAGCTTTGAGATAATCTTGGGCATTTGCCACAGGGATAAGAGCGTCCTTCTTACCCCACAGCAGCAAGACGGGCTGGGTGATCTTTGGCAGGATCGGCCGTGGGTCGACGAGGACAGTTTGCTGCATGCGGGCCAACAAGGCGTCTCGGCTGCCGGGGGCCAGCGTAAGGTCGTAATAGCGGTCAAAAGCCGCGTCGGTCAGCCGTTTGGGGTCGGCGTAAGCGGCCTCAATATTGGGCCGATAGAGTGCTTTGGGCAGAACATAGGACATGATGGACAAAAGCGCGGGCACTTCGGCCTTTTGGCCATAGGAAAAGCCAGGGCTTGCAAACCCATCGGGCGCGATCAGCACCAGCTTGCTGACCCGGTCTGGATGGTTGGCGGTAAAGGTCCATGCAATCCTGCCGCCCAAGGAATTGCCGACAAAGACAGCTTGCTTGATGTCCAGCTTGTCCATCAGCTTGAGGATGAGGGCGTGGGTACGCGCGTCAGTATAATCCCCTGTTGGATCTGGATCAGACAAGCCAGCGCCGGGCAGGTCTAAACGCACGACGCGGTGCGTGCGCTCTAGCGGCCCGGCCCAAAGGTCCCACGTCTGTAGGCTAGAGCCAAAGCCATGCAGAAGAATGATGGTTGGCGCTGATTTAAGGCCCGTGTCGCGGATATGCAGGCGAAAACCGCCAATATCGACGAGGTCGGTGGGATTGTTCAGATAACGCGCCTCCAGCTCGTCTCGCGAGCGATCCGGGGTCCAGAGCCAGAAGGCTAGGGCTATAAGCAAGATTAGACCGATGGCGCCCGCTCGTTTAAGTGTCATTGCAACCCTGCTTTCATTACCCAATTACGGTCGCACAAACTTGCTTAGAAACCTAGTTGTCATTCTATCTTGGATATTTATGATGGAGCTACTTCTAGACCAAGCGAAGGCGTGAGCGGATGAAAAAAGCGATCATTTGTCTGGCCTTGATGGTCAGCGGCTGTGTGTCCCCCTCTGGCCTCTGGGGCACGGTGCCGAACCCGGAAGATCCTAAATATAGCTCACCGAATTGTCGCGCCATTCGTGCGATGGCGGCCGAATATGACTTTCGATCTTCCTCGCGGACTGGCTTAGCCTTGGCCGCAGAAAGCTCGCAGAAAAAACTCAAGGAATTGCCGACTGCCAGCGCATTTGCCAAGCAGCAGGAACGTGGCCCGATGATCACCGAAGGCGTGCAGGCATTATGCACGTCCTAGCGCGATAGGCCCCTCACCTTTTTTGACGCGGCTGGTCGCGCCGCCAGTCCCAAGGGGCCTCGAAACTACCCTTCCACATGCCTGCCTTCGCGGCTTTGGCCTCTGCTTCATAGGGACGGTAAGCTTTAGAATAGCGTCGAAAGGCCAATGCATGGCCATTGCGCACCATCCAAGCCTGTAGGTCTTCCCCCGCCACAGAACAGCGCGCCACGACGCGGTCGAAGCGATCCTTGCCAGTCGGCTGACAGGAGACAGCCCGCGCGCCCACCTTGTCGGACAAAGCAAATGCCGCACGCTGGCCACAGCGATAGGTTCTGGCTGCTTGATCTAAACAGGTTTGGGCGGATTCGGGCGCATCAATGCCGAACAGGCGGATGCGCGTGCCTTGGACCTCCAACGTGTCGCCATCAATGACCGAGGCCCGGCCCTGTAGAGGCCCCGCCAATGCTTTGGACCCTGCCTCTAAGGGAAACGCAATTAGGCCGCCAAAAGCAACCAGACACAAAACACTCTTGGGAACACACATGAACGCGACACACTACAAAACACAACTAGCTGGCCTGATCATGGTTTGTGCGCCAGTGCAACTCCAGTCCTCGCCCGTTCAGGCTAGCGGCGGGGGTAAGCCGGAACACAATGCCAGCCAGTGCAGCGGCTGTAGCTGTCGCGGTGGCCCCGGCTGGCGCTCTAAGCGCACAGGGCAGTGCGTGGGCTGGGAAAACCTCACGAGAGAATGCGGCAATCCTCCGAGCCCAAAGCGGTGCACGAAGGAAAACTAAATTTACTGAGGTGTTTCCTGAGCTTAGTCGTCAAAACCGACAAAGGTGGTGGCGTCGGCCACGCTTTTGCGCTCTGACACTACCGCATTGGCCGGGAAGGTCTCGTCTGGCCATCCCAGCGCAATGCTCTTCATGATGACTTGATCATCTGCAATGCCCGCGTGCTCGCGCACGACTGGCGATTGCATGATGCCTTGGCTATTGATCACGGTACCAAGCCCTCGCGACCAAGCTGCATTGACCAAAGCGGTTGCCACCGCCCCACAGTCAAAAGGCGTATCGTCGCTGCCATCTAGGACTTTGTCATAGGTGATGATGATGCACACCGGGGCGTCAAACTGGCGAAAGCCGCGCAGCACCCAATCCTGCCGCATGACTTGATCTTCGCGCGCGATCCCCATGGCGGCAAACAATTGCTTGGCGACGCCTACTTGGCGATCCCGGTGCACGCCCGAAAAGGCCCCACCAATGCGAAACTCGCGCGAGTGCGGCACGCCAGCCAGATTACGTTCCGTATTGCCCGCGCGAATGCGGTCTAAGGGTTCGCCCGTTAGGACATAGAAGTTCCAAGGCTGGGTATTCATCGACGAAGGTGCGCGCATGGCCAGCGCCAAAATCTCCTCGATCAACTCTTTCGGCACAGGATCTGGCTTATAGCCACGAATGCTGCGCCGACCCAAAACAACCTGATCGAATTCCATATGATACCCCTGAGCCGTTGTGCGCTTTACGCGCTTCCTTCCCTCCTACAGGGACTCAGGCGGGTTGGTCAAAATGCCGTAAGGTGAACTTGATCTGGCTCCCGCCCAAAAAACCAAGTCTCTAACGTTTCCGAATTTACAAAGCCCAGAAACGCGCCCACACTCCATCAAAAGCGCCCATGATTTCAGATCAAAAGCAGGCGCAAATGACGGGGGCGGACATGGCAGACGGGCTTAATTCTCAATCTGACAGCACAAGTGTGAGGGCGAGCGTCCCGCCACCCAGTCTGGCGACCAAGATTTCCTATGGCTTTGGGGCAATAGCTTACGGTGTCAAAGACAATGGCTTTGGCTTCTTTTTATTGATTTTTTATAGCCAGGTTTTGGGCGTGGATGCGCGCCTGATCGGGCTCGCTATGACGATTGCCTTGTTTCTGGATGCGCTCAGTGATCCAGTTGTTGGCTATTGGTCTGATAATTTTAGATCCAAATGGGGCCGTCGCCATCCCTTTATGTATGCTTCGGCACTCCCGGTTGCCGCGTCCTTTTTCCTTCTCTGGAACCCTCCAGAGGGTTGGTCAGATATAGCCTTGTTTTGGTATGTGCTGGTGATTTCTGTGTTGATCAGAACCTGCATCACCTTTTACGAAACGCCCAGTTCTGCCTTGGCCCCAGAGCTAAGCGATAACTACGACCAACGCAGCGGACTCTTGAGCCTCCGCTTTTTCTTTGGTTGGACCGGCGGCAATATGATGGCCGTGATTATGTTCGTGGTGCTGTTTCCAGCTTTTGCGACCCCCACCATTCCAAATGGCCAGTTCAATAAGGATGCTTATTCGACTTATGGCATTATCGCTTCGGTGATGATTTTTGTCGCGATTATGGTCTCTGCGCTGGGAACCCATAAGCGCATTGTTCATCTCAAAGCGCCACCTCCTGTGCGCACTTTGTCGATCGGCTTAATTTTCAAGGAGATTTTCGAAACTTTGGCCAATCGGTCGTTCATCGCTTTGTTTCTAGCGGCCATTTTCGGGTCGATTGCGTCAGGCCTGTCTGCGTCCATGACCTTTTATTTTACATCCTTCTTTTGGGGGTTCACGCCCCAACAGACCGGACTTTTGACCATTAGCGTCTTCGTTTCTGCGATTATCGGGGCAGTCATGGCCCCCCTTGTGACCAAATCAATCGGCAAGAAGCAGGGTGCGATGATCATTGGGCTGGTTGCTTTTCTGGGAGCACCCTTGCCCATCGTGCTGCGTCTTCTCGGAGTCATGCCAGAAAATGGCGACCCGACTCTGTTCTGGATCGTCATGCTCGCCAATATGGTCGATACCGGGCTGATCATTTGCTTCCAAATCTTGTCGGCATCCATGCTGGCTGATCTGGTGGAAGATGCAGAGATCAAGACCGGGCGACGGTCGGAAGGCATTTTCTTTGCGGCATCGACCTTCATTCGAAAATCCGTGCAAGGGCTTGGTGTGATCACGGCGGGCTTTGTCTTGGCGGCTGCGCAATTTCCTGCCGGCGTCAAGCCAGAGCAGATACCCGAAGATGCCCTAACCCGGCTTGGCCTATTCTATGTGCCAACCATTCTATTCCTATGGTTGACCATGCTGGCAATCATGTCGACCTATCGTCTCAAGCGCGAGGATCATGAGAACAACCTACGCGAGCTTGCTTCGAGACAGAACCAAGTCGCCGATTGAGAGACGGCTTTACACACGACTACCCAGCAAAAAGGCCAGCCCGTCGGGCTGGCCTTTGAGTATGTCTATGTTTGGGTAAGCTCTAGAGCTTAAGCCGCAGCCTTTTCCCCAGCGCTCAAAGCCGCATAGCGCTTCAAATGCCAATCGGCACTGCCGGCTTGGGTGTCGATCATGGTCAGGCGCTTGAAGTAATGGCCGATGGCCAGCTCGTCCGTCATGCCCATGCCGCCAAAGATTTGGATCGCGTTTTGGCCAACAAAGCGACCACCGCGACCGATTTGCGTCTTAGCACCGGCGCAAGCCTTGGCGCGTTCCAGCACGTCATCTTCACCACAGCGAATGGCGGCGAGATAGGCCATCGAAGTCGATTGCTCGGTCCACATGAACATGTCGACCATGCGGTGTTGCAGCACTTGGAACGAGCCAATGGCGACGCCAAACTGCTTGCGCTGACGGGCGTAATCCACCGTCATGGCATGGGCGACGCGCATGCCACCGACAGCCTCGGCGCACAAAGCGGCGATGACATTGTCTTGGGTCTCTTCCAACGCTGGCAGGATCCCGTCGACGGGGCCGATAACGGCATCAGCACCGACCGAAACATTTTCCAGATAGACGTCGCTGGCGCGCAGGCCGTCGACGGTTGGATAATCCTTGGTCGATACGCCAGCAGCAGACTTGGAAACCAAGAAAGCCGTCAGACCGGCACGCTCGCGCTGTCCACCTGCGGTGCGGGCGATGACGATCAATGTATCAGCTTGTGGCCCGCCAATGACGACCGACTTATGGCCGTTCAAGATATAGCCCGAGCCGTCCTTTTTCGCGGTCGTCGATACATCGGCCAAGTCATAGCGGCTCTTGGGCTCGCTGGTGGCGAGGGCATAGATCCCCTCACCGGTTGTGATGCGACCGCCATGCTCTTCTTGCTGGGCGGCAGAGCCTGCCACGCGCAACAAATTGCCGCTGGCGACAACGGATGGAATGAAAGGCTCAACCACCAAGCCTTTGCCGAATTCTTCCATGATGACGAGCGTGTCGATTGCACCACCGCCAAGGCCACCCATGGACTCAGGCAGCGGGGCCATCATCAGGCCCATCTCAGCCATCTCAGCCCAGATCTCAGGCCGCCAGCCGGCTTCGGAATGAATGGCTTTGCGACGTGTGTCGAAATCATACTTTTGCTGGACCAGCTTTGCGATCGAGTCCCGTAGCATGTTTTGTTCGTCGGTAAAATTGAAATCCATGTGGACGTTCCCTGAGTTCGTGCCTGTTCAGGCTCTGCATTATCACTGGATTGATAGCGCGTTTAGCGCACGATGCTAGAGGGGAAGCGCGGTTTAAGTCAGGCGATTACACATCAAAAATGCAAACAAGCCCGTGATCGCACGGGCTTGTTCAATGGATTGGACGCAAAGTCTTAGCCCAGACGGGCCAAAGCCGCTTCGTACTTCTGCTTCTCGGCCTCATAGGAGGCGCGCCGTTCACGCTGTTCTTCAATCACTTCAGCAGGTGCCTTGGCGACAAAGCCTGGATTATCCAGCTTGCGGGAAACCGTCTCGATTTCCCTGGTGCAACGGGCAATCTCTTTGGACAAACGGGCTTTTTCTGCCCCAATATCCATGACGCCAGCCAAAGGAATGGCGACAATTGCTTCACCCAAGACAAAGGTCACGCTGCCAGCTGGCGCGGCATCTGCCACCACCGAATAGTCCAAGCGTGCCAAGCGGTCGATTTCAGCCTGATAGCGCTCAAGGCGTTGTGCGGTTTCTTTAGACGCGCCGATCAGCAGCGCTGGAACTTTAGCACCTGCTGGCACGTTGGTTTCACTGCGTAGCGACCTCAGGCCCGTGACCAGATCGACCACCCAGCCGACTTCCGCGGCGGCGGCTTCATCAATCAGGCTGGCATCGAGTTTGGGCCAAGCTTCATTGATCAACAAGCCCGCCCGCTTGGGACCAAACTCAGCTGTCTTGTCCCACAATTCTTCGGTCACAAACGGCATGAAGGGGTGAAGGACTTTCAAAATCTGATCGAGAACCCAGGCCACCGTCCGGCGCGTTTCAGACTTGGCTTCCTCGTCTTCGCCATTCAGCAAAGGTTTGACCAGCTCAAGATAGAGGTCGCAGAAAACACCCCAAACGAAGGCATAAGATGTCTGGGCCGCTTCATCGAAACGATGGGCAGAGAGAGCCGATTCGACACCATGGGCGGTCTTGGTCAATTCCGACACGATCCAGCGGTTCAGCGTATGTTTCACCGTGCTCGGCTCAAAGGCCTCCCACAGGCTACATTCATTCATCTGGGCAAAGCGGGCGGCATTCCACAATTTCGTGCCGAAATTCCGGTACCCTTCCACGCGCTTATCGCTCATGCGGATATCGCGGCCGGGGCCTGCTGCAATGGCGAGGGTGAAGCGCAGTGCGTCGGCACCATAGGTGTCAATCAGAACCGTGGGGTCAATGATATTGCCCTTGGACTTCGACATTTTCTTACCGTTCTCATCGACCACCCGAGAGTGGATCACAACGGTCGAGAAAGGTGCTTTGCCGGTGAAGTGACAGCCAAACATCATCATCCTGGCGACCCAGAAGAAGATGATGTCAAACATCGTCACCAAGGTGCTGGTTGGATAAAAGCGGCTCATCTCCGCCGTGTCTTCAGGCCAGCCAAGCGTAGAGAATGGCCAGAGGCCCGACGAGAACCACGTATCGAGAACGTCCTCGTCTTGGACCAAGGTCACATCGCGGCCATGCTTGGCCTTGGCCGCCGCATAGGCTTCGGCTTCGGTTTCTTCAACGAAGATTTGGCCCTCTTCATCATACCAAGCCGGGATCCGATGGCCCCACCAGAGTTGGCGCGAAACGCACCAAGGCTCGATATTGCGCATCCACTGATAATAGGTCGCTGTCCAGCTTTCGGGGACGAACTTGGTCTCGCCGCTTTCCACCGCTTTGAGCGCATTGACGGCAAGTTTGGCTGCATCGACATACCATTGGTCTGTCAACATCGGCTCAATCACGACATCGGAACGCTCACCCAGTGGCTGGGTGATCAGCTTGTCTTCGACTTTGAGCATCAGGCCGCGCGCATCAATGTCAGCAACCACTTGCTTGCGCGCCTCAAACCGGTCGAGGCCGCGATAGGCTTCGGGGATATAGTCGGCATCCAACATCCGGCCCTTGGTATCGAGCAGGATGAACATCTCAATATTGTGGCGACGGGCAACCTTATAGTCGTTGAAGTCATGCGCGCCGGTGATCTTCACCGCACCTGAGCCAAAGTCTGGGTCTGGATATTCATCAGCAATGATCGGGATCAATCGATCTGCCAGCGGCAGGAGGCAGCGCTTGCCCACAATCGACGCATAGCGCTTGTCACTGGGGTGAACGGCCACAGCGCCGTCGCCCAACATGGTTTCAGGGCGCGTTGTGGCTATCGAAATATAGTCGCGAGTTTCAAACTCTGTAGGCTCGCCATTTTCGTCAAACGCGATCGGGAACTCATAGGTCTCGCCATTTTCCAGGGGATATTTGAAGTGCCAGAAATGCCCTGCCCGCTCTTCGTTGACCACCTCGAGGTCCGAGACGGCGGTTTCAAAGTGGGGGTCCCAGTTAACCAAGCGCTTGTCGCGATAGATCAGACCTTCTTTATGGAGCTGGACAAAGACCTTGCGCACAGCCGCAGACAAGCCGTCATCCATGGTAAAGCGTTCACGGCTCCAGTCACACGACGCGCCCAAGCGCTTGAGTTGGGTGGTGATTGTCCCGCCGCTTTCGGCTTTCCAAGACCAGACGCGCTCTAGAAATTTTTCCCGCCCCAATGTCCGACGATTTTCATTGGTACCGCTTTGCGCCATCTGACGCTCAACCACCATTTGGGTCGCAATACCGGCGTGATCGAGGCCCGGCTGCCACAGGACGGACTTGCCGCGCAGCCTCTCAAAGCGACACAAAATGTCTTGCAGCGTGCAATTCAGCGCGTGGCCAATATGCAGGGATCCTGTAACATTTGGAGGCGGAATAACGATGGAGAAAGTCTCGGCGTCTGGATCGGCTTTTGGCTTAAACGCGCCTGATTGTTCCCACGCCGCATAAAGGCGAGGCTCAGCAGCTTGAGCGGAAAAATGACTTTCTAACATGTGTGTCCCGAGTAAAGGTGATGTGGGCGGAGGGGATTAGCCCCATTGGCACGAAACAAAAGCGACGTTGGCATACCATGCCAACGCCGTTCTTTTGAAGACTTTCTGCTGTTGGAAGCGGCCTCAAGGGCGCAAAGCACAGTCTTAGAAGGAGCGACGGGCGATCCGTGCGACTTCGGCTTCGACTTTTTCTTCCACAATGCGGGGTAAATTCGCATCAAGCCATTCTTTCAACATCGGCTTAATGAGCTCGCCCACCATGGCTTCCACCGTATTGCCCGAGATGAACATGCCGGGAAGCGTGGTGTTGGGGGCCAATTTTGCAAACACGCTCGATGTCTTGTCGGCAATCGGATTGCTGACGAGACCTTGATCGAACGGGAATGGTGCTGGCTCAGGTTCTGGTGCCGGCACATAGACTGGCTCAGGCATGGGTGCTGCAGCAACAGGAGCTGGCGGCGGCGCTACTGGCTCAGGCTCAGGCTCTGGCTCTTCCACGCGATCTTCGACAATAATTTCTTCCAGCGCGACTTCTGGCTCATCATCGACAGGCAAAGCGTCAAAGTCGAAATCTGGCGAGACGGTTTCTGGCATTTCCACTACGGGCTCGTTCAGTTCCAAAACTTCATCACCGAAATCAGGTTCTGCCACAGGTGCGGCCTCAGCTGCTGGAGCTGTGCTATCATCTTCAGAAATAATCCGGCGGATCGAGGCCAGGATTTCTTCCATAGTCGGTTCGGCTTGTGCGTCTGCGGCGCTCATAATATCCCCATGGTGTGCGAATCGCACATGAAGTTCAGCAAGCTAACTTGGATTGCCAACCAAAGTCTAGCGATGCCCCGAATCTGACAACAAATCGTTAAAATGCAAATGCAGGTGCAACCGAAAAGCCCGGCAATTCAGGAACCGTCGCATCAAAAACAACGCGTCCAGCGACACTTGTTCCACTCTTAGTGAAGATATTTGCTGTGCCCATTGGTCCTTTCAGAACAACGACGCACAAGCGGCCCTGCTCTGCCAAGACTTTTGTCCAAGCCTCCGGAAAAGTCTCAACGCCGCCATCAACGAAAACAACGTCAAACGGGCCGGCAGGCGGAGCGTCCAGTGCCCCCACCACACTGTTAACCCCAGCGACCTCAACAGCCACATCGTCCAGCATTGTGACCGCACAGCCCAAGGCGGCGAAAACAGCAGCGCTATAGCCGCCGGCACCGCCAATCACCAAAACCCGTTCGCCTGCCACGACGTTCGCGGCTTGAGCCAATTTCGAAAAATCCCTTGGCTTCCATAACCAACGGCCAGACGGTGTCGGGGATGTCACTTCGGCATAAGCAAAGGCACGCTTTTCCGGGACGACAAAGGTTTCTCGTTCCACAACGCGCATTGCGCTTTGTAATGCCAGATCACTAACATCATTGGTACGAACTTGGCTTTCGATCATCGTGTCGCGTGCTGCCGCAAAATCCATGTCGGTCCCCGTACCCTTGCTTCAAGCTATTCAATTCAGCGTGCGGACTCATTACAAGGAATTGGGTCTTGCGGGCAAGAATGGATAACTGTCCAAAGTCGTCAGCATCGCGCTTTAGTTGCAGCGCCAACCTGCAGACATTCATTGCCGCTTAAGGCCTCCTCTGTTACATCGCCCGTCCACCCGCTTGCTTCTGCGTCTAGAAGGCCTCGTGGCGGAGTGGTGACGCAGCGGATTGCAAATCCGTGTACCCCGGTTCGATTCCGGGCGAGGCCTCCACCCCCCCCCTTTTTCCTTTAGCCGATCTTGTGATTAATCCTTCGCGCTCGTTGGGATGTCATCGCCCATCAGATAGCGTGGCCCAGCCCCATGTTTTCTGGCTTGGTCCTTGGGATTGAATAGCGCACAGGTCTCTAAGGACAGGCAGCCGCAGCCAATACAGCCGTCCAAGCGGTTGCGCGTTTTGGTTAGCGCCTGAATTTTGGTGTCGAGCGTCTCAGCAATGGCTTGGCTGATGGCGCGCCAATCGCGAGCATTCGGCGCACGCCCCATTGGCAAACGGTCAAGCTGTGCTTTGATCTCATCCAAGCTCAACCCCAGTTGTTGGGCGATCTTGATGAAGGACAAGCGGCGAATATCAACGCGCTGAAAGCGCCTTTGTTGACCCGAGCTACGGTGTGCGATGATCAGACCACGGGCCTCATAGAAGCGGATTGCCGAGACAGAGAGGCCCACCCGATTGGCGATTTCTCCGATGCTCAAAACGTCATGTGCCTGCACTGCGATTTCCTTGAATTTAAATCTTGACCTCAATCTAGGTTGAGGTTGCATAAACCCATCTGTCAAGTCCGCACTCACGCTAGGAGCTTCTCAGATGACCCAGTCTTTTCTTGAACACGTCAATGTCACAGTCGCCGATGCAGATCATTCTGCAGCATTGCTAGTCAACTTGTTTGATTGGCACATCCGCTGGTCTGGCCCTGCCCGCGATGGCGGCTATACGGTCCATGTCGGCACCGCAGACCAATATCTTGCTGTTTACCAGCCGAGAGAGGGCCAGAGCCACGATTTTCCAAAGGGGGTGCCGCTGAACCATCTCGCGGTCGTTGTAGAGGATTTGGACGCGGTTGAAGCCAAAGTAGTCACCCAAGGCCTCACGCCCTTCAACCATGGCGATTATGAACCCGGTCGCCGCTTCTATTTCTTCGACAATAATGGGATTGAGTTTGAGGTCGTGTCCTATAGCTAACGCGGCGGGCCTCTGCCACGACGTAGACAAGGCGGTCGGCTGCGGGATTTTCCTGTGTCCAACTAGCGGCCCCCTTACAGTCCCCGCTATTCCCTCGCGGGCACACGCACCCCAGATGTCACCCAATCGGCAATGCGCTGATCACCAGAAGGAAACTCATATGCTTATCGATCAGCTCAATTGGCGCTATGCAACCAAGAAAATGGACCCGAGCAAAAAAGTCAGCGAAGACAAGATTACGGCGATCCTTGAGGCCATTCGTCTCACCCCAACTTCAAGCGGTTTGCAGCCTTACGAAGTAATTTTGGTCACCAATCCAGAAGTCCGCGCACAAATTCAGGCCGCGGCATGGAATCAGGCCCAGATCACCGAAGGCTCTCATGTTTTGGTTTTTGCCGCTTGGGACAATTATACCGTTGAGCGCATCAATCACATGTTTGACCTCACCAACGAAATCCGCGGCTTTAAAAACGATGGCTGGGAAAATTATCGCAACATGTTGTTGGCGACCTATCCACAGCGCGATGCGGAAGCCAATTATCAGCATGCTGCTCGTCAGGCTTATATTGGCTTAGGCGTCGCGATGGTTGCCGCCGCTGAAGCTCAAGTAGATGCCACGCCGATGGAAGGCTTTGACCCAACAGCTGTGGACAAGATTTTGGGCCTTCGTGAACGTGGCCTACGCAGCGTTGTGATCGTGCCCTTGGGCTATCGTCAAGAAGAAGGCGATTGGCTGGTAAATCTTACAAAAGTGCGCCGCCCCACCGCCGATTTCGTAACAGAAGTGCACTAATAAAGCAGAGTTACATACCCATCAGTAACAATCAAATTAACCGAACATTAAGGTTAGAATCATATTAACTGCACTCATCTTCTTCGGAAGATACCCCACCATACCCGATCTTAACGGGGGGCCCGCAACGGCTCCCCGCTTTTTTTGGTGCTATGGTTTAAGGTGCCTTAGGTGTCATGATCTGCAGCTTGCTGCATTCAATCGGCGTCAAAGGCTTGCACGATCCGAAGGTGGCGGTATAAGGCGCGCCTTCAAGTGTTCCCCGATAGCTCAGTTGGTAGAGCAAGCGACTGTTAATCGCTTTGTCGTAGGTTCGAGCCCTACTCGGGGAGCCACTTTCCTCACCCCCTCAAAATCCACTTGAAGCAAGAGATCGACCCAAGCGCGGTCGAGTTTGTATGGCTGTATGGCCAAGACTGCGGCCTAGGGAATTTCGGCCACTACCTGAGCATTCATACGGGCCTGCATCTCCCATAATTCGGCATAGACCTCGCCCTTGGCCAAGAGCGCTTCGTGGCTGCCCCGTTCGGCAACTTTGCCATCAGCGAGCACGATGATTTCATCCGCATCGGCCACAGTTGATAAGCGATGGGCGACCACCAATGTTGTGCGGCCTTTGGCAGCATCTTCTAACGCTTCGCGAACTTCGGCTTCAGTAACCGAGTCGAGGCTGGAGGTTGCTTCATCGAGCACAAGGATCGGCGGATTTTTCAAGAGAGCACGAGCGATGCCGACACGCTGACGCTCCCCCCCCGACAGTTTCAAGCCGCGCTCACCCACTTTGGTTTGAAGTCCCATCGGTGCGGCCGCGATCAGGCCCTCTAAGCGCGCCATTTTGGCTGCCTCGTCGATTTCCTCAGGCGTGGCATCTGGACGCCCATAGGCGATGTTATAGGCCAAAGTGTCATTAAACAGCACAACGTCTTGGGGCACGAGGCCAATGGCGGCGCGCACGCTTTCTTGGGTCACGTCGCGCAAGTCCTGGCCATCAATGCGAACAGCCCCGGCCTGGGGATCATAAAAGCGAAATAGCAGGCGCACGATCGTGGACTTCCCCGAACCAGACGGACCAACAATTGCCACGGTCTTGCCGCTGGGGATAGTAAAAGAGACGTCGGATAGCCCCGCATGGCGACCGTCATGCACAAAGGCGACACGGTCAAATTCTACCTCACCTTGGCTGACGTCTAAAGCTCTCGCTGACGGCTTGTCTGCAATGTCAGGGCGTTCATCAAGGAGCGCATACATGGCTTCCATGTCGATCGAACTTTGTTTGATTTCGCGCCATGCAAAGCCAAGAATATTGAGTGGCCCATACAGATTGAGCATAACAAGCGTCACAGCGGCAATATCGCCTGCCCCCATCGTGCCACGAGAAATCGCATAGCCTGCGGCGGCCACCATGGCTGCCAGACCCAAATTCTGGATAAATCCTTGCGCAGCATTGAGGCCTTGGAGGGTGGCGTTGGATTGCACGGAGGCTTTGGCATAGGTTCGAACCGCTTGATTATAGCGCTCGGTCTCGCGCGCTTCAGCGGCAAAGGCTTTGACCGTTTCGAAATTCATCAAGGAATCGACTGCCCGGCCTGTTGCTTCGCTGTCGGCATCATTCATATCACGACGATATTGCAGCCGCCATTCCGTGATCGCCAAGGTGATGATCGTGTAGACCACGACTGTTGAAGCCGCGATCAGGGCAAAGAACCAGCCATACCGCAGGCCTAAGACTGCTGCTGCCATCACCAGCTCAATCAAAGTTGGCCCAATATTGAAGGCAACAAAGCGGGTCAAAAAGTCGATCGCGCGAACACCGCGTTCAATCGTGCGCCACACCGCGCCCGTGCGCTTGGATTGATGGAACCGGATCCCAAGGGCATGAACATGGCCGAAAACAGCAACCCCTGCCCGCCTTTGTGCTTCTTCACTGACAGGCTGGAAAATGGTGTCGCGCAATTGGGGGGCACCCGACCCCAAGAACCGCATCAACGCCCATGCGCCAATCGCCATCAGAAACACAGCATCCCAGGACGGATTGTTTCCACTGCTCAGGCCATTCACGGCATCAGCCAGCACCAAAGGGGCGCCGACAATGAAAACCTTGGAAATGAGCGTAAGGCCAAGGGCTAGCCCCACTCGAAAACGCAGTTCTGGTGTATCCAGTCCACCGATCAAACGCACGAGGCGCGCTAAAGCCCGCCCGATGGGTGAAATCTCATTGGCTACGTCGGAAGCTGTGCGTTCACCTTTTCTCATATCTAGCACATAGGCAATCTTGGTTAGGATTGAACAGCCCAAATGTGTTTGCTGGCAAGGCCTGATGCACAATTGTCAGGAAACATGCATATAGCGGACGCAAAATATGGTGTGCCGCTGAAGTGAGTCGGGTGCACATTCGGACGTCCGCTTAAGGAACACGGCATGACCAAACTGAAATCTGTCTGCGTCTATTGTGGTTCATCCAACAAAGTAGATCCTGCATTTCTCGAGCTTGCTGCGAGGATGGGCCAAGAAATTGCCAAACGTGGCGTTCGCCTTGTCTATGGCGGCGGCAATGTTGGCTTGATGGGGGCATCGTCCCGTGCAGCGCATGAAGCAGGTGGCGAAGTTCTCGGCATTATGCCGCACTTTCTGACCAAGTGGGAAAAGCCTAATCCCGCTTTCGAGACCCGTATGGTTGAGACAATGCACGAGCGCAAATGGGGCTTGTTTGCCGAATCCGACGCGTTCATCGTCCTACCCGGCGGCATAGGCACTTTGGAAGAAGTGGTTGAGACTCTGTCTTGGCAGCGTTTAGAGCTCCATCAAAAGCCGGTGGTGTTTGTTGGGCGCGCTTTTTGGCAACCATTTGTCGATTTGATTGAAGCCACGATCGAGACGAAATTCACGCCGGAAGCTTTTCGCGACTCCTTCTTCTGTGTGGACACACCAGAAGAAGCCATGGACGGCTTAGAAGCCGCACACGCGACAGCGTAAGACCTCTCTTCCAGCACCGAAAACAATTCCCTGTTGAGAGCGTTGCCAGCCTCTGGCGCGACAGCTCATGCATGCCCACAAATTCTAGGCCAAAGAAAACAGCCTCAAAACTCAAAATACGTAAAAGTAAATTTGATTAGATTTTTTATACATTGAGATTAAATTTTATGGAAAATATAACTAAATTTTTATATTATACACTTTATCGACGAAACCGGTCAGTTTTTAGTATATAAGATATTGATTTTTATATGATTTCAATCGTTAACTGTAATTGAATATTTATTTTGAATTTGATTCGTTTTATTACTTAAGTCGCAACTAAGTAAACACTTTACTTTTCGGTAAATTTGTCCGACAAACTCTTAAGATGGTGCCCTGTGGGGGGCTGGCAAGCTCAAGGGTTTGGATGCTTCACGGCGATCCTTCGAGGGCTGGGTTCGGCTCGCGGTTGATTGGATACAAAGTGTCAGCTTGGGGGCATGGGCACCGGCCGTAACGCAGCTGGGGGAAAAGAGGCTGTAAGTTGATGGAAGTGGATAACTTTATGCTTGCGCTGCAAGAGGATGAGAGTCTGGGCAGAACAGCGATGGAGTCTGACGGCAGCACTCCTGCCGGTGGCCGTGCTTTCGACAATCAAGTCCAACGCTATCTCAAGGCTGCTGTTCGCCGCCATGACCTGACAGCTCGCAGAAATCGCACGCTTGCAAGCGTTCTTCAGGAATGGACTGAGGTTGGTTTTGCAAAGGCACAAGTTGCCAGCATCGCGAACCGTGCCGGCATGTCGACGGCAAGCCTTTATCAGCAGTTCCAAGAGAAGAGGATCCTGTATTGCGAAGCCCTCAGCTTCGGCCATGCTATCCTGCTGGATGCGCTTGCAACTTATCGCAAAGATCCGAATCCGATCCGCGACTTAACAGCCATGCTTTGCAATTACATTGAGACATTATCGGAACCCGCACCACAGCAAATGCTAATTGCCCAAAGCTCCATGTTGCTCGATCCCGAGTTCCAAGCGGATGTCCGCGCAATCGCAAACGAAAATCATGCCAAGATCAAGCAGATCTTGTACGCCAAGGTCCAAAAATGGGCTGAGGCGGGTTGGGTCCGGCTGGATCAATTTGAGGCGCAGAGATGCCATCTTGCGAGTGCCTTTGAAATACAGTCAGTCCCTTGTTTCAAGATGGGGTCAATAGCGAATGCGCCTGATGGCAATTGGCCAGCCGATGTCCAACAAGTCGTGTGCGATTTTTTCAAGCTCTATGGCACTGAAAAATTCAAGCAGTAGAAAGTCCTCTCTAATTCTGATTTCGACATAGCAGCTTTTTAAGTTTTATTGACTCCTAAAGGACAAAAAATGATCAGCCTTTACTTAGCTAACCAACTCGCTCGACTTGCACTCTATTTGGCGAACCGACCAGAGGAAAGGCTCAAAAAGGGTTAATCATGACTGCTGCGCTAGCCCATCCTAAGCCGAACCTGTTTTTCGAACAGCAGATATCCGAACGATTGTCGGTGACGATGTCTCGTCAAGATGACGGCACGCTCTCATATCTCGTCTTGGCTGCAGTTCTGCAAGAATGGGCGGAAGTGGGTTTCTTAAGCGCCCAAATGCCAAGCATTGCTGCGCGCGCTGGTCTAACGTCTGCGACCCTCGATCGATTATTCCCCAACCGCGCTGATCTACATCTGGAAGCATTGGCTCTTGGACAACAATTGATTGTCGAGGCGATGAAAAAATGTCCGTCGCACCCCGATCCGATGTTGGACTTGCTTGAATTGGCACAGCACTATGCGTCTATTTTGCAAGAACCCTATTTCAAACAATTCTCGCTATGCCAAACCATCTTAATTCGGATGGATTCCCACGTGAGAGAGCTGGCCAGTGTCATCGCGTTGGCTGGTAACGCCGAACTCAAGCAGTTTTGGCACGATCGCATCGCTTCGTTGATACAAGAGGGTCTTTTGCGCCCGGCCTCTCTCAACCATATGATTTTCCGCCTAACTGCTCCAATCGAAGCCCAGACATCGCATTGGTATCAAACGAGCCGCAGCAGTTATACTCCCGACGGTGAATGGCTCCAAGAGATTACCAACATCGTTGAGAACTTCTTTGCGATTTTCGGCACCGAGAAGTATCAGTCTCTGCGTCCAAGTTTTGCTCGCGACTGGTCTGACTTAACTACTGAGCTTGATATGCAAACGCTGCGTAGCAATCGGGCAGTTGATGCAACCGCAGAGCCTTAGAAGTTACCACAGCTCAATCAACCCTGAGCAATGATTGCAGAAAATCGTATATTTTTTAGCCACTTAAGCTAAGTCGGGACTTTCACAATAGCTTCTCCCGACATTTATTTAAACAGCACAGGTAGAACAAAAACCTAGAAATTCTTGGAAGAATACAAATGGATGCGCAAATTCAGCGGCCCACGAAGAGCCATAACTTTGAGACGAAAATTAAAGCGCTCTTAGTGGCACAAGCTAAGCGGCAAGATGACGAAACGCGCAAAAAACTAATCTGCGCGAGCGAATTGAAGGAGTGGCTAGAAGCTGGCTTCAACGAGGCCAATGTAACTCGGGTCGCCAGCCAGGCGGGCGTGTCGACGGCCACGCTCTATCGTCTCTACCCAGATCGCAATCAGCTTTACCTCGACGCGCTCAAGCTGGGCAATCAGCTCCTTTTGGACATGGTTTTGGACGCCCCACAACATCCTCACCCATTTCGTAACCTGATTGAATTGACCTATCATCTCACATTGATCTGGCAGCAAGCCAGTGTCCAATTGTTTTACTTTATTCAGGGCTTTATCCTGCAAACTGAAACCGAGATCACCGCAGATGCACGCGTGATTGCAGCGGGGATCAGTCAAGAATTCAGACATTTCGTCGAGGCAACTCTCGATCGTTTAGTTGCTGATGGGTTTGTCGAGAACCGAGATCGGCAAATGATGTTCGTTAGACTAATTGGGGAAATCGCAGTCAGAACCAGAAGCTGGCATGGCGACTTTGGCATACCGTATGAACCTGCAATGGGCTGGTATGAAGAAGCTATCAAAGTCGTTGAGGAATTTTTCTTCTTGTATGGAACGGCCAAGTTCAGATCCGTCCGGCAGCAATCGCCTATAGGATTCCTCGATGGGAGGAACCTACAGAAGACGCCCATAGAAGAAATCAACAAAGCAAAATTCTTTGCAACTTTGGACCGAAATCTTCCATTTCTGAAGGACATAGAGAACTCGCTTCAAGTAAATCCTGCGCCGACAAGCGCGCACGAATTAATGATGCTAGAGTTGCAGCGTATGCTGACCAAAAGCCCCAACAGACTGGACGCAACCAATCGCCGAGGCCGCATCGTCGCCTCGGCGACTATTGTTATCTATACGCAAGGCTTTCAAAAGCTACGCATGGCAAGTATTGCCAAGCAGGCCGGTGTCTCCACCGCGACTCTCTATCGCCTCTACCCGACAAATTGGGATCTCTATCAGGCCGCCTATGGGTTAGGGGTCAGCATTTATTTGGCGTGGCTTGAGCGAGATATCCAAGCCGCCAACCCCTTGGTTGAATTTACCCACTATGCTTCCGTCTTTCTTGAAGTGTTTTTTGATGTTCAATCCAAAAATGCCTGGTCCCTAGACCAGTTACGAGGTGAACCATCAGAAATTGTGCAAATGCAGCGCTTTAGCGAGATTAAAGTCCAACTCGAGGGCCTGACCTGGCAAAAACGCTTCGCCAAGCTTTACGCAGAAGGTTACATCAAGGAACCGCCAAGCTGGGACATGATCCACACCTTCCAAGGACCAACCTCAATCATCATTATCTTGTTCATGCGCGATGGCTTGGCAGCCCTTCCTAGAAGCTCTTGGTTTGAAGAATCCTGGCGCATCACTGATGAGTTTTTTCAAATCTATGGCACACCTCATTTCCACGCGATGCGCAAGAGAATGAATTGGGATGCAGCGTTAGAAACCCATCGCGCCAAGATTACCTAAGACACATTGCCCGCCAAACGCCTTGCCGAACGCTTTGGACCGGCCGGTTAACGGTCAAGCGTTAGGCCGGAAAGGGTCCGCCCCGAGGTTCGGGCTGAATTCAAATCGAAAAGGGTCGAAGACGGTAGATGTCTAGCAACTGACGTCAGCAGTTACCCGCTAGCATCATCACACTGAATGTATAATGGTGCATTTAGAATGAAAAATCGCGAGTTCTTGAAAGAATGTAAATGGATGCGCTAACTAAGCCAGCCCCGAAGAACCACAACTTCGAAGCTAGGATTCAAGCACTTTTAGCTGCAGAAGCAAAGCGGCAAGACGATGATACACGCAAACTTTTGATTTGCGCGAGCGAATTAAAAGAGTGGCTGGAGGTTGGATTTAACGAGGCCAATATAACCAGAGTTGCCGACCAAGCAGGCGTGTCGACGGCCACGCTCTATCGTCTCTACCCAGATCGCAATCAGCTTTACCTCGACGCGCTCAAGCTGGGCAATCAGCTCCTTTTAGACATGGTTTTGGACGCCCCACAACATCCTCACCCATTTCGCAACCTGATTGAATTGACCTATCATCTCACATCGATCTGGCAGCAAGCCAGTGTCCAATTGTTTTACTTTATTCAGGGCTTTATCCTGCAAACCGAAACTGAGATAACCGCAGATGCACGCGGGATTGCATCGGGGATCAGTCAAGAATTCAGACATTTTGTGGAAACCACGATCGACCGATTAATTGCTGATGGGTTTGTTGAGAACAAAGACCGGCAAATAATGTTCACCAGGCTAGTTGGTGACATCGAAGTAAGAACCAGAAGCTGGTATGGCGACCTTGGCAAGCCTTATCAGCCAGCCACCAGCTGGTATCATGAAGCCGTCAAAATCGTTGAAGAATTTTATCTTGTTTATGGCACGGCCAAGTTTCGATCTGTACGGCAGCAATCGAACATCGCCTTTTTGGACGGCGGAAGCCTAGAAAAAACACCTATTCAGGAAATTGATGAGCCAAACTTCTATGGATCGATAGAAAGCCATCTTCCATTTCTGAAGGACTTACAGAACTCGCTACGAGTCAATCCTACGCCGGCAAGCGCGCACGAATTGATGATGCTAGAGTTACAGCGTATGCTGACTAAAAGCCCAAATAGGCTGGACGTCACCAATCGCAGGGGCCGCATCGTCGCCTCGGCGGCTATTGTTATCTATACGCAAGGCTTTCAAAAGCTAAGCATGGCAAATATTGCCAAACAGGCCGGTGTTTCCACCGCGACGCTTTATCGCCTCTACCCGACAAACTGGGATCTCTATCAAGCCGCCTATGGGTTAGGGGTCAGCATTTATTTGGCGTGGCTTGGGCGAGATATACACGCCACCAACCCCTTGATCGAATTTACGCACTATAACTCCATCTTTTTTGAAACGTTTTTCGATGTACAATCCAAAAATGCTTGGTCCTTGGATCAGTTACGTGGGGAACCATCGGAAATTGAGCAGATGCAGCGCTATAGCGAGATTAAAGTCCAAGTCCAAAGTTTGATCTGGCAAAAGCGTTTCGCCAAGCTTTACGCCGAAGGTTACATCAAGGAACCGCCAAGCTGGGACCTAATCCATACCTTCCAAGGACCAACGGCAATCCCGATTGGACTCTTCATGCGCGAAGGCGTGGCCGCGCTGCCCAAAAGCTCTTGGTTTAAAGAATCCTGGCGCATCACGGATGAGTTTTTCCAAATCTACGGCACCCCTCATTTCCATGCGATGCGTAAGAAAATGAATTGGGATGCAGAGCTAGACGCCCATCTGGCTAAAACAGCCTAGGACGCCCTACCCGCCAAACGGCTTGCAGCACGCTCTGGGCCGATCAGCATGAAGATCCACTTCATCTCTGGCCCATGTTCTTGGCCCGTGAGAGCCTTGCGCAAGGGCATGAAGAGGCCTTTGCCTTTTGCCCCGGTCGCCGCCTTCACTGCCTCTGTAAAGCCCGACCATGATGTTTCATCATACGGACCAACAGGCAGCAGACCCAGCGCCGTGGCAATGAAGTCTGGCTCATCAATTTGAGGCTCAATTGGGCCTTGGACGACTTTGGCCCAAAGCGCCACATCGTCAAACTTTGCGAGGTTGCCGCGAACGGCCAGCCAGAAAGCTTCACCCAAGTCGCAGTCGATGGCGGCTAAAAGTGGCTGGATCGCCTTGTACTCAGCATGCTGAAGCAATTGCGCATCTAGACGGCGGACGTCCTCAGGATCAAAGCGGGCTGGCGCGCGGCCGATCTTGCCGAAATCAAAGCCAGCAACCAGCGCGTCCAAATTGTCCACAGCCTCAACCGGATCCGATGTGCCGATCCGTGCCATCAGGGACAAAACCGCCAAGGGTGCAACCCCCTGCTCGCGCAGGCTCTCAACCGATAAAGAGCCAATGCGCTTGGACAAGGTCTCACCATCAGCACCGACCAACAGCGGGAAGTGGCCGAACTCAGGGCGCTTGCCGCCCGTCAGCGCTTCAAAAATCTCAGCCTGCGCGCCCGTATTGGTCACGTGGTCCTCGCCGCGGATCACATGGGTGACGCCCAGATCCACATCGTCCACGACAGATGGCAACGTATAGAGGTAAGCACCATCTTCCCGGATCAGCACGGGATCAGACATCGAGGCTGTATCGACCGTTTGCTCACCCCGGATCAAATCCTGCCACGCAACCCGCTTGCCGGAGAGCTTAAAGCGCCAGTGGGGCTTGCGCCCCTCCGCTTCAAAGGCGGCCTTGTCTGCATCTGTGAGGGCAAGGGCTGCGCGATCATAAACCGGGGGCAGCTTGCGCGACAGGGCGATCTTGCGCTTACGATCCAATTCTTCCGACGTCTCATAGCAGGGATAGAGCAGGCCTGCTTCGATCAGCCGATCGCGCGCCTTGTCATAAATATCAAAGCGAGCCGACTGCCGCGCTTCCTCATCCCAGGTCAGGCCAAGCCAAGTCAGGTCCGTACGAATGCCGTCCTCATAGGCCTGGGTAGAGCGCGCCGTATCGGTGTCATCAATCCGCAACAGGAAGGTGCCGCCATGTTGGCGCACAAACAACCAATTGCGCAATGCCGTGATGACATTGCCGACGTGAAGCTTGCCGGTTGGCGAAGGGGCAAATCTGACTTTCATGTTTCTTTCCTATCACGGCTGACTTAGCAGTCATGCCGCCGACAGGCGAGAGGGGCATGTGTAGGTAAGCCATCTTGGGGCTGCGGAAAAATTTTCACAAGCCTATAGACGAAAAAACGGAACAGAGTTAGAACATCGCCACTTTGTTCGTGCATCGTTCACGGTGCCATCGGATTTGACAGGGGCCAGCATGTGTGCGCGCTCCGCAAGATAGGGGAAGTTGATGCTGACGTCCAAACAACGAGAGCTTTTGCTGTTCATTCATGAGCGTCTCAAGGAAACCGGCGTCTCGCCATCCTTTGACGAGATGAAGGATGCGTTGGACTTGGCATCAAAATCCGGCATTCACCGCCTGATTACGGCTCTTGAAGAACGCGGCTTTCTGCGCCGCCTCGCCCATCGCGCACGGGCACTGGAAGTCTTGAAACTGCCTGATAGTGCAACCACAGCCGCCCCACCCAAAGGTCGCCAACCCTTTACGCCATTGGTTGTGGGCTCAAAACCTGCCCCCTCGATCCCGGTCACCCCGCCTTCAGCAGCCAATGATATCGCAGTCTTGGGCCGTATCGCAGCGGGCGTCCCCATTGCGGCCATCCAGCATGAGATTGATCGGATTGCAGCGCCCGACCAATTGGACCCTGCCCTGCACTTTGCTTTGGAAGTCAAAGGCGATTCCATGATTGATGCCGGTATCTTGGAAGGCGACTTCGTCATCATTCGCCGCACCGATGATGCCCAATCGGGCGAGATCGTTGTTGCCTTGGTCGATGATGAAGAAGCCACACTCAAGCGCCTGCGCCGTCGCGGCCAATCTATTGCCCTTGAAGCCGCCAACCCCCGCTACGAAACCCGTATCTTCGGGCCAGATCGCGTGAAGGTACAAGGCGTGTTGGCGGGGCTTTATCGGCGGTACTAGAGGCGGTTTGGCGTTGCGGGTGGGTGCGGGCTGGCGGGCCGACGATCACGTAGGTGGCAGTATTTGTGACCGCACCCCCTCTGGGGCCGTGTTTTTGGATTTAGATTTTTCCACTTAGACAGCCTTTGCCGCAGGCTGTGCCTAGGCAAAGGCTTCCTTCGAGTTTGAGCGCGCAAGACGGGGAGTCAAGGGGCGCGCTCCGCGCGTCGGCAGAGCCGATTTCACCCCTTGACTCTCCAACTTGCGCAAAGACAATCGTCCTAGGGCTTCAAAGCAAGCGAAGTGCGGCCTGAAGCCCTTCCAAGTTATGCCCAAAATAGCACAGCCCATTCTAACACAACCTTGGAACGCGCGACAAAAGTTGCGCATGCCGCCGCGCCCACATGCGCAGCCCTTGTTGCGCGATCCGTGGGGCAAGCAGGGCCAGCCTTGAAGGCGTTCCCTAGCATTTCGCTAAGGGACACGAAAACGCCCCCTAAAACTCCGCCACCAAATCCACACCGGACGCGCTCTTCAACGCCCGGCGCGCAGCCACGTCGATGGGGAAGCGACCAGGTGCCTGAATTTCGACTTCGCGGCCATCAGCGAGTTCGAGGACAACGCGCAATTCGCCAAAGCTGGAGGATGTGGCACCGCGCAGGGTTTCAGTGACACGCGCCAATTCGTCGATTGGTGCCCCGCGCGCCAGAAACACTTTGATCCCGGCACAGCCCGACATGTCGGTTTGGTCGAGGAGCTCAATCTTTTCAGCCGACAGCTTCAAGTCGCCATCGCGCAGCCGTGCTTTCGCCCGGAAACTGACCGAAGTGCCAGGGTCTAGAAAGTCGCGGGCTTCATTGAGGGTTTCAGGCATGATCATCACCTCAAACTCGCCCGTTGGATCGCTCAACGTCACCCACGCAAACTTACCGCCATCGCGTGCCGGGCGCTCCTTGCGCGCCCGAACAACGCCCGCCATGCGGAAGATCGCGTCGGAGCCCTGCATCTTGGAATTGATTTCAGAGAAGAACACCGTCTGCCTACGCCGCAAAGCCTCGATCAAATCGTCCAACGGATGGCCCGACAGGAATAGGCCAAGGGCCGCAAACTCATTGTCCAAACGTTCCTGCGCCGACCACGGTTTCACACTCGGCAAGGGTGCACGCGGCGGCGGGGCGGCATCGCCAAACAGACTGGTTTGCGCGCTTTGCCGATCTGAGGCTGCCGCATTGGCATGGGCCACCAATTGATCGGAGGAGGCAAACACCAAGGCACGGTTGGGTTCAATCGAATCAAAGGCACCGGCCTTAGCCAGTGTCTCCAACGTCCGGCGGCCCAAAATGCGCGGATCAACCCGCTCGGCCAGATCGTGTAGAGATTTGAACTTGCCACCTGCTTGGCGGATTTCTACGACCTGCGCCATCGCCGCCACACCAACCGACTTGATGCCCCCAAGAGCATAGCGAATGGCGTTGTCTTGAACGGTAAAGTCAGCACCGGAATAATTAAGATCTGGCGACAAGACCTTGATCTTCATGCTTTTTGCTTCTTGCATGAAGGCACCCAATTTATCGGTATCATCAATATCGAGCGACATAGACGCGGCCATAAACTCGACCGGATAATTGGCCTTCAGATAAGCGGTTTGATAGGCGATCACGGCATAGGCAGCTGCATGGGATTTGTTGAAGCCATAGCCAGCAAACTCACTCACCAACTCAAAGATACGATCAGCAAGCTCTGCGTCTACGCCCCGTTCGGTGGCACCGCTGACGAACCGGTCCTTTTGCTTGGCCATTTCCTCGGGCTTTTTCTTACCCATCGCGCGACGCAACAAATCGGCCTCACCCAAGGAATAGCCCGACAGGATTTGGGCGATCTGCATCACCTGCTCCTGATAGATAATGACGCCTTGGGTCTCTTTCAGAACTTGGACCAAACTTTCGTGAAGATAATCAGCATCTTTGCGACCAAACTTCACATCACAATAGGTCTCGATATTCTTCATCGGGCCCGGCCGATAGAGCGAGATCAGAGCGATGATGTCGTCCAAAGTATCCGCGCGCATCTTGCGCAACGTGTCGCGCATGCCTTGGCTTTCCAACTGGAACACGCCCATCGTCTTACCCGATGCCAAGAGCTCGTAGGTTTTGGGGTCATCAAACGGCAGTGTGTCGAGATCGACCACAATGTCGCGGGCTTTCAAAAAGTCCAAAGCCCGCTGGATGACCGTCAGCGTCTTCAGGCCCAAGAAGTCGAACTTCACAAGTCCCGCAGGCTCAACCCATTTCATATTAAATTGGGTGGCGGGTAGGCTGGAGCGCGGGTCCTTATAAAGCGGCACAAGCTCGTGCAGCGGCCGGTCGCCAATCACGACGCCAGCGGCGTGGGTAGAGGCGTTGCGGTACAGGCCTTCAAGCTCAATCGCGGCATCAAGAAGTGTGCGCACATCGGCGTCACGCGACCGCTCTTCCTGGAGGCGCGGCTCGTCCTTGATGGCTTGAGCCAAGGTTACAGGTGCGGCGGGATTATTCGGCACCATTTTGGCCAGTCGGTCGACTTGGCCGTAAGACATATCCAAGACCCGACCTACATCGCGAAGCGCAGCCCGCGCCTGTAAGGTACCGAAGGTGATGATCTGCGCCACCCGGTCTGCGCCATATTTCTTCTGCACATAATCAATGACTTGATCCCGCTTCTCTTGACAGAAGTCGATATCGAAGTCGGGCATGGAGACGCGTTCTGGATTTAAGAAGCGCTCAAACAATAGGCCAAAGGCCAAAGGATCAAGATCAGTGATAGTCAGCGAATAGGCAACGAGGGAGCCTGCGCCAGACCCCCGGCCGGGGCCGACGGGGATGTTGTTTTCCTTCGACCATTTGATGAAGTCCGCAACGATCAAAAAGTAGCCGGCAAACCCCATACGATTGATCACATTGATTTCGTGCTCCAACCGTTGCTCATAGATTTCGCGCGCGACAACGGGTGGCCGCTTGGCGAGGCGCGCTTCAAGCCCTTGGCGAGCTTGGCTGGCCAATTCCTCCGGCTCATCGCGCCCTTCGGCTGTGGTAAAGCGCGGCAGGATCGGCGCGCGCATCAGCGGGCGCACCGCACAACGTCGGGCAATGTCCACGCTATTGGCCAACGCCTCGGGCAAGTCCGCAAAGAGGGCGACCATATCGGCTTCACTGCGGAAGCAATGATTGGCCGACACACGCTCGCGCTTATCATCAGCCACGCGGGTGGCCTGGCCGATACACATCAGAATATCTTGGGCGCGATGCCGCTCTGGGCTGTCAAAGCGCACGTCATTGGTCGCCACCAGCGGAAGATTGCCTTGATAAGCTAGATCAATCAGAAGCGGCTCAATTTGGCCCTCATCGGCCATGCCGTGGCGTTGCAGTTCGATATAAAGCCGCTTTGGGAACGCCTTGGCCAATTGGCGCAGCAACATATCGGCTTCTGCTTTCAGATTGGCCAGCAGTGCGCGCGATAGTAGCCCTTCCCGCCCTCCGGTGAGGCAGATCACACCCTCACTATGCTCCAACACCTTTTGAAGGCTGACATGGGGCAGGCTCCCTGCCGGAACCTCTAGAAAGGACAGGCTGGAAAGGGCCATCAAATTGGCCCAGCCAACCTCATTCTGAGCAATCAATGCCAAACTACCGTCTGGTCCAGCCGCCGCTCCGGCCTTTTGGCTCAGGAAGGACACAGGCAGCGTCAGGCCCATGATGGGCTGAATGCCCTTTTCGGCCAAAGCTTCTGAAAACTCGAGCGCGCCAAACAGGTTCGGGTCCGAGATACCGACAGCGACACAACCTGCCTTGGAGGCGAAGCCCGCGAGCTTCTTCACCGTCATCGCGCCATCGAGCAGCGAATAGGCGGATCGAACCCGCAAATGCACAAACCCGGGACCAGCCAATACTGGTCTTCCCGCTTGCGATACCCCCGCAGAACCCGTCAAAGCGATGTTCCCCGAACTCTGATCACCACCAGAGAACGTACCGCCTGAAAGAGAAATATCTGCCATAGGGCCACCTGAATCCGTCGACAGAATCATCACCAAAGAGGGACTTAGTCTGGCAGGACTCTTGAGGCTCTGTCAGCCCTCGCCGACAGAAATCTTGAAGCCATCCTCAACCGATGACAGCGCCCCAACCCCAAGCCATGAGGGTGAATGCGATAATTGCTGCGAAAGCGGCTGCGTCTTGAAGCTGGGCCATGTTACACCTACTTTGTTCTGTGTTCGTTCTATTCTTGTTTTGTTCTCATGACAAGAGGCTTTTTGCAGAACGATGGAACAAAGATTGAGGGTTCTAGTCCTGAACCAGAACACCGCCTTCGATGCGGAATACGCGGTCCATTTGTCGCGCTAAATCAAGGTTATGCGTAGCAACCAGAGCAGAGGTACCCTCCTCCCGCGTCGCTTTACGGAAGGTGTCGAACACAAAGCTGGAAGTGGCGGGATCGAGGTTGCCGGTGGGCTCATCCGCAATCAAAAGGGCGGGTTGATTGGCAAGTGCACGCGCAATTGCCACCCGTTGCTGCTCGCCGCCCGACAATTGACCTGGTTGATGCTGCTTGCGGTCCGCTAGGCCCATCATATCCAAGAGTTGCTCCGCCCGGGCTTGCGCCTCGGCTCGGCCCACGCCTGCTATCCATTGTGGCAAGGCGACATTATCGACCGCGCTAAACTCCGGCAGCAAATGGTGAAATTGATAGACAAAGCCTAGCGCGGTGCGGCGCAAAGCGGTGCGTGCGGCGTCGGGCAGCTTGGTCGCATCAATGCCAGCTAGCTCTACCGTGCCACCTTGGGCGGCCTCTAGCAGACCAGCCGCATGGAGAAGCGATGATTTACCAGAGCCTGACGGACCAATCAGCGCGACGATTTCGCCCGGCATAATGGTCAGATTGGCCCCTTTGAGGACTTCCAGCTCGCCCGCGCGGGTCTGATAGACCCGGCGCAAATCTGTGAGGCGCAGAACAGGGCTACTCATAGCGAAGCGCCTCCACGGGATCGAGCTTTGATGCCCGCCAAGACGGGGGCAACGTAGCGACCACGCTTGCGATCGCTGCAAACAAGGCTGTCGTGATCACTTCATGCCATTCCACTTTGGCGGGGATCTGGCTCAAGAAATACACATCGGCATTGAAAACCGGGCCAAACACAAACTCGACCACTTTTTGAATGGTTCCAATATTCAGGCAGAACAACGTGCCGCCGATGGCCCCAGCCAGTGTCGCCAGAATACCAACGCTTGCGCCCGACATCATAAAGACCCGCATGATGGAAGCGCGCGACGCCCCCATCGTGCGCAGGATGGCGATATCGCGGCCTTTATTCTTCACCAGCATGACAAGGCCAGAAATGATGTTCATTGCCGCAATCGCGACAATCAGCATCAAGATCAACCGCATCACATTGCGCTCAATCTGCAAAGCGGACACGAGGCTTTCTGATTGTTGCCGCCAATCCGTCACGTAGCGGTTTTGGCTGAATTTCGCGACTTCTAGCGCCAGAAGATCAGCTTTATCCGGATCCTGCATCCGCAGTTCAATCGTGTCCCAGCTGGTTTCTTTTGAGAAGAATAATTGGGCTTGCTCAATCGGCATATAGATAAAGGTCGCGTCATACTCGCTCATCCCAATGTCGAAGATGGCAGAGACGGTGTAGTCCTTGATACGCGGGGTGGTGCCAAAGGGAGTCGACGCCCCTTGTGGCGAGATGAGCTGAACCGAATCCCCCGATAGAACGCCCAAGGCTTCTGCAAGGCGAGAGCCCATAGCGATCTCGTCGCCACCATACTCACCAGTCCCCCACGTCTTGAGGTTTCCGCCGACCAGATTGCCCGAGACGATTTTGAGCTTGCTCAGATCTGACGGCGCTAGCCCGGTCACCACAGCACCACGTGCCAAATTGCCACCTTGACCGACCGCCATGACTTGACCGTCAATCTTGGGCATCACGTCAATAACGCCGGGCAAAGCCTTGGCTTTAGCCACGATGGCGCGGGCTTCTGGAATGGGCATGTTCCGCACATCGACAAAGACATGGCCATTAACGCCCAAGATGCGTCCTAGAAGCTCTGCACGAAAGCCATTCATCACGCTCATCACAATGATGAGGACGGCGACGGCCAGAAATATGCCGATAAAGCTGATCAACGAGATTAGTGCGACCCCGCCATCTTCACGCCGGGCCCGCAAATAGCGTGCAGCTAGCGTGCGCTCCCACATGCCAAAAGGGCCAGCGCCGCCAGCTTTCATGCGGAGGCCTTAGCGGTGAGACGTGATAGCGCGCTTTCCAAGGAGACCTCTTCCTTGGTGCCAGTCTTGCGGTCCTTTACCTCGACCAAACCATTGGCAAGACCTTTTGGCCCCACGATCAATTGGGTAGGCACACCGATCAAATCCATGGTGGCGAACTTCGCCCCCGGACGGTCTTGGCTATCGTCATAAAGTGGATCCATGCCGGCCTTGAGAAGGGCCTGATAGGCCTGCTCACAGGCGGTATCGACAGCTTCATCGCCGGGGCGCAAGCTGATCACGCCAACATCAAACGGGGCGACAGCATCTGGCCAGATGATGCCGTTCTCGTCATGGCTGGCTTCAATAATCGCCCCGACCAGACGCGATACGCCAATGCCGTAAGAGCCCATTTGCACCAAAACGTCTTTGCCATCTGGCCCAGAGACTTTGGCATTCATAGGCGCGGAATATTTGGTGCCGAAAAAGAAGATATGGCCCACTTCGATCCCGCGGCCGGTGCGGCGGCGGTCCGTCGGCACTTCGCTCTCAAAGCGGCTCTCATCATGGATTTCATCAGTTGCCGCATAGGCCTTCACGATGCGCGACACAGTCTCAGCGCGATTGGCGCGCGCTGCGTCATTGTTATCAAAGCTGATATCCATGCCGGCCCAATCAGTCTCGTCATAGACAGCATCATAGAACACGCCGCTTTCACCTGTGGGCGCGAGCACCAAAAACTCATGGCTTAAATCGCCACCAATCGGCCCCGTATCTGCGCGCATGGGCACGGCTTGCAGGCCCAAGCGCTGGAAGGTCTTCAGATAGGCCAGAAACATCTTGTTATAGGCATCGCGCGCGCCAGCTTCGTCGAGATCAAAGCTATAGGCATCTTTCATCAAAAACTCGCGGCCGCGCATCACGCCAAAGCGGGGGCGGACTTCATCGCGGAACTTCCACTGGATGTTATAGAGGTTCAGTGGCAATTCCTTGTACGAGCGTACATGGTTGCGGAAGATATCCGTCACGACTTCTTCGGCGGTGGGACCAAACAACAGGTCACGCTCATGCCGGTCGGTGATGCGCAGCATTTCTGCACCATAAGCGTCATAGCGGCCACTTTCACGCCATAAGTCTGCCCCTTGCATGGTTGGCATCAAAACCTCCAGCGCGCCGGAGCGGTTTTGTTCTTCGCGCACAATGGCCTCGATCTTTTGCAAGACTTTCAAGCCCAAAGGCAGCCAGGAATAGATGCCGGCGGAATGTTGCTTGATCATGCCGGTGCGCAGCATCAGCTTGTGCGACACGATTTCGGCGTTGGCTGGGGTTTCTTTTGTAACGGGCAGGAAATAGCGCGACATGCGCATGGCGATCACCTTCTCTTTGACGCTCTGCCATAGTCTGTGCCGCGCGCTGAGGCAATTAGTCAGCGCTGCGGGTGGTGTTTGGGGCGGGGGTGGAAAGAAGTTCTTTTCGTCTAGACCTATTTTGGTGAAAACCATGTTTCACCAAAGTGCGACCAAGTGTTTCGATTTCAAATTGTGCGCGCTCCCCTCGTCCCCCAAGGGGGAGAGGGGCTTCAGAAGGGCCACCCCCCAAACGAAAAAAGGCCGCGCTTGAACAAGTCAGGCGCGGCGCAAAGGTTCTGGGAGGAAACGCCATCAGGCATTTACGAGGGAGCGACAGGCCCGTCTCGCAAGTGCACAATCGCCGTTCCGCCTCGCAGGTGCAACATGGTGGCTGCCCAATTGCCGCAAAAACATGCTTATGCCCATCATGCGGCTAAATGTGGTGCAAACCCTGCCCTCTTTTTGGGCTTGAAGCCGAAATTGACCCAATTTTTGGGTTGATTGAGCCCGTCAGCCCATCAACCGACCCAAGGGATGCTCCAAAGAGACCCAACCAGACATCAAAAGCAGGGCAAAAGCTGTCCACACAATGGACGTGATCGCCGTCGTCCAGATCAGTTTCTGCTTGATGTTGGCGACGACAGGGGCACCAGGGTCTGTGCCTGCGACAACTTCGCCGCTTTCCTCTTGGCTGCGCACGCCAATCGGTAGGACGCAAAACAGGATCACCCACCACATGGTGAGGAAGATTGCGATCCCTGTGAACCAATCCATCTAATGGGCCCCCTTCGGCGTTTCCATAAGCTCGATCAATACACCGTTTGAATTCTTTGGGTGGACAAAGATAATCAAAGTGCCGTGAGCGCCAATTCGGGGTTCGCCCAAAATGGTTGCGCCATTCGCCTTCATCGCGTCGCGCGCGGCGTAAATCTCGCGTACCTCAAAGCACACATGATGCTGTCCGCCATTGGGGTTCTTTTCGAGGAACTTGTGGATGGGCGACGCCTCCCCCAAGGGCTCAATCAGTTCAAGTTGGCTATTTGGAATATCGACAAAAGCCACCTTCACGCCTTGCTCTGGCATGTCGCGCATCGGCGTTATGTCGGCGTCAGTGACGCCATAGAGGGCTTTGTAATTTTCCAAGGCAGCGGCAATGGAGGGCACGGCAATGCCGACGTGATTGAGACGACCCAGTTTCATGATGCTTTTCCTGTGCAAGTGGCCCGCTTCCATCATGGCTTTAGGCGGCTACGTCAATCTTAGCCCACAGGTAGGCCTCACTTTTGGATAGACAAGCGCGGCGGCGGTCCTTAGCCTCAAAAGGCTGTGATCAGAATTGTGATCGGGGAGACCACTATGAAAAGAACTACATCAATAGCTACACTAGCCGCACTGATCATCTTAGGCGCTGCTGCCCCTAAACCGACTGCGCCGGTGCAGACGCTCAAAATTCCAGAGTTGAGCGCTAGTGTGGCTGCTGATTATTCAAGCTCGCTGAAAAGCTTGTGGGAGGATTTGCACGCCAATCCAGAACTGTCCTTCCGCGAAACGCGCACCGCGGGCGTTGTGGCGCGAGAACTGCGCGCTATAGGCGGGATTGAGATTACAGAGAAAGTCGGCGGCACAGGTGTTGTCGGTGTGATCCGAAATGGCGCTGGACCAACCATTATGTTGCGTGCCGACATGGACGGCCTCCCAATCCTCGAACGCAATGGCCTGCCTTATGAATCTAAAGTCCGGCAGATCGATGCTGACGGGATTGAGATGCCCGTCATGCATGCCTGCGGCCATGATGTTCATGTCGCCGCCCTCATCGGCGCTGCGCGACAATTGATGACACGTAAGAGCCAGTGGCGTGGCACAATCGTCCTCGTCTTCCAGCCAGCCGAGGAACGCTTGGGCGGGGCATTGGCCATGTTGCAAGATGGTCTTTATACGCGGTTCCCAAAGCCTGACATTGCACTGGGCCTCCACATTGCCAGCGGCCTAGAGCGCGGCAAGTTCAAGGTTGAAAGCCGCGTTGCCAATTCTAGCTCTGATAGCGTGAACATCATTGTACGCGGCGTCGGCGGGCATGGTGCCTCGCCGCAACAGACTGTGGATCCGATTGTGGTCGCGTCTAATCTGGTGATGGCATTACAGACCTTGGTCAGCCGTAACATCTCGCCTTTAGAGCCCGGCATAGTGACTGTGGGTGTCGTGCAGGCTGGCCTAAAGCGCAACATCATTCCCGAAGAGGCGCGTTTGGAACTAACCGTGCGGGCCGACACACCTGAAGTGCGGGCAGAACTCCTTAAAGGAATCAAGCGGATTTCTGACGGTGTGGCAAAGACCTATGGCGTGCCGGAGGATCGGATGCCCATCGTCACCAATCTGGAAGAAAAAGCCCCGCCTAATCTGAATGATCCTGAGAACGCCGCCAAGCTACGCGCCAGCCTCGAGACAGCCTTTGGCGCGGACCGCATGTCCAAGATTCCCCGCTCCAGCATGGGCGCGGAAGACTTTGCCTATTACGGTGCGCCAGAGTGGGGCGGCATCAAAAGCGTGTTCTTCAATGTCGGCGGCAGCATCACCGATGACGTGAGCAAAGCGCCACCCCATCACTCACCCTTGTTCCGGATTGAGCCGGAAGCCTCAGTCAAGTCGAGTGTCGAAGGCTATGTCGTCGCGGCGATGACGTTCTTGGGTACGCCTTAGGGGTATGCGTCTGTCGTCTGTAGATTGAATGTCTCCACTAGAAGCACTTTGGTGTTGGCTCTGCCTTTCACCAAAGTGATTCTAAGTTGTTTTTTCTAAAGAAAAAACCATTGAGCCGCCCTAAATCGTCATCACCACAACATCAACGATGGGGCGCTTGCCGAAGATGCGGTCGCAAGCCTTGCGAACAGCCCGCATGACATAACCTTCAGCGGTTTCTTCATCCGTGCGTTGATCGGGTTTTAGGCGGTTAAACGCCTCTTCCGCCGCATCGGCCAATTGCTCTAGGCGACCTTCAGCTGGGGCACCATTGCGCTCGGACAAGCCACGCGCCCGCACATCTGGTCCGGCCTTGATCCGACCTTTGGCATCCATGGCAATTGAAACCATTACATAGCCGTGCTCGCCCAAACGAATACGATCTCGAATGGTCTCGCTGTCTGAGGAGATGATGGCATCACCATCCACCAGCAAGCGGCCATTGGGCACTTCATCAATCACCGCAGCAGGGCCCGGGGCCAAGCGGATCATGTCGCCATTCTTGACGGCCAAAGCTTCTGGCACTTGAAGGCTTAAGGCGAACTTCGCATGCTCCATCAAATGGCGCTGTTCGCCATGGGTTGGGATGGCGATTTGTGGACGTACCATCTCATACATGGCACGCAACTCATCCCGGCACGGGTGGCCTGAGACGTGGATATGGCGATCTTTGCCGGTAATGATGTTTACGCCGCGCATCGCGAGCTTGTTTTGGAGCTCAAGGATCGCGCGCTCATTGCCCGGGATTTCTCGGCTGGAGAACAAGCAGGTATCGCCGCGCCCGAGGGTCACAAACGGGTGGCTACCTTCAGCAATGCGGGCCAAAGCAGCACGTGGCTCACCTTGGCTGCCAGTGCACAGATAAAGCACTTTGTCGTCTGGCAAATGGCGCGCCATCTCGGGCTCGATAAAGGTCGCCTCTTGAAGCAGGCCAACCGCCTTGGCAGCGCCCGTGATGCGCAGCATCGAGCGGCCGATCAAAGATACCGAGCGGCCAGCTGCTGTTGCGGCTTCGACTGTCGACAAAATGCGCGCGACGTTGGAAGCAAAGCACGCCACAGCCACTTTGCCCTTTTGCTCTGCGATAGCCTCAAACAGGCCGTCGCGGACACCGGCTTCAGAACCTGCTTCGCCTTCGGAGAACACATTCGTGCTGTCGCAGATCATAGCCAAAACGCCATCATCGCCAATCTGGCGTATACGGGCGCTATCGGTTTGTTCCCCGATCAAAGGATCAATGTCGATCTTCCAGTCGCCCGTATGCATCACCGTGCCCAAAGGCGTATGGATCGCAAGGCCGTTTGGCTCAGCGATCGAGTGGGTCAGGGTGACATATTCAATGTCAAACGGGCCGATTTGAAAGCGATGCTTCAAGGGCACTTCGTGAAGCGCTACCTTTCGCTCAATCCCTCGTTCCCGCAGCTTGTCGCGCAATAAATGCGCGGTAAATGGCGTTGCATAGACGGGAGCGGGGAAGCGCGGCCACAGCCAGCCCATCGCTCCAATATGGTCTTCATGGGCGTGGGTTAGAACGATGGCGAGGATATCATCCTTATTGGTCTCAAGGAATTCTGGATCGGGCAGAATTAAGTCCACGCCTGGAATGCCTTCCTCGCCAGCGAAGGTGACACCGACATCGACAACAATCCACTTCTTATCGCCATCCGGCCCAAAGCCGTAAGCGTTGAGGTTCATGCCGATTTCATTAGAGCCACCGAGGGGGAGAAAGACGAGTTCATCTGTTTTATTTTTTGTTTTTGTCACGTTGGGTTCCGATTGGCGGACCTACCGCCATTGCGTTCAAAGATTTCTAATAGCCCGACAGTCGTCAGGTCTTGATCATAATGATCAATATGGGTTGATGCGCCTTCAAACAAAGAGGCGACACCCCCAGTTGCGATTACTTTCATGGGTACGCCATACTCGGCCTTGATCCGGTCGATTAGACCATCAATCAGCTCAATATAGCCCCAAAACACGCCTGACTGCATCGCACCGACTGTGTCGATGCCGATTACTTTGTCTGGCTTACGAATTTCGATTCGCGGCAAACGGGCCGCGGCGGTGTGTAGCGCTTGAAGGGACAAATTGATCCCAGGCGAAATCACACCACCCTCAAATGCGCCATCTGCCCCTACAATGTCAAATGTGGTGGCGGTGCCGCTGTCGATTACAATGCATGGCCCGCCATATTGAATGAAGGAGCCAATCGCATTGACAAGGCGGTCAGCGCCGGCTTCCGATGGCTTTGGGATACGCACATCAATACCAAGCTCTGCGTTTTCACCCACCACCCAAGGCTCTGCGCCTACATAGCGTCGTGACAGATTACGCAAATGAAACAAAGCCTGCGGCACCACAGTCGAGATAACGCAATGATTGAGGTCATTGATGGAAAGTCCTGCAAAGCGCATCGCTGCATCAAGCCACACAGCATATTCATCAGCCGTCCGCGACGAGTTACTGGCCGCACGCCATGCGCCGCGCCATTTCGTGCCGTCATGGACAGCAAATTTCGAATTCGTGTTCCCAACGTCAATGGCCAGCAGCATCTGTCCCCCTAGGTCTGTCTCTGATACGGGGCCAGGCCCACGCGGGTTACCATTTTCGCGCTCTCTTTAGCCTGCTCGGGGTACGCTGCGCCAGTGCTAAGAGTGCAGGCCGAATTAGCCAAAAAACACGTCGCCGGCTGTTACTTCGTGGATTGTGCCGTCAGCCTGCTCCAGTTGCAGGGCCCCATTTGGCGCAAGCCCATAGAAACGGCCTTCTAGGGTCTCATGCGGCAAACGGACGATGATGGGTTGGCCCACGCCTGACGCCCTTGCCAGCCAGGCCTGTGCAATTGGGCCAAAGCCCCTTTGCGCCCAGATGTCGAACCAGTCGTGGAAGCGGTGTCTTAGTGTCTCAAACAAGATCTCTGCGCTGACAGGTGGGTGGCCAAGGGACGCATGGTCGGCAACGCACGTGATGGGCTGGTCAATGCCATCGGGACGGGTGCGAACATTGACGCCAATGCCTATTGCCAAGTGAAACCCGTATGGCCCTTGCCAGCTCTCCAGCAAAATGCCGCTAGTCTTTTTGCCCTCGATCAAAACATCATTCGGCCACTTAAGGCTGACGGCACCTTGCGTCACATGGGGGTCAATGGCTTCCGCCACAGCCAAGGCTGCGACAAAGGACAGATTGGCTGCTTCGGCAGGCCCGCAAGTCAGGGTAAACAAGCCCGTTGTGAACAGATTGCCGGGCTCACCCAGCCAAGTCCGGCCCCGCCGGCCCCTGCCCTTGGTTTGCTCAAGGCTGCGAACCCACAGGGGTCCCGTCTCACCGCCTTCGCTTAGGCGGCGTGCTTCGTCATTGGTGGAGTCTAGGGTGTCATAAAGCCGGACGTTGTGCTGCCCGCCCGAAGCGCTTGGCTTCAATGGAAGCCAGCCCCGGCGATGCTTGCAGCCGAGCCAACGAGCCCGATCACCAAGGTCAAAGCGGCCAACACAAAGGTCGCTCCAGTCAAGGTCAACGTCGTGGACGCGCCAACCGGCACCATGGCGATGCGGGGCTCATCAAACCAGACGGTCTTGATGATGCGCAGATAATAGAAGGCCGAGACCACCGAGGCCAAGATCAGAACGATTGCCAACGGCAGAAGCCCGGACGCGCTGGTCGCCAAAATCACTTCCCACTTCCCAAAGAAGCCTGCCAAAGGTGGAATGCCCATGACCGAGAATAACAACATGGTCAAAGCAGAAGCGAGAAGCGGGTTGGAGCGAGACAATCCAGAAAGGGCGGAGATTGTCTCCACCCGTTCGCCTTCGGCATTGCGCAAGGAGAGTACGACACCAAACAGGCCAACCGAGGTGATGGCATAGATGGACACAAAGACCAGCAGGGCCTTCGGTCCAAATTCTGGGCCGCAAGCAATGGCAACCAACGCATAGCCCATGTTGGCGATGGACGAATAAGCCAACAGGCGCTTGATATTGGTCTGCTGCAAGGCGAACAATGCCCCAATCGCCATCGACAGCACAGCCATGATCATGACGATGCCCAGCCAATCCTTTTGAAGCGGGCCGAAAGCTTCAAAGCAGACCCGAGCAAAGAGGACAGAGGCAGCAACCTTGGGCGCAGATGCAAAGAAGGCAGTCGAAACGGTGGGTGAGCCTTCATAGACATCCGGCGTCCACATATGGAAGGGTGCCGCCGACATCTTGAATGCGAGGCCACAGAGGATAAAGACAAGGCCGAATACGACACCGATAGAGCGCTCATCAGCAACTTGAGCGGCGATTACGTCGAAATTGACCGAACCGGTAAAGCCATAAACCAGCGAGCAGCCATAGAGCAGCAAGCCAGACGACAAGGCACCCAGCACGAAATATTTGAGGCCCGCTTCAGAGCTTTTCGCGTCATCGCGTGCATAGGCAGCGAGCACATAGAGCGCCAAGGACTGCATCTCAACACCGACATAAAGCGCGATCAAATCATGGGCTGAAACCATGATGAACATGCCCAAAGTCGCCAAAAGTGCGAGGACCGGAAACTCTGGCTTGTCGAGTTTTTTCTCTGCGAGAAAGTCTATGGACAGCAAGAGCGCGCTACCGGCTGTCAAGGCGATGATCAATTTGGCGTAAGCGGAAAATCCATCAGCGGCATAGGAGCCCGAGAAGACCACCACTTGCTCTGCCGGCATGTGCAGCACAGCCATAGAACCTGCAGCCACAATCGCAGCGACACACAGCCAAGTGACCAAGCGCGAACCTTTGTCGCCCATAAAGGCACCGATCAGCGTGATGATCAAAGCCCCCACTGCGAGGGTGATTTCCGGCAGAATATAGGGAACCTGCTGGAAAAAGAGCTCTGCTGTCATGGTTTGGTTGATGGCCATTACCGCACCGGTCACTTAAAGTTCGCGTGGAAGGCGTCCACGAGCGCAACGGCAGAAGTCGCCGTCTGGTCAAAGATGATGTTAGGCTGGAAGCCCAAGTACAAAGCCGCCGCAATCAAAGGCACGAAGATCGCGATCTCACGCGCATTCATATCGGTGATCGTATTGAGCGCTGGATTGACGATCGTACCAAAAATCACCTTGCGATAGAGCGTCAGCATATAGGCCGCAGACAGGATCACCCCGCTTGCCGCCACCATTGCGGTGACAGGATCGACGTTAAACGCGCCCTGCATGGTAAGGATTTCGCCAACAAAGCCCGAAGTGCCAGGAAGGCCAACATTGCCCATAGTGAATAACAAGAACACGGCCGCATAGATCGGCATACGGTTCACAAGGCCACCATATTGGGCGATCTCACGCGTGTGCATGCGGTCATAAATGACGCCGACGCAGAGGAACAGAGCGCCGGAGATAACCCCGTGGCTGAGCATTTGGAACAAAGCGCCTTGAATGCCCTGCTCATTGCCCGAGAAAATCCCCATGGTGACAAAGCCCATGTGCGCGACCGAAGAATAAGCAATCAGCTTCTTGATGTCAGTCTGACGGAACGCGACGAGCGACGTATAGACAATCGCAATGCCTGACAAAGCAAATACGAAGGGCGCAAAGTCGTTGGAGGCTTCTGGGAACATCGGCAAAGAGAAGCGCAGGAAGCCATAGCCGCCCATCTTCAACAACACCCCGGCCAGAATGACAGACCCTGCTGTCGGTGCTTCAACGTGGGCGTCAGGCAACCAAGTGTGGACTGGCCACATCGGCATTTTGACGGCGAAGGAAGCGAAGAAGGCCAGCCACAACCAGATTTGCGCATCCTTAGCAAACTCAAAAGCTTGCAGGTCCGGGATCGACGTTGTCTTGGCGGTGATCGCCATCCAAGCAATCGCGATCAAGAGGAAGAGCGAGCCCAACAGCGTGTAGAGGAAGAATTTGTAAGCTGCATAGACACGGTTCTTACCGCCCCAAATCCCGATGATGAGATACATGGGGATCAGGCCCGCTTCGAAGAAGATGTAGAAGAGGACGATATCAAGCGCGCAGAACACGCCGATCATCAGCGTCTGCAACAGCAAGAATGCCGCCATATACTCGACGACGCGCTTCTCGATCGAGGTCCAGCTGGCCAAGATGCAAAGCGGCATCAAGAAGGACGTTAGTAGGATCAACAGCACGGAAATGCCGTCGATTCCCAGATGGTATTGGATCATGCCATACCAGTCGGCCCGTTCAACGAATTGATAGCCCGCCTTGGTTTCGTCAAAAGCCAAAGTCATCCAAAGCGTCAGAGCGAAGACGATCACGGTTGTGACCAAAGCAATCCAACGCGCTGCATTGGCGCGCGCGGCCTCTGGGCTCTTGATGAGCTGGGGTAAAAACAGGATCAAGACGGCCGCCACAGCGGGCGTCCACGTGAGGATCGAGAGGATGGGCAGCGTGTCCATGATAGCCTCAGGCACCCCGGAATAGAACAAAAGCGCCAAGCGCGACCGCCGCGATCAGCATCAAGAAGGCATAGTGATAGACATAGCCAGACTGGATCTTCACGGCTTTCTTCGAACCAAAATTCAAAGCTGCGGCAATCCCATTGGGCCCGAGCCCGTCGATCAGCTTGCCGTCACCGATTTTCCAGAAAAGGTCACCCAGCGCTCGGGCACCCTTTACGAAGACGATCTCATAGAGCTCGTCGAAATACCATTTATTCTCCAAGAAGGCGTGCGCCATGCCCTTGCGGTCGGCGATCTTCTTACCAAGGCCCTCGTTGAACAGATAGAAGTAGAGGGCTGCCGCGAGGCCGATCACCATCACGACCAGCGGGGCATAGAACACCCAGCCCGGAATGGAATATTTGTCTTTGAGCACGGTGTTATCTGGCGCAGTATAAATCGAGCTGCCCCAGAATTCCTTGGCATGATGGCCAACAAATGCGTCATAGAAGATAGAGCCAGCAAAAACGGCACCAAAAGCCAACAAGATCAGCGGGATCAACATCACCCACGGGCTCTCATGCGGGCCGTGCCAAGCATGGTGACCATGGTCGTCGTCATGGCTGCCCGCAGCATTTTGGCCAGCTTCGTTGATATGGGCGACAGCTGGCTGAGCATGCGCGTGGGCAGCATCGCTATGGCTATGGTCGTCATGATGGCCATGATCGCCATCCGCTTTCCACTTTGGAGTGCCGTGGAAGGTCATAAAGGCCAAGCGCCACGAATAGAAGCTCGTCAGCGTCGCTGCTAGCAAAGCCATCCAGAAGGCCATTTGTGCCGCTGTATTGCCTGTCATGCCTGCAGCATAGGTGGTTTCGATGATGGCGTCCTTTGAGAAGAAGCCAGCAAAGCCAAATGGCGTGTGCGGAATGCCGACACCGGTGATGGCCAAGGTGCCGATAATCATGATCACAAAGGTGATCTTCATATGCTTGGCAACATCGCCCATTTTGCGCATGTCTTGCTCGTGATGCATGCCATGGATCACGCTACCCGCGCCTAAGAACAACAAGGCTTTGAAGAAGGCATGGGTGAAGAGATGGAACATCGCGGCCTGATAGGCACCAATACCTGCGGCAAAGAACATAAAGCCCAATTGCGAACAGGTCGAATAAGCGATCACGCGCTTAATGTCGTTTTGGGCGAGGCCAACAGTTGCCGCGAACAAAGCCGTCACCGCACCAATGATGGTGATGAAGCCTGCTGTGCCGGGGGCCGCTTCATAAATGGGTGAGCACAAGCAGACGAGCACAACACCGGCCGTCACCATGGTGGCGGCGTGGATCAAGGCCGACACAGGTGTTGGGCCTTCCATCGCATCGGGCAACCAGGTGTGCAGGAAGAATTGCGCCGATTTACCCATCGCGCCGATGAACAGCAAGAAAGCGATAATTTCGATAGCGGGCAGCTGGTAAACGCCCCACTTCAACATCACGTCAGCCTTCTCCGGAACCATGGCAAAGACTTCTTTGAACTCAATTGTGCCGAACACAAAGAAGACGGCCATAATGCCCAAGGCAAAGCCGAAATCGCCGACCCGGTTGACGACAAAGGCTTTAATCTGCGCGTCATTGGCCGAGCGCTTGTGATACCAAAAGCCAATCAAGAGATAGGATGCGAGGCCCACGCCTTCCCAGCCAAAGAAGAGCTGCATGAAGTCTGCCGCAGTAACCAGCGACAACATGGCAAAGGTGAAGAGCGACAGATAGGCAAAAAAGCGCGGCTTATGCGGATCTTCCGCCATATAGCCCCAGCTATAAAGGTGCACCAAGGACGATACGCCGGTGACGACAATCATCATCACGGCGCTAATTGCGTCCAAACGGATCGACCACGTGCTCTTAAGGTCGCCAACATGGATCCAAGTCGCGATGCGCATGGGCTCAGCCGGCAAGTGCAGGCTGTGTTGCCAATGGCCGATGAAGATGGTTCCGGCACAGGCTGCGGCAACGAATAGCAATGCCGTGGCAACAAACATCGCCACTTTCTCGCCAATGAAGCGGTTGAAGAGCCCACAGATGATTGCACCCAAAAGCGGCGCGAACACAACGATCGTCGCGAGCGTTTCGGCGAGGCCAGTGGTGGCGTGAGGATCAGCAGACACGCGTTAGCCCTTCATCAGATTGAGATCTTCGACCGCGATATTGCCGCGGTTTCGGAAATAGACGACCAGAATGGCAAGACCGACGGCGGCCTCAGCGGCGGCAACTGTCAACACGAACATCGCAAACACCTGTCCGACCATGTCGCCCAAGAAGGACGAGAAAGCGACCAGATTAATGCTCACCGCCAGAAGAATGAGTTCAATCGACATCAAAATGACGATGACATTCTTGCGGTTCACGAAGATGCCGAACACGCCAATGGTGAACAAAGCGGCAGCAACCGCCAGATAATGAGAAAGGCCGATCAAAGTACCACTCCTTCGCCCGGCTTCGGGTCAGTCATTTCAACGCCGCCCGCACGGGTGCGGCCGACTTGTGCGGTGACATTCTGGCGGCGGATGCCGTCTCGGTGCCGCAGCGTAAGTGCAATCGCCCCCACCATGGCAATAAACAGAATGATACCAGCGGATTGGAACAAGAAGATGTAATCGGTGTAGAGGATGCGACCGATGGCTTCTGCGTTCGAAACAGCCGCTGCGGCGGGTGTTGGTGCGGCGATGGCTTCGGCTGAGACGGACTTTTCAATCCACGCCCCACCGACCATCACGAACTGGCCGAACAAGATCAAAGCAATCAGACCGCCAAACGGCAGATAAGTGAAGAAGCCTGCTTTCAACTCGGCAAAGTCGATGTCGAGCATCATCACCACAAAGAGGAAGAGAACCGCGACCGCGCCGACGTAAACCACGATCAAAAGCATGGCGAGGAATTCTGCCCCCAACAACACGAACAGGCCGGCTGAGGTGAAGAAGGTCAGGATCAGAAACAAGACGGAGTGCACAGGGTTGCGGGCCACCACGACCATAAAGGCCGAGGCAATCGCAATCGCACTCAAGATGTAAAAGGCGGCGACCGCAATCATCGCTACTCTCTTCCCCTCTGCGCCCTGTGCATGGTGTGACAGGCGCGCGCTTTGTTAAACGTACCCAGACTGCGGCTTAACGATAAGCCGCATCCAACTCTAGATTCTTCGCGATTTCGCGTTCCCACCGGTCGCCATTGGCCAGAAGCTTGTCCTTGTCATAGAACAATTCTTCCCGCGTCTCGGTAGCAAACTCAAAGTTCGGACCTTCCACGATGGCATCCACCGGGCAGGCTTCTTGGCAGAAGCCGCAATAGATGCACTTGGTCATGTCGATGTCATAGCGCGTGGTGCGGCGTGAGCCATCATCGCGCGGCTCTGCCTCAATCGTGATGGCTTGCGCGGGGCAGATAGCTTCGCACAATTTACAGGCAATGCAGCGCTCTTCGCCATTGGCATAGCGGCGCAGCGCATGCTCGCCCCGGAAACGCGGGCTGATATGGCCCTTTTCAAACGGGTAGTTGATGGTGAACTTCGGCTCGAAGAACTTCTTCATCGCAAGGCCAAACGCGCCTGCAAAGTCAAGCATCAATGCGCCTTTAAGAGCTTGGGCTATGCTCATGGTTTTTGATCCTTGATCATCGCATTCAACTTCAGTTGGTTCTGTTTGATTTTAAGCTTCAACAGCGTGGAAAAGTCCAATAAGATAATTACAGTCACCACAAAGACGACGACGATCAGGATCGCCCAAAAGGCGACAAAGAACATAGTCAAAATCCCGGGCTCGGCCATTGTGACCTACCTCCCGAAGTAAGCGACATGGCCGCCTACCACTGCCACGGCGACCAAGGTCGTGGGCAAAAAGATTTTCCAACCAATGCGCATCAGCTGGTCATAGCGATAACGGGGCACAATCGCCTTCACCATGGCGAACATGAAGAAGACCAGCCAAATCTTGATATAGAGGATCAAGAAGCCAACCCATGGGTTCTCAATCGGGCCCCAAGGTGCGTTCCAGCCACCCAAGAACAGGATGGAGATCATGGCGCACATCAAGACAATGGCGAGATATTCGCCGATCATGAAGAGCAAATATGGCGTGGAGCTATATTCGACTTGATAGCCCGCCACGAGTTCAGATTCGGCTTCAGGCAAATCAAACGGTGGGCGATTGGTTTCGGCCAAGGCTGAAACAAAGAAAATGCCCAACATCATGAACATCACAAGGCCGACGATGAAGCCATACACGGTGCCAACAACGCCCGCGCCCTCTTGAGGATTCACCAATGCGCCGATGAAGGAAAAGGCGTGCCAATCCCAAATGCCAGCCTTTTGGTTGTCAACAATGTCGGTCAAATTCAGGCTGCCGACCACCAGAAGCACGGTGATCAACACAAAGCCGATGGAGACTTCGTACGATACCATTTGCGCTGCAGAGCGTAGCGAGCCCAAGAATGGGTATTTGGAGTTCGACGCCCAGCCACCCATGATGATGCCATAAACACCCAAGGACGACATCGCGAGCAAATACAAAATCCCGACATTCATGTCGGAAATCACCCAGCCCGGTGCAAAGGGCACAACGGCATAGGCGACAAAGGCCAAGGTGATGGTGATCAGAGGCGCAAGAATAAAGACCGTCTTATTCGCGCCAGCAGGGATGACGATTTCCTTGACGACGAATTTCAAGAAGTCAGCAAAGCTCTGCAACAGGCCGAAGGGGCCAACCACGTTTGGCCCCTTGCGCATCATTACGGCCGCCCAGACCTTGCGGTCGAACAATAGGATAAATGCCAAGGTCAACAGCAGCATGACCATGATCGCCAAGATCTGGCCTGCCCCACCAATCACGCCCCAAAATGGGCCCCAATCGCGAACGAGATCCTGCATGGGCCCCTACTCCGCTGCTATCGCAGCCATTGTGGCTGCTTTCTTCGCTGCCGAGCATTCCGCCATGATTTGGCTGGAGCGGGCAATCGGATTGGTGAGATAAAAGTCGGTGATTGCGTTGGTAAACGGCGCAGCATCTACGTCGCCCGCCACGCCCAAAAGCTTGAGTTCTAGAGGCGTACTGGCACCTGGCGCATAATCAAGACCAGCAAAGCTCGGGCTATCGGCCATCAGTTTGGCGCGAAGGGCTTCGAGATTGTCATAAGGCAAGGTCTTGCCAACCAGAGCGGAGACCGCACGGAAAATCGCCCAATCTTCACGAGCATCACCCTTGGGGAAAACAGCCCGGCGTGCCTGTTGCACACGGCCTTCGGTGTTCACATAGGTGGCGTTCTTCTCGGTATAGGCGGCTGCTGGCAGGATCAAATCTGCCTGTTGCGCGCCCGCATCGCCATGGCTGCCGACATAGACGACAAAGGTCCCGGCTGGGGCTTTGACTTCGTCTGCACCCAACAGGATCAGCGTATCCAACGTGCCGGCTTGCAGCATCTGCGCGCTAGAGAGGCCTTGGTCACCCGGCAAGAAACCTAAGTCTAGCGCCCCAACGCGGCCAGCGGCTTGATGGACGACATTCCAGCCATTCCAGCCTTCCCGCACGATCTTGGCCTTCATACCGATTTCAGCGGCAAGCTTCAGGACCTGCGCGCCATCTGGACGCGCGAGCGCGTCCATACCAATGATGACCATCGGCCGCTCTGCCTTAGCAAAGCGCTTGAAGAAGTCGCCCTTGCCCTTGGCCAAATCCGCCAAAGTCTTTGGGCCTGCCCCCACATGCTCATAAGCATAGGTCAGGTCAGTTGCCTCACCAACAACACCGATCAGATCCAACGTGCCGCGCAACCACGTCTTGCGAACGCGGGCATTGATCAGCGGGGCCTCCAGACGCAAATTAGAGCCGATGATCAATAAGGCATCGGCATCTTCAATGCCCATGATGGTGGTGTTGAACAAATATTCGCCGCGCTGGCCAGACATGCCAATGGCCGCGCCATCTTGGCGGCAATCGGTATTGGTGACGCCTAGCCCACGCAACAGGTCCAAAGCGGCCTTCAGACCTTCAGCATCGCTCAAATCCCCAGCAATCGCGCCAATTTTAGTAGCATCGCCTTTCAAGCGCGCCGCAAAAGCTTCGAGTGCTTGTGGCCAGCTGACAGGGGCCAATTTGCCATTGGTCTTGAGATAGGGCTTGTCGAGGCGCTGACGGCGCAAGCCATCGACTGCATGGCGCGACTTATCCGACAGCCATTCCTCGTTGATCTCTTCATTGAGGCGCGGAAGCACGCGTAGCACATCATTGCCGCGGGCATCGACGCGAATGTTGGAGCCGACCGCATCCATCACGTCGACAGTTTCGGTCTTCTTCAATTCCCAAGGCCGCGCGTTAAACGCATAGGGCTTGGAGGTGAGCGCACCGACGGGGCAGAGATCAACCACATTGGCCGAGAGCTCACTCGTCAAGGATTGCTCGAGATAGGTGGTGATTTCCATATCTTCGCCGCGGCCAATGGCCCCAAGCTCTGACACGCCAGCCACTTCGGTCGCAAAGCGGACACAGCGTGTGCATTGGATGCAGCGCGTCATCACCGTTTTGACCAAGGGGCCCATATTCTTTTCTTCAACCGCGCGCTTATTTTCGTCATAGCGCGAACCAGCGCGGCCAAAGGCCACCGCTTGGTCTTGCAGGTCACATTCCCCGCCTTGGTCGCAAATCGGGCAATCCAATGGATGATTGATCAGCAGGAATTCCATCACGCCTTCGCGTGCGGCCTTCACCTTTGAAGACTTGGTGACGACGACGGGCGGCTCACCATTCGGGCCGGGGCGTTGATCCTTTACCTGCTGGGCGCAAGACGCCACAGGTTTAGGCGCACCTTTGACTTCCACCAGGCACATGCGGCAATTGCCAGCCACACTTAAACGCTCATGATAACAAAACCGCGGAATCTCTGCGCCGGCAGCTTCGCACGCTTGTAACAGCGTGTACTCGCCCGGCACATCTACTTCGGTTCCATCGACGACGATTTTCGTCATCTTCTCGCCCCATCGTTTGAAACAGACTCAGCCAAGCTGACCCGCTGTTCGCCGAGATACGACGCTACGACCCAAATTGCCACCGCCAAACTCACCCCAAAACCAGCAAAAATCCAGCCAGATACAGCAAGCTCATAAACGAACGCCAAAACGATCCACCGGTATCCGGGTAGAAGTTGATTTTGCTAGCGATTGCCTTGCCTATCATAGGGACGTCGAACGCGTCGATCTGGTGCGTGATACGTGGAATGGTAGGGTATTTCCCGTGGTGGAGACGCTCTGATCTCGCATCAAAAACCCTAATGCCGAATGTCGTAAATTGGCATATCCTTAAACGTCATCTCGGGAACCTTCGCGGCCAACCGCGCCCAGACGGCGGCAGAGGTGTCAAAGGTACAGTCCTCTGCCGAGGCCTCATCACATGCTGGCAGCCGAAGCGCCAGTTCTCGACTCGGTTCTTCACTCAGAGATGCTTTGATCAGTATCAAACCATAAAATGCTGAAGCCGCTTCGCGTCGAACCCCGCGAAGTTCAGACTTGGTTTTGCGCCCCTCCGTGTTATCGGGGAGGTCTGTTTTCGGGATCGCATAACCATAGACCCGACCCAGCGAATTCGAGCCCAAATATTTCATCGCAAGTCGGCCATTTAAGGGGCCTTCGCTAAGTGACGACGCATAAAACTGGATGCCATCCATGGTGCGCGACAAACGAATTGTTTGTGGTGGGGGAAACATTGATTCGATCGGCTGAAGCTCCAAAGTAACCTCATTCACCTCCGGACCAAACGGCCAATCGCGCACGGAGGGATATGGCCCAACCAGTAATGTACACGCCGCCGCAAGTACCAAAGCGCTAAACGCCAAGACCAATCTTGCCCACCGCCAGCCACGACTGAACAACCCAAACACCATGCGCAAACCCTCACCTAAGGTCAGCATTTGGGCACGTGCTTAGCTATTCGTCAAACGATGAAATTGACGTCTGAGCTATGCGATTTTGTGGGGAATCTAAACCGCCTACTCCGCAGCGATGGCCGCCCCCATCACATGGGGTTTGCCCAAGCGATAACGGTCGATACGCTCTTCAATTTCGCCACGGAAGCGCCAGATGAGGCCTTGGACGGGCCAAGCGGCCGCATCGCCCAAAGCGCAAATTGTATGGCCTTCAACTTGGCCAGCGACTTCGAGCAAGAGGTCAATCTCGCGGTGTTCGGCTTGGCCGAGGGCCATGCGCTCCAACACGCGCCACATCCAGCCAGTGCCTTCGCGACACGGTGTACATTGGCCACAGCTTTCATGCTTATAGAAATAGGCCAGCCGCGCGATGGCTTTGATGAGGTCGGTCGACTTATCCATCACGATCACGCCAGCAGTGCCAAGGCCCGACTTCAAGGCCGACAGACTGTCAAAGTCCATCAGCGCATCTTCAGCCATTTCTTGAGTGATCATGCGGACCGAGGAGCCGCCGGGGATGACGGCCTTTAGGTTCGACCAGCCGCCACGCACGCCGCCGCAATGCTGTTCCAGCAGATATTTCAACGGGATCGACATCGCGTCTTCAACATTGCAGGGCTTGTTCACATGGCCCGAGACGCAGAAGACTTTCGTACCGGTGTTGTTTGGACGGCCAAAGCCCGCAAACCACTGCGCACCACGACGCAGGATCGTCGGCACCACGGCAATTGATTCGACATTATTGACGGTGGTTGGGCAGCCGTAGAGACCGGCATTAGCTGGGAAAGGTGGCTTCAGGCGAGGTTGGCCCTTTTTGCCTTCCAAGCTTTCCAAGAGCGCGGTTTCTTCGCCGCAAATATAGGCCCCTGCCCCATGATGGACATAGAGATCAAAGTCCCAGCCATGCACGTTATTCTTGCCGATCAGCTTGGCTTCATAAGCTTCTTTGATGGCTGCTTCGAGATGCTCACGCTCCAGAACATACTCACCGCGGATATAAATGTAGGCAGCATGGGCTTGCATCGCGAACGAGGCGATCAAGCAGCCTTCGATCAGCAAATGCGGATCGTGGCGCATCATATCGCGGTCTTTACAGGTCCCGGGCTCTGACTCATCAGCATTGACGACCAGATAATGCGGCCGGTCTTTGACCTCTTTCGGCATGAAGGACCATTTGAGACCCGTCGGAAAGCCAGCGCCACCCCGGCCACGCAGCCCCGAATCCTTCACCTGCTGAATGATCCAATCGCGCCCTGCATCGATCATATCTTTAGTGGCATTCCACGCGCCACGCTGTTTAGCCCCTTCCAAGCGCCAATCATGGCGGCCATAGAGGTTCAGGAAGATACGGTCTTTATCGGCAATCATAGAACACTCGATCAGCTAGGCGTGATAGTTCGTAACTAGGCTTCTATAGGGCTTCACCCAGCCTGCCAACGACATTTGCAGCCTGACGCGCATACGGACTGCAGGAAGGAACCTACTGCTGAGTCATCCAAACATGGCAAAAGCAACCTGCGAATTTGAATAGTCAGATCATGCCAACGCCGCCATCATGAGTCTCTGTTTTGGAGATGTGTAATGCGCAAGAATTGGGTTCTATATGGGGCTTTGGCAGTCTTGGCCGCGCAAGTTGCCACACCCTCAGTCGCCCAAATCATCAAGCCGAATGAGCGCGCGCAAGCGATCAAACAGCACCCTCAGCTCGTCGCACAATTTGGCGGTGCCATCACCGGCCCGATCGCGACCTATGTCTCAACTGTGGGGGCAAAGGTGGCTACTGCCGCAGGACTAAAGGACCAATGCACCTTTACCGTCATCAATTCCGACGTCGTCAACGCCTTTGCGGTACCGGGATGCTATATCTATATCACACGCGGCCTGATGACGATTATGAATTCTGAGGACGAGCTCGCCTCAGTTTTGGGCCATGAAGTCGGCCATATTGTCGGCAAGCACTCGTTGAAGCGGACCCAAGCCTCCACGCTCTCGACCTTGGGCGCTATTGCGCTCGGCATTGCCACCAAATCCGAAGAAATCATGCAGACCGCCGGGCAATTGGCACAGGTCTATACGCTCAGCTATTCGCGCAAACAGGAAAACGAATCCGACGATTATGGCGTGCGTTATCTGCAGGCCAATGGCTATAATCTCTATGCCGCATCCGACATGTTGGCCGCCTTGGCGGCACAAGAAGCACTAGACGCCAAAGTGAAAAATCGCCAATCGCGCGATGTGCCAACTTGGGCGCGAAGCCACCCAATCACGGCCGAACGCGTGGCGCGCACCGCCAATGCCGCCCAAGCGGCCAAAGCTAGCCGCGACGTACCGCCAGAACAGGTCCGACCCTATCTGACTGCACTTTCAGGGATGCGCGTAGGCGATGACCCAGAGCAGGGCTTTGTCGATGGACGGCGTTTCTCTCATCCCAGCATGAAGATCACCTTTGAAGTTCCGCAGGGTTTCTCTCTTAACAACACCACTGAAGCTGTTGAAATTGAAGGACCAAACAGCCTCAAAGGTCGCTTTGGTGGCGGTGTCCCGCTGACGGGCACGCTCGATGCCTATGCCATCGCCAAAGTGCGCGAAACATTGGGCCAAACGCCTGCCACTTTGGGAATTGCGACACCGGGCACCACCAATGGGATGCCGACCATCACCCTGCTTGCACGGGCGCAAACCCGCACCGGCCGCGTCGATGTTGGCGTGATTGCCTATAATTTGAACGGGCGAGCGTTCCACTTCGTGATGATCGGCCCTGCAGACGGCCTGTCGCCTACCTTCCCAATCACCCAGACCTTCAGGGAATTGTCTGCAACCGAAATCGCAGCCCTCCGCCCGCGAGAGCTTGAGATTGTGACGGTTCGCGCCGGTGACACGGTGGCGAGCCTTTCAGCCCGCATGGCCTATCCAGACTTCAAGACGGAGCGCTTCTTGATGATCAATGGCATGCGTGCGGAGCGGCCGTTAAAGCCCGGTGAGCTTCTAAAGATCGTCCGGTTTAGCGGGACCAGCCGTTAAAGCGCGATAGGTAACAAAGGCACTCCATGCCGTCAGGCTGGCGCAAACGCCGTAAACCAAGCGCGCGGGCAGGTCGCGGGTATAAATCAGGCCAAACCAAGCCCAAGCCACGGTGACGGCGATCATCACGGCCAGCACGATCCAAGCCGTGGGCCGGGGCAGACGCATTCCAATCTGCCAAGGCCGCTCTACGCCCTTGAAAATTGCAAGGCCCAGCAAGCTAATTGCCGCCACTGCCATAACACTGAGAGTCCAACGGTCGATGTCAAGCAAGTGATCTAGGGATTGGGCCACCCACGACAAGAACATGGATGCCCAAAAGGCGGCATCACTTGTAACGGGTATGCCGACGCGATCTGGATCATCCTGCGGGCGCAGAAAAGGCGGCTTGGAACCCGTATTCATGGGAGAGCCCGCCCCTTGCCGCCGGTCTTAAGCCTTCTCGGGCAAGTTCGGCAGTTTGATCTTTTTGGCAAGGCTGCCGTCAAACAAGGTCTCATCGTTCAAGACATTGGGGCCACCATCTGGCGCACTGGTCAAACGACCAATGGCAGAACCCGGTGTCACATCCTTGCCAGCGGCCAGATCGTCGATGATGGCGCTGAAGCTCTCAGCCGTCAGATCTTCATGATAATAATCATGGATGGCGACGATAGGCGCATTGGCGCACGCGCCCATGCACTCCATTTCTTCCCACGAGAACAAGCCATCGGGCGTGACATGGTGGTGATTACCGATGCGCTTCTTACACACTTCGATCAAATCGCCAGAGCCACGCAGCATGCAAGGCGTGGTGCCGCAGACTTGCAAATGGTGCTTCCCGACGGGTGCCAAGTGGAACATCGTGTAGAAAGTCGCGACTTCATAGACGCGGATATAGGCCATGGCGAGGTCCAGCGCGATCTTGCGAAGCGCAGGCTCACTCACCCAGCCTTCTTGCTTTTGCGCCAACCACAGAAGTGGGATGACCGCCGATTGCTTGCGGGCTTCTGGATATTTGCCCATCCAAAAAGCGACCTTGGTGGCACTATCGGCCGACCAGTTAAACGACTTGGGCTGAACTTCGGGGGGCGCGAGGCGACGTGTGGCCATTTAACTTACTTTCTCAGTTTGACGATTTGGCTCATCCAAAGGCAAGCCATGAACACGGTTATAGTCGAGGCGATCACGGGCTTCGTGTAAGTCCTCTAGGAGGAGGCGAAATGGCCCACCATAATGCCCGGCGAACTGAAGGAACATGCCTACCAGAATGGCCATCGGATATTGCTCGACCATCACAGGTCCGCCAAGCAGGTCGATCAATATGATCAATGCAAGGGGGAGAACTCCCAAAACCACAGAAGCCAACTCGGCCCGACCCACGCGTTCCAAGCCACCTGGCATGACTTCGGCTAAGCGTTTACCTTGACTGGTAAATTCGATTGTCCGAGGCAGCAGGACTGCAAAGATCAGAAGCCATAAAGCGCCAAGGCCATATTCCAGCATCTGCCCGCGGCCTTACTTCACAAAGTCCACGCGCGCGATTTTGCCATCCTTAATGGTGTAAATCGCCAGCACTTCAAACGGCTCACTGTCAGGGCTGCGGCGCACACGCTCATGATCAACCACAACATTGCCGCAGGCCAAACGGTTCACAATCTCGGCGTGGTTTTGCGGATATTGCGCGAACACGCCTTGATAACGGGCCCGATAATCGGTGATGCCGTGCAGGTTTTCTGCGCCATTGAGGTCTGCGATCACCACCTCATCGGCAAAGCACGCCACATGGGCGTCTAAGTCTTGCACATTATAGGCTTCAAGCTGCTTAGCCACGACCGCCAGCGCTGCTGCCTCATCGCCTTGCCTAGAAATGGATTCACACCGGGCGATCAATCCATCGCGCACGGTATAGATCATCATCACATCGGCGGCCGGGGCCTTAGAGCCTTCGCCCGGTTCAGAATGTTCCCGCTTGATCGTGACATTGGCCAATTCCATGCGGCCCAACACGTCGGTGCGGTCCATCGGGTAGTCCACCAAATGGCGCGTATAGAGCTTCCGCGCTGCATCCCGGCTGGTTAGCCAAGGTGATCCGCCGAATGGCGAGACAGTGTAATCATCCGCCAACGTCGCCAAAATGCCTTCTAGGTCATTGGCAGCATAAGCGGCATAGTTTTGGTCGATAATCGAACTCATTGCGGCACTTCCTTTGTTTCACCACCGACCCAAACAGCAATCCGACTGACAAATGGTAGGACTTGGGACCAAGCCATGATGCCACATACCGTCAAGATCATAGCGCCAAAATCGGCGCTAAATGAGGCGCCACGCCTCGTCTCAAAAGCCCATTGAGTCCCCAAACCTGGTACATAGGTCAGCGCAAGTTTGTGCAGTGGAAACAAGAGTACGCCGACAGCCACTAACGCCAAACCTGACAGCAACAAATAGACAAACACAGCCTGCCGCCCCTTCGGCAAGGCAGTCAGGTCGTCAAACGTCGCAAGCCATTTTGCTTTAGTTGGCTCAACTCGCGCCATGGCTAGCGATCCACCTCACCAAACACGATGTCGAGCGAGCCGAGGATGGCCGACACGTCGGCCAGCATGTGGCCTTTATTCAAATGGCTCATCGCCGCCAAATGGGCAAAGCCCGGGGCGCGGATTTTGGCGCGATAGGGCTTGTTGGTGCCATCGGCGACCAAATACACGCCAAACTCACCCTTGGGTGCTTCAACTGCGGCATAGACTTCGCCAGCTGGAACATGGAAGCCTTCGGTATAGAGCTTAAAGTGATGGATCAGTGCTTCCATCGAGCCCTTCATATCGGCGCGGCGCGGTGGGGTCACTTTGGAATTCTCGGCCAAAACCGGGCCCTTCGGCATCATCTCGATACATTGCTTGATGATGCTGGCGCTCTCGCGCATTTCGTCCATCCGGCAAAGATAGCGGTCATAGCAATCGCCATTCTTGCCGACGGGTACCTTAAACTTCAGCTCGGAATAGACTTCATAGGGCTGGCTGCGGCGCAGGTCCCAAGCAATGCCCGAACCGCGCACCATGACGCCGGAGAAGCCCCAGTCTAGAATGGTCTTTTGGTCGACAACACCAATATCAACATTGCGCTGCTTGAAGATGCGGTTATCGGTCAACAAGGTCTCGATATCATCGCACAGCTTCAAGAATGGGTCGCACCACTCATAGATATCGCGCACCAAAGCGTCTGGCAGGTCTTGGTGCACGCCACCTGGACGGAAATAGGCCGCATGCATGCGCGAGCCAGACGCCCGCTCATAGAAGCCCATCAGCTTCTCACGCTCTTCAAAGCCCCACAGTGGCGGTGTCAGGGCGCCTACGTCCATGGCTTGGGTGGTGACGTTCAAGATATGCGACAGGATGCGGCCAATTTCGGAGAAAATGACGCGGATGAGTTGCGCCCGGCGTGGCACTTCAATCCCGGCCAAACGCTCAATCGCCAAACACCAAGCATGCTCTTGATTCATCGGGGCCACATAGTCCAACCGGTCAAAATAAGGCATGGCCTGCAAATAGGTTTTGTATTCGATCAGCTTTTCAGTGCCGCGGTGCAACAGGCCAATATGTGGGTCAACCCGCTCAACAATCTCGCCGTCCAATTCCAGCACCAGACGCAACACGCCGTGGGCAGCGGGGTGCTGAGGCCCGAAATTGATGTTGAAATTGCGCATGGCGGTCTCGCCCGGCAAAAGATCGGCAGAAGGATTGGTTTCTAGGGTTTGTGTGCCGTCTGCCATGGGTCAAAATCCTACCAAGTCACGCGCTTATCAAAGCACCCGATTCATCGTGTCCTTGTGGGCCAAGATGGCCACAGGATCAATAGTTTTGCCTGCGGTTTTCAGGTCTGGAGACTGCTTGCTAAACGCTATTTGGATCATCGCGCGGCACGCGCTGGCGGTAGGCCTCAAGCGTAAGTGGTTTCAGTGGCTTATATAGGACATGGCTAAGGTGGGTTTTGCCAGTTGGTGCGGTGCCTTGGCGCCGGCGCGTCTCTAAAAAGCCGTGCCGGGTCCAAAAGGCCATGCCGCGCGAATTGCCGTCCAAGACCCCTAGCCGCAACACATCCGTGCCACGGCTTGCCAGCCAGTCTTCCAAGCCCTGATACAAGTCGTGCGCCAAGCCAGTGCCATGCAAGGCCGTGGCAACTTGAAACAGGCCGATATGGCCGACGTCCTTGTCGATCATGTCTTCGGTCACATCGATAATCGAGGCAATGATGTCGGGGTCTTGGTGGCGGCGAACGATCAGCTTGTGGGTATGGGTCCAATTGAAGGATGCGGGCGGCAGGTCCGTCATGAAATCCTCAACCCACTCAGCTTCGTCGGGCACCTCCCCCGTCAAGAACACGTCGTATTCTGGATTATCTCGGCAAAAGACCGCCAAAGTGGGGCGATCCGCCTCAGTTGCGGTCCAGATATCTGCGTCGGAGAGGGAGAAGACGGGTTCGGAACTCATGAGGCTGGATTAGCGCTTTTTGGGGACAGCGTCACGGGGATGGTGCCTAGCTGAAAATTCCTTGGAGGTCCCCGCTCTCCGCCTACGCCCCAGCGGAGATGACAATCTGGGGGTTCCCCCTACTCGGCCGCCTTCTCATCCCCGGGTAGCATGCCTTCCCAAGGGCTCAAGAAATCGAAGTTGCGATATTCTTGGACGAGCTTGACGGGTTCATAAATGACCCGCTTTTGAGCTTCGTCATAGCGCACTTCGGTATAGCCTGTCAGCGGGAAGTCCTTGCGCAGCGGATGGCCGTGGAAGCCATAATCGGTGAGGATGCGGCGCAAATCTGGATGGCCTGAGAAGAGGATGCCATACATATCAAAGGCTTCCCGCTCAAACCAATCCGCAGCGGGCCAGAGCCCAAAAGCCGAAGCCACGGGCGTGTCCTCGTCGGTGGTGACCTTCACCCGGATGCGCGCATTCTTGCTCATCGACAAGAGGTGATAGACGACCTCAAACCGTTCTGCCCGCTCTGGATAGTCGGCACCACAGACATCGATAAACGTCGAGAAGCTTTCGATATCGCGCAGGTGCTGCAGCACGGCGAGGCTATCGTCGCGGCGTACGACGACCGTCAGCTCACCAGCCGCCTGCGTCGCAGAAAGGATAGATGCGCCCAGCGCCGAGGTCAGGCGCTCTTGCAACTCAGCCAAAGCGCTCATCGTTCGATCGTTCCTTCACGACGGATTTTCTTCTGCAATTGCAAAATGCCATACATCAAAGCTTCCGCTGTTGGCGGGCAGCCCGGCACATAGATATCGACGGGCACGATACGATCACAGCCACGCACGACGGCATAGCTATAGTGATAATAACCACCGCCATTGGCACACGAGCCCATGGAGATCACATAGCGTGGGTTTGGCATTTGGTCATAGACCTTACGCAAAGCCGGAGCCATTTTGTTGGTCAAGGTTCCGGCCACGATCATCACGTCAGACTGACGCGGGCTGGCGCGGGGCGCGAAGCCAAAGCGCTCCATGTCATAGCGCGGCATGGCGGCCTGCATCATCTCAACCGCACAGCAGGCAAGGCCGAAAGTCATCCACATCAGCGAGCCGGTGCGCGCCCACGTGATCAGATCATCTGCAGCGGCAACCACAAAGCCCTTGTCGGCCAATTCATCCGACAACCCTGAGAAATACGGATCGTTAGGAATAACGGGACCAATGTTATCGAGTGTGGCGGGGACAACGCCCGCGCGTGGGGGAAGCTTTAGTTCCATTCCAAAGCACCTTTCTTCCACTCATAGATAAAGCCAACCAACAAGATACCAAGGAAGCTCATCATCGACCAATAGCCGAAGGGTCCGATGTCATCGAGCGCCAATACCCACGGGAACAGGAAAGCGATTTCCAGATCGAACAGAATGAAGAGGATCGAAACCAGATAGAATTTCACGTCGAACTTCATGCGCGCATCGTCAAACGCATTAAAGCCGCACTCATAGGTCGACACTTTTTCTGGGTCAGGGCTAGAAGGTGCCAAAACCCACGAAGCCAACATGAAGGCGCAGCCAAGGCCTGCAGCGATCACCAGAAAGATCACGATGGGAAGAAAGTCGAGCAGAAAAGCGTTTGAGACCAAGGTCTGCTGAACGCCCGAACCGGCTTGGTTGACTGCTGACACTGCACTGTCGGCCATGTGTGCCCTCTTGAAACGACTCTTTGAGCTGCCAACCGCGTTAGCACGGCGAGGCAATCGAATCTGATTTTACTAGGCTGGAGTGGGCTTTGGCGCAATGCGCGAAGGCGGTAAAGTCCTGCGAAATGTCCTTAAAGATCAGCCCAAGCTGGCAAAGCAGGCTGCGAGCACATCGGGGTGGGTTAACATGCCGTTGCGCGATGTCGGCACATCCAGCCAGCGCCATCCAGCCTCCCGGCCCGGCCCCCACATGGCTTGTGAGGAAGGGGCAAAGGTCTGCAGAGTTGTGTGAATATAGGTGCGCGGACGATCTTCCCAACCGCCGTTGGCAAAGCTAACCGGCTCTGTCCATTGCCCTGCTGGGTGCCACGTCAATTTACGCTTTAACAGGGCGATGTTGTCGGTATCATCCTCTGGCACCAGCATTTTGATTGGATAGTGATCGAAGAAATTCATCTTGTAGCCGTCGATGAAATGCGCCTGCCGATCTTTCCACCATTTGGGCCAAGACCCATCGACTTCTTGCATCACCCACGCTGGGCGGGTGCGGGTGGGGATGAAAGCGTCATAGAAAGCTATGTGGGCAATCCGGTTACCCAGTCGGTCGGCAACGCCCGTGATCGTCAGCCCACCAAACGAATGCCCAATCAGAATCACATCCTCGGCGTCTTCAGCTTCGATCACGGCGCAGACGTCCTGCACATGGGTCGATAGATTGGTATCGGGCCGGATCAGATGCGCGCGCTCTCCGCAACCTGTTGCGGTCGGAGCTAACACACGATGTCCCAGTGCCTGCAGTCTATCCGCCACTTGCCGCCAAACCCAGCCCCCATGCCACGTGCCATGAACAAGAACAAAGGTCTTCGTTTTTGTGGCTTGGATGGCCGGTGCCGATGCGCTGGCAAGCTGAGGTGCGACGAATAAAGCAGCCGGGATTGCGGCGTGCTGCAAGGCCCCCCTGCGAGTTAAGCTGTGTTTTGCCTGATCATTCATTGCGCTTCTCCCTTGCAAAACGTTGTCCATAACGTTTAGAGACACCCCCGATGCCGGTTTAGCTCAGCAGGTAGAGCGCCCGATTTGTAATCGGACGGTCGCGGGTTCGATTCCTGCAACCGGCACCATTTTCCCTAAACAATTGGATCTGACAAGCCTCAACCGATTGGCGCGTCGTGACAGCTCACGCGCTAGTGTCGCGACCTTCACTGGGAAGTGATCCTAATTGGCTGTCAGTCCAGGGGTTTGGCCCTGTTCGAATTGGGCTCAACAACTTACTTCTGCGCCTATGGGCGGTCTGAGCGCACAGCCCAATCAGTACAATCTGTGGAGCAGAAACCATGATGATCCGGACGAGCCTAGCCCTTATCCCATTGATGGCAGCGGTTGCTTGTAGTCCGGCGGCGCAAACCGGCGACACCAAGACGGCACCTGAAACCGCAAGCAAAGAAGTAACCCCTGCCCCTGCCCCAGCTGCCCCTGCTAACGTCGGCCCATCGCCTGAAGACGCCAAAATTCTAGCCAGCCTACCGGCTCCCTACAACGAAGGCGATCTTGCCAATGGTCGCCGGCAATTTGCCAAATGCCGGTCGTGCCATGTTATGGAGAAGGGTGGCGACAATCGGGTTGGCCCGGCCCTGCACGGCGTGTTTGGGCGCACAGCGGGATCTTCCGTTGGTTTCAATTACTCCCCAGCTTTAAAGAGCGCTGGCTTTGTGTGGGACGCGGGCAAACTTGACCAATGGCTGGCTGATCCAAAGGGATTCCTGCCTGGCAACCGCATGACCTTTGTTGGCCTAAAACAGGAAAAAGACCGTCGGGATGTGATCGCTTACATCAAGGTTGAAAGCGCAAAATAGCTCTAGCCAAAGACTTTTCTTGCTGCTTACCGCACCCGCTTTGACGACTTAAAGCCGGAGCCCAAGGTTTTGTCACGGTAGACTTTTGCGTTTTGGACCAAGCCAAAGCCAAACATGAGCGACAACATCACACTGCCGCCATAGCTGAGGAAAGGCAGAGGTTCGCCCACCACGGGCATCAGCCCCATAATCATGCCGGCATTGATTCCCACATAGATGAACAACAACATCGTGACGCCTGCCGCCAGAAACTTCCCAAAAATATGGCGGCAGCCGATAGAAATATAAATGCCAAAGGCCATAGCAGCGAGATAGAGTGAAAGCACAAACAAGCCGCCTACCATACCAAACTCTTCCAATAACATGGCGAACACAAAGTCTGTGTGGCGTTCAGGCAAGAAGTCGAGCTGGCTTTGCGTGCCTTGCATATAGCCCACCCCAAATATCCCGCCAGAACCGATGGCGATCTTAGACTGGGTGATGTGATAGCCTGAACCAAGTGGGTCGCGCGAGGGATCAATGAAGGTCAGAATGCGATTCTTCTGAAACTCTGCCATAAAGAAAAAGAAGGCCGCCAAGGCAAAAGCGACGACCGAAGTGCCTGCAGCGATCACATACCACCATGAGAGACCGGCTAAAATCACCATGGTAGCTCCAACCCCTGCCACCATGATCGCTGTGCCCAAATCGGGCTGCAGTGTGATGAGCGCAGCAGGTGCTGCCAGCATTACCAAAGGGATCACATGCGCGCGGATCGTCCACATCCGATCAGACTCCGCATCTTGATAGTATCGGGCGAGCGCCAGAATGAGAGCGATTTTCATGAACTCCGACGGTTGCAGGCGGATCGGCCCGACTTCCAGCCAACGCTGCGCGCCGAGTGCGACTTTTCCGAATAATTCCACCGCAACTAACAAGATGAAGACGCCAAAATAGGCTGGATAGGCCAAATGATACCAAATGCGGACATCGACAGTGGCCACGACCAGCATCAGACACGTCACGATGCAAATACGGATGATATGATCCCCGGCCCAAGGCTCCCAGCTGCCACCGGCAGCTCCGAACAGTAGGATGGTCCCGACCACGCTGATCATGGCCATCACAAAGACGAGGCCCCATTCGATCCGGCGTAGCTTGCCAAAGAAGCTGTCGCGACCGCTTTCCATGTCTGGCAAAAAGGTCATGCTTTGCCATCCCTAGGTGGGGTGTTTGGTGATGCCGGGGCTAAATCTGCGGTCTTTGTTTTGGTTGTAAAAGCTGGACGCGCTGAGGGGTCCTTTAACAGCGTCGCCTTCATGATTTCGCGCGCCCGGGGCGCAGCTGCCGCACCACCCCCGCCACCATGGTCAACCACCAATGCGCAACAATATTTGGGGTCTTCAGCCGGGGCATAACAGACAAACAATGCGTGATCGCGCTGCTTCCAAGGTAGCGACGCATTAGAGCGAACGCCGGTGCGACGCTCTGCCATCGTAATCCGTCTCACTTGCGCTGTGCCGGTTTTACCTGCCATGCGCACACCCTCAATACCAAGGTCACCCCGTGCGGTACCACCAGCATCGTTAGACACAGCGATCATGCCTTCATGGACAAGACGCATATTCTCAAAGCTAAAAGGCAAGGACTCAAACGGCGCAATGGGCACAGCCCCTGGCCCCTCGCGGATCAAGCGCGGTACAACCGCTTTTCCCTGCGAGGCAATGCGGGCCGTCATAACGGCCATTTGCAAAGGAGTCGCAGCAATCAAACCCTGGCCAATTGCGACGTTAAGCGAGTCATAAACCGCCCAAGGTTGGCCGCGATTCTTCATCTTCCACGCGTTATCGGGAACATGTGACGCGGAAATTCCTGGGATCCCTAGATCAAAGCGCTGACCAAAGCCAAAGCCACGCGCCACCTCGGCCATTTTGTCGCCACCAATCCGCTTGCCCATTTCATAAAAATAGACGTCGCAGGAAACCTTTATTGCGGTATTCAAATTGACACTACCGTGGCCGCCCCGAGAATGACAATGGAAGCGGTGGTTGCCCAACATATAAAAGCCCGGGCAGTTGATGGTCTCTTCGGGGTCTGTAATGCCAGCTTCCAAGGCAGCCAAGGCTGTCACCATCTTATAGGTCGAACCTGGGGGATAAATGCCGCGCACCGCTTTGTGATATAACGGGCGCATCTCCGCATTGTTGTACTCATTGAAGTCGGTGCGACTTATACCGTCAACGAACTTATTAGGGTCAAAGCTTGGGGATGAAACCAGAGCCAAAAGCTCGCCTGTTCGGATATCCATAACCACCGCCGAACCTGCCTCGGCGGGACGTTCTTCCTTCGCCTGGAACTGGTCATAGGCGACTTGTTGAATTTCTGCGTCAATGGTGAGGACGATTGGTGTCCCACTTTTTGGATTTAGGCGCGGGTCGACCACCTCGCGGATTACGCGGCCATGGGCATTGACCTCTAGCTTAGTTGCGCCATGAACCCCTTTAAGGCCTTTTTCTTGTGCCTTTTCAATACCCTCTTTACCGACCCTGATACCAGGATGACGGGCCTGTGGGTCCGTCAACACATCCTTGTCACTGGCTTTCGCCACATAACCCAAAACATGAGCCATACTCTCTGCCAGCGGGTAATTGCGCGCCTCCCCCATTTCGCAACGGACCCCCGGATAAGAGGCGGCATAGACACTTACCTTCGAATAATCTTCCCAAGACAGATTCTCAGCAACCATGGAGGGCATGAAGCGGGGTGAGATTTTTGCTTCGCTTAAGGATTCTTTGGCCTTCTCGGGCGGCATACGCAGAATGGAAGCCAAAGCGCCAATCGTCTTGGGTAGATCGTCGACATCTTCGCGCATAATAGACACACGGAAGTCACGCCGGTTGACTGCCAGCGGCACGCCAAAACGATCATAAACGGGCCCGCGTGAGGCCGGATTGACCAAGAGGTTAAACTGGTTTTCGGCAGCTTCTAGCCGGAACTCATCATTATCAAAGATCTGAAGCTGCGCCATGCGCAAGCCGAGCACAGCAAAATAGAGCCCGCCGAGCGAGGACAATACCAAGGCCCGTCGGCTAAACAGATCTGACCCACCACTTTGGCTCATGCTTCATCCTTAGACAGGTCAAACCAAGCGGCCACCCAGGGGTAGGTTACAACCGCACTGATAGTCGGGACCAAGATCGACAGTACGTTAAACCCTTTCCCACTTGAAATCGACAGCACGAAGGCGGCAACCAAGAAAAAAAGTCCGGTAATAGCTGCCGCGCCCATCGGGGTGGAGGCCATCGCCACACTGAAGCGTGCGGTCAGTATGGTCAGCGTGTGGGCGATCAAGGCAACGACGGCCCAAGCGCCTAAAGGCCCGCCAGTCAAAAGATCAACCCAAAGACCTAGGCCGAACAACATAAGGGCAATGACTGCATTTGGACCCTGATTGGCCCAGCCACATGCTGCCCATATCAGGCTGGCAGGCCAAATACTGCCAAACGGGCCAAGTGTAAGAGAGACAAGATTCAACAAGCTTGTCCCTGCCACGATGGCCAAGCCAGAAAAAAGACGTGACCTGGTCGAGGGGCGCCCAGGTAGAAGCGTGCTCACTGCTTGGGTGCCCCGCTGGGTGGGGTAGCAGGTGGGTTCGCTGCAGGTGCTGATTGAGGGGATGGCGCATTGGAGCTCGAACCTGTTGCGGTCGCCGTACCCGCTACTGGGACGTTACGGCTTTCAGCCGCAAGACGCGCTGCTTCTGCCTGTCGGGCCTGTTCGCGGGCTGCGTCGCGCTCTTTCGCAAGGCGGGCAGCGGTCGCCCGTGCTGCTTCGATTTCACTGCCACGCAAGGCCTGCGCAGCACGAATGGCCTCTGGCGTTGCCGCGGTTGGTACACCTGCGGCGTCTGCCGCTAGAGGCAAAACGCCACCTTGGATCGGCGCGGTCATTGCCCCTTCTGTGGGAGGTGGCGCAAGTGAAGGGGCCGTCACCGGCTCTAGGGGCGGTGGGAAATTGGACGGTGGTACCAACCGTACGAAATCAATTGGCGCCGCAGCGGAAGCCAAACGAACGCGCCATTGCCTGTCTGGCGCTAGGCCAGCTTGCCCAACGGCGATGCCACGTGGAAAGATACCATCATCGCCCGAAGTCATGACCCGCTCGCCATCGCGCATCAAAGTAGGTGTATTCAAGTGCGCAAGCCTTGGTGCTGAGGTCTTATCGCCGATCGCAATGGCACGGGCACGGGTGGTCTCGCCCATGACTGGCACCCGGCTATCACCATCGGCCAAAAACAAAACACGCGAGGTATCGCTGCCAACAGCAATCACGCGACCAACCAGACCATTCTGGTTCATTACAATCCAATTCACTTTAATGCCTGCTTTTGCACCTAAATTGACGATGCCAGACTTCGCAAAGGGCCCACTACTTTCGCTAATCAATCGCCCGGTTAGGCCTTGCGGCAATTGCTCAGCTTTGACGCCATGTAGCTTTTCATAAGCGTCAAGACGCTCGGCCATCGCTTTGGCTTGGTCGCGCCACTGCAAGAGCGCCCGATTTTCTTCTTTCAGTTTCTGATTAAGGTCAGCACCGCCAAAGAAGGAACCCGTCGAGGAAACGATGCTTTCTCCCCAACGCACAGGCGCCATCAACACGCCCCCAATCGCACCAGAAACATCAGAAGCGAATCCGGCTACAGACCCGCTTCGCTGGTCTGTCACCAAAATGGTGACCCCGGCCGTGATCAGCGCCGACAGCACCGCGACTCCAATGAGTGGCCCTGCCCCCCCTGTCCGCCGATTGCCTCTGCGCGCCATATCCCTGCTCCTTTACCGCATAACCCTTACCAAATGGGGGCTTTATCCAGTCTAGACCTTGGACAAAACACCCTTCCATTGCTCGAAATTATCGACGCACTTGCCGGTCCCCAAAACCACACACGACAAGGCATCATCGGCCACGGAGACTGGCAGGCCCGTACGCTCACGCAGAACCACGTCCAAGTTCCGCAACAGCGCGCCACCACCTGTGAGCATAATCCCCTTTTCGACGATATCGGCAGCAAGCTCAGGTGGCGTGGTTTCCAAGGCAACCCGGACCGCTTCGATAATTTCATCGACGGGATCTGACAAAGCTTCTGCGATCAATTGCTCAGAGATTTGGATTTCCCGAGGGACACCATTGAGCAAATCGCGGCCTTTGACAGACAAAGACAAGCCATAACCATCAGCGGGAGGCATTGCGGTACCAATTTCCTTTTTGATCCGCTCTGCTGTGGTCTCACCAATCAGCATATTCTCTGTACGGCGGAGGAAATTTATGATGCTCTCATCCATCCGATCGCCGCCAACTCGGACAGAGCGCGCATAGACAATACCTTCCAGGGACAGAACGGCCACTTCGGTCGTGCCGCCACCAATATCGACCACCATCGAGCCAGAAGGCTGATCAATGGCTAGGCCGGCACCAATTGCTGCAGCCATTGGTTCTTCAATCAAATAGGCGTCTGAGGCACCGGCATTCAAGGCAGCGTCTTGAATGGCACGGCGTTCAACTGGGGTGGCCCCCGATGGGACACATATGATGATCCGGGGTCTGCCCCGTAGGAAGCCCTTGTTAGAGTTCACCCGACGGATGAAGTGCTTGATCATTTCTTCAGCGACTTCAAAGTCTGCGATCACGCCGTCGCGCATCGGCCGAACGGCCTGAATTTCGCCCGGTGTGCGCCCCAACATCAACTTGGCTTGATGGCCGACCGCTTGGACTTCTTTACGACCACCACGCTGGCGATAGGCAACCACGGATGGTTCGTTAAGGACCACGCCTTGACCTTTTACGTAGACAAGGGTGTTGGCTGTACCAAGGTCGATTGCCATGTCGCTGGAAAACCAGTTGAAGAGGCGTCCGAACATTTTTCTCTCGCGATTCTAAGTCTATTTTTTGCGATGATTCGCAATTGTTCATCTTGCGTCGTGCCGCTTCATGACGGCCAAATCAAGGCCGTGAAGCCTCGAAGTCCTGCGATTCTTATCAATTTCTGCCAGTTCTGAGCAGTTGCAGCCTGTGCGATCGGGAAAGCCTTCGTGAACCCAAGGCCAGTCCTCAAATCGCGTTCTAGGCAGAAGCCTAGTTTGGCTGTTACCGGTTCTCCCTAAACGCGAATTCTAAAGGGGCATGTCAGCCAATCGCGTGCATCGAGACGCCCGGCGGGAAAGGCGTATCGGCTGGCACAAAGAAGTCCGGCATCAGATCCTTGCTGGGGTCAACCCGATAGTGATCAAACGAAGTCACCCCGGATTCCGCCAAAACCAGATCATCGATAAAGAAATTACCGGTGCAGGTCTTGGCGGGACGGGTCAGGATCACATGGGCCGCATCTGCCATAATGTCGACCGTGCGGCAGTGACGCAGCCCCTCATCCCCAGCCAAGGCAAACTGGATTGCGGCGGTTGCGATACCCGTGCGCGGCCAAAGGCAATTGAAGCCAATTCCGTCGTCCTTGAACTCTTCGGCCATACCGAGCGCGCACATGCTCATGGTATATTTCGCCATCGTATAGGCGACGTGATTGCCAAACCAATTTGGGCTCATGTCCAGTGGCGGTGAAAGGTTCAACACATGGGGATTTGCCGCCTTCTTGAGGAAGGGAATGCAGGCACGGCTGACCAGGTACGTACCCCGTCCATTGACCTGATGCATGAGGTCATAGCGCTTCATTTCGGTCTGCAGGGTGCCAGTCAATTGGATTGCGCTGGCGTTATTGATGCAGATATCGATGCCGCCAAACCGGGCAACGGCCTGTTCCACCGCAGCTTGGACCGAAGCCTCCTCCCGCACATCGACCATCAAAGGCAAGGCTTGACCGCCTGCCGCTTCAATTTCAGCAGCAGCAGAATGAATTGTGCCTGGCAAGTGCTTGTGCGGTTCAGACGTTTTGGCCGCAATCACGACATTGGCGCCGTCGCGGGCAGCCCGCAACCCTATGGCAAGGCCAATCCCACGCGATGCCCCTGTTATAAAAAGGGTCTTATCTTTAAGACTGCTCATTCTGGCCACACCCATGATTTTGTTCTGCCAACAGATTTAGCGCCTTGTTGGGCTAGAGCAAGAAGAAAGGCGCAAACAGGCCAAGCTGGGCTATTTGATTGTACCGCGCACGCAGTCAGCGGATGCTTGGAAGCTGTGGCGCGCCAAGCAGGTCGGTCGCGGGTCAGGCTGAAGTTGAGGCAATCGGGGTAATTTGGGAGCCGCTTCAATCTTTCGGCCAGTTTTGGCCGGAAGGAGAAGGTCTGATTTCGGGGTGGGGGTGGCGAAAGCTACCGCCAACAGAGCAGAAGCCTCGCCGAATAAATTGCCTGCTTTAGGAAGCTGGATTGAATCGGCTTTCGCCATTCAGCCAAGTTGAATGAACACCTATCTTTCGCAGCGTATCAGGCGCTACCTGCAACGGGTCATGTTCCAACACCACCAGATCAGCAGCCTTACCAACCTCTAGGCTCCCGCACGTTTGATCGAGGTGGCACTGCCACGCGGCATCAATCGTCATGGCCCGAATTGCTTGAAGTGGCGTGATGCACTCGTCAGGATTCAAGATGCCGCCGCCTTCATTCATGTCCCTTAAGACCGCATTTTCAATGCAGCGAAGCGGATCAATCGGTGTGACATTGTAATCCGAGTGCAAGGATATCCGCAGGCCCCCGGCAAGGGCCGAACGGCAGGGATCCAGCCTGTTGGCGCGATCTGGCCCTAACAAGCGATCGCGGAACGCCCGACCCCAATAATGCACATGGCCGATCAGGAAAGAGGGCGAGATGCCCAAGGCCTTCATTCGGGCGATCTGATCGTCATGAAGAATGCTGCAATGCTCAATCCGATGGCGAAGCTTATGGCCACCTTCTCCGCGGGTACCCCGCTCATAAGCATCAAGCACCACATCAATGGCGGCATCTCCATTGGCGTGAATGCCAATTGGCCAGCCATCAGAATGAAGGGTTCGCACCAGTGTCTCAATCTCTTGCGGTGAATAGTTCAACGCGCCACGATTGGTGGAATTCAAGTACGGAGCGCGCTGATAACCGGTCAAGCCTTGATTGGAGCCGTCCGACCAAGCCTTGATGCCGCTGATGGAAAAATTGGGTGAATGTAGCCCTGGCTTCAGTCCCATTTCCTTCCATTTTTCATAATGGGTGGAAACAAGCAGGCCAGCATAACGCACGGGTGCTTCATCCTTCAGTGCTGCTTGAATTAAAGCAATGTCGGCTTCGGCAAATAATCCACCAATCCCGCAATCATGCAGGGCCGTGCAGCCTTTAGCCGCTGCGTCATCGAGATCTGCGCGCAAGAAACCGACCAATTCGGGGCCACTTGGCGAGGACATGACACGGATAAAGGGCTGGAACGCCGGGGGTTCTTCCAAACGACCGGTTAGGTTGCCATCTGGCCCTCGAACAAAACGCCCCTGTGGAGGATCGGGGGTATCTTTCGTAACCCCTGCGAGTGCAAAGGCGCGGGTGTTGGCATAGGCATTATGTCCATTGGACTCCAAGATAAAGACAGGAACATCCGGGGAAAGCGTGTCGAGGTCTTGCTGCGTCAATGGTCGACCCGGCATGATCGACGGGTCCAGCATTTTTCCTTGAATCCATCCGCCCGGAGATGTCTTGGCAACGGCATCGCGAATTTTTTGACGCGCCTCATCCATCGTCGCCGTTGTAAAGGGGCCGATATCCAACCAGGGGCGGAGCCCTGCGAAATTGGAGTGCATGTGGGGATCAACGAAGCCGGGCAGCACCGTATAATCACCAAAGTCGACAACCTGCGTGCGGGGCCCTTTCAGCCCCAAAATCCTATCGCGCCGACCCCGCGCTAAGATCAAGCCGTCGCGCACGGCGACGGCTTCGACGGTGGAATTGCGGGCGTCCATAGTGTGGATGCGCTTGGCAAGAAAAATCTTGTCCGCGTAGCTTTTCCCATCCGCTGCAGCGAAAGCCGCGCCGGGCGCTGCAACGGCCGTGGCTACAAACCCGCCGCCCATACCGCGCAGAAAATCGCGTCGTCCATGTAACGTTCGCATGACCGACATGAATTTTTCATCACACGCATTACACACAGGAACCTCGTTTCTTGGCTATTCATAAAGATCAGAAGTGACCCGATCCCGGTCTGACTTCCCCAAAACAAGCTAGCATCAGGCCGTTTGTGAAATCAGTTACATCCGCCGGTCAGTTGAACCTTATCGGGCATATAAATCGACGCGAGCCGTTCGCCAGTTTGTTATGTTATCCGCCTGCCGGAAGAACAGATACACATATCGGATGTCGAGTCTTTTGCCGCCTCGCAGATAATACTCCCGCGTACACTGACCCCTTTTCACCCGTGACTGAACTCGGATGTCTTGCTTTCCGCCGTGCTCAAACCGGACCTGTGCATCATAAAATGCCACATCGGCCACTCGGACACATAGTTTGATCCGGGAGTAACGATAGCGTCCATTGGCCTGAATGATATCCTTATCCGCGCCCTTTCCAGCTTCAGCGAAGCCAAGCCGGACCCAACCTTGGATGACGGAGCGCTGATAATAATTGCCAGGGTTCCAGCCTTCGCCGGTCGCTCCGTTCCAAGCACCACCTGGGTTATAATCGGGACGAGAGCCGCTGGCTCCGGGATTATAGCCGCTGCCGCCGCTGTTATTGCCGGGGTTATAGCCACCACCGCCGCTATTGCCGCCGGGGTTGTAGCCTCCGCTGCCGCTATTGCCGCCGGGATTGTAGCCACCACCGCCGCTATTGCCGCCGGGGTTGTAGCCTCCGCTGCCGCTATTGCCGCCGGGATTGTAGCCACCACCGCCGCCGCTATGGCCGCCGGGATTATAGCCACCACCACCGCTATTGTCGCCAGTGTTATGGCTACCGCCGCCACTATGGCCACCGGGGTTATAGCCACCACCGCTGCCGCTTGAAACTGAAGGTCGTGAAGCTGACGTTCCTGACGGAGCTCTCGCTGTCACGGCAGGAGGAGCGGCGGGAGCAGTCGTGGTAGGTTTTTCCGCTGGTGGGCGTGACGTAGTTTGTGCGATTGCAGATCCACCACCCAAAGCCGTCAAACAAAGGACCAATCCGGCCGAAAATGGGCGCGACATCAGACGCCCAACTACATCACGAACCATAGCTTTTCTTCCCCCACACACAGTCTTGTTACGCCGAAAGCTAACCGACCGGTCAGTAGTGTCAAGAAGATTATGACATGGTTCGCGCCGGAATTTGCTTATCTCACGATCTAGCCTTTTGCAGTTGCGGCGAGTTAACTAAGTGCCGCCGCCCCCTTCTGCACGCCGGGGGTGCCCATGGTGGCGCTGTTTTGCTATGGCCTTGCCATGACCGCCAAGATTTGCGCCCTGTATAAGTTTGCCTATTGCCCGGACTTTGAAGTCCTGCGCGTTGATCTGTTGGCGACGACGAAGCAATTAGGGATTATGGGCACACTTCTGATTGCCCCTGAAGGCATCAATGGCACGATTGCGGGCCCGCCCGAGGGGATCGATCAATTCGTGGCCTATCTGGAGAATGACCCGATCTTTTCTGGTCGCTTTAGGGACGCTGAAATCAAATATGCGCAAGAGGACAAAAATCCGTTTGTGCGCATGAAAGTGCGGCTCAAGCGCGAAATCGTCACCCTGCGTGCGCCCAAGGCAGACCCCCGCCAAGTTGTGGGCACCTATATTGCACCTTCGGACTGGAATGCCTTGATCGCGGACCCTGAGATTGTCTTGGTTGATACGCGCAATGCCTATGAGACCGAAGAAGGCATCTTCAAAGGTGCCATTGACCCTAAAATTCGCACCTTCACCGCGTTCAAAAAATGGGCCGAAGACAATCTTGACCCTGCACGCGACAAGAAGGTTGCCATGTATTGCACCGGCGGGATCCGTTGCGAGAAAGCTTCCGCCTACTTGCTCGCAGAGGGCTTTGAAAGCGTCTATCACCTCAAAGGGGGCATCTTGGCCTATATGGAGCAAGTACCCAAAGAAGAGAGCCTATTTGAAGGCGGCTGCTTTGTGTTTGACTCCCGCGGGATAGTAGGGGCTGACTAAGCGAGAGTCTCACCCCTGCCTGCCTGCTCTAACAGGCGATAATGTTCAATGACTTGGCTGTCACAGCTCAGTTTCTTGGCAATCTTGCTGTTGGGCTCAATCACCCGCCAGAACGGCACCACTGCCGTGTTGGGCTTACCTTCGGCCAAATCGGCAAGCGCCACTTCAGCCACGACTTTGAGATAGATGGCAGTTGTGACTGGACAGGTGGCCTGCGCCTCATTCTTGCGCGCGAGTTCATTGCGCATCCGCTCAATGCTGCGAACCTCGCCCTCAGGGATGCGCGAGATATAATTCGCGATGGTACCGGGGGAGCCAATATACATGGTTGTCCCAGTTTTGATGCCGGCAAAGTCGGTGTGAAGCACCAAAGTCTTGGGTGGCTTGGCCTTGTCAAAACGCTTGCGCCAATCGGTAGGCTTTTTGGGTTTAGGTTTGTCTGTGCTGGTCATTTCAAGTCTCGTGGGTGCCGCCGCTGGGTCTCCGCTGCCAATGCGTCGAGATAGGCATCGGCAAAAGCCTCTGGATTGAAGAATAGGCGTGTGAATATACGGCCAATCGGCGAAGGTGTCGTGGCCTGCTCCGTCACAAAGATGTGTGTGCCACCCGTTGACGTCGGCACCAAGCGACCTTCCCACTGGCCCTGATAGCCATAGCTGCTGTTAAAGCGCATCTGAATGGTTTCAGCGGTCTGGGCTGTCAATTCAAAGGCGATCACCTCTCCTTTTTGGGTGGTCTCAGTCCATGTTGTTTGGCTTTTCACCTCAACCTTGGCGAGGCTCGATCTCCACGTCGGCTGGCTTGCTTTGTCCAATATGACGGCGGCCAATTGGGCGGGCGTGGCATCGACCACGCGGTCAACTTTTCCCGTGCGGGTGGCGGGCAATAAAAGGCCAATTAGAACCACCAATGCCGCCAAACAGGCTAAACCGCCAATTATCCAAAGCGCTACTTTCACTTAGTCGCCCCTATACTAGATTGAGCACTCTATGTAGCGAGAAAAATCGGCCCTACAATTAGGTCACTTATTTACATTTTAAAACAGTTGCTTAGATTAGATTATGGGTTCGCAACGCGTGAAAAAAGACCGCGAATAAAGGTCGTTGCCTTCGGGAACGAACTGTAGCGTATGAGCTTTCAGATGAATGAAAAAATGGCGGAGGAGGAGGGATTCGAACCCTCGATAGGCTTGCACCTATAACGGTTTTCGAGACCGCCGCATTCGACCACTCTGCCACCCCTCCGGTGCGCCTTGCAGATTGCGCTGCAAGTTGATCAAGGGCGCGGTGTTTAAGCACCAAACGCGGCTCTGGCAAGACGTGGTTTGCAGGCGGCACTTCAGGCCTTAGGTCCTTCCGGCATAAGATGCGTGAGCTGACTGGCACGAAGGACACAAATCTGTGTAAACGATGGGGCATGAGTGAGCCCAACACACACCCTGCAGACAAGAAAGATAACCGCCCCGTTGCGGCGTTTGATGTGGATGGCACGCTGACGTGGGCGGATTCCTTTGTGTTGTTTCTGCGCTTTGTTGCCGGACGCTTTGGCTTTGTGGTCAAGATGGTGCAGCTAATCCCTATCTTTTTGGCCTACCGACTGGGTGGGGTGCCCCGCAGTGCGGTGAAGGAAAAGACGCTCCATATTTTTCTCGCAGGGATGAGCGCTGAGGCTTATTTGGCGCGATGCCGGGCTTTTGCGCAGACAATTTATCCCATCATCGCGCGGCCAGATGCAGTGGCGCGATTGCGGGCTCATTTGGGGGTGCGCGATCAAGTGGCTTTGGTCTCAGCTTCGTTGCGCGACTATCTCGCAGTATGGGCAGAGGAGCTCGGCGTAGATCAAGTGTTGGCGAGCGAAGTTGAAATCATCAACGGGCAGCTGACCGGACGCCTATTGGGCGATAATTGCTGGGGACCTAGCAAACTTGCAGCCATCCAAGCAAATTTCGGTGCCGCCCCACTGGTTGCCGCCTATGGTGACACCCGGGGCGATAAGGAGATGTTGGCCGCAGCTCAAAACCCAAGCTTTCGCATCTTCGAAGAGGCACCACGCGACCGATTAATTCAATTGTTTTCGCTTTATGCTGGCAAACATATGGAACGTGGGCTGACGAATCGGCTTTAGTACGTTTGAGTAGCCTTTGGGCATGCTGTGTATGTGGCGCAGTTTCGGAGAGAGAACGCATGGAAGGTCATGAAGTCTCAGTCTGGTGTGTCTCGGATGGGCGGACCGGAATTGAACGCCAGACCTTAGCCGTCGCCTATGCCTTGAGCGAGCGGGTCCCCACTCGGATCAAACTGCTTCGACTGCAACCGACCGGATTTCAAGTCTCCCTACCACCCAGCTTGTGGCTGATGCCAAAGTCCGCACTTCCCGCCGAACAAGCGGCACGATTGCAGGCCCCGTGGCCGGACGTTTGGATTGCCAACGGTCGTCGCTCAATTCCCTATTCTTTGCGGATGCGGAAATGGAGCGCTGGTCAAAGCCTTGTCGTGCAATTGCAAGACCCACGCATAAGTCCCAAACGCTTTGATTTAGTTGCGCCGCCCCAACATGATGGGGTGAAGGGCGACAATGTCATCTCAACCCTTGGCGCACCGGTTTGGTATACCAAGAAGCAAATTGAAACCGCCCTCTCCCAAATCCCTGAGCCACGCCACCTTGGCAAGCGAAAGGTGATGGTGATTTTGGGCGGCACATCTAAGCGACATCAACTCAGTCTCGCGCGCGCCCACGCCATCGTCGCAGAACTACAAAGGCTGGCGCATCAAGATGTGCATCTGATGATCACAACGTCGCGGCGGACACCTAAATCGGCTGAGGACTTGTTTCGCGCCTTTGCCTTTACTTCCGGCGCAGACTTCTTTGCCAACGAGAAGCGAGATGGCCCTAACCCTTATCTTGCTTGGTTAGCGCAAGCCGATGCGGCTTTGGTGACGGAAGACTCCACCAATATGATGACCGATGTCGCGTTTTTTGGCATCCCAATACATCTAATCAAGCTGGAGGGCGGGGATTCTAAATTCGACCGCTTACATACAGCCTTTATCGAACGTGGTGCGGCACGTTGGTTTAATGGCAGCCTGACCCATTGGACTTATGAACCCATCCGCGACGCCATGGCGATTGCTGAGGCCATTCAAGCGAACCGCAACCTGATCACACGCTAAAATCTGCGCGAGCTTACCAGCGCAACAACCGTGCACCGACCATCGCTCCAATCGCGGCAGCGAGACCAATGCCCACCACGTACCAAATCGTGACAAAGGCGACGGAGTCGACAGAGCAGAACATGGCATAGACCATAGCTCCTACCCCGCCCGACAATGCCCCAATGGCAGCGCCAGCTAAGGCCAACCGTGTCGGTGCAGCCTCTCTCATCGCCCAGACCAGCAGCAAAGCTGTTGGCAAGCCGCAGAAGGGGATCAAGATGATGCACCACGGAAAGCCGCCACCTGTAAAAGCTGCAAACCGATGCCCTGGTTCTGTGGCTATCAAGGTTAGCAGGCCAATTGCGATCGCAGATAGGATCACCAAACCCAGTGGCGTCGCGAGACGACGTACGGTCCCGCTGGCCCCGCCAATCGGCTTAGCAAGGCGCAGAGCAAGCCCGCCAGCAACGGTTGCAATCAAGGCTGAAAAGCCAGCCTTCATCGCCACCATTGGCGCAGCCACGCCAATATCAGGGCGAAAGCCCATGAATATCCGTGCCAGAACCAGTCCCAAAGCGAGGCCAATAATCAGGGCTAAGGCCAAGCGCCGATAAAGACGGTCGGGAGTTGCAGTCTCAGGGGTTCGAGCGAGCGCTTCAATCAAGTCTTCGGTTTTCATGATATGTCTCCTGTCGCTGACGTGCCGACCAGACGCATGAGGGTCTTGAGGCCGCGATGGATAGATATTTTTATGTCAGAGGCACTCCAGCCAGTTTGGGCGGAGGCTTCAGCGATGCTCAATTCCTTCAGTTTGACCAACTCAATCGATGTCCGTTGTTTTGGTGGCAGGTCCCCTAGTAAGCGGGCAATATCGCGGCTCGGATCACCCGCCTCGGTTTCTTCCGCCGACAGCGCATGTTCAAAATCTTCAATCGGAAGATCAAGTCCGCGCTTGCCGGTCCGCCGCCACCGATCAATCATCCGATAGCGCGCAATGGCATAGGTCCATGCCAAGAGTTTTTGGTCTGGGTCAAACATCGCCCGTTTGGTATAAATGGCGATCAGCGTCTCCTGCACCAAGTCTTCTGCGTCGTCAGGCCGTGCACCTTTATTTCGGAAGAACGCCCGCAGGCGGGGCGCCAAGCCATCGAGTAAGCGGCGCGTAGCAACTGGGTCGCCAGCTTGCGCACCAAGCATCCACGCGTGCAATTGGGTCTCGTCTGGTGTCAAAATGGCCCCTCCAGAAAACACTACGCGACCACCTATAGGATGGTTACACCCAAGGCATCGCAGAGCATCACACGATTACAGACGCGAGGCTTGCGCTTTTTCAGATTTCGGCCACCTTGGCCCTATGAGCTTGATGATCCGCCGCGCCGAACAAAGTGATGCCCCCTCAATTGCTGAATTGCAACAAACGACGTGGCGTGAGACCTATGCCGGCCTATTGCCGACCCCTGTGTTAGATGGCTTAGCGTTGCCGCGTCTTTATCGGACTTGGCGGGCCGAATTGATCCGCCAAGATGGGGATTTAGACCACGGAATTTTCGTGGCGGAAACCGAAGATGGCAAGGCTTTGGGCTATGCAACATGTGGCGCATCAACTGGTCAGGCCACCGATATACTAGGCGATGGCGAAATCCACCAGATTTATGTGAAAGCCTCCCATCAAGGTCGCGGGCTAGGTCGGGCTCTCATGTTGGCTTGTTCGCGTTGGCTTTTGATGCGCGGTCTGTTTAGTGGTGGCCTTTGGGTCGTGAAAGGCAATGACAAGGCCCGCGCTTTCTATGAATCAATCGGCGGCGAATTGGCCGGTGACAAGCGCGATTCCATGCAGGGCTGGCAAATTCCTGTTGTCGGGTACACGTGGACCGACCTCTATGAATTGGCCGGCCTTGAATCTGAAGTACCCAGCTGGCTTTGAGCTCGAACGAAACGACCCGCTAAATCCACTTACCCAGTCGCGCAATCGAGAAAATAAAGGCCGACGAAGCAGCCATCAGACCTGCGGCCCAATACGGCCCCATGGGGTCTTGAAAGATGGTCATATGTTCAAAATTCATGCCAAAGGCCGACGCCAGAAGTGTAGGCGGTGCAAACAGTAAGGTCACAACCGCCATCGCCTTCAAGGTCTCATTCTGGCGCGCACCAACTAGGCCTAACGTCGCATCTAAGAAGAAGGTTAGGTCATTGGTCAGGGCTTCGGCCTGACGCTGCAGGGTTTCAACATCAGTTAGGAGAAGGTTTAAGCGTTCTTTGGAAACCGCCCAGGCCGAACCATGGGCCAGAACATAGCGCGACAAGCGTGATAAACTTGACAGGGAATCCCGTGACTGGCTCGCCCCTGCCCCCAATTGACCCAAGCGCTTCAAAATCGTTTCCAAGCGGATGGTCCGACGACTAACTAAGACCCGCAGGTTCAAGTCTTCCAATTCTTGCGCGCTAGCACTTAGAAAATCGGCAACCCGCTCAACCAAGCTTTCAATCAGAGCTAACAGCACGTCTGGCCCAGTCTCAACCTCAGACAGATCAGCTGAGGCGCGCCCTGCATTGGCCTCAAAGGCGCGCAGCGGGCAGGTGCGGACAGTGATCAAAGCGGTCTTGGTCAAAAAGAAGCTGACGATTTCACGCTTATGGGCAATAGGCGGAAGTTTCGTTGGCGCTACCGCTTCTGCTTCAGGTTTCGCACGCGCCACTACGGTTGCATGTAAAACCATGGCGTCATCTTCGAGATAGAAGCGGGCCGACTCCTCTAAGGCCGCACGCTCTGCCTCAGAAGGAGCATCAATTCCAAAGGCTTCTTCGACCAGTTGTTCTTCGCTACGCGATGGCGCCAACAAATCGATCCAGATTACGTCCGGCGCAGCAAGGTCTTCGGCTGTAGGCTCGTTAAGTACAGTGGGCCCCGTGGCCTGGCGGGTCAAAATGCTGAGTGTCATGAGAAAAGGGGTTTAGACCAGTTTGCGGCAATACCAAATTCTAAGACTAGGCTGACTTCAAAACTAGGCCAATAGGCGCAGAGAATTAGGCCACGCTGCGCAAGCGAGTACGTTTGGTCACCGCACGCTCGAGAGAATCCACCACTTGGTTCGATAGATTGAGATCTTTGCCTGCCAAATCCAGCAATTGCTTCACAGCATAGCCATGCATCTCAACGATATCAGCCTCAAGCTTGCCTTGCGCACTCGCGAGAGCGGCATATTTCAGCAATGACATGGCTGCACGTTCCAGCAGGTCATCGCGGATTTTCTGGGCATGGACGGCAGTGGTTTCACCAATCCAGGCAATGTCCTCGGTCGAGGTTTCATCGATTTGATTATTGCCAGCAAGATCGATCAAGATCTGTGCATCGTCCTGTATCAAGTTACGCTCAACCCCGAACTCATTCAGGATGGCTATCCGATCGGCCTCTCGCCGCTTTAGGCCAGACAGAATGGGATCAACCTTACGACGGCGGCATGGACCAATATAATTTTCCGACACAATGAAGGAGCGCTGCATATTGATCGCAGAATCGATACGTTCTGCGACTGCTAACGTGGTGAAGGGCTTGGCCAAAAACTCATCTACGCCGGCATCACGCGCCGCCATCAAGCATTTCTTTGTACCAAAACTGGTGATCATAATGATCGGGATCGAAGGGTTGAAGCGCGGATTTTTTGACCGGATTTCTTGGCGAATGCGTTGCGCCAAACCGATCCCTGAAAGGCCCGGCATGTTGAAATCAGTGATGACTAGATCAATCGGCTCTGCCTCTAGGGTCGACAAAGCGCGATCAGAACGATCCGCTGTCGACAAACGAAACATGCCTAAGCCATTAAGAATACTTGTGAAAATGGCCCGAATATGGGTGTGATCGTCAACCAGCAGGACTCGCTTATTCGCAAAATCCTGCACTCTTGTTTCAGTCATTTTCCTGACAGACGACATCACACACCCAAATAACTTTGGCTGAGAATCTAGGGCCTATTCCGTGAATTAAGGTTTAACCGCATGACGAAAGCTTGTGTTTATCTTCACTCAGACACACGACATCTCGCTTATCAGCCATATTGACTTAAGGAGTCATGCCAGCCTTCAAAGCAAAGCCATAGGCGGCCAATGCTAATGGTTTCACCCGATCGGCGTTATCTTGAGCGTGGGCGCTTGCGGCCGTGCCATCTCGAACACGACCCACAATCCCCTGAATAATCCCAGCTAAACGGAACATATTATAGGCAAAGTACCAATCGATATTATCAATGCCTTTGCGACCAGTCCCTTGGCAATAAAGCTCGATATAGCGCTCCATCGACGGAATACCCAAAGCTTCTAGATCAAGCCCGGCAAGGCCGGAGCGCTGGCCAGAAGGCATGACCCAATTCATCAAGTGATAGGTGAAGTCGCCCAATGGATCACCCAGCGTCGAAAGCTCCCAATCCAGAACTGCCAAAACACGAGATTCTGTCGGGTGCAGGATCATGTTGTCGAGACGGAAATCGCCATGCACGATGCTGGTGGTCTCGCCTTCTGGAACACTGGTCGGCAGCCACTCAATTAAGCGATCCATTTCAGGGATTTTGGTGGTTTCTGAGAGCTGATATTGTTTGGTCCAACGGCTGATTTGGCGGGCAAAGTAAGAACCTGCTTTCCCGAAATCTTCCAGCCCAACAGCCTTATAATCTGTGGCATGCAGGGCTGCTAATGTCGCGATCTTGGCCTCATAAATGGCTGTGCGCTGGGCAGGCGTGCTGTCAGGTAAAGAGCCATCCCACAAAATCCGACCATCAACAGAGTCCATGATATAGAAGATCGTGCCGATAACACTTTCGTCCATGCACAGTCCAAAGGGTTTGGCGACGGGAAAGCCAGTTGGATAAAGAGCTGAAATCACCGCGAACTCACGGTCGACAGCATGCGCAGAAGGAAGAAGCTTGCCAGGTGGCTTGCGACGAAGCACGTAATTCTGGGTCGGCGTGATGATCTGATAGGTGGGGTTCGACTGGCCACCCTTGAACTGGCGGATTTCCATCGGCCCCGCAAAGCCTTCGACATGGGCTTCCATCCAAGCGTGCAACGCAGGTTCGTCCAGCTGATAACGCGGGTCCACGGGCTTCGTGCCACTGAAAATATCTGCTTCAGTATCGCTCATGGTGACGGCTCCCTAAATGATCATTATTGTTGTTCTGGTGAACTTTAACCTGCTTGCTGCGCAGGGGAAGGCTTTTTTCCAGCCCAGCGACCGCTGGCCCAACTTGAAGGCTTCAACCACCTCGGTTTAATTGGCGCCAACCGATGTCGCGGCGATGGAATCCCATCGGCCAGTCAAGTGCGTCTACAACCTGATAGGCAGTATCTACTGCGGCTTGCAGATTAGGCCCAAGGCCAATGGCATTGAGGACGCGGCCACCGGCCGACCGCAGCTTACCATCTTCATCACGTCGGGTGCCCGCGTGCAGCAACACCCCCCGCGGGATCGCGGATGCCCCCACTTCACCCCGGATTTCAGAGCCTGTGATCGGGTCTTCGGGATAGCCTTGGGCAGCCATCACCACCAAAGCAGCAGTCTGATCAGACAGGCGGAACTGCGGCGCTGCATCCAGCCTGCCCTGTGCGCACGCCATCAGGAGGAGGGCTAAATCGCCTTCAAAGCGTGCCATCAATACTTGGCACTCAGGATCACCAAATCGGGCATTATACTCGACCAGCTTGGGGCCCGTCGGCGTCAACATCAGGCCAGCATAAAGCACACCGCAAAACGGCATGCCCAATTTCTCCATGGCAGCCATCGTCGGCTCGATAAAGCGAGCCATGATATCTCGTACAAATTCCGACGTTGCATGGCTGGTTGGCGAATAGGCCCCCATGCCGCCCGTATTTGGACCACGCTCGCCATCGAAGGCGCGCTTATGGTCTTGAGCTGAGCCCAAATAGACCGCCCGTTTCCCATCGCACAGGGCAAAAAACGACACTTCCTCGCCCGTCATAAATTCTTCAATGACCAGACGGGTGCCAGCACCGCCGAAACGGCCATCGAACATCTCATGGATCGCTACTTTCGCCGATTGAAAGTCTGGCGCAATCACCACGCCCTTGCCCGCTGCCAAGCCGTCCGCTTTGATAACATAGGGTGCCCTCACCGTCTTCAAATAAGCAATCGCCTCATCGGCAGAGGTGAAGGTGGCAAACCTGGCAGTTGGGATGTTTTTGGCCTCACAAATAGTTTTGGTGAAGGCTTTGGAGCTCTCCAATTGCGCCGCAGCTTTGGTGGGGCCAAAGCAAGCAATATTCTTCCCCGCTAAGGCATCGGCGAGACCCGCAGCAAGGGATACTTCAGGTCCGACCACGACCAAATCAATCCGGTGCGCCACAGCCAATTGCACGAGCGCTTCAACGTCTTCGGCGCTGACTGGAGAAATTGGGGCAATCGCGGCAATGCCGGGGTTGCCTGGGGCGACCAACAGAAACGTCACCGACGGGCTGTTATTCAAAGCAAGGGCGAGCGCATGTTCCCTTCCACCAGAGCCGACTAGCAATACACGCATCTTTTCCCCCTGCCTGCCGCTACACTGGGCTAGGCAGTAAGGCCGATTAGGTCAAGATCGCAGCCCTTTTCTTAACGGCGCGATAGCAGCATTGAGGATAATTCACTGCGGCTTTTGCCTTTAATCGGTCCTGTTTTATTCGTAAGGGGCAAGGTGACGCTTTAGTGGCGAAAATTCGCTCATGATACGTGAACGATTTGGCCCTACACAGCACAGAGCCAGAACCACCAACCAAAGCGGCCAACGCACTGGATCGGTGGGAAGCTGAAGCGAGGGAACAGCTTGCGTACCAAGGAACTTGGACCAATTGTGATTTCAGATTTGGGGCATTCGCGTCCCCAATTCTGGACTATTGCGACTGTTGGGACGGTTCACTTGATCCTATCTGCCGTGTTGCTGACTTCCACTAGCCCGCTCCTAGAACCCGATTTTCTCGACAATGTTGAGATTGTGACCCTGCCGCAAACCGCCGATACGCAAACAAAAGCGTCGGTGCCGACTGAGCCCACCCCAGCGCCAGCGGTACCTATGGCAGAACCACCGCAACAACGGGCTGAACCACTTGCAGAGACAATTCCCGCACCGCAGCCACCGGTAGAAGCCCCAATCCCGCAGCCCCCTGCCCAGACAAAGCAGGTTGCGCCGGACGTGCCTAAGGCTCCGCCAGTACTGTCTCAAGCCAATAATCCAAAAGTAGATGCTGCCCCCGCGCCCGTAGAAGAAGTTGCACCTATTCCCTTTAAGCCAATCGCAGCCCCCTTGCCCAAGCCCGTTACGCTGCGACCTGCTTCACCAATACTGACACAACCGACACCAGAGGCGCTGCAAGTTAAAGGGCAAAGACTGAAGGCTTTCAGCGCGCCAGCGGTGCAAGCGGCTCCGAACCTGCAAGTGCCTGATGCGGTCGAAGAGGAAGAACCTCCACCCTATCAGCCAAGCCCGTTACCGTCTTTAGCCCCTGCTGCTGCGCCAAACCTGCGCACCTTGCCCAACCGCCCGATCACCGCGACGCCAACGCAAGCCGCCCCGATGGCCCTACCCAAATCGCAAGTCGCGCTGCCTAAAGTCCAGGTGCCCCAGATCAAAGCGGCGGACTTACGGGTTCCCGAAGAACAAGCGGTTGCGAATGCGAGTGGCGGTAATGCGGCAGCCGCAGGTGGCACGAGCGGCGGCGGCGCGGCTTCACAAGCCCGCGCTCAAGCGGGTATAGGCACATCGGGCGGCGTCACGTCGCTTGGCGGGACCTTTGCGGGTGGGGGGGTAACGTCGGCACCCAGCGGCGGTGGTCAGGCCGGTTCACAGGTGACTGCTGGATCTAGTGGTGCGCTGCCACGCAGACCAGGTGGCGCAGGCGTCAAGACAGAATTCCCAACCGGTGTCGGTGGGTCCTTGCTTTCCAAGATGGCCCGCACCGGTGAATGCGCGCAGATCAATCGCGACCGAGATGGCAAATGCCCTGATTGGGATCCGATTGAAGGCAGATCACCCCGTTTAGCCAAACCTATACCTGTAGCGGTGCCGAAAGATGCAGCGCCCGGTCGCTATCCCTTGGGCAGCAATCCTTTGCCTCTATGCAAGCCCGGTACACCGCAAGCCCAATTTGGCCTGTCTTGTCTGCCGCGCGATGATGGACCAGGTATTCCAAAGCAATAATCCAGCGCTTGTTTTTTACGCCGCACCAGCGGCATAGTGCGCTATGATGCAAGCTTTTCTGGTATTTTTAGGCGGTGGTTTGGGCGCTGTAGCGCGCTGGGCCTTTGGTATGACTGCCGCCCGTTGGCTGGGTACGGCTTGGCCTTGGGGCACTCTCGGGGTCAATGTCTTGGGCAGTTTCGTCATGGGCCTTGTGATGGCGGCTCTGATCCGTGGTGGCACGATGAGCGCTGGGGCCGAGAATTGGCGGTTGTTTCTCGCGACCGGAATTTTGGGCGGATTTACCACCTTTTCTGCCTTCTCGCTCGAAAGTGCAGGCATGATTGAGGCGGGCCATTGGGGCCAAGCAGGTCTTTATGGCCTCACCTCTGTCGTGGTCTCAATTGCTGCCCTGTTTGCAGGCATGGCACTTGGGCGGCTTAACGGGTAAGAGAGCGCAATGTCATCTCCTATCACCCTCCCCGTTCGTGAAACCGACGGCGAAGTTCGCCTCGATCGCTTCCTGCGCCGCAAGTTCACCACCCTCACGCAAGGGCGGATCGAACAGATGATCCGCAAGGGCCAGATCAGGATTGATGGCGTGCGCGCCAAAAAGGCGGGCGACCGCCTTAGCCCCGGTGCAGAAGTGACTGCGCCACAGGAAATCGTTATCCCAGAGAAGAAGGACGACGGGGTCGTCCGCGTGCGGCTGAGCCCTGAAGATGAGCGTTGGCTGCGCGATATGGTCATTCATGAGGATGAGGATGTCATCGTCCTTAACAAGCCACCCGGCATTGCCGTCCAGGGCGGTACAGGCATGACCAAGCATCTCGATAAGATGATGGAGATTTTTGCCATGGATGAACATGGCAAACCAAAACTCTGCCACCGCTTGGACAAGGATACCTCGGGTGTCTTGATTTTTGGTCGTAACCCTGCAGCTACCGCCAAATTGTCAAAAGCCTTTGCTGGGCGGAAAACCACAAAAGTCTATTGGGCCATCTGCTTGGGTACGCCCCATCCGCTTTCGGGCGAAGTGCGCGGTTGGATGATCAAAGCCGGCAGTGCCAAGAACCCGGATAATGAGTTGATGCGGCGCGCAGCGCACGGCGAACCAAACGCGGTGTTCGCTATCACCGATTATCACGTCATCTCGAACGCTGGCACCAAAGCGTCTTGGGTGGCGCTGAAGCCTATAACCGGACGCACCCACCAATTGCGCTTCCACATGGCAGAAATGGGCTATGCCATCGCTGGTGACCCAAAATATGTGTGTGACCGCGAGCCTATTGGCGGCTTGAGTGAGCAATTGCACCTACATGCTCGCGCCATCCGCATCCCCCACCCAAAGGGCGGGATATTGAGCGTTACCGCTGACCTGCCACCCCATATGCTGAAGGCGTTTGATGCACTTGGCTTCCAACAGTTTGAAGGTCGCGACCCGTTTGAACATTTCCGGGTAGATGCTTGACCTTTCGTTTCGCAGTCTTCGATATTGACGGTACCTTGGTCGACAGCCGGGCAATCATTACCGCTTGTATGGACAGGGCCTTTATGGGTGCCGGGCTCGCGCCTCCAGGTTTTGAACGGACTAGGCGGGTCATTGGCCTGTCATTGGGGCCAGGCCTAGCCTATCTGGCCCCAGATGCCGACGACGCGCTGCGTCAGTCGATACTAGAGAGCTATCGCGCTGCCTTTTTCGAGATGCGCCAAGACCCAGCCTTTCAATCACCCGCCTATGACGGAGCGGAAGCGCTTTTGCGCAGCCTGCTGGCAGACAATTGGGTATTGGGCATCGCCACGGGCAAGTCTCGCCGCGGGCTTGATGCCATGCTGGAGCAGCACGCTTGGGGTGATCTCTTCCAAGCCCATTTCTGTGCCGATGACGGGCCGGGTAAACCCCATCCCCATATGGTGCTAGAGAATATGCGCGTCGTTGGTGCCCAGCCTGACCAGACCTTGGTAATCGGCGACAGCGAGCATGATATGGCTATGGCCGTTGCCGCTGGCACGACGGCTATCGGCGTATCCTGGGGCTTTGGCACGACCGAAGAAATGTTGGCTGCAGGCGCAGCGCGCGTCACCCATCAGATGCCTGAGTTGGCGCAGGCGCTAACAGAGCACAAAACGCGCGCTTAAGTGCGCTTCATCAGGTCACGCAGGGCCTCAACTTCACCCCGTAACGCTCTCATTTCATGGAGTAAGGCCTCCTCGCGTGCTTGCGCTGTCAGCGCTGCGGACGCAACCACATCTTGAGCTTCATCCTGCATCGCCCCAACCACAACCCCGATGAACAGATTCAACACCACAAAGGCGCTGAACAGGATAAATGGTAAGAAGAACAACATGGCATAGGGATGGTTCTCCAACACGGGTTTCACGATCTCGCCAGACCAGCCGTCCAAGGTCATGAGTTGGAATAGAGTGTAGAGGCTGCGCCCAAGGTCTCCAAAGGCTTCTGGCTCCGTTGCCGCGAACAGTTTGGTCGCCATCACGCCGCTGACATAAAAAACCAAAGTCAGAAGAACAATGATGGACCCCATGCCAGGCAAAGCGGACAGCATCGCCCCCACCACACGCTTTAAGCTCGGGATGATGGTGATTAGGCGCAACACACGCAAGACCCTCAGCGCTCGCAACACGCTCAACGGTCCTGATGCTGGCACGAGCGCGATCGCAATGATGGTGAAATCAAACAAATTCCAACCAGACTTGAAGAAGCTCTGCCGATAGACAACCAGCTTCAACCCTAGCTCTGCCACAAAAATGGTAAGCAAGGTCTTATCAAGCCCTGTCAGGAGTAGTCCCCACTTCGCCATGATCGCCGGTGAAGTTTCCATCCCCAAGATCACTGCATTGACCAAAATGAGAGCTGTAATCACCCACTCGAACGCGCGGGATTCAAGGGTCTTTTGAATTTTGACAAGCATGACAGTTTCCTCAGCAATTCTCATGGGCGCGACCGTTAGGCTGGGTCAAGGATCAGACTGGTCTAGATCAACTAAACGGAACCCGAGCCAAGCTCAAGTTATTCAATTCATGTCACAATTCACAGAAATGTCACATTGAGACAACGAATTATTAGGCCTGCTGCCCGATAAATAGGTGAGAGGCAAAAATGATTATTGAGTTGCTAAGTCCAAATTCTCCCCATCTCCTGTCCACTGCGACAGGGCAGGATGCGTTTGAGGTTTTCAGTGCGGACCCCAATTGCATGGCAATTGCGATCATTGATACCGACAACAAGCCAGTTGGCTTGGTATCGCGACAGGCCTTTTTGCTTAAATATGCGGATACCTTTGGGCGGGCGCTGTGGGAGAAGCGCCCAATTGCGATGCTGATGAACAAAGCGCCCCCAATTTTCGATAAGAATCAGACAATCCTTCAGGTTTCAGCTTCCTTTGCCGAATACGCAAACGAAACCTTCTTGGATGGATTTATTGTTACAGATCAAGGCAAGTTTGCAGGCTTGTGCGATGCCGCGGCCCTCTTGCGAGCCAGCGTTGACGACCAATTGCAAAGGTCAAAAAAACTCGCCTGTTTCAGCCAAGAACTCGACCAATTACTCCGCTTACAACTGACGGGCGAAGTCGACTTAGCTAAATTCGCTTCTGCCATCACCCAATCCGCCACTTCGGCACTGGAAGTAGAGCGCGCAAGCCTGTGGGTATTTGATGATCATCACGAAACACTCAGTTGCGTGCAACGACGTGAGAATTCATTGGAGTACTTTAGCGATGGGCACTCTCTCCGTCGCAGCGACTATCCCCTTTATTTTCAAGCAGTTGAACAGGATCGGGTTGCAGCTATTCATGATGTGACAACAGATCCCCGCGCAGAGCGGCTAAACGTCGAATATTGTCAACCATTGGGGATTAAGTCACTTTTGGACGCCCAAATTCTCTTTGATGGCGAGTTAAAGGGTGTATTATGCTGCGAGTCCCAAGGCAAAGCCCGCCAATGGAATGATGATGAATGTGCCTTCGTTGTCTCCTTGGCCGAGCGGGTCGCTCAGTTTCTGCAAGCCCGGGAGATAGCTGATTTGGCGACCAAGGCCGAATCCGCCAACCAAGCAAAATCCAGCTTTCTTGCCAATATGAGCCATGAAATTCGGACGCCCCTAAATGGCGTCATCGGAATGGCCGGTGCCTTAGCTCGCACTGACCTTGATCCGCGTCAGGAAGAAATGGTCAACCTGATCTTGTCGTCTGGGAACGCATTAGAGGGCTTACTTGGAGATATTCTAGACCTTTCCAAAATCGAAGCTGGCAAGCTTGAAATCACTGAAGAGGAGTTCGACCTCTTCAAACTCATCCAACAAACCACACAGATTCTGCGCCCATCTGCGGAAGCAAAGGACCTAGATTTCACTGTGCGCATTGCCCCCAACGCACATGGTCTTTTCCGAGGTGATCCTTTGCGGCTGCGCCAAATTGTCTCGAATTTGGTTTCAAATGCCGTCAAGTTCACGCAATTCGGTTCGGTAAGCATCGAAGTCACTTTGTCTGAGGCTTCTGGTGACCACAGCGACGACCAGCTTATGGTTCAAGTTTCTGATACCGGCATTGGCTTTGATGACACAACCAAAAAGCGGCTGTTCAATCGCTTTGAGCAAGCCGACACTTCAATAACCCGTGCATTTGGTGGGTCAGGTCTTGGCTTGTCCATTTGTCACGCCCTAGCCAGTGCCTTAGGAGGCCAAATTTTGGCTGAATCGACGCTTGGGGTAGGAAGCGTGTTTCGCTTGGACTTACCAATCCGTCGCACGTCACCTCGCGCGGTATCTAGCGGGGTAGCCCCCGTGATTTCTGGTTCAACAGAGACCTGGCCAGAAGACCAAGCACAAAATGACCTCAAAATTCTCTTGGTAGAGGATCATGTTATTAATCAGCGTGTTGTGGCGTTGATTTTAGAACCACTTGGTATTGACCTGACCATTGCCAATCATGGTCTTGAGGCGTTGGAGGCATTTAACCAAGGACCGTTTGACGTCATTCTCATGGACATGCAAATGCCAGAAATGGATGGGCTAACTGCAACGCGTGAAATCCGACGGCTAGAGGCGGCAAAGGGCCTACAAAGAACGCCAATCGCCATGTTGAGCGCCAATGCGCTGCAGGAGCATGTCGATCACGGTCGCATTGCTGGTTGTGATTATTATATCGCCAAACCGATCACCCCAAAAAGTTTGATAGATGGCATTGAAGTGGCGATTGCTCGAGCACAAGAAGGCTCTGAGCAAATAGACCGCAAGCAGGCCTAAAATCGCAACGCGTTGCAGCTCACCCACCTGGCTCGGCTGGCCAGTAGTGGCTTAACATTCTATTTGACTGTCATGACCAAGCAACCATCCAGCCGCCGCTTCTACAAGACTGTCGATATTGCCCCAGTCGAAACCGGCTTTGCTGTGCGCCTAGATCGGGCAACGCCAAAGACCCCCGCGAAAAAGCCGCTCGTCTTGCCAACCCAAGCCGCTGCCGAACTGGTTGCGGCCGAGTGGGACGCGCAGATCGAAACCATCGACCCTTTCGCCATGCCAATCACCCGACTGGTCAATGTAGCATTGGACCGGGCGGCAGAGACCCGCGCGGCCATGGTCGGCGAGATCGTCAAATATGCGGCGACAGACCTTGTGTGTTATCGGGCAACAACGCCTGCTAGCTTGGTTGCTGCTCAAGCCGCGGCTTGGGACCCCTTACTTGCCTGGGCAGAAACGCACTTGGGCGTTCAGCTTGTCACCACCGCGCAGGCGTTGGCCATTGATCAACCTGAAGAGTCGCTCGCTCGCATTGAAGCAGCTGCCCACGCACTCGACGATCTGCGCTTGACGGCGTTGGCCTTTGCGAACGGGCTCGCAGGCTCTGCCATCGTGGCACTTGCCCTCATCCACCGCCAAATCGACGGCGAAACAGCCTTTCGCGCCATACGCGTGGAAGAAGATTGGCAGGCCGAACGCTGGGGCCGCGACCCCGATGAAGAGAAGATCGCCAATGCTCGGCGCGTCGACTTGATCGCGGCGGAGCGATTGGTTTCAGCGCTATAAATAGCTTCCCGAAAATGAATTATTGACATTTTTATGTTGAAATAGTATTTTCGAGAGCAAAGGAATTGCTATGATTTATCGGCTTGAGATTGAAAATTTTTTCTCCATTCGAGATAAACAAGCCTTAGACTTGACCATCGCTCCAAATGTTTCTGACCCCGAAAACCGTTTCGCACCGATTTTCCCGGGTTCTAGCCTTCGTGCCCCGAAAGTTGTGGCGCTCTATGGTGCCAATGCATCGGGAAAAACAACGATCCTAAAGGCGATCGATTGTATTCGGAGCTTCATTACCTCTAACGGTTCAAATGGACCTACAGCCCTGACAAAAATGGTCTATTTCAATGACCTTGAATCACTTGACCGCCCAATTAGCTTTGCAATTGAGTTCGCGGGAGTGATGAATTGGTATAGCCCACCGGAGGAGTTTGTTTATGGTACTATTCGATACGAGTTTGAGATTGAAGTTAAGCAGGGGAACGCAACCCGTGTGATACGTGAAGTGCTCAAGCAGCGTCCTGATGGTAAGGGGCGCTGGCACCGAGTGTTTGAACGCATTGATGGAGAAAGTCTGAAGGGTTCAGATTATTTCAAACTTTCAGGCTATCAGCATTTGGAGAACACACTCCGTCAGGATGTCTCGGTCCTAGCTTCCTTTGGTTTTTTCGGGCACCCGGTCGCAAAAATCTACTTGGCTGATGCAGAGGCCTTTTCATCAAATCTTGAGATTATAAAAAGCGCGCCAGGCGATACATCAGTGATAAGTTTTCTTGCGTCTGCGCCCGATGTGCTGAAGCACCTCAATCAGGACTTGAGCCGAATTGACGTCGGGATTGAAGAAATCAAGTTCGACACTAGCGGAGCATTGCCAGTTGCCGCCTTTACGCATCGAAACCTTCTCCAATCCATGCCTTGGCATCTTCAGAGCCAAGGGACACAAGCATTTATCAAGATATTCCCTCTCTTGAACCATGCATTGCAAACTGGAGGCATTGCTCTCATTGACGAATTTGACGCATTACTCCATCCTGTTATTCTACCAGAGGTTTTGAGATGGTTTTATGACTCTAAAGTCCGAAACGTAAAGAATGCTCAAGTATGGTTGAGCTGCCATTCACAGAGCTTAATGGAAAACTTGGTTAAAGAAGAAATTGTGATCACCGAAAAAGACACTCTGGGCAGAACAAGCATTTGGAGTCTCATGGACATGAAGGACGTACGACGCGATACAAACCTTGCAACTAAATATTTGAGTGGTGTGTTTGGCGGTGTCCCGGTTGTCGGCTGATGGGTCGACAATTAATCCCTTTACGAAAGCGCTTCTTTGTCGGCTGCGAAGGAGAGTCGGAGCGGAGTTACGTCAAGTTTCTCTACGAGCTTGCAAAATCTGAAGATAAAGCGGTGCATCTTGACGCCCACCTCCTAAAGGAGGGTGATCCACTTTCGAGAATTGAATTCGCCATTAAGCTAGTCAAAAGGTCGCAAAACGTGCACGGGCGTTATTCGGCTAAATTTGTAATATTGGATTACGACCAGTATGGATTAGACCCACGTCGCACCCGGCGCGCGGAAGATATGGCTAAAGAAAATGAAATTGCGATAGTTTGGCAAAGGCCTGACCACGAGGGTTTCCTGTGTCGCCATTTTGAGTATCTTAGAGACCGCCAGATCCTGAATAAGCGTGAATCTTCATCGACACTGGAGGTGGCTTGGCCAAACTACGCGAAAAACCAGACTGCCATCCAAATCCAAAAAATACTTTCAATTAAGAACGTTCTCGGGGCAGCAGACGCCTTGCCTGAATTCAAGCGTCTGCTCGCGGCCATTGGCTTTTTGGAAGACTAACCCTCACCCCGTCCCTAAAAATACTTCAGGATCGACCTGATCGAACAGATGCAGTGCCAAACGGGCTGCAAGGCCGCGTGGACTGGAGAGTGTCGGGTCAGCGTCCACCAACACACGCGCGTCGCGCTGGGCGATGGCCAATAGGTCTGAGTGGAGGGCAGCGTCTGCCAGCTTAAAGGCCGGGATACCGGATTGACGTAGACCCAAAAGGTCTCCCCCGCCGCGCAGCTTGAAATCTTCTTCGGCAATGGCAAAGCCATCTTCGGTCTCGCGCAATTTCGCAATCCGGCGCGCGCCCATCTCACTCAACGGATTGGCATAGAGCAGCAAGCAATGGCCGGGCTTACCGCCCCGCCCTACTCGTCCCCTGAGCTGGTGCAATTGGGCGAGGCCAAAGCGTTCGGCATGCTCTATCACCATCACGCTGGCTTCGGGCACATCGACGCCGACTTCGATCACTGTGGTAGCGACCAGAATTTTCGCAGCCCCAGAGCGGAAGTCCTCCATCGCCTCGTCCTTGTCCTTGGATGACATACGGCCATGGATCAGGCGTACACTGTCGCCAAACATGGCTTGCAGGTCCTGAAAGCGGTCGCTGGCAGCTGATACGTCTACCTTGTCACTCTCTTCCACGAGTGGGCAGACCCAGAACACTCGGTCGTCTCTCTCAATCGCGCGGCGGGCGGCTTCGGCCACTTCGTCCAATCGGTCGAGCGACATGGCGATTGTTTTGATCGGCGCGCGCCCCGGCGGCTTTTCGTCTAGCCGGCTGACATCAAGGTCGCCATAAACGGCCATAGCAAGGGTACGGGGGATTGGCGTCGCACTCATGGCCAACACATGGGGCGCAAAGCCCTTGTCGATCAGACGCCTCCGGTCAGCGACGCCAAAACGGTGCTGCTCATCGACCACCACCAGCCCCAATTGCTGAAACACGACGCCTTGTTGAAACAAAGCATGGGTGCCACACACCGCATGAATCTCCCCATTGGCTAAGCCTTCTAGCACCATGCGCTTGTGGCTGGCCTTGTCCTTGCCGGTCAGCACTTCGAGGCACAGGCCGATCTTCGCCATCAAGGGGGCGAGGCCCGCATAATGCTGGCGCGCAAGGATTTCGGTGGGTGCCATCAAGGCTGATTGCATCTGGGCTTCTGCCGCGCGCGCCATCGACCACGCTGCAACCAAAGTCTTGCCCGCGCCAACATCACCCTGAAGCAGGCGCAACATCGGCGTTGAGGCTGCCATGTCAGTACCGATTTCGGCAAAAGCGCGGGTTTGCGCGCCAGTCGGCTGATAGGGGAGCGCGGCTAATAGAGCGTCTGTATAAATTCCTGTGCCGTGGATGGCGCGGCCGGGCGTGCGCCGCCGCGCGGCACCCGACAGTTGCAGGGCAATTTGGCGGGCGAAAAGCTCATCATAAGCCAGCCTGCGTCGCGCAGGCGTGCTGGGCAGGATCTCATCCTCCCCATCAGGGGCATGGGCGCGCACAAGGGCCGCGCCAAAACTTTCCCACCCTTCGCGTGCCACAAGGGCAGGATCGGCCCATTCGGTAAGCCCCTCAGCCTTATGCGCCGCGGCGCCACAAATCTTCGCGAGAGTGCGATGGGAAAGACCTGCCACGCTGCGATAAATCGGTTCAAACACGACGCCCAGATCGGGATCGTCCAGATTAAGGATACGCGATGGATGGATCATCTGCCGCTCGCCATAGCGTTCGCTGATTTCGCCAGAAACCACACGGATCGCCCCTTCGGGCAAGCGCTCGGTCAGATAGCGTGGGTTCGGCTTGAAGAAGAGAAGCGTTAAGAAGCCTGTCTCGTCTGACACCTGAACCTTATAAGGCCGGCCCATGCCACCGGGCTGATGGCGCTCTACCATCACCTCTAGCGTACATAGGCGCCCAAGCTCTGCTTCATGGATCTTTGGGCGATAGCGTCGGTCCACCAAGCCAGTCGGCAAGTGAAAAGCGAGGTCGCGCACCGTCTCACCGCCAGCAGCTTTGGCCGCCAAAGGCGCAATCTTAGGGCCAACCCCGGGTAGGGTTGTCAAAGGCGCAAAAAGGGCGAACAGGCTTTCAGGACGCATGATGCCCTATGTTTAGCCGAGCTTGGCCCGCCGCGTCACGCGCCACTTTTAGCTTTCATCACCCGGATCAAGCCTTCTTGCGCGACACTGGCTACTAAGCGCCCGTCACGGGTGAAGATTTTGCCCCGGTTCATGCCGCGTCCACGCCCGGCCCACGGGCTGTCGGTGCAATAGAGCAGCCATTCATCGGCGCGGAAGTCATCGTGAATCCAAACCGCATGATCAAGGCTCGCCGTCATCAACTCACCCCGCATCCAGCTCAGACCATGCGGGCGCGCACAGGTGCCCAGAAGCTGCATATCGGTTGCATAGGCCAGCACCGCGCGGTGAATCTGCGGGTCATCGCCCATGGGTGCCACGGCGCGGAACCAAGAATTCTGGATCGGCGGCAACTTGTCCGCTTTCAACCAAGCGGCTGCATCGAGTGAGCGAAACTCAATCGGGCGCGGCGTCAAGAAGAAAGGGCGGAATTTCTCCGGCACTAGATCAATCGACTTCTGCCGCCATTCCAACTCAGACGGCAGCGAGTCTGGGTCTGGCATGTCCGGCATTTTGTCTTGGTGGTTCAGACCTTGTTCCAGCTTGTGGAAGGAGGCGGCCATATTCAAGATGGGCACGCCCTGCTGCTGGGCGATGACGCGGCGGGTCGAGAAACTGCCACCATCATAGTCGCGCACGACACGGTAAACGACAGGGAAATCCTCATTGCCGGGCCGCATAAAATAAGCGTGCATCGAGTGGGGCAAACGATCAGCATCGGTTGATTTACACGCCGCCATCAATGCTTGGGCAATCACTTGCCCACCAAACACCCGACCCCGGCCGCCGTCTTTGCGTGCGCCGCGATAGAGGTCGGTGTCGAGCGTCTCGACGTCCAACAAAGTGGTAAGGCCATGGATCAATTCGTCGGGGGAGGTGTGTTGCTCAGTCATGCAGTCCAGTTAGGACAATTGCGCCCGCGGGGGAAGTTCGCAGGTGCAGGAGATTGGGTATTTGTGTGGTTCAGCGGTAAAGCCCCCTACAACTTCTCCCGTCGCAAGGCGCGCCAAGCCTCTAGCTTCTCCACAATCCGCCCCTCTGCTCCATTCTCAGTTGGCTGATAGAGGTCCTGTGGCCCCATTCGGTCTGGAAAGCCGGATAGCCCGGAAATGCCGCCCGGTGCATCGGGATCATAGACATAACCTTTGCCATAGCCCTGTTCTTTCATCAGCGAGGTGGGGGCATTGAGGAAGCGCGCGGGTGGGGGTTCGGAGCCTGTTTGGGCGGCCAAGCCTTGGGCTTTCTTAAACGCGACATAGGCGGAATTGGATTTAGGTGCGCAGGCCAGATGCAAGGTGGCTTGCGCCAATGCCAACTCCCCCTCGGGCGAGCCTAAAAACTCAAACGCGTCGCGGGCGGCAATGGTGACACGCAGCGCCGTTGGGTCAGCCAGACCAATATCCTCGCTCGCCATGCGTACCAAGCGGCGAGCAATGAAAAGCGGGTTCTCGCCACCGTGCAGCATGCGCGCCAGCCAATAGAGCGCTGCATCGGGGTCGCTTGCACGCACCGACTTATGCAAAGCCGAGATCAGATTATAATGCTCATCCTTATTCTTGTCATAGGCGGGTGCGCGGCGCTGCAAGAATTGGCTAAGGCCTGCACGGTCAAAGGGCTGGTCAAAAGCTGCTTGGAAAACTTCCTCTAACAGGGTGAGGAAATGGCGGCCATCGCCATCGGCAAAGTCCATCAGCGTTTGGCGTGCCTGTGCGTCTAAGGGCGCAGGGCGGCCATAATGGGCCTCGGCACGGGTTAGCAGCGTCTCTAGCCCCTCATCCTCAAGTCGCTTGAGGACGAAGACGCGCGCACGCGACAAGAGAGCGCCATTGATCTCAAAGCTCGGATTCTCAGTCGTTGCACCCACCAAAGTGACGGTACCGGCCTCCACATAGGGCAGAAAGCCATCTTGTTGCGCGCGGTTAAAGCGATGGATTTCGTCAACGAATAACAGGGTGCCGCGCCCCGTGGTGCGCAATTGAGCTGCGGCCTCAAATGCTTTCCGCAGATCGGCAACGCCTGAGAACACCGCCGAAATGGAGGTAAAGGCTAAATCAGACGCATCGGCCAGCAATCGGGCAAGGCTGGTTTTGCCCACGCCGGGCGGGCCCCACAGGATCATGCTGGACAGACGCTTTTGCGCCACCATGCGACCTATTGCCCCGTCAGGGGCCAAGAGATGATCTTGGCCGACAATATCGGCAAGGCTGGTAGGGCGCAGCACGTCGGCCAAGGGTCGGTTTAGGTCTGCTTCCAGTCCCGAGGCCGCAAACAAATCGCTCACAAGAACAGCACCGCCGTGATTTGCTGATCCCCACGTTGGATCGTGACTTTGCCTCGCTGGCCCCCGCTGAGACGGCCTGCGAGGTCTTGCGAGGACTGGATCGGCTCATCATTGACTTGCAAGATGATATCGCCCGGGCGAAGGCCAGCGCGGGCCCCTTCCCGCGCGCCATCCACGGCGGTGACGATTGCGCCACGCGTGAACGGGTCTACCCCCTGCTCTTCTGCCAAAGCTGGATTGATCGTGGCAATACTTACGCCGTCAAAGCTGTGCCGTCCGGCCAGTACACGCGGCGTCTGTGCCTCACCCGGAGGCGCCGAGAGCTTACCGCGACTGGTGCGATCTTGGCCTTGCCGTTGGAAGGTGAACTCAACCGATTCACCCGGCTTGCGGGTCGCGGCTTGATATTTCAAACCAGAATCGTCGGCCACGGGCGCGCCAGCAAAGGCGGTGATCACATCGCCGCGTCTTAGGCCTGCTTCGGCACCGGCAGAGCCTGGATAGACATCCGTTACCAAAATGCCGCCCGGACGGCTGAGGCCGAGGGAGCGAGCCACTTCTGCGTCGACATTCTGGCCTTTAATGCCCGTCCAAGCGCGAATGACTTTACCGTCGGTGACGGCCCCATCGACCACGCGCTTGACCATCTCGGCGGGAATGGCAAAGCCAACGCCTGCCGAGGTGCCAGAGCGGGAGAAGATCGCGGTATTCACGCCGACCAGATCGCCATTCATATCCACCAATGCTCCGCCGGAATTGCCGGGATTGATGGAGGCGTCGGTCTGGATGAAGAAGCTATAGTCGGTAATCCCCACGTCCGTGCGGGCAAGGGCAGAGATGATCCCGCCCGTGACGGTCTGACCCACGCCAAACGGATTGCCAATCGCCAGAACCTGATCGCCCACTTGCGCGTTTGAGGTGTCGGCAAAGCGAAGCGCAGTCAAGCGCTCGCCCTTGGTGTCGATGCGAAGCACCGCCAAATCGGTGCGCGGGTCTGTCAGAACGATTTTGGCCGGAAACTCCCGCCGGTCACCCAGCACAACAACCAATTCTGTGGCACCATCTACCACGTGATTATTGGTGACGATGATCCCATCATCGCGCACCACAACGCCGGAGCCTTGGCTTTGGCTGGCTCGGTCTGGCATGCGGAAAGCGCCGCCAAAGAAATCAACCGCCACCCGGCCGCGCTGAATTGAGCGTGCGTAGACATTGACTACCGCCGACGACGAACGCCGCACGATGGGTGCATAGGAGGAAATTGCGTCAGACTTGGTGGCAGGCACCACACGCGGCTGGGCTGGTGTGCTGGTTAGGGTGCTAGGGGCTACCGTGGCTGGTTTTTGGCCCGTGGTCACTTGGGCGATCAAGGGCACACCTGTGACGAGGCCCGCGCCCAACGCAGAAGCGGCGATCAATTTCAACATGCCGACCCGGCCTCCATTGGATGTCTGTTTGTTCATGGCTTCTATGAAGGCACCCTTCCTATGAACCGCAAGTGGCTCAATTGTGACAAATCAGTCAGACAAGGCAAGGGCCACGCAAATGTTACAGTGGCACATCACGCCATTGACCCGGTGCCAGATCGCCTAAAGCCCACTCGCCAATCTTCATCCGTACGAGCCGCAGCGTCGGGTGACCTATCGCCGCCGTCATGCGTCGAACTTGGCGGTTGCGGCCTTCTCGGATGGTCAGGCTGATCCAGCAATCAGGAATGCTCTTGCGCACCCGAATTGGCGGATTGCGCGGCCATAGGCCCGGATCGTCGAGGCGAGAGACTTCAGCAGGCCGCGTTAGCCCATCATTCAACATCACCCCTTTGGTAAGGCCTTCGAGCGCCTCGTCCGTAGGGATACCCTCCACCTGGACGAAATAGGTCTTAGGCAGCTTGAACTGGGGGTCTGCAATCCTTGCTTGCAGCTTGCCGTCATCGGTCAGGAGCAACAAGCCCTCACTATCCCGGTCGAGGCGGCCAGCGGGATAGACGCGCGGCACATCCACAAAATCCGCCAAAGTCTGCCGCCCCTCCCCGCCCGAGAACTGGCAGAGGACGTCATAGGGTTTGTTGAACAGGATGAGGCGCGGCATGGGGGGCTTATAGGGTGGGTTTGCGGGAACGGCAAAGGAGAGCCCCAAAAACAAAAAAGCCGCCCCAGAGGAGCGGCCTTTTAATTCGATACGTGCACTAAAGCTTATTCGTCGCCAGCAACTGGACCAGAATCTTTGCCCTTGGCGCTGACGTCGCGGTCGACAAACTCGATCACGGCGACGGCTGCATTGTCACCATGGCGGAAGCCCGCTTTCATGATGCGCAGATAGCCACCAGCGCGATCAGCATAGCGTGGGCCGATGACGTCGAACAGCTTCTTGGTCTGGGTCTCGTCGCGCATGCGCGAAGCAACCAAACGACGCGAAGCCAAGTCACCCTTTTTAGCCAAAGTGATCAAACGCTCCAAAACTGGGCGCAATTCCTTTGCCTTTGGCAAGGTGGTCACGATTTGCTCGTGCTTCACCAAGCTGGCAGCCATGTTGGCGAACATGGCAGTGCGGTGTTCATGTGTCCGGTTCAGTTTCCGGTGTCCGTGACCGTGGCGCATTTCTATTTCTCCATCTGGCGACGTCTCGCGACGTTGCGTCTTGATTACATTTGGTCTTCGAACTTCTTAGCGAGTTCGTCGATGTTTTCAGGGGGCCAGTTTGGCGCTTCCATGCCCAAATGGAGACCCATTTGTGCGAGGACTTCCTTGATCTCGTTCAAGGACTTGCGGCCGAAGTTTGGCGTGCGCAACATTTCTGCTTCGGTCTTCTGGATCAGATCGCCGATATAGATGATGTTGTCGTTCTTCAAGCAGTTTGCCGAACGCACCGACAATTCCAACTCTTCCACACGCTTCAACAAAGCTGGGTTGAATGGCAATTCTGGGCGGGTTTCTTCGACTTTCTTCGTCTTGGCTTCTTCGAAGTTGATGAAGACGTCCAATTGGTCCTGAATGATGCGCGCTGCATAGGCAATCGCGTCTTCAGGCGTCATGGCACCATTGGTTTCAACTTCCATGACCAGACGGTCATAATCGAGAACTTGGCCTTCGCGGGTGTTTTCCACCTTGTAGGCAACGCGCTTCACTGGGCTATAGAGCGCATCAACCGCGATCAGACCGATTGGCGCATCTTCAGGACGGTTTGCATCCGCCGTCACATAGCCCTTGCCGTTTTCAACAGTGAATTCCATGCGGATTTCAGCACCGTCGTCCAGCGTGCAAAGAACCTGCTCTGGGTTCAGGATTTCGATGTCGCTACCGGCTTGGATTTCGCCAGCGGTCACTTCACCTGGGCCTTGCGCGCGCAAGGTCATGCGCTTTGGGCCGTCTGCATGCATGACCAAAGCCACGCCTTTAATGTTCAACACGATGTCGGTCACGTCTTCACGCACACCAGCAATCGAGGAAAACTCGTGGACAACACCGTCGATCTGCACCGAAGTAATGGCCGAGCCGCGCAGAGACGACAAAAGCACGCGGCGAAGCGCGTTGCCCAAAGTCATCCCAAACCCGCGCTCTAATGGCTCTGCGATCAGCTTTGCTTTACGCGCAGGATCGAAACCATGTTCAATGACCGTCTTATCTGGGCGGATCAACAGCTTCCAATTTTTTTCGAGCACCATGTAATCCTCTATATAGTCGGGGGCGAAACTTGTTTCGCCAAGTCAATAGTCAACCGAATGCGGGCCCGCGTGGGCCCGCTGAAACCGCGCGATTAAACGCGACGGCGCTTCGGTGGACGGCAGCCGTTGTGCGGGATCGGGGTCACATCACGAATCGAGCTGATGATGAAACCAACCGACTGCAAGGCGCGCAGCGCGCTCTCGCGACCAGAACCTGGGCCGGACACATTGACTTCGAGGTTACGGACACCGTGCTCAGCCGCTTTGCGGCCAGCGTCTTCTGCTGCTACCTGAGCAGCATAAGGGGTGGATTTGCGTGAGCCCTTAAAGCCCATCATGCCAGAGGACGACCAAGAGATCGCATTGCCCTGAGGGTCAGCGATGGTGATCATCGTGTTGTTAAAGCTAGAGTTCACATGAGCCACCGCATTTGCGATGTTCTTGCGCTCTTTACGACGGACGCGGGTGGTATCTTTTGCCATTGTGTCGGTTCCAGACGAAAGCCAGCGGGCTCACGCCCGTTGGGGAAAAATAAATTAGCGCTTGACCTGCTTCTTGCCGGCGATCGGCTTAGCAGGGCCCTTGCGGGTGCGAGCGTTGGTGTGAGTACGTTGGCCACGAACAGGCAAGCCGCGACGATGGCGAAGGCCACGATAGCAACCAAGGTCCATCAAGCGCTTCACGTTCATCGAAACTTCGCGACGCAGGTCGCCTTCGACAACATATTCACGGTCAATGGTTTCGCGGATCTGGAGGACTTCGGCGTCCGTCAATTGGTTCACACGGCGCTCTGCCGCGATTCCCACTTTTTCACAGATCTCTTGGGCTTTGGCAGCGCCAACGCCATGAATGTATTGCAGCGCGATCAATACGCGCTTGTTCGTCGGTATGTTGACGCCAGCTATCCGGGCCACTTTGTCTCTCCATTCACAGCCCCACCCCCTTGCGGAGGATCTGCGCCGTGCGGTCAATCTATTGTTTTAAGGCCTGTTTTTCAAGGAACAGACCAGGAGTTGCGCAAAACGACGCAAAACCAACCAGCCGGTCATCCCGGTCGGTTGGCTTGCGTCCTTTAACGGAAGAGGGCTTGTTAATGCGATGCCACAGGTAAGTCAACGCTTCGCGCTGAAATCTGCCCCAGGTTTACAGCCCAGCCAGCGCCGTATCGATGGCGGAAGCCACAGCATCCATACTGGCCATGCCGTCGACTTCGCGCAACGCGCCTCGGTCGCCATAGAACGGCAAAAGCGGCGCGGTTTGGGTGTTATAGGCTGACAAGCGCTTAACAAAGGTCTCTGGATTATCGTCAGAGCGGCCTTGATCCTCAAAGCGCTTGGTAATGCGCGCCAAGAGCTCTTCATCATCGACCACCAAGCGGATAACCAGATCAATCCGCTGACCGCGCGACGCTAGCAAACCATCTAGGGCTACGGCCTGCGCGGTCGTGCGCGGGAAGCCGTCATAGATAAAGCCTGCGACACCGGGGTTCTTGGTGATCTGATCATCAATAAGTTCAATGACGATTTCATCGGAAACGAGCGCGCCTGAATCCATAACGGCGGCCACGCGCTGACCTAATTCAGAACCCGATGCACGGGCAGCGCGCAGCATGTCTCCGGTCGAAAGCTGGACAAAACCCCGCCCTTCGACCAAGCGCTTTGCTTGTGTGCCCTTTCCCGCCCCAGGGGGGCCGAACATGATCAAATTCATCATCTTAGTTTCCCCCTTTAGGATCGAGCTTAGGCTTTAGAACTTACCGTCCACGCCCTTTTAGCTTAGACCTTTTGATCATACCCTCATACTGGTGTGCCAGCATATGAGATTGGATTTGCGCCACCGTATCAATTGTCACGGAGACGACAATGAGCAACGAAGTCCCACCCAGATAAAATTGCATGCCGAACTGCGAGCTAACAATTTCAGGGACAAGACAGACAATCACAAGATAGATCGCTCCGATCAAGGTCAAGCGGCTCATCACCATATCCAAGTAATCGGCTGTTTTCGCGCCAGGCCGAATCCCCGGCAAGAAGCCACCTTGCTTGCGCAAATTGTCCGCCGTCTCCTCGGTATTGAAGACAACCGATGTGTAGAAGAAGCAGAAGAACAAGATCAGCAAGCCAAACAACGCAATGAACATCGGTTGCCCATGCGACAAAAGCCCAGCGGTGGTTCTAATCCCCTCTTGCAAGACGACCTGCCAGTCCGGCGCATTTTCCGGCAATTGACCGCTTGCTAAGAAGCCAGCAGCGGTCGCCGGCAATAACAAAAGCGATGAGGCGAAGATCGGTGGGATCACGCCGGCAGTATTGATCTTGAGTGGCAAGAAGGACTGCTCACCCGTCGTCATTTTGTTGCCGACCTGGCGCTTAGGATATTGGACGACGATGCGGCGCTGCGAGCGCTCGACAAACACGATTAATACAATGGCAGCGGTTAAAATCACCACGAGAGCCAGGATAGCGAAACCCGAGATTGAGCCTTCCTGGGCCAATGTCAAAGCCCGGAAGATAGCCTTTGGCACCTCTGCCACAATACCTGCGAAAATGATCAAGGAGACGCCATTACCGATACCACGAGCGGTAATTTGCTCACCAATCCACATCAAAAGCATCGTCCCGCCGGTCAGGGTGATGACGGTTGAGGCGATAAACATCGGACCCGGGTCAATCACAACGCCGGGCGAGCTCGCCAAACCGTTCGCAATGGTCAAGGACTGGGCTACGGCCAAAACAACGGTCAGATAACGCGTATATTGAGTGAGTTGCGCGCGCCCCGATTCACCTTCCTTTTTCAGCTGCTCCAATCGACCTGGGAAGGACGAGAGCAATTGGATGATAATGGAGGCGGAAATATATGGCATCACGTTAAGGGCAAAGACCGCCAAGCGTTCCACCGCACCACCGGAGAACATGTTGGCCATGCCCAAAATACCCTGCTGCGCTTGCGAGAAGGCGCGGGCAAATGCTTCTACATCAATCCCGGGGATCGGGATAAAGGTCCCGAGGCGGTAACAGATCAAAGCGATAACGGTGAAAATAATCCGCGCATGCAGATCTTTGGCCTTCGCAAAGGAAGCGAAGTTCAAATTACGGGCAAGTTGCTCGGCTGCTGAAGCCATGGAACGTGGTGCCTTCCAAAAATGAAAAGCGCGCCTAAGCGGAAATCCGCCTGGCGCGCCAAAAAGAGGTACGCAACCCCCATATCGGGGATTGCGCATCAGACCTCAAGGGCTCAGGCTGCTTGCTTCTCAGCTTTGACCTTGCCGGTTAGGGTGATTTTGCCACCAGCTGCTTCAATTGCTGCGATTGCAGCCGCTGACGCGCCGGTCACGATGAGTTCAACTTTACCGCCGATCTCACCCTTGTTCAGGATCCGCACGCCATCGCGAACGCGACGCACCAACCCAGAAGCAACCAAAGCCGCTTCATCGATTGGCTTACCAGCATCCAAGCGCCCTGCTGCGATCGCCTTGGCCAGAAGGCCCAAGTTCACCCAAGCATGGTCCTTCGTGCAGCGGGCGTTAAAGCCACGCTTTGGCACGCGCATGTGGATTGGCATTTGACCGCCTTCGAAGCCATTGATCGAAACGCCGCGACGCGACTTTTGACCTTTGACACCGCGACCGGAGGTCTTGCCTTTACCCGAACCAACACCGCGACCAACCCGCATGCGGGCCTTGGTTGCGCCTTCGTTGTCGGACAATTCATTCAGTTTCATGGTGTTCCTAAAGCACGCTTACGCGCGCTCCTCCACGACTTGAACCAAATGCGCAACCTTGGCGATCATCCCACGAACAGCAGGAGTATCTTCAAGTTCACGAACCTTGTTCATTTTGTTCAGGCCAAGCCCGACCAGGGTTTCCCGCTGGTCGAAGCGACGACGAATGGGCGAACCCGTTTGTTTAACAACAACAACAGCCACGATTAGCCCTCCGAGCCTTCGACGCCGCTGGCACCGTCTTTACGACGAACCAGAACGTCAGCGACCTTCAAGTTACGCTTGTTGGCGACCTGACGGGGCGAAATTTGCTCGCCCAAAGCGTCAAATGTTGCGCGCACCATGTTGTAAGGATTGGACGAACCCAAAGACTTGGAAACCACGTCTTTAATGCCCAACACTTCAAACACAGCCCGCATTGGACCACCAGCGATCAAGCCGGTCCCTGGAGGGGCCGAGCGGACGATCACTTTACCAGCACCCCAACGCCCAGCGGCATTGTGATGCAAGGTGCGGCCTTCGCGCAGCGGGATACGCTGCATACGGCGCTTAGCTTCTTCGGTTGCCTTACGGATTGCTTCAGGAACTTCGCGGGCTTTGCCCTTGCCGAACCCTGCACGACCCTTTTCGTCACCGACGACGACCAGAGCGGCAAAACCAAAGTTCTTACCACCCTTCACAACCTTCGCGACGCGGTTAATCGCGACGAGACGGTCTACGAATTCGCTATCGCGCTCTTCGTTCTTTTGTTCACGTTCCGGCCTGCGAGCCATCAGATCTACTCCTTAGAACTCAAGGCCGGCTTCACGCGCGGCGTCGGCGAGCGCTTTGACGCGCCCATGATACAAATAACCACCACGGTCGAAAACCACTTGCTTTACGCCCTTTTCAATGGCGCGCTCAGCCAGCAATTTACCAACGGCGACTGCATCGTCCAGCTTTTGGCCTTCAGCGGCACGCAAAGCGGCCTCCAAGGAAGAAGCCGAAACCAGCGTAACACCCTTGGCGTCGTCGATGATTTGTGCGGAAATATTTTTGGACGAGCGATGAACCGAAAGCCGCAAACGGCCGTTGGCCAAAGCCCGAAGACGGGAGCGCGTACGAAGTGTCCGCTTGGTCTTTAATGCTAATGAAGATGGCATTATTTCTTCTTGCCTTCCTTGCGACGGACGGTTTCGCCAGCATAACGGACACCTTTGCCCTTGTAGGGCTCGGGCGGACGATACTTGCGAATTTCCGAGCAAATTTGACCCAGCTCTTGCTTGTCTTTGCCGCTGATTTTGATTTCGGTTGGCTTAGGCACCGCAAACGTCACACCAGCTGGTGCTTTGTAGACGATTGGGTGTGAATAGCCGAGCGACAATTCAAGATCTTTGCCCGCCAACGCAGCACGATAGCCGACGCCGACGAGTTCGAGCGTACGCTCAAAACCCTTGGTGACGCCTTCAACCATGTTTGCGATCATCGAGCGCGACATGCCCCACACGGAGCGAGCCAGTTTCGAGTCATTCTTAGGGGTTACCACGATGACGCCGCCTTCAATGACGACCGAGACTTGCTCGTGCACCTTGAAGGACAATTCGCCTTGTGGGCCTTTTGCTTTGATGATGTCGCCGTCGATCGTGACGGTGGCACCAGCCAAAGCGACAGGTTGTTTGCCGATACGTGACATTCTCGGCTCCCTTAGTAGACGTGCGCGAGGATCTCGCCGCCGACGTTATTAGCCCGAGCAGCCGCATCCGACATCACGCCCTTAGGCGTGGAGAGGATGGCGATACCCAGACCGTTACGCACGAGCGGAAGGTCCTTCACAGAGGAATAAACACGACGGCCAGGCTTCGAAATGCGCTTGATCGTATCGATCACGGGCGCACCGTCGAAATACTTAAGTTGGATTTCCAACTCAATCTTGCCGTTGATTTCGATATCCCCATAACCACGGATGTAACCTTCGCCGACGAGAACATCGAGGACGCGGGCACGCAGTGTGGACTTTGGGGTGGTGACAGTCGAACGGTTCCGCATTTGAGCATTGCGGATCCGAGTGAGCATGTCGCCGACGGGATCGTTCACTTGCATGACAACCCTCCCTTACCAGCTAGCTTTTGTCATGCCGGGGATCATGCCAGCGGACGCGAGGTCACGCAGCGCAATCCGCGACATGCGGAGCTTACGATAGAAAGCGCGGGGACGACCTGTCACCTCGCAGCGATTGCGAACACGGTTTTCGGCCGAGTTGCGCGGAAGCTCCGCCAGCTTCAAACGAGCCGCAAAGCGTTCTTCTAGTGGCAGATTTTCATCGGTCGCGATTGCCTTAAGGCGCGCGCGCTTAGCCGAGAATTTCTTCACCAGAGCCTTACGGTGGTCATTGCGGTTGATAGCACTTTTCTTCGCCATGATATCAGTTCCGGAATGGGAAGTTGAACTCTGAAAGAAGGGCTTTCGCTTCTTCATTCGTGCGAGCCGTCGTACAGACGATGATGTCCATGCCCCAGATCTGGTCGACCTGATCATAGTTGATTTCAGGGAACACGAGGTGCTCCTTGAGGCCCATGGCGTAATTCCCACGGCCGTCAAACGACTTGCCGTTGAGACCGCGGAAATCCTTCACGCGCGGAAGCGCGATGGTGATCAGGCGGTCGAGGAATTCATACATGCGTTCTGCGCGCAAGGTAACTTTTGCGCCAACTGCCATGCCTTCACGCAGCTTGAAACCAGCGATCGACTTACGGGCTTTGGTGGTGACGGGCTTTTGGCCAGCAATCGCACTCAAAGCAGCCAAAGCCGACTGCATCTTCTTGCTGTCTGCAACGGATTCACCAACGCCCATGTTGATCACGATCTTATCGAGACGTGGAATCTGCATGGAATTGGTATAGCTGAATTTCTCTTGCATCGCGGCGCGGATGCGCTCGTTATACTCGGTCTTCAGACGGGCTTGATAAGTTTGGGTCTCAGACATCGCCGATCACCTCCCCAGAACGCTTGGCAACACGGACTTTACGGCCGTCATCCAAGGTCTTGAAACCGACCCGGGTTGGCTTGCCATCCGTGGGGTCCATATAAGCAACGTTGCTGATTTGAAGCGGAGCTTCAAACGAACGAATGCCAGCTTCTTGGGCTTGGGTCTGCTTCTGGTGCTTTTTGACCATGTTCACACCTTGGACCACCAAACGGTTTTCCTTGGGGAGAACTTTGACCACTTCACCAGTCTTGCCTTTGTCCTTACCGGTCAAGACAACGACCTTGTCACCTTTTTTAAGTTTCGCAGCCATCCTAGAGTACCTCCGGAGCCAACGAAATGATCTTCATGTGGTTCTTTGCGCGGAGTTCGCGCGGAACCGGTCCAAAGATCCGGGTGCCAATAGGCTCATGCGAGTTATTCACGAGTACAGCTGCACTCCGGTCGAACCGGATTGTGGAGCCGTCTTTACGCTTGATGTCCTTTGCGACGCGAACGACAACGGCCTTACGGACGTCACCCTTCTTCACGCGGCCACGTGGAATTGCCTCTTTGATGGAGACAACAATCACGTCGCCGACGGACGCATAACGACGCTTCGAACCGCCAAGTACTTTAATGCACATGACGCGACGAGCACCGGAATTGTCCGCGACATCCAGATTTGTTTGCATCTGAATCATAATCGATCCTCTTCTATTAGCCCGTATCGGACAGCACTAGCTGCCGACGCGACCAATCACTTCCCACCGCTTCAGTTTGGACTTAGGCGGGCATTCCTGGATCTGCACGACCTCACCCGTTTTGTACGCATTCGCGTCATCATGGGCATGGTAGCGCTTCGAGCGGCGCACCGTCTTTTTAAGGACTGGGTGAAGAAAGGTCCGTTCAACCTTCACGACGATGGACTTATCGCCTTTGTCGCTCACCACGACGCCCTGCATCATACGCTTTGGCATCGATTACTCCTTAAACAGCCGTTGCTGTGGTCTTCTCGCGCATCATCGTCTTGACGAGCGCGATGTCCTTGCGGACCTGGTTGATGCGATGGGTCTTTTCAAGTTGACCTGTCGCACGTTGGAAACGCAAGTTGAATTGCTCTTTTTTCAGCTTGAGCAGCTCTTCTTGCAATTGGTCGGGCGTCAAAGCCCGCGCGTTAGCGGCTTTCATAGTGGACGCTCCCTTACGCCAGACCGAAGTCGGCACGTGAAATGATCTTGCACGCGATTGGCAGCTTTGCAGCGCCTAAGCGCAACGCTTCTTCTGCAATCTCTTGTGCAACACCGTCGATTTCGAACATGATCCGACCAGGCTTAACCCGTGCGGCCCAAAATTCTGGTGAACCCTTGCCCTTACCCATTCGAACTTCGTTTGGCTTCTTGGACACGGGCACGTCTGGATAAATTCGGATCCAGACTTTTCCTTGACGCTTCATTTGACGCGTGATGGCACGACGGCAAGCTTCGATCTGACGCGCGGTGACGCGCTCAGGTGCCAAAGCCTTCAAGCCATACATGCCGAACGACAGGGTAGCCCCGCCGGTCGCAGCACCATGGATGCGGCCTTTGAACTGCTTGCGGAAGCGGGTACGTTTAGGTGACAACATGTTTCAGTTCCTCCCTTACGCGCCAGCTTGAGCCGCGTCGCCACGACCACGGCCACGGCCACGGTTGTCACGATCGTTGCGATCATTGCGTGGACGACGATCTTCACGATCATTGTCGCGGCGGGGACGTGCGTCACCCACTTCAGCTGCACGCTTGTCTTGAGCCATTGGGTCGCGCTCAAAGATTTCGCCTTTGAAGACCCAGCATTTGATGCCGATGATGCCATAAGCCGTAGTGGCTTCTGCAACGCCATAATCAACGTCAGCCCGCAAAGTATGCAAAGGCACGCGGCCTTCACGATACCATTCGGTCCGTGCGATTTCAGCACCACCCAAACGACCAGCAACCGTGATACGAATCCCGCCAGCGCCCATGCGCATGGAAGATTGCATCGCGCGCTTCATTGCACGGCGGAAAGCCACGCGACGTTCGAGCTGTTGAGCAACGCTTTCAGCAACCAAGGTTGCATCCAGCTCTGGCTTGCGGATTTCGACCAAGTTCAAGAACACTTCCGCGTCCTTTACGATCCCGGTCAGATCCTTGCGAAGTTTTTGAATGTCTTCGCCTTTCTTACCAATAACAATGCCTGGACGCGCTGTATAAACCGTCACGCGGCACTTCTTGTGTGGACGCTCGATCACGATGCGCGATACACCAGCTTGCTTCAGCTTCTTTTTCAAGAAAGCACGAACCGCGATGTCTTCATGAAGAAGCTTCGCATATTCGCCCGTGTTGGCATACCAGCGGCTGTCCCACGTCCGGTTAATGCCCAGACGCATGCTGATTGGATTGACCTTCTGACCCATCAGGCCGCTCCTTCCATCTCACGCACAACGATGGTGATGTGCGAGAAGGGCTTTTCAATACGAGCGCCGCGACCGCGAGCCCGGGTGTTCATACGCTTCATAACCAGACCTTTGCCGACGAAGGCTTGGGCAACGACCAAAGCATCGATATCGAGGCCATGATTGTTTTCGGCGTTTGCGATGGCCGATTGCAGGCACTTGCGAACGTCGATGGCAATGCGCTTTGGCGAAAACTGAAGTTCAGCCAAGGCCTTGTCCACTTTCAAGCCACGAATGCTCTGCGCGACGAGGTTCAGCTTTTGACCGCTGGTCCGCAAGTTGCGGGCTTGGGCCAAAGCTTCCTTGTCGGACAAGGCGCGAGGGGTTTTTGCTTTTGACATGCGCCTACCTCCGCTTCGACTTCTTGTCCGCGCCGTGACCGAAATAGGTACGGGTTGGAGCGAATTCGCCGAACTTATGGCCAACCATTTCTTCCGAAACATTCACAGGCACAAACTTGTGACCATTGTGAACCTGGAAGGTCAGGCCAATGAACTGAGGCATGATGGTGGAGCGACGCGACCAAGTTTTGATCGCTTCACGACGAGGAGATTCCGTCGCCTTCTCCGCCTTGGCGAGGAGGTAACCGTCCACAAACGGACCTTTCCATACCGAACGAGGCATAGTCTTAAGCCTTCTTTTCGTGACGACGACGGATAATCAACCGGTCAGTCGTCGTGTTGCTGCGGGTTTTAGGACCGCGGGTTTTCTTACCCCAAGGGGTTACGGGGTGGCGACCGCCAGAGGTACGGCCTTCGCCGCCGCCATGTGGGTGGTCAACCGGGTTCATGGCAACACCACGAACCGAAGGACGAATGCCCAACCAACGCGAACGACCGGCCTTACCCGAGTTTTCGTTCATATTGTCTGGGTTAGAAACCGCACCAATGGTGGCGATGCAGTTATCTGGAACCATGCGCAACTCGCCCGAGGACAAGCGGATCTGAGCATAACCGGTGTCGCGGCCAACCAATTGGACGTAGCAACCAGCCGAACGTGCGATCTGAGCGCCCTTCAAAGGCTTCATTTCCACGTTGTGAATGATCGTGCCCACTGGGATCGACTTCAACAACATGGCGTTGCCTGGCTTCACGTCGACCTTTTCGCCGGCGACAATGCTGTCACCAACGGCCAGGCGCTGAGGAGCCACGATGTAGGACAGCTCACCATCTTCGTACTTGATCAGTGCGATAAAGGCGGTGCGGTTTGGATCATATTCCAAACGCTCAACCGTAGCTGGCATATCCCACTTACGACGCTTGAAGTCGATGATGCGATAGGTGCGCTTGTGACCACCGCCCGAACGGAACGAAGTCACACGACCGGTGTTGTTGCGACCACCCGTTTTGGTCAAGCCTTCGGTCAACGCTTTAACCGGCTTGCCCTTGTACAAGGACTTACGGTCAACGATCACCAGCTGGCGACGACCTTCAGAGGTCGGCTTGAATGTCTTGAGTGCCATTCCTTAGAGCCCCGTCGTCACATCAATCGTCTCGCCTTCGACCAGCGTGATGATTGCTTTCTTGAAGTCGTTCCGCTTGCCCATCACGCCCTTGAAGCGCTTGGTCTTGCCTTGAACGCGAATGGTGTTGACGGCTTTCACCTTCACCTTAAAGAGCGCTTCAACAGCTTCTTTAATGGCAGGCTTGGTTGCCGTCAGCGGCACCTGGAAGATCACTTGGTTCACTTCGGAGAGCAAAGTGCCCTTTTCCGTGATCCAAGGGGCCAGGATGGTATCGTAGTGGCGTTCGGAAAGTGCCATTATGCAGCCTCCCCTTTGCTTGCAAAGCGTGCCGAGATGGCTTCGATCGCATCACGCGACAAAACCAGCTTGTGGCGACGCAGGACGTCGTAAACATTGAGACCAGCAGCTGGCAGAACATCCACGTTTGGAACGTTACGCGCTGCGAGTTGGAAGTTGGTGTCAACTTGTGCGCCGCCGATGACCAAAGCATTGGTCAGGCCGAGCTTGCCGAAGTTTTCCAACAACACCTTCGTCTTTGGTGCATCCAAAGCCGCTTGATCCAGAATGATCAGCGAACCTTCAGCAGCCTTAGCCGAGAGAGCCATTTTCATGCCCAAAGCGCGAACTTTTTTGTTCAAGCTGTGTGCATGCGAACGTGGGTGTGGGCCGTGAGCCACGCCACCGCCCCGGAAGATCGGCGCGTTGCGGGAACCGTGACGTGCGCCGCCAGAACCCTTTTGCTTGCCGAACTTGGAGTGCGTGCGCGAGACTTCGCCACGGTTTTGGGTGTCATGCGTACCAGCGCGGCGCTTGGCCAACTGATAGCGCACCACGCGGTGCAAGATGTCGGCACGAGGTGCCACACCGAAAATGGCGTCGTCCAGCTCTACCGAGCCAGCCTTGCTGCCATCTAATTTCAGGACGTCGAGTTTCATTATTCGGCTCCCTCTTGAGTTTCGACAGGAGCCGCAACTTCGACTTCAGCTTGAACGATCTTCAGATCGCCTGGCTTACGGAAAGCGGCTGGCTTTGGCAGGTCAGCAGGTGCTGCTGACTTCACCGCATCGCGGATTTCAACCCAAGAACCTTCAGCACCTGGAACAGCGCCGCGGATCAGGATCAAGCCACGCTCTACATCGGTACGAACGATGACGAGGTTTTGGGTGGTGACGCGCTCAACACCATAGTGTCCAGCCATCTTTTTGCCCTTGAAAACCTTACCTGGGTCTTGGCGTTGGCCGGTCGAACCATGCGAACGGTGCGACAGAGACACACCGTGCGTTGCGCGCAAACCACCGAAGTTCCAGCGCTTCATCGCACCAGTGAAGCCTCGACCGATGGTGATGCCAGAGACATCGACCTTTTGGCCTGGCAAGAAGTGGTCAGCGGTCAATTCCATGCCAACATCGACCAGATTGTCGGAGCTGACGCGGAATTCGCGCAGTTTCGCCTTAGGCTCAACGCTGGCCTTGGCATAATGCCCACGCATGGGCTGAGTGACGTTCTTTGCCTTGCGGGCACCAGCGCCCACTTGCAAAGCTGTGTAACCGTCTTTGTCGTCGGTCTTTTGGGCCACCACTTGGCAGCCTTCGAGAGCCAGGACAGTGACAGGCACGTGCGCGCCATCGGCAGCAAACACGCGGGTCATGCCCATTTTCTTTGCGATCAATCCTGTACGCATAGCCGGCGCCCTTACAGACTAATTTGGACGTCAACACCGGCAGCGAGGTCGAGCTTCATCAGCGCGTCCACGGTTTGTGGTGTTGGGTCTACGATGTCGAGCACGCGCTTGTGCGTGCGGATTTCAAACTGCTCGCGCGACTTCTTATCGACGTGTGGCGAGCGGTTTACGGTGAAACGTTCAATGCGCGTTGGCAAAGGCACAGGGCCTCGTACCATTGCGCCAGTGCGCTTTGCCGTGGAGACGATCTCCTTGGCGGACTGATCCAGCGCCCGGTGGTCGAAGGCTTTGAGCCTGATCCGGATGGTCTGTTGAGCCATATTTACCCTCGCGAAGCGGTCATCCAAACGATAGGACCGCATGTCAAACATCGAACGAAGCCCGCTACGACGCCATTTTGACCGGCGACGCATCAGGCTGCGCAAACTTAATTTTAGCTGGAAAGGCCATCTGACGGGGTCGAAGAAGCAAAGACGCGTATGACCGCGCCATCAGAGGCGACATACCCTTTTCGGCGGTATGAACCCTGCGCTTTTATCGTCCCGCGTCTGGAAAACACAAAGGTTGTCCACAGCCGGTCCAAGCAAGAGCGGCGTTACTAGCCATGTGAGTCTGTTTTGTAAAGGGTATCTATCAGGCTGGGTGCAGTGGGGGGTTAGCACGTTGATCCGAACGGAAGAATCAATCATAGATAGTTTATGCATAAGAAAGAGATTGAAAGCTTATCCGAACTTCGGATCCGAGACGCGAAGGTGCTTCTGGAGACCAAATCGTGGTCTGCCGCTTATTATTTATCGGGCTACTCCATTGAGTTAGCGTTGAAGGCCTGCATATCGAAGCAGTTTTCGGCGGAAACGATCCCAGACAAGTCTTTTGTGATTGATGTGTTTTCCCATGAATATGGTAAGTTGATAGGACTAGCAGGGCTTCAGCAAGCCTTAAACAGCAAACTGAAGGCCGATAGGGCCTTCGCCGCCAATTGGGGCATTTGCAAGGAGTGGAGCCCGAATAGTCGCTATGCTACTTGGGAGGAATCTGACGCGAGGTTCCTGTATAGCGCCATTACGAATGAGCAGGATGGAGTTCTGTCATGGATCAAGAAGCACTGGTAGCGGACGCCCAAACGTTGACCCGCAGTCTAGACGAAACAATGGTCAAGCCTAAGGGCGTGATGTTGGCGCGCTCTAGTGAGACAGGCGAGAGTAAGCTTTGGGTTGTGCCGTCAAGCAATATTGATAAGCGAGAATTCTACGGGTTGGTGGCGCAGGCAATTTCAGCGGAAGATTTAAACGCCCTAGACGTAGGCATGGTGGAACTGGTGGATATGGCACGTGCTGATCGAATGGGTTTTAAGCAACTCATTCGGGCACCGGGTATTTCTCGCATTCATTTGAAATCAAATTGGGTCAACGGCATCTCATTGCCAGAAGGAATCCTCATCAGAATGAACCTTTAGGGTGCAACAAATCTTACCCACCCCACTACACCGCCCCCTTGAGGTTCGCGCCCGCATTAGGCTAAGCAGCGGGCATGACCGATGAAACCAGCCCCACCGCCCTGCCCGACCGCTTAAGCGTCAATCCTCGCAGCCCCTATTATGATGAAGAGGTCCTCGCCCAAGGCGTTGGCATTCGCTTCAAGGGTGAGGAAAAGACCAATGTTGAGGAATATTGCATTTCCGAAGGCTGGGTGCGCTTGGCTTTGGGCAATAAGGTAGACCGCAAGGGTAATCCGTTGACGATCCTACAAAAGGGCCCGGTTGAGGCTTGGATCAAAAGCGCTGAAACAAACTAACCGGTCCGGCCGGCATCGCAACCTCGGCAAAGCGCTCATAGCCTAGTTTATTGGCGACGCGGATTGAGCCCGCATGCACTGATTCAATCATGCAGACCGTGCGCGTACGGCCATAGCTGGCTTCATACCAATCGAGGATCGCTTGGGTCGCCTCGGTCGCAAGGCCCCTGCCCGCCATGGCTGGCGTAATGACCCAGCCCGCTTCAGGCGTGCCATCAAACTCCGGGTGCATCCCGCGCTTATGATCGGCGAGGCCAACGTCGCCAATATAAAGGCCACTTTCCCGATCACACACAGCCCAATAGCCATATCCCAAGGCTGGCCAATGGCCCAAGTAACGCAATAGCCGGAACCAAGCTTCTTGCGCGGTTGAGGTGCGCCCGCCGATATGCTTGATCACTTCCGGATCTGCCCACATGGCGGCAAGGCGGTCATAGTCTGCAACGGTGTGGCCACGAAGTATGAGATTTGGGGTCGTCAGGACTGGGGCGATTGTGATCATGCCTGAACCCTAATTCATGCCGCAGTGTCTGCAAACCCTGCATTGACCGCGAAAGTTCGGCAGCATCACTGCCCCTTTGCTTGCTTCACGGCCGCATTAATAGCCGCTTGGGTTGGGACGGGCGCGCAGCCGCCAAGGCCTTTGGCTTCACAGATTTCCTGCGGCGACCGGACGCGGGATGGCGGCGTTCCAAAGCGCACACACGCGCCCATCCCCGTCATCTTCACCTTTTGCCCATCCTCCAGACAAGGCGGAGGAATATCACGCCAACGCAATTCATTGCGCGAAAAAGCTTCGACATTCTCAGGCCGGTATTGTGGCCCGCGTGCAATTTGCAAGAGGCGCTTGAGTTCCGCGTTTGGCGGGCAATCGGGCGGACGGTCCTTGATATCAATTTGGGCACAAGCTTGCGCCTTAATCATTGCCTGACTTTGCGGAGTAAGGGTTGGGACCCCTGCGCTGGAGGTGGGTTGGCTGGGTCCGGAGGCAATCCCGACCGGTGCTGCGGATGTCGAACTTCGACCAATACCAGAAGGGTTAGGCCCAGACCGCCCTGAGGCCAGACTTTTAGATGGTGCGGCTTTAGGGAGCGCCTGAGAGGCAGCACTTTTTGAGGGTGTCGGGCTTGGTTGATCTAACGAGGCGTCCGGCGGTTTTGGCGGGACAATCGTGGGGGGCAACTGCGCAAGCCGTTCAAGACGAACAGCGGCAACACCTATTGGCTCAACTGAGGGCAACGTCCGAGGCTGCTGAGACAAAAGGGCAAAGCCAAGCACAAGCCAAACCGCAATTGCGGCCAAGCGCGTCATCAGTCGCGTTCGCGCTGATATCCCTCCCGGTCCCGATTGCGGGGGGAAACCCCAGTCCATGACCATGGTTTAGTCGTGGACGATTGCGACCTGTCTGGCACGTTAAAATGTGGTTAGAAATCCATAAATGGCAGGTCCTTGGGCAACCTAAGTCCCGACAGTCCCACCATCCCGCCGACGGACATATACAACAGCGTCGCGCGGCCAGCCACCCGTTGGGAAACTTGAGTAGGGACCATTGGGTTCACCGCGATAATCTTGGCCTGTTATGCTTTCAGCGCCCACATGCTGCACGCCACAGAAGAAGGTCTTTTGGTCCCAAGCCAGTAACGGGCCACAGCATTCTGCCCCGACCGGCACGGTCAAAAAGCGCTTTACAGGGCGCGGACCTTTGCCGACCGTCGGCATGACATAGACGCCATCATTACACGGAAAGGTTCTGGGCGTGCCGTCGGTGGTGATCCAGCCGAACTTGCGATGATCAAACGTGATATTGTCGGGCATGGAAAAGCGATCACCAGTGGTCGTTGGCTTTCCCAAGTGCCAAGAAGACACATTGACAACTTCGCCTTCAGCATTGGTCACAGGTGCCACCTCGCCAGACGGATCACCCGCGACCGCGAAAATGTCCCAAGTAAAGGTCAAAGCAGCAGGGTCTTGGCGCGCTTCTTCAATCCGCACGATATGGCCCTGATGATTGCGCTCAAGCCCATCACCCGCAATCGTCTTGCGCCGAGGGTTAGCAGCGTTGCCCGCCCGACCAAAGTCTGACTGATTGCCTGTACACATAACAAACACAGTGCCGGTGCCGCGGAACGAGCCGTCTGTCGGGCTTTCCACATCTTCAGGGCGGTCCATTTTGGTGGCACCGAGCCGTAACGCAGCCTCGCGACAGCGCACCATCACATCACCATCATTGGCAAAGGGCGTATCGCCAGGACCACGAGGTGCCCGGTTGGCTGCCGCGGCAGTCAAGGCAATCCAGCGCCCCGTGCCATCAGCCTCAAGGCGCGCCGCATACAGCGTCCCATGGGCCAATAGCGAGCGGTTGGCAATCCGATTGGTCGGGTCAAATTGGTCGCGCGACACAAACTTATAGACGAATTGGTTGTTGCTATCATCGCCTGTGTAGACCACCGCCTTATTGGTTTTGGACAAGACGGTCGTCGCACATTCATTGGCCTTTCGGCCAAGTGCGGTGTGCTTGTGCGGCCGCCAATCTGGATCGTAAGGATCAATTTCCACAATCCAGCCATAGAGCGAGGGGCCATGTGGATTGCGGCTTAAGTCAAACTGGGCGGGTCCGCCGATGCGCCAAATATTGTCGTAGCGGTAGCTAGACTGGTCAGCAGCAAATGCGGCGTCGGCTTGGGCTTCGACCAAAGCGGGGCTGGTCTTATTGGACGTGAAGAATTGGCTGTTGAAATTCTCTTCCGCGGTCAAATAGGTGCCCCATGGGGTAAAGCCACCGGCGCAGTTTTGGAACGTGCCTGCCTTAACAGCCCCGCTGACCTTCGGCGCACCAGAGCGCGCGCCTTCGACTTCATTGACGATTGCACCAGCCTTGACGATCCAAGGATGATTGGCGGCAGACCCGTCAAACACGACCTCACTAAAGGGCGTCACGCGGCGGTTACGTCCCACACCAATTGCAGGGCCTTTCACGACTGACCAAGCCCCGCTTGCAGGATCATGCGCCACATCAAACACACTAACGCCCATGCAGGCGTAAAGCGCTTCTAGAGCATCCGTTCCCGTGTCGATTGGTTGCCCGTCACTGCCGGGGGCCGCCATGAAGGGGCTCACGGCTTCATGGTTTACGCACATAATGGCCCGCGTCACCGTGCCCTCTGGCCAGGGATAAGCCCAGTTGGCAGGGAATAAAGCCAGCATGTCATTATGTGTGCCAAAGCGATTTTCTTGTTCGGCCCGCGTGAAGTTAAAAGGTGCGCCGCGCTTTTCAGGCTGCAGAGGTGCCATCCCCTCAAACAAAGGCTCGCCCCATGAAATCAAAGGCTGCCAGACATAACCTTCCGGCACCACCACCGTGTCCAATCGGTTCTCTGCCACAGCTTTAAAGCCGGCAGGAGCGGCTTGCGCTTCGCTGGCCATCAAACTTAAGGACGGTAAAGCTGCAGTAGCGGTTAAAAACCCACGTCGAGACAATGACTCACAAGCTAAATCGGCAAAGCTATTGGAACGTGTTGACATGGGGAGGGGCGGCCTTCTCTGCGATGGGATTTTAACCTGACATAACGCGGGAATGCGAATGGTTTACGACAAACTGCAGCCCTTCAGCTCACAAACGCAGCCCACTCTGCTTCCGTCATGACCCGCACGCCCAGTTCGCTGGCCTTCGCGAGTTTAGAGCCCGCGCCGGGTCCCGCCACGACAATATCTGTCTTGGCAGACACACTGCCCGCCACCTTGGCCCCAAGGCGAATGGCTTGGGCCTTGGCCTCATCACGGGTCATGGTCTCAAGGCTTCCGGTAAAGACGACAGTCAGGCCGGTTACTGGGCTATCCGACAAAGGTGCTTCTGCGTCTCGCGGGCGAACTTGTTCTAGCAAGCGGTTCACCGCATCGCGATTATGGGGCTCTGCAAAGAAGTCGAGAAGCGCGTCACAGGCAACCGGGCCCATGCCATCAATCGCCGCCAAGGAAATATAGTCCTCGCGCGGGCGTCCGGCTGCGGCTGATTTCAACTTTGAGACCAGATCTGCCCAATCGGGAAATACCTGGATCAACGCCTTGCGAGCAGGCATCGCGACTTCAGACAAGCGCAGCTTGGCAAGGTTTTCTGCGACGTCGTCAAATAAGCTGGATTGCTGAGGCATTTCTGCGTCTGCCGCCCAGTTTAGTAACACTTCGAGTGCCCGTGGACCAAGGCCATGCATGGCTTCCAACTGCCGATAAGCTTCATTAGCACGCTGGGCTTGGGCCAGATCTATTGCCGCCTTGAAAGCCGCCCAAGAGCCAAAGGCGCGTGCCAGAACACCGCTGGTCGTCTCACCCACATGGCGGACACCCAGCCCAAAGATAAAGCGAGCCAAGTCAATATCCCGTCGCTGGTCAATGGCCGCGAAAAGATTATTGAGCGAGGTTTGGCCATAGCCGTCGCGTCCTTCCAGTAGGGCGCGATGATCCCCAAGCTTGAAGATGTCGGCAGGTTCTTTGACGAGGCCCCAGTCAAAAAAGTCCTGCAATTGGCGGGGGCCGAGGCCGTCTATGTCGAAGGCCTTACGGCTCACGAAGAGTTCTAAGTGCCGCAGGCGCTGGAAAGGGCAGGCGAATTCACCCGTACAGCGTCGCACGACATCGAGGTCCCCACCTAGATCATCGCCGCCTCGGATTGCGGGTGTCTGCAACGGGCACGGGCAGACATGGGGAAAAGCAAACGGCTCACTGCGAGCTTCGCGCTTATCCACCAGAATATCGACAATCTGGGGGATTACGTCCCCTGCCCGCTGAATGACGATATGGTCGCCTATCCGTAAATCCTTGCCACCGCGCACGGGCTGGCCAGTCACCCGGTCGAGCGCAATGCCTGCAATGAAATCCTCATTATGCAAAGTCGCATTGGAGACCACGACGCCGCCCACGGTAACAGGTCGCACCCGCGCAACCGGGGTAAGTGCACCTGTACGGCCCACTTGAATATCAATGGCATCAAGGATGGTGATGGCGCGCTCTGGCGGAAATTTGTGAGCGATCGCCCAGCGGGGAAAGCGGGTCACAATGCCCAAACGCGCCTGTAGGGCAAGGTCATTGACCTTATAAACGACCCCATCAATATCATAGCCCAGCTCCGCCCGACGCAGGCCCAAATCCTGGTAATGCGCCAACAAACCCGCGGTATCGGCGCAGAGTTTCATGTCTGCATTGGTCTTAAAGCCCCAACGCGCGAAACTGGCGACGGCTCCCATTTGTGTGGTCGCAAACGGGCTACTCACCTCGCCCCACGCATAGGCGTAGAAACTCAAAGGTCGTTGTGCCGTAATGGCAGGATCGAGTTGGCGCAGGCTGCCGGCGGCCGCATTTCGCGGGTTGGCGTAGAGTGGCAGTCCAGCCTCGGTTTGGGTTTGGTTTAAAGCTTCAAACGCCGCATGACTTAGATAGACCTCGCCGCGGACTTCCAAGATTTCAGGCCAGCCCTCGCCGTCTAGCTGCTTGGGAATATCGCCAATGGTCAGCACGTTGGCGGTGACATCCTCGCCCTCTTTCCCGTCGCCGCGGGTGACGGCGTGCTTCAACTGGCCTTTCTCATAGCGCACCGACAAGGACAGGCCGTCAATCTTGGGCTCTGCCGTACAGGCTAAGGCACTCTGATCCTCAAACCCCAAGAAGCGCTGCGCCCGGCCTAAAAAATCCGCGACATCGCCGTCATTAAAGGCATTGTCGAGCGAGAGCATGGCAACTTGATGGGTGATCTTAGTAAACTTGGTTGACGCGGCACTGCCAACGCTCGTCGACGGGCTATCGGCACGCACCAAGGCTGGAAAGCGTTGTTCGATCAGGCGATTTCGCCGCTCTAGTGCGTCATATTCGGCATCGGAAAGCGTGGGGGCGTCTTCTTCGAAATAGGCGCGCCGGTTCTCACTGATTTCGCGGGCGAGCCGCTCCAACTCGTGGACGGCCTGTTCTTTGGTTAGCGAATCGACGGGAAGTTTCGTGATATCCATGGCTCAGAAGCTAACGCTAAGCTTGCCTCAGGTGAAGCCTGAACCGACGACTTCACATTCGCCTTTCCACACCGAAATTCAGGCAGCTCAGTCCTGACTGGCAGCAACCAAAGCGCGGGCCGCTGCGCGGGCTTCCGCTGTGATCTCGGCCCCTGACAACATGCGCGCCAGCTCTTCCTCGCGTGCGGCATCGGGAAGCGTGCTGACGCCTGTGCGCGTGATGCCGTTTTCCACCCGCTTTTCAATCCGCCAATGACGACGGGCGCGTGCGGCAACCTGCGGGCTGTGGGTCACACACAGGATCTGGGCGGTCTGGGACAAGCGCGCCAATCGGCGGCCAACCGCATCAGCGGTTGCCCCGCCAATGCCTTGATCCACTTCATCAAACACCAAGGCCAATGTGCCGCCATCGGTGGACAGAACCAGTTTGAGCGCGAGCGATAAACGCGACAGCTCACCCCCTGACGCAATCTCTGACAAAGCGCCAAAGCCTGCGCCCGGATTAGCGGCGATTTCAAACGTCACCCGATCAATCCCGTCCTTGGTTGGCCGGGCAGCGTCACTATCCACACGGCTGCGGAAGCGCGCTTTTTCAAGTTTTAACGGCGGCAGTTCGAGCTCCACAGCCTTGTCTAGCGCTTCGGCTGCGGTGTGGCGGCACCGGGATAGTGCAATAGCCGCTTGATCATAAGCCAGTTGGGCTTTGGCCAAGGCAGCTTTGGCCGCTTGTATCGCCTCGTCTGCATGATCAATATTAGCAAGGTTTTGCTCTGCCCGCTTGAGCACGTCTGGCAAAGCTTCCACCGTTACGCCATGTTTGCGGGCCGCAGCGCGCAAGGCGAACAAGCGCTCTTCCAACTGATCGAGGCGACCGGGGTCTCCATCCAAAGCATCGCCAGCGCGCGCCATCCAGCCTTGAGCATCGGACAATTCACTCAAAGCCCGTTCGAGCGAGGCAGCCGCCTGATCCACCGCCTTGGATAGGGCATCCGCCCCCTCGCCTTCAGGCTTACCAACGCGCGACAACGCCCTAGAGGCGGCCGCCATGCGTTGCTCAGCTTTGCCATCTGCCAAAGCATCGGTCGCGTCCTTTAAAGCTGTCGCGGCCTTTTCGGAGCCCATCAAGGCGCGCCGTTCGGCGTCTAAAGCCGCTTCTTCGCCTGCCTTTGGTCCAAGCTTTTGCAATTCGGCAAGCACATGGGCCAGATAATCGCGGTCGGTCGAGGCCCGGCGGGCACACATTTCGGCCTCGTCCAGCTCAGATCGAGCAGCATCGAGCGTGCGCCACGCCTCGCCCACTTGGGCCTTCAGGGGGGCCGCTTTGGCAAATATGTCCAACAGATCGCGATGGGTTGAAGGGTCCATCAGGCCGACGGAGGCATGTTGACCATGAATTTCGAGGAGACATGCGCCTAACCGTCGCAGCGCACTAACCGAAGCTGGCCCATCATTCACATAGGCGCGGCTTTTCCCGTCAAGACTGATGGACCGCCGCAATACGATCCGCCCATCCTCGGCCTCTGGCAGGTCCAGTTCTTCGAGAAGTGCGATGGCGGGATGAAGGTCGCCAATTTCAAAAATGGCACTGGCCTGCGCGCGCTCTGCGCCGTGACGCACCAAACCCCGGTCGGCGCGCTCACCCAAAGCAAGCCCCAACGCATCCAAAAGAATGGATTTTCCGGCACCAGTCTCGCCCGTCAGCGCGGTAAAGCCCGGCTCGATATCAAGGTCGAGGGTTTCGATCAGAACCACATCGCGGATCGACAAGGCAATCAGCATGGGCCACCCCGTCGGATTAGCCTCCCGGCGTGCGTAACAGACGTCCAACGCGGGCTAAGCAGTCTCATTTGCTCGCTTGCGGGGCCGATGTTTGCGGTGGCTCAGGTGCGCGCTCAAGGCCACGATTTGGCTTAACGATCCGCTGAAACAGACCGCGCCTCTCCGGCTTGCCCTCGGGCGTAAAGCCCTTTGCTGTCAATAATTTATAGCTGGCTTCATACCATTCAGAGCCTGGGTAATTGTAGCCAAGCACCGCTCCAACTTTCGTAGCCTCATCCACCAAACCCATCGACAAATTGGTCTCGACCAAACGGTGAAGAGCTTCTGGCACATGGGTTGTAGTCTGATACAGGTCGATCACGCGACGGAACCGACCCAAGGCCGCTAGCTGTTGGCCATCGCGCAAATAATAGCGCCCGATTTCCATTTCCTTGCCAGCCAGCTGATCTTGCGTCATGTCAATCTTCAAGCGGGCGTCGCGGGCATATTCGCTTTGCGGATAGCGCTGCACAACGTCGTTTAGGGCAGCCAAGGCCAATTCCGTCATGCGCTGATCGCGGCCCACGTCCACAATCTGCTCGAAATAACAGATGGCGATCAAATAATAGGCATAAACCGCGCTCTCATTGCCAGGATAAAGCGAGGCGAACCGCTGGGCCCCAGCAATCGCGTCTTCATATTTGTTCTGCTGATAATTGGCATAGGCCGTCATCAACAAAGCGCGCCGCGCCCATTCCGAATAGGGGTGCTGGCGATCAACTTCTTCAAAGCCTGTGACGGCTTCGGTATAATTTTTTTTGCTCAGTTCATCGCGCGCATTGTTGTATAACAAGTCGACAGGGCGTTCGACATAGGCCGGTGCCTTTTTGGCGCTGCTGCCTGGCATAGATTGGCACGCAGCCACGGCCACAAGCAAGGTTGGCACAACAAGCAGAATTCGAAATGGCGATTGCTTCACGATGTAAACTCCGGGCCGTATGCCCTTCCCCAACACATCTTTAACCAGCTTCCGTTCACACGGGAAGCCGCTAAAGGCGGTTGAGCGCGTTCTGGTCCATGTGGACACAGTTTTAGTCAATTTAAGGACAAGGATGCAGCCCGTTACACGTGCTCCATGCGTTCGTCATTCCAGGCTTGACCCTACCCGACGTATTGAGACACTGTTGGCGATCTCGGGCACCGGGCCCAGACAACAGCGGTGAGAACCAAGATGAGCAAACCAAGGTGCGGCTGGGTCCTCGAATCAGACCCGCTCTATGTTGCCTATCATGATGAAGAATGGGGCGTGCCCGTGCGCGACGCCCGCGAGCTCTGGGAGCTTTTGTGCTTGGAGGGCTTCCAAGCCGGCCTGTCGTGGATCACAATTTTGCGCAAGCGGACCGCCTTTCGCGAAGCCTTCTTCGGTTTTGACCCAGATAAGGTCGCGGCTTTTGGACCCGATGATATCGAGCGCTTAATGGCCAATCCCGGTATTGTGCGCGCACGTGCCAAAATCGTTGCCACCATTGAGTCCGCGCGCCTTTTCCAGACCATTCAACGGGAAGAAGGTGGTTTTAACGACTTTATCTGGTCGGTTGTCGGCGGCAAACCGATTCATAACCATCCTCTGTCGTTCCGCGATGGACCAACAAAGAGCGCGGAGTCGGAAGAGTTGGCGCGCAAGCTCAAAGCCCGCGGCTTCAAGTTCTGTGGCCCTGTCATTTGTTATGCCTATATGCAAGCTGCGGGCCTTGTGATCGACCATGAGACGCGTTGCCACCGCTATCAGCCTGCTTGACGCTGACGGACAGGCGCAGGGATTGCGCATCAGGTCAAAGGCTTTAACGTGACGCAAAAAACAAGGGAGTGCGCCATGAGCTTACGAACACCAATTTGCGATCTATTGGGCATTGAACATCCAATCATGCTGGCTGGCATGGGCGGGGTTTCCTATGCTGAAGTCTGTGCCGCCGTTTCAGAAGCTGGGGGGTACGGTTGCCTCGGCATGGCTGGGCGTTCGCCCGATGAAATCCGTGAAGAAATGCGCAAAGTCCGCGCGTTGACTGACAGACCCTTTGGCGTCGATCTGCTCGCCGCTGTTCCAGGTAGCCTTGAAGCTTCTGTCGACATCATCATCGCCGAAGGCGCAACCGCCTTTATCGCAGGGCTTGGCATACCCTCGGCCATTATCGAAAAACTCCATGCGGCGGGACTGAAGGCGATGGTTGTCGGCGGGGCCGTCAGCCACGCGGAAAAGGCGCAAGCTGCGGGCTGTGATGGTGTGATCTGCCAAGGCTCTGAAGGTGGCGGGCATACCGGCCTTGTTGGCACGCTGCCGCTGGTTGCCCAAGCAGTGGAGCGGGTGACCATTCCTGTGGTTGCTGCAGGGGGCATTTACGATGGGCGCGGTCTTGCAGCGGCGTTGGCACTTGGTGCCCAAGCCGTCTGGATGGGCACGCGGTTTATTGCCTCGAAAGAAGCCCATGCGGGCCAAATGTATAAGGATGCGGTGGTCGCGGCAAAAGACACTGACACTGTGCGCACCCGTTCCTACTCCGGCAAGCCGATGCGCGTGAAGGACAATGCTTGGGTGCAGGATTGGGAAAGCCGTCCAGGCGACATAAAGCCATTCCCACACCAAGCCATGATCAGTATGCAGGCCGGGGCGATGGGCGGCATTGGCGGCCAGACTGAAGGCCTCGAAGCCGACAAATCTTGCTTTGCCATGGGCCAATCGGCTGGCGGCGTGCGGGACATCTTGTCCTGTAAGGAAATTATCGACTCCATCATGGCCGAAGCGCATGAAGCGATTTCCCGCGTTGCACGCCTGCAGGCAAGTTCTCCGGCTTGACCTAACCCCCGAAACAGGGGCGTTTAGGGGTATGAAATCACGTATTTGGATGGCGGGTGCACTTGCAGCTTTCGCAGCCTGCGGGGCTGCGTTGAGCGTTGCGCAAACCGCCATTCAAGAGCCGCCAGATCGCGGTCCGACGCCGACACTTGAAACCTATGTGGTTTCAGGGGCTCCTGTTGAAATCTCACGGCGTGAGCCCACGGGCATGGTTGAAGACGCGCCGATTGATATCCCCCAAGATACGCCGTCGGAGTGGAGGCCCGATCTCAATCAAGACGCGGGTGCGGCCGATCCCTATAGCGTTATCCCGCAAAAGCCGCGCAAAGCTCTGCGCAACGCAGCAGGCCTTGAAGCTGAAGGTGATGGCTATACTGGTCCCGGCCCAGCTGGCCAAGCAAACGTAACCGACACCGAGCGACGGGCGCGGCCGGTCAATCCAACCAAGCGCGCTGATCTTACGCGTTTAGCTCGGGTTTTGGGCTCCCTTCATGCGCTACGTGTGTCCTGTTCGGGTCGCCAAGATCAAACCTATCGATCACGCATGGCCACTTTGCTGGACCTCGAAGCCCCCGATGCCAGCGCGTTGCGAGACCCCTTAGTGGACTCATTTAACGCAGGCTTTCAAGCCTATGGGTTAGGTGCCACCGCCTGTCCGACTGATCGCAGCGAGCAAGAAGCAAAATTGGCCAAAGATGGTCTACAATTAGCCAAGAAAATGGCTGCTAGTTATCGACCGATCAACTCCGATTCAAAGTCCAAGTAAGGTATTCCGAGCCAAATTCGTCTAAATAAACAACGATATGCAGCAAATTTTCGGATGAAGCGACAATCTTCGCTTTGCGTTAACTGTTAACAACTAAAAGTTCAGTTGTCGCAATTATGGGGCTACTGTTGTCAAACCATACGTGTCTTTTGATCGAAGACAGCGTGATACAAGCGCGGGTGATCTCCCAAATGATCTCTCGGACCGGCTGGGTAACGTTGATTGCCTTAGATCTTAGTGCTGGGCTTACGAGTTTAGCCGAACAGTCCTTTGACCTTGTTATTTCTGACTTGATGCTGCCAGATTCAAACGATGGCCGCACCATCGCCAAGATCCGCGAGGCGGATCCAGATATCACCATCGCCGCCATCAGTGCAGGGGGCGGTACGAATACCGCTTCATCGCTTCTCGAACGCGCCAAATTGGATGGCGCTCAATTCCTGTTGCAAAAGCCCTTCTCGCAAGAGCGCTTGGAGGTCCTTTTGGCTGAGGTCGCCGACCGCTTGCGATCGGGTCATCGTCGTCCCCATGTTTTGGTGCTTGACCCCAGCCGGACCTTGCGACGAATCTGTGAAACTGGACTTCCTGAACAAGACTTCCGAGTTACCAGCGAGGCGAACTTGCTGGAAGCGCTTGAACATATTGATGTGCTAGATTTGGATGCGGTCGTAACCCAGGTGGATGTAGATTCGGATACCGGCCGGGAATTAGTGGCTTTGATACGCGAGATTTTTCCTGGTGTCGCCATCATCGCATTTTCCGATAAAGGTGATAGCGAAGTGGCCCGTCGCGCTTGGATGAAAACCTTGGAGGCCGGGGCCGATGTGGCTTTGCCGAAACCCTTTTCGTCCGACGAACTTGTCCGCGCTGTTCGCAGCGGTATGGCCTTGGCGGCATCAGCCTTTTTGGAAGCGGCGCGCCGGTCTGCCTAGAACGCTGTCGTTTGCCCCAGCACGCAAACCACTACCCCTGCCACAATCAAGGCAGAGCCTATCCCTCTTCTTAGGTCGATGGTCTCTTTAAATCGTATCCAGCCCAACAGCGTTGCCGCGGGCGCTTCAACCAAAGCGTTTATGGCGCGCACCAGAGCAGCTGGTGCAAGGGTTAATGCAGCAAACCAGCAGGCCGAGGCCGCTGCACCTGTAAAACCGGCGGACCACGACGCTCGCCCATCAGCGGCCAGTGCCGCTAAGGCACGGCGGTCAAACAGCCACAAAATGCCTCCCAAAACAAAACTTTGTAGGGCTTGCACACAAACAAGCGTGAAAGTCGCAGAAAAGAGTGGCGCGCCCGGATCAATTGCGAGGCCGCACAATCGGTAACAATTGGCCGAGACGGCAAAGCACGCCCCGGACGCTAGCCCGAAAAAGCCAGCTTTAAAGCCTACAATCCCACCAGCGATCCCCTTGGTCGGCCAGGATGCCAGCAACAGGCCTGCCGTCGCGCCCCAAATGCCGAGCCAGCCCCACAGACTTAGCCGGTCGCCTAGAAACAGCACCCCTACCACTGCTGCCAAAGGCAAGCTCATATGTTGGAAGGTGGACCCAAGGCCAAAGCTAGAGGCGCGCATCGCTTGGATCAAAGCAGCCGTTGCACACACTTGTGCGGTGGCCCCAAGTGGCGCGGCAAACCAGAAATCAGACCCGATCTGAAAACTCGAGGGCGGTGCTAACCACCATACAAGGCCTAAAAACAAACAAGCGAAGGGTAAGCCATAGAGAAAGCGGACCAAGGTCGCCCCCCAAGGGCCTGCTTGATCCGATAACCCCCGTTGCGCGGCGTTGCGCAGGATTTGAAGGAACCCTGCCACCAAGGCCAAAGGAACCCACAATGTGTTCATTTAGGAAGCCTTGCAAAAAGGGAAACGGACAAACGCATAAGAGGCGGCTTTGGCGTCCTTCTTCCGCGCTTCCGCCCTAAACACGCCACAAACCGAGCCCAAGTGGAAATCGAGGGACTTACGGTTGCACCCGGGGCGCATGCGTGGCCTAGTGGCGGGTGTGGAGGGCTTTATCATGGTAGAACGGACAAATCTTTTAGCTGCGGCAGGTATCTTGGCATTGGGGATCGCGTTTGCTGGCTTCTCAGCCGGGCAATCCCTCGTGCATTCGCGATTGGGCTTTCGCACGGTCACAGTCAAAGGTCTTTCCGAGCGCCCCGTCAAGGCCGACCTCGGCTTTTGGTCGATCAGCTTTGTAGCGACGGGTGACTCCTTGGAAGAAGCGCGCCAAACGCTGACCACGTCTGAAGCTTCGGTGAAAGCGTTTCTGACGGCGCGCGGCTTTCCAGCCACCGCCTATCAAGTGCAAAACATTCGCGTCGAAGATAAGTTAGCCAACGCCTATTCCGGCGGCCTGAACGGCCCACGCTATATTTTGACAGAAAACCTGATGGTGAAAACCACCGAAGTCGACAAGCTGGCGGAAGCGTCGCGCAATAGTGGCGATTTGTTGAAAGATGGCGTAGTTTTTGCCAATGATGGCTCCTCTTCGGGTCCTTCCTTCCAATTCACGGGCCTGAATGACCTCAAAGGCGCACTCTTAACCGAAGCAACCCAACGCGCTCGGGAGGCGGCCGATAAATTCGCTAAAGAATCTGGCGCCAAAGTCGGGGCGATTCAAAATGCCAATCAGGGCGTGATCGAGGTCAATCCCGCCGTTGAAATCCCAGATAGCCCACCAGATCGCCAGATCGACAAAAAGGTTCGTGTGGTTACGACAATCACCTATTTCCTGAAAGATTGATCAGGCTGGTGCCTGTCCCGCTTCACCGCCCCATAGGACCGTGTCAGCCCTACTCCAGACCCCCTATCGCAAATGCGATAGGGCCATTCCTTCGCGTCACTAGGGCTAGGATGAGCTACATATGGAGTTCGTGAGTCCCCTACTTCCGCATCGGGCTTGAGAACTTCGGGTCGGTCAACAAAGCAGTGTCGTCTAGGGTGCGCAGAAAGGCGGCGAGGGCTGCTTTGTCCGCGAGCGATAGGTTGAGGCGTTGTGGCGTGCCGTTGCGTTGCAGGCGGTTATCCAAGGCAGGGCCAGGTTGGATGCCGCTATTATAATGCTCGACCACTTGTTCGAGGGTGGTAAAGCGGCCGTCGTGCATGAAGGGGCCACCGACGCCCATATTCTTGAGTGAGGGTGACTTGAAGATGCGGGTCTCGCCCGCGTCCAAGCCGTTAGAAAGGGAGTTCGGGGCCAAGGCAAAGGTGGGTGCGGTGTGGCACGCGGCACACCCTGCCCCGCCTTGATTAGGTGGATTGAAATAGAGCGTTCGGCCGCGGTTCTCTTGTGCCGTGAAATTCGGCAAATCGACACTTAAGTTACGATTGGGGCCAGTGGCGCTGAACACGCTAGCATAGCCTGTGTCCCACTTACTGCCGGTGGAGACCATGGCGCGCTCAAATTGGGCCAAGGCCTGTTGGATACGGGCCTCAGTGATGGTTGGGCTGCCAAAGGCGAAGTTGAATAGGTCTGGGTAATAGGTTGTAGCATTCATCTTGGTGATGAGGGCAGCAATACCGCCTGCGGCAGTGTCCCAGCCCATTTCGACGACATTCTGGATCGGTTGGGTGGCTTGGGCCTCAACACTTGCCGCGCGCTTGTCCCAGAACATGGTGCCAGGGCGATAAAATCTGATGTTGCCCAAACGCATGGAATGGGCGTCGGTGAAGGTCGTGCCAGAAACGCCAGTACTGAACTGGCGGGGATCGCTGAAGCCATTGGCTTGGCGGTGGCAGGAGGCGCACGCAATGGTGTCATTCACACTGATGCGGCGATCATTGAAGAGGACCCGGCCAAGGCTAGCCGCCCGATTTGTGATGGCATTATTGGCTGGGGTGTTATCGTCTGCCGTGACGGTGCCATCATAATAGGCTGGCAATGTCGGGCTGGCGAAATTGTCTAAGGCGTTGAAGTCGATGGTGGTGAACTCAGCAACGCCGGCAGGCGTCGCGACGGCCCCATTGGGCACAACCGTAACGCTGGCAGAGGCTGGCCCCGTACCGACGGCATTGATGGCCCGAACGCTGCAGCTATAGGTCAGGCCATTCGAGAGACCTGTCACCGTCGCTGGACTGTTCGAGCCTGAGGCGCTGATACTCGCGGTGCCATTGGTGCAGGTAACGCTGTAGCTTGTGATGGGTGAGCCGCCAGTGATGAGAGGTGCGGTAAAGGCGATGCTGGCCCCTCGATCCGCGGGTGTAGCCGCGCCGATGGTGGGTGCTTCGGGGGCAATAGGTAATCCCGGGATCGCGCTGGCGGCGGTGGAACTGGCGCTGGTGCCTGTTGCATTGGTGGCGGTGATTGAGCAGCTATAGGCGGTGCCATTGGAGAGGCCTGTGACGTCAATTGGGCTTGTGGTGCCAATGCCGGTGCGCGTGGCACCCCCGGCTGCGCAACTGGCTGTATAGTTGGTGATCGCAGATCCGCCTGTCGCCGTGGGCGCTGAATAATGCACCTTGATGGAGGTATTGCTGGGATCAAGCGCAACCAAGGTCGGCGAACCTGGAACGGTCAACGTGATCGCGCCTACTGCAGAGCCCGTGTCGCCAGTTGCACCGCCACCGCCACATCCGGCCAAGGCCCCTAGACCTAGAAGGATCAGAAAGGAAACGAGAGCTGGTGAAGATTTGACTGACGGCATGAAAGCTCCCGAAGAAACGGCACTGATAGTGCTGATAACGGGTGAGACTTATGTTTCCGTCGCGAACTTATGACAATTTCTCGCGATTTCGTGATAATCGTGGTCGAGGGCAAAAAAGAGGCCGCATCCAGTGAGAATGCGGCCCTTTGAGGCGGCCTCTTGGGGGAGGAGACACCGATCAGCGTACGAGACGCGAAACTATCGAGTGTCCGCAGCTGAGGCTCACTGCCACTCCTAAGTAGGGATGCCGTGGCCGAATAAAAAGGGCCAAGCGGGTTAAGCAGGACTGCAAAAATGCATGGCTAGTTGCGGTACGCCGCGGGCGTTTCTGCATTTGACATCGCAGAAGGCTTCCCCCATCGGGCGCGCTGCCGCTAAAGTATGGTATGATCGTCGGCATCGCTTGCTTCTTGGCACTTTTGGTTGCGTGGGTTGTCACCCGTCTTATGATGGAATGGGCGATAGCAGACGTGCCAGATGCCGCACGAAAATTGCATCGCGCGCCCACGCCTACCGCTGGCGGGGTGGGCATCATGGCGGGCACCTTAGCCGGATACATCTATTTGAGTTGGCATCTCGACTTCGTTGTTAGCGAAGCTTGGACTTGTCTGGGCTTGGCTTTAGCAGGGGGCGCGCTTGGCTTTTGGGATGACCGCAGCCCCATTGGACCGAAAATCAAGCTCCAGATCATGGTCACGATCACATCTGTCTTTGTGATCGGAGGCATGCGGATTGAGGATATACTGGTTGGGCCGGGAGTGGATTTGAAATTGGGGCCGCTGATCGGCGGTCTCGGCACCATGTTGTGGCTGTTGGTGATGGTCAATGTGGTGAATTTCATGGATGGGGCCAATGGCCTCTCGATCGGGTCGAGCGCGGTAGGCCTCGCCTGCTTGAGTGGGTTGTGCTGGGCGGAGAGCACGTTCGGCGCATCTGGGGCGACCAACCTCGCGATCGTGGGGAGCTATGTCCAAATCTGTGCGCTGGCCTGTTGCGGTTTCTTATACTGGAACGTCAATGGCGGTCGGATCTTTGCTGGCGATGCCGGCGCACTTTTTGTGGGATTGGCCATTGGGACATTAAGTGTATGGGCGGTCATTTGGGATGTGCACCCCCTCTCAGTCGCGACATGCTTTCTCCCGCTCTTGGCTGATTCCATCCTCACGATCATTTGGCGCGCCCGTCAGAAGGCCAATCTCCTGCAATCCCATGCCGATCACGTCTATCAGCTCGCCATCCGGTCGGGCCGCCCTCACCTGCAGGTGGCAGCACTTTATTGGCTCGCGACTGGCCTATGCGGGGCGGTTGCGCTTTTGGCAACGACAGGCGGCGTAAGCTGGATCAGCCTCGGTTTCGGGCTTTGCCTCTTGTGTCTGGTCGTCATCCTCGAGCGTGTTCGCGCCCATTATCTTGCAATTCTGTCAAAGCAGGCTGGCTAATAACGGCCGATCTCTCTAGAAAAGTCTCACAAAACATAGGTCTCCCTCACATTGACGTGGCTGGACGGGACTCTCAAAATAAGTCAGGTTAACGCATGGACTGGGACAAGCTCAAAACCTTTCACGCCGCCGCAGATACCGGCAGCCTCACCGCCGCCGCCGAAAAAGTCGGCCTGTCGCAATCGGCTGTTAGCCGCCAAATCGCGGCGCTAGAAGATGGGTTGGGCGTTCCTTTGTTTCACCGCCACGCGCGGGGCCTAATCCTAACCGGGCCCGGCAAAGTATTGCAACAATCGACGGGCCAGATGGCGACGATTGCTGCGGTGGCAGAGTCCAATCTGAAAGACGCCCGCGACCGGCCGCAAGGCGAACTGATCGTGACCGCTCCAATTGGTATTGGCGCGACTTGGCTAGCACCCCGCTTGGGCGGCTTTATGGACGCCTATCCAGACGTCTCCTTGCGCTTGCTTCTTGATGACCGGGAGCTTGACCTCACCACCTTGGAAGCCGAATGCGCGATCCGCCTGTGGGAAGCGACCCACGCAGACCTGATCCAGCGGAAGATCCTGTCGATTACCACGTCGCTTTATGCCTCTCGGGAATATATCGCCAAGCACGGTATGCCCAAGACACCAGAGGATTTGGCCAATCATCGGGTGATTGCCTATGGCGCGCGCTCGGGCGACCCTATGAAGGTGCTGGACTTTGCCCTTACCCTGGGCCGGGAAGATCATCGCCCGCGCGAAGCGGCGCTGACGATCAACAATGTCTCTGCATTGGTGAAGGCCGTGGTTGCAGGCCTTGGTATTGGGGGGCTGCCAGATTATCTGGCGCAAGCCGACACTGGCCTCCTGCGGGTCTTTCCAGAGACAGATGGGCCGAATATCGATGTCTTCTTCATCTATCCCGCAGATCTGCGCCGCTCAAAACGGATCGCGGCGTTCCGACAATATTTGTTGGAGCAAGCGGTAAATTGGAAGGGCTAAGGCGTAAGAGGCCCTGCCCTCCCAAAATGTTGGCTTAGGTCTTCGTAACAGCAGCAGTTTGACCGAAGAGTGATTTAGCTGCTGCCTTCATGTCTTCCTTGGATTGCTCGCCCGCTGGCTTGCGCAAATCCGCCCCCACTGCATTACCAGCGATAACGGCTGGACGGGCGTCGATGGCTTCAAACCAAGCTTTGACATGGGGAAACTCTTCAAGATCTTGGCCAAACAATTTCGCACCGCGAACCCAAGGATAAGAAGCCATATCGGCGATGGAATAATCACCTGCCAGATAAGGGGTTTCCTTAAGCTGGCGCTCCATAACGCCATATAAGCGATTGACCTCGTTGGTGTAACGGGTCTGGCCGTATTCGATTAATTTCGGATCGTCGACTAGATTGGGAGCATAGAGACGGAAGTGGCTGGCTTGGCCCGACATGGGCCCAAGGCCTGCCATTTGCCACATCACCCATTCGTCGACCTTCACGCGGCCACGCTCGTCACTGGGATAGAATTGGCCAGTCTTGCGACCAAGATATTGCAGGATGGCCCCGCTCTCAAACACCGAGATTCGCTGACCATCTGGCCCATTGGGATCGACAATCGCTGGCATACGGTTATTCGGGCTGATGGCGAGGAAAGCAGGCTCAAATTGCTCGCCCTTGCCGATATTAACGGCCTTCATGACATAAGGCAGCCCCATTTCTTCCAAAGCAATGGAGATTTTCCAACCATTCGGGGTTGGCCAATAATAGAGTTCGATGGGGCTTTGAATTGGCTGCGACATGAGCATTTTCCTGTTTTATGACCCAAGACTTGCACCAGTTAGCCTCAAGTCGGGTTTCGCCATCTTAAGCGCAAGCTGGGAAAATCGAACAGGGCCTATTTGAATTTCTTAACAGTGGACACCCTACTTTGAACCCGTCCCTTCTTCTTCGAACTGAAACAAGGTTTCAAAGGGCACCGACAAAGCCCTAGCCATGCGAAAAGCCAGCTCAAGCGAAGGCGCATATTTCTCGGCCTCTATCGCTAAAATGGTCTGGCGGGTTGCTCCCACAAGATTGGCAAAGTCCTGTTGAGTTAGCCCTGATTGAGTTCGCAATTGCCGGATCTGGTTGAGCACGCGGCCCTTTGCGACAGCCATTAGGATAAGCGACCCAAAACAAGGATCATGACCTGCTTAACCCCATGGCACAGGAACAAAACCGACATCAGAACAAAGAACAAGGTTGGCAAATGCTGGATATTCAAGGTCCAGTGGACTGGGGTTGGAAAAGTCGATTGCAACAGGATTTGCCAGATGAGCACATTGATTGCACAAAACCCAACAAGCAGGCCAAGTCGATCTGCTCGAGCAATGATTTGTTCGTCCCGCTCGTCCTCCAATGCCCCCTGCTGGCGCATGTAATTTGCCCAAATACTTACAGCACCCTCACCCACAGTGCCGAGGCCCAGAACAAATAACCAGGTCCGCCAGATATGGCGCGCCTCTTGGTCAGGGATCGCCCAACCATCCATCATATTGGCTGTCAGATAGGCGAAGATGCAAATCCCAATCGCGAGCGATAAGCCAGCCCTTTTTTCCGCAAGTGTCATAAGTAAGACCTTTCATCGTGCCAAAATGACAAAGATGTTTTACATAGCCGGTATTAGGCAGGGCGCACACAAATGTCAAACATCTTATACATTTTGCGGAAGTGGCTAACCTGTGGCGCTTTGACACCTTGAGGTTTGAGTGCCCTTCCCTTAGAAGCCAAGGCCGTTTTGGAGCCCCTCACCATGCCCGAGTCTGTTATCAAACCCGTATCCATGAAAACCTATGACACCGATTTTGCGGGGTTTTCGAAAGAACTGGGCGGCTGGTTTGAGAGGTTTGGTTTTGCGATCGTTGCAGACCATGGCGTAGATCAGAGAGTCATCGACGCTACTTTGGAGAAAGCCAAGGCATTCTTTGCCTTACCGGTGGATGTGAAGAAATCCTATAAGTCTCCAATCGGGGCTGGCCAGCGCGGCTATACCGCGTTTGGAGTCGAGACAGCTAAGGATCATACGATCGCGGACCTGAAAGAATTCTGGCACCAAGGCCGGGATTTGCCCGAAGACCATCGCTTTGCAAACGTGATGCCTCCCAATGTGCCCATGCCTGAAGTGCCGGACTTTGATGCCAGCCAGAAGGCGATGTTTGAAGACTTCGATCATTTGGGCAAACGCATCCTGCGCGCAATCGCCACCTATTTGGAACTGCCAACCGACTATTTCGACGACAAGGTTGCCGAAGGCAATTCGATCCTGCGCACCCTGCACTACCCTGCTCTCGGCCCCGACGTTACCCCCGGGGCCATCCGCGCCGGTGCGCATGGCGACATCAATGTGATTACGCTATTGCTGGGCGCAGAAGAACCTGGCCTTCAATTGCTTGATAAATCAGGCCAATGGCAGGCTGTTACTGCACCAGAAGGCTGTGTTGTGATCAATATTGGCGACATGCTGGCGCGCCTCACAAATGATCGTCTACCTTCAACCGTGCATAGAGTTATCAACCCAGAACCAGAGCGTGCGCGATTTGCCCGTTATTCTTCGCCATTTTTCTTGCACTTCTCGCCAGACGTATTGATTGAAACTCTGCCAATGAATGGCCCGATTAAGTACGAACCAATCAACGCTCAGGCGTTTTTGGAGCAGAGGCTTCGCGAAATTAAGCTTGCTTAATCGCCTTTTGTTATGATTTTAGGCGAAAACAGCCTAAATCACTGGCATCTTGGATGAAATTGCCCGGATTTTTGCGCCTTTCGGGCAACACTCACGAAGGCTTGCAGTCAAGAGGCGGAAAAACGCTTCCCGCGTGTTGCAGGTTGAAAGCGAGCAGTCTAACGATATAACAGACCGAGATGTATTCATCTTCGGACACCAAAGGCCAATCCCCAGTTTTGCTGGGCTTGGACCAAAAAAATTTTTTTGGGGAAACACACATGCGTTCAAACAGCACTTCTAAGATCAGCCGAATTGCGCTGCTTTCGTCCATTTGCTTTGCCGGCCTCGGCTTCGCTGGCGTCGCACAAGCCCAAACTGCACCGGCTGCAGCAGCCGAACAGGAAACCGAAGTCGTTATCGTGACGGCGACAAAGCGCGAAACCACCTTGCAATCCATCCCGGTTGCGGTGTCGGTGACTTCGGCTGACACCATCAGCAAGGCACAAGTTCGCGACTTGAACGACATTCAGACTTTGGTCCCATCGCTGCGCGTCAGCACCAACCAAAGCTCCACGAACGCAACCTTCATCATTCGCGGCTTCGGCAACGGTGCGAACAATGCGGGTATCGAACCTTCTGTCGCGATCTTTATTGACGGCGTTTATCGCTCGCGCGCGGCTGCTTCGATCGGCGATCTTCCAAACCTTCAGCGCGTCGAAGTATTGCGTGGCCCTCAATCCACTCTGTTCGGCAAGAACGCCTCGGCAGGTGTGATCTCGCTGGTCACCCGCGAGCCAAAGTTTGAGTATGGTGGTTCGGCCGAATTGAGCTATGGCAACTTCAACGCGATTGTTGCTAAGGCTGACATCACTGGCCCATTGGGTGAAAATGCCGCTGGTGCATTGTCGTTTGGCTATAACAAGCGTGATGGCTATGTCGAAAACATCGGCCTTGGCGTAGACATCAACAATCGCGACCGCTTCAATGTGCGCGCAGACTTGCTGATCAAACCAAGCGACAACCTCAAGGTTCGCTTGATTGCAGACTATGACAAGCTCGACGAATTGTGCTGCGCTGTGGCGAACGTTTTGAGCGGCCCTGCAAGTGCTGCCATCAAAGCAATCGGCGGACGCATCGTTGAAAACTCCTCCTTCGGTGATCGGGTTTATTCAGACGTTCCACCAACCAATTTGATCGAGAACCGCGGCGTTTCGATGCAAGTCGATTATGACTTCGGCAAATTGTCGTTCACCTCGATTTCGGCCTATCGCAACTCGCATGGTGAGCAAGACGGCGACGTCGACTTCACCAGTGCCGGTTTGGCAAGCGTGCCGCAAATTCAAGACATCGAGACCCTGACCCAGGAATTCCGTTTGACGTCAAACTATGACGGCCCAGTTAACTTCTTGCTCGGTGGCTATTTGTTCAAAGAAAACATCAAGCAAGAATCGGCTGTAGTTTATGGAAAAGACTTCCGCAACTACGTGCTGGCTCTGACCGGTGGGGCTTCTTCGCCAATCCTGCTGATCGAAGCAACAAACCGCCTTCCATCTGGTACCTATTTTGCTAAGGGCACCGGAATGGAAGAAAAGTTTGGTTTGGATGCAGACGCTCAATCGATCTTTGGTACCGTTGATTACAAAATCACGGATTCCCTCACCCTAACCGGCGGCTTCAACTACACCAAAGACGCCAAAAAAATTCGTACCGATGCAAAGGCAACTGAACCATTCGCGCTCCTTGATCTGGTTGTGTTTGGGGATGCCTTCTATGCGGGCGCTTTGACGCCTGCGATTGGGGCAGCCGGTGCTGCAGCTTATGCGCGCTCGATCGCTGGGGTGGCATGTCCTCAGCCGCCTTCTCCGTTTGGCTTGCCGACCTGTAACGCCTTCTTGGGCCTGACAGCGGTGCAGTTCCAGCGTCCATTCTTGAATATCCCAAATGCGGTTGAAAGCGGTCGTTCGAACGATGAGAACACCACCTATTCGGTCCGTCTTGCATGGGAAATCAACGATAACTTCAACGCCTATGCCAGCTATGCAACCGGCTTTAAGGCAACGTCGTTCAACCTGTCACGTGACTCCAAGCCATCGCCGAAGGACTTCATTCCTGGCAGCCCCATCCTAAACCCACCTCCGTCGGCCATTCGCAACGCGGGCTTGGCTCTGACGAACTTGGGAACGGGCAGCCGCTTTGCTGGTCCTGAAGAAGCAACTGTCTATGAAATCGGCTTGAAAGCACGTTTCCCGAAGGGTGCCTTTAACCTGACTTTGTTTGATCAAGCGATTGACGGCTTCCAATCAAACACCTTCACTGGAACCGGCTTCATTCTGGCAAACGCTGGTAAGCAGTCGACCAAGGGTGTTGAGTTTGATGCGACTTATCGTCCAATTCGTCCATTGATCTTGACCTATGCAGCCACCTATCTTGATCCGTTGTATGACGACTTCAAGGGCGGTGCGTATGGCGATTATACTGGCCGTACCCCAGCAGGTATTGCCGAATTCACCTACAATGCATCGGCAACGTTTATCCAGCCATTGTCTAACGATAACCGTATCACCTATCGTGCGGACTACTTCTGGACTTCGGAAACTCAACTCAGCCAAGGTCTGAACTTGAATCCGGCGGCTGCCTTCCCAGCAACCCAAGCTGGCCGTGATGCTCGCAACGCTGCCAACTTGAAAGCAGCTGAGCCATATACCTATCAACCGATCAGCCTCAATGCGAGCATCACCTTCGCAACGAGCAATGGCTGGGAGTTCACTGCTTGGAGCCGTAACCTGACGGACGAGCGTTACTTGACCACCATCTTCGACAGCGTCGCACAAGACGGCTCCATCTCGGGCTACCCAAGCCCACCACGGACCTATGGCGTGTCGGTGAAGCACATCTGGTAAGCTCTGGCTGACCTAGATCAAAATTAAAGCCCTCAACCTTCGGGTTGGGGGCTTTTTTGTTGGGGGTTGGCCGAAGCCAAAGGCCAAAAGCCAAAACACAGATGGGGACTTCCCATTTGCGGCAATCAACTTAAACCCATGGCCATGACTCAGACTGACAACCTTCTCGCCCTTGATCCGACCGCAGAACGCGACATGCCCTATCAGGCTGGCAGTCCAGATGCCCCTGCCCGCGCGCCGCGCCCCAAGGATGCGGCAACGCTGATTTTGATCCAGCATACCCAGTCTGGGCCCAAAATCCTTATGGGCCGGCGGGCCAGCGGTCATAGCTTCATGCCAGACAAATACGTATTCCCCGGTGGCAAAGTAGACCGTTGCGACCGCTTCGTTGACGCCCATGATGAATTACATCCTCAATCTGCCGAGGATCTCTCAAAGGCAAATAAGACCCGTCATCCGCGCGCCTTTGGATTGGCAGCCATTCGCGAGACCTGGGAGGAAACTGGCCTGTTGATTGGCAAGCCAGGCTCGTTACCCGTGCGGACATTGGATGCGGGCTGGACCAGCTTTAAAGCGGCAGGCATCGCTCCCCACCTCAGTCCACTGCGCTTCTTCGCCCGCGCGATCACGCCGCCCCAACGCCATAAGCGATTTGATGCACGCTTCTTCATCGCCAATGCCGAAGAGGCGCTCTATGATATGCGACCAGCACGCGATGGGGCGGAGATGCAAGACTTACGTTGGTTCAGTCTAGACGAGGCTTTCGGCTTGGATTTGCCCAATGTCACCCGTTTCATCTTGACCGAAGTTCAAACCCGCTTGCAGAGCCCAGATCAGCCGCATAGCCCCGCTTTCCTGCGTTGGGGCCGGACTGGCCCCCTGATGGACCGCTTATGAGCGAACCCAGCATGAGTGCGGCGACTTGGGCCGGCATTGGAACCGCGCTTAGCTGCGGCCTGATCGCAGCTGTCGGAATTGCTATCAACGCCCCCTTGTTCGCTCTGACGCTGGACGACACTGGCATGACCCCCACGGAGGTCGGCTTCCTGATGACCTTTGCCGGATTGGCGGGTCTCTTATGTACACCCGTCGTTCCTTGGCTGATGGGGCGCTTTCCGGTGAAGGTGATCTTGGGCGGCGGCCTTTTAGCCTCCAGCGCCATGTTTCTGCTCTATCCGGTCACAGACAATATTTGGATATGGACGGCGATCCGCTTTGGCTTCTCCACCTCGTTGACGATTATCTTCGTAGCTTCGGAAGCTTGGTTCCTAGAACTTGCACCCGCCCATTTGCGCGGCCGCCTGCTGGGGCTCTATGCTGCGACCTTCGCAGGTGGCTTTGGCATCGGTGGGTTCGTCATCGCCCAATTGGGCCATCAAGGCCCCGCAACCCCGTTCGCTGGCGCAGCGATTATGGCGCTGGCCACCTTGCCCCTCCTCCTCTTCAAGACGCCTGCCGCTACCCGGCCAGAAGGTGCTGAAGCTAAGCCCTCAGCCCTTCTCGCCCGCCTGATGATTGCACCTGCCCTCTTTGTCCCTGCCTTCGCGATGGGGGCGATCGAGACCAGCGCCTTCAACCTCTTCCCCCTCTGGGTCCGCGAAGTGGGCTTTGAAGACGCCGCTGCTGGCTATTTGATTGCTGCTAGCGGACTAGGCAATATCTTACTGCAGGGGCCCATAGGGATGCTGGCAGACCGCTATGGACGCACCCGTACGCTGCTGTGCGTGGCGGTCATCGGCTTTATTGGTCCATTCATGCTGATGGTCGCCAAATCACCGACAGAGGCCTATGCAATATGCTTCCTATGGTCTGGCTGCGTCACAGGATTCTATACCTTGGGCCTAATGGGGCTTGCCGAGCGCTTTGGTAAGACTGAACTGGCTGGGGCAAATGCGGCCTATGGTGGCAGCTATGGCGTTGGGCAATTGATCGCACCCTTGGCCGGCGGCACCCTTCTTCAAACCCTTGGCCCGTCGGGCTTTCTCGCCGGGTTGGCCGTCATGGCCCTCACGCCGATTTGCGCCATCGCTGTGCAGCATCAAGCGCAGAGAAAGTCTTGACCTTTGCCGCAGTTTAGGGTCTAAGCGCCCCCTCAGATTCACCCATACCGCAACCGCGGGAGATTTATCATGGCCAAACCGGCCTCCATCAAAATCCGCCTGAACTCGTCTGCTGGCACCGGCTTCTTCTATGTCACCAAGAAGAACGCACGCACCAAGACTGAAAAGCTGCGCATGAACAAGTACGACCCAGTCGTGCGTAAGCATGTTGAGTTTGTCGAAGGCAAAATTAAGTAAGCTTCTCCCTTTGGTGAGATCGCCCTTTTAGGCGCGCTTTGGATATCCAGAGCGCGCTTTTTGGTTTGTGATGTCAAAGGGCAAAAAATCTAGCTCGCTTACTTGTAAGCGCCTGTATGCCAGCGCCATGGTTTGGTGCCCTCTGCTTTGTGCGGTAAGCCTTTTGGAGGTGCAGGGAGGCTTAGAGCCGTTCCTAGGCGGAAACCATGCAACCAAGTACCAAAACGCCTCTACATCCCCAATTCCAAGCGCTCCAGCCGCTTGATCTCGTCGCGCAGGCGGGCAGCCTCTTCAAACTCAAGGTCCGCTGCTGCGGCGCGCATTCGCTTCTCCAGATCAGCCAATGCCGTTTTGAAATTATGCCCGGGTGCGCCTGCCTCTGGCAGAACCTCCGCCTTGCCTTTAGCCCGCCCCTTACCTTTGACATTGGCGGTCGCGTCGCTATCGGCCCCCAGACCAATTGTGACGCCTTCCTTGCCATAGGGGCTATTAAGGATATCATGAATGTTAGAGCGGATGGATTGAGGCGTGATGCCGTTGCTCTCGTTCCAAGCCACTTGTTTGGCGCGACGGCGATCGGTCTCGTCAATAGCACGCTTCATAGAACCCGTGATGGAGTCCGCATAAAGGATCACGCGACCATCGACATTGCGCGCCGCCCGACCAATCGTCTGAACCAGACTGGTTTCAGAACGTAAGAAGCCTTCCTTATCGGCGTCTAAAATACAGACCAACTGGCACTCGGGAATATCAAGACCCTCGCGCAAGAGATTGATCCCGATCAGAATATCAAAGTTACCGAGGCGAAGGTCGCGAATGATCTCAATCCGCTCCACCGTATCAATATCGCTGTGCATATAGCGGACCTTCAGGCCCTGCTCATGCATATATTCGCTCAGATCTTCGGCCATCTTCTTGGTCAAAGTCGTCACCAAAACGCGACCGCCTGCGGCAATGGTATTCCGTGACTCGGCGATACAATCATCAACTTGGGTAAAGCCTTGGCCTGTCACGGGGCGTATTTCGACAGGTGGGTCGATCAGCCCGGTTGGGCGGATGACTTGCTCAACAAACACCCCGCCGGTCTGGTTCATCTCCCACGGCCCCGGCGTTGCCGACACGCTGATGGTCTGGGGCCGCATCGCATCCCATTCCTCAAACCGCAGTGGCCGATTGTCCATGCAGGAAGGCAAGCGAAAGCCATAATCCGACAGGGTCTTCTTACGGCTATAATCGCCCCGGAACATCCCGCCGATTTGCGGAATCGTCACATGGCTTTCGTCGACGAATACCAGTGCATTGTCGGGGATGTATTCAAACATGGTCGGTGGCGGCTCACCCGGATTGCGTCCAGAGAGATAGCGGGAATAATTCTCAATCCCGGCGCATGAACCGGTAGCCAGCAGCATTTCGAGATCGAAATCGGTGCGTTGTTTCAGGCGTTGGCCTTCAATCAACAGACCATTTTGCTCAAACCATTCCACGCGGGCCTTGGCCTCGGCCTTAATTTTCTCGATGGCTTGGCTTAGCGTTGGGCGCGGCGTCGTATGGTGGCTATTGGCATAAACTTTAATGGCCTCGAGGTCAGCCGTCTTCTTGCCCGTCAGCGGGTCAAACTCATGGATCGCCTCAACCTCATCGCCAAAGAACAAAACACGCCAAGCCCGGTCTTCATAGTGCGCCGGAAAGATATCGAGCGCATCGCCGCGCAGGCGGAAATTACCGCGCGCGAAATAGACGTCATTCCGCTTATACTGCAGTGCCACCAGATCGCGCGTCACCGTTTGCGGGTCGGCCCGATCACCCGGCTTCAAGACAAAGGTCATGGAGGAATAGCTCTCAACCGAGCCAATGCCGTAAATGCACGAGACCGACGAGATGATGATCACATCATCGCGTTCCAGAATGGCGCGGGTGGCCGCATGGCGCATCCGGTCGATCTGTTCGTTGATGTTACTTTCTTTCTCGATGTAGGTGTCGGTCCGCGGCACATAGGCTTCGGGTTGATAGTAATCGTAATAAGAGACAAAATATTCGACCGCATTATTGGGAAAGAAATTCTTGAACTCCCCATAGAGCTGCGCCGCCAGTGTCTTATTATGGGCGAGGATCAACGCAGGCCGCTGCAGTCGATTGATCACTTGCGCCATGGTAAAGGTCTTGCCAGAGCCTGTAACGCCCAGCAGCACCTGATCCTTATCCCCTTCTTGAGCGGCTTCACACAAAGCCTCAATGGCGGCGGGCTGGTCTCCAGCTGGCCGATAATCGCTCACCAATTCAAAGCGCTTACCGCCTTCAAACTTCTCTGGCAGATCGGGGCGATGGGGCTGCCAAGCGGGCGGAGCAGCACTGCCGCGCGCATCGAGCACATTATAGTCAAAATCATAGACGAACGGGTCACCCGCAAACTCAACCCCTGTGACCGTTTGTGCATTGGGCTTGGGATCATCGAGAGCATCAGCCTCAGCCCGCAATTTCTTGATATTCTCCCACGCCTGCATCTTGTCCGTTGTCGGATGGGCATTGGGCTTACGAGGTCGGGAGGAAGGGGTACGCGCCATCAGGAGAACATAGGGGGAATATCACGGTTTGGGTAGGGGGCGAATCAAAGACTAAACATTTTTGGTACGAGATATTTTTTTCGTATCTGTCATCCCCGATGGCGTCAGCCAATCGGGGACCTTGATCCGTAAAGTCCCAAGGGGTCCCCGCTCTGCGCTATCGCTACGGCGGGGGTGACAAGCCCGCAGACACAAAAAAACGCCCCAACCTTTCAGTCAGGGCGCTCTTTATTTCGATGGCCTCAGGCCGGAAGTGGTTTATTCAACCACAGCTGCCACAACGCCTGCACCAACGGTGCGGCCGCCTTCGCGGATTGCGAAGCGCAGGCCTTGGGTCATGGCGATCGGGGTGATCAGTTCAACCATGATCTTAATGTTGTCGCCTGGCATCACCATTTCAACGCCGTCTGGCAACATGCAGATGCCGGTCACGTCGGTGGTGCGGAAGTAGAACTGCGGACGATAGTTGGTGAAGAATGGCGTGTGACGGCCACCCTCTTCCTTCGTCAGGATGTAGGCCTCAGCTTCAAACTTCTTGTGTGGCTTGATGCTGCCT
>VYLF01000008.1_pt1 | contig 192566 bp, 156 predicted proteins | sample 5114371 | NCBI WGS metagenome assembly VYLF01 (sample SAMN12291773, study PRJNA351875) | freshwater metagenome | isolation source: freshwater lake | place: USA: Michigan, Kent Lake | collected 2013-08-15 | reverse complement strand
CCGTCCCCATCCCGTTGGAACCGTTCGCCACACCCGCGGCTCGCGCGACTCCTCCGCCTCCGCCCGCCGCGACAGCACCCCCCGTGCCTCCTCCAGCCTCTTGATCGGGTTTGTATGGCTATCCAATCGCATTCTGTTTGGAGTATACCCAAACGGAAAACGATCTGCAACAGGTTTTGAACCAAACAAATGCAAATTGTCGGAAAACCCGATCCCCACCCAACTTACACCCAAACCCCATCACTCCCCACTCCACTACTTCTTCACTTTGCCACTCCGCCACCTTGCTACTGCCTCCAACACCTGCACCGCGTTCAACGCTGCCCCCTTCCGCAACTGATCCCCGCACACCCACACCCCAAACCGCCGCCCACCTCCCGACGGATCCGCACGCACCCGCCCCACCAACACCTCGTCACGCCCCGACGCCTTGCGTGGCGTCGGAAACCCGTGCCGATCCCGTGGGTCCATCACCTCCACTCCACGCGCACACTCCAACACGCCCCGCACCTCCTCCACCGTCGCCCCTCGCTTCAACTCCACCACGATCGACTGGCTGTGCGCACGCTCCACCGGCACACGCACGCACGTCGGAAACACCGCCAGCGTCTCATCACCCCAAATCCGCCGCGACTCGCTGATCATCTTCGCCTCCTCCCCGCTCATCCCCGTCTCCGCATCCAACGCCGACTCATGCGGAAACAGATTGAACGCGATCGGCTCCGCAAACACCCGCGGCGTCGCCACTCCCCCCGCCAACACACCCGCCGTCTGCTCCCGCAACTCCTCCAACGCCTCCAGCCCCGCGCCCGACACCGCCTGGTACGTGCTCACCGTGATCGACGCCACGCCAAACCGCTCGCGCAGCGGGTTCAGCGCCAGCAACATGATGATCGTCGAACAGTTCGGATTCGCGATCAGCTTCGCACCCGCGATCGACTCCCCGTTGATCTCCGGCACCACCAGCGGAACACGCGGATCCGCACGAAACGCCGACGAGTTGTCCACCACCACAACACCCGCGCCCGCCGCGTCCTCCGCATACTCGCGCGCCACCTCCGCGCTCGCACACAGCAACGCCGCATCACAACCCGCCAACGCCTCACGCGTCAGCTTCGATGTCATCACCATCCCATTCCCATACGCCACCGCCGTCCCCGCCGATCGCTCCGACGTCAACGCCACCACGCGACTCGGCGCAACACCACGCTCCGCCAGAATCCCAAGCGCCTCGCGACCCACCGCGCCCGTCGCGCCCACCACCGCAAACCGCTCATACCGATCCAGGCTCATCGCTCCGCTCCCTTCTTCTCCACGCGCCGAACATCCAGCACGTCCGCAAGCACCGACTCCGCCGTCGGCCACCGCCCCGCGCCCCGCCCGATCAGCACGCTCCGCTCCCCGCCCGCGCACTCGATGATCACGCCGTTCTGCTCCTCACGCAGGAGCGCCAACGGATGCGAGCGCTCAAGCCTCCGCACGCTCACACTCGCCGCCGGCCGCGCACCCAGCTCCAGCCTCGCCACCTGCCGCACCACCGTCTGCGCACCAGCCTCACCCTTCGGCCCCGCGTCGATCACCTCCTGGCTGATCGTCTCCCGCCGCGCCTCGCCCACCACAGCGCCAAGATCCGCCGCGAGCACCGCCAACTTGTCCGCGGCATCTCTTCCATCCAGATCCCGCGACGGATCCGCCTCCGCGAACCCCAGCGCCTGCGCGCTCTTCACCGCATCCGCGAGCGAACTCCCCGACGCGCACGAATCCAGCACGTAGTTGCTCGTGCCGTTGAGCACCGCCTCGATCGCAACGATCCGCCCACGCTCCACGCGCCTCGCGTGCTCGAGCACGGGAACACCGCCGCCCACCGCCGCCGAGTACCGCAGCGAACCACCAGACGCCCGCGCCAGCGCCTTCAGTTCATCCCCGTGCGCCGCGATCAACGCCTTGTTCGCCGTCACGAAGTGCGCACCACGCCGCAGCGTCGCAACCGCGGCCTGAAGCGCCGGCTCAACTCCGCCGATCGCCTCGACCACCACGTCCGCGTTCCGCCCCGCCAGCGCAACCGCATCCGGCTCGAACAACGACGCCGGAATGTCCGGGTGCTTCCCCGCGTGCCGCGCACTCACGCCCGTCACCACAAACTCACTTGGCAGCCGCAACAGATGCTCGTACACCCCGCGCCCGACGCTTCCCAGCCCCAGCACCGCGACGCGCAGCGGCGATGGCTTCACCACCTGCGCACTCAGCACGCTCCGCTCGCCGCCGATCACCGACGGCGCATCCGAGTTCAGCGACGCCAGCTCAAACCGCAGCCCCAGCGACCACGCGAACCGCACCGCCTTGTGCTGCACAATCGTCCCATCAGTCGAAATCGCGTCCTGCCACGACGCGATCTCGTACCGCCGCGGCGGCGGCCCCGGCAACGACGGATCACGCTCAAACAGCGCGGGCACGTCCTTCACCAACCTGCACCGCGCGCCCCCCAGCGCACTCGCGATGAACAGCGCCGTGAGGTCCGATCCCCCGCGCCCCAGCAGCACCGTGCGCCCTCGCCGGTCGATCCCGATGAACCCCGGAACAACCGCCACGCCGTCCACATCCAGCGTCTCGCGGATCGCCGCGCTGTCCACCGCAATCGGCGAAGCATCCAGCGCGTTCCCCTCCGCGATCAGCCGCAACGCCGACGGCGAAAGCACCGACGCCGGTATCCCCGCGCGATCCAGCAGCACACCCAGCAGCGCGGCACTCTCTAACTCTCCACCGGCAACCACCGCCGCCATCGCGTGCGGAGACGACCGCTCGAACCGGCGCGCACACCGCTCGATCAGCTCGTCCGTCCGCCCCGAGAGCGCCGACACCACCGCCACCACGCGCCACCCCTCTCGCCTCCACCGGTAGATCTCGTGTACCGCCTGAGCGAGACTCTCCTCGCTCGCCAGCACCGAGCCGCCAAACTTCAGCACGATCGTGTTCTGGTCAGACAACGGCCACCTCCAGTGCGCTCGACGCGCCGCTCGCCGCCACTCCCTCGATCGCACCACGCAGGTCGGCCACGATCGCCTCGCACGATTCGATCCCGACGCTCAGCCGTAGGAACCCGTCCGTGATCCCCGCCGCGATCCGCTGCTCGCGAGGCACATCCGCGTGCGTCATGCTCGCCGAGTGCGTCACGAGCGTCTCCACGGACCCAACGTGCTCGACCAGCCTGCACAGCTTGAGCCCGCCGACGAACGCCTTCGCCCCCTCGAACCCGCCACGGAGTTCAAACCCGATCACGTTCCCGTGCCCGCCCAGGTGCTGCGCCGCCGCGATCCGCCGCTGATCCGAGTCCTTCGCCAGGCCCGGATACAGCACTCGCTCGACCTCCTCGCGCGACTCGAGCCACCGCGCGACCGCCCACGCGCTCTCTGCCTGTCGCGCCGCACGCAGCGCGAGCGTCTTCAACCCCTGCAGCGTGAGCGACGCGTTCTGCGGCGTCTGGATCGCGCCCGTTGACTTGCGGATGAACTTGATCTGCTCCAGCAACTCGGCGCTGCGCGTCACGAGCGCACCGCCCAACGCGGCAGAGTGCCCGTCGATCAGCTTCGTCGTCGAATACACCGAGACATCCGCGCCCAGGTCCAGCGGCTGCTGGAACACCGGCGTCAGGAACGTGTTGTCGACCGCGAGCAGGATCCCCGCCGCGCCCGTCGCCCGTGCCGCCGCGCGGATGTCCGTCAGTTCCAGCGTCGGATTCGAGGGCGACTCGAGGAAGACGAGCTTGGTGTTGGGCCGGATCGCCGCCGTGATCTCCGCCGTCCGCGTCGCATCAACGAACGTCGAGGTGATCCCCAGCTTCGACAAGAGCCGCGTCAGCAGGCGCGTCGTCCCGCCGTACACCGAGCGCCCGCACACGACATGGTCCCCCGCGCTCAAAACCGCGAGAAACAACGCCGTCTCCGCCGCGAGCCCCGTCGAGAAGCACGCCGCGGGCAACGCGCACTCGAGCGCACCAAGCTCCCGCTCGAGCGCGCTCACCGTGGGGTTCGAAACGCGCGAGTACTGGTGCACCGCGCCGTCGTTGATCCCCGATCGGCAGAACGTCGTCGATTGAACCACCGCCGGTCGCAGCGGATCGCCCGCCCGCGGCCCGACGCCCGCCTGCGCACACAAGGTCGAAAGATCAAACGCATTGGAATCGCCTGACATGCCGTGAGCTCCTTCACGGCATCAATCGCGGCAGCAGTGGCGTGGTGCGACGAACATCGTCGCTGATTTTGATGACAGCCACGGTCGGCTTCATCCGCATCGTTCCCCACGCCGGGGGCTCGCCTCGGCACCGTGGCCCCTGGGGGCTCGGTTGCCGCTCGGAGCGATTGAGGCGCCCCGAGACTCTTGATGCATGAGCCAGAGTATCGGCAGGCCACCGCCACTGGTCAAGCGGAGCCAACGAAAAAGGCCGCGCCGGTTTCCCGGAGCGGCCTTAAGTGTTCAGAAGCTCAGCACAGGGGCTGAACGTCGCTGCTGATTAGCGGCGACGACGACCAGCGGCGATGCCACCGAGGCCGAGGAGGGCGAGAGCCGAGGGAGCGGGGACGATGCCGGCGCAGGCATCGAAGAAGTAGTCACGGCCGTCGAGGTAATCGGTCTCGCTGGTCTGGCCATCGAGGCCGTTGCCGTTGTAGGCGGTGCCACGGCCGACGAAGCGACCGATCTGATCGAACTGGAGGTCGCCAGAGCCTTCGTTGATGCCGACGGTCGCGGCGGCGCCGCCGGAGGCGGAGCCGACCGACCAGTTCATGTCACCGAAGGAGAACGCGGCGTTGAGACCGCCGAGGCCGTTCGGGCCACCGAAGCCGTTGCGGAGGCCGGTGATCGCGACCTGGAAGGTGTTGACCACGGTGTTGTTGGCCGAGAACACGCCGACGCCGTCCCAGGTGACGACGAGGGTGTCGTTGGCGTTGTCGCCGTTCATGTCGACGAACTTGTGCCACACGAGGTTGGTGTTGGTCGAGTCGACGCCCACGGTGCTGCGGGTGTCAACGTCGGCCCAGAAGGGGGCGATCATCGGGGTGCCGATCGGGAAACCGGTCGGGGTGAAGGACGCGATCGGGCCCGTGAAGCTCAGGTTGCCGTTGTTGTTGATGAACACGGAGCTGAAGTTGTTCTCGTAGAAGCAGAAATCGAAGCCCAGGGCGATGCTGCCCGTGGAGCCGTCGTCGTTGCGGGCCATGGACTGCGTCCAGCCAGCGGTGTTGCCCGAGTCGAAGGGGAACAGGAGGCCGAGCGCGCTGGCGTCAGCCATAGCGGTGCTGGCGGCGGCGGCAACAATCAAAGCAGCAATACGGTTCATGTCTCTCTCCTAAATACCGGGACTCGGCCGCAGCGGAATGCGTTCCGAACCCCCACGTCCCCGGCCGACGATCACGCGCCGCCGACCGAAAAGGGATTGTCTCTCTAAGGTCTTTTCGACCGGGCGTATGTTACCGACAATTTTCCTATTTTCGAGAGTCGCCACCTGATTTTGATTTTATTTTCGGAGAACCAAACCGCCCGCCACCCCCCTCGGGGTGACGCGACCGCCTCCTGGCGCCCCGGAATCGACCTGAAAGCCTTTACACGACCCCCTGTTCAGCCGCACCCCGTCGCAACCCGATAACCCTTCAACACCCATGTTCGTCGCCCGCGCACACTCCTTCGAACAACAAGCCCGCCTCGCCATCACCCTGGCCTGGGTCGCCGGTTGCACCAACGTCATCACCCTCGTCAAGTGCGGCGCCGTCACCAGCCACGTCACCGGCAACGTCAGCAACCTCGGCCACGCCGCCATCGAGGGTCACTGGTTCGTCGCCTCCTACCTCCTCTTCCTCCTTCTGATGTTCGGCCTCGGTGCCGCGATCTCATCCCTGCTCACCGAGACCGGCCGCCGGCACGGATGGGACTCCATCTTCGTGCTCCCCATGGCCTTTGAGGCGTTCTTCCTCGCCGTCATCGCCATCGGCATCGAGTTCTGGGATCCCACGACCACCCCCACCACCGCCACCACCTGGGTCATCACCGCCGTCGCCTCCATGTCCATGGGCCTCCAGAACGCCACCATTACCCGCATCTCCAGCGGCGTCGTCCGCACCACCCACCTCACCGGCGTCCTCACCGACCTCGGCTCCGAACTCGTCCTCTTCCTCTTCTCCCTCCGCGACCGATTCCGCGACTCACCCCCGGGCGACGCACGCTCGATCGTTCGCGGCCTCACCGGCCACGCCTCGCTCAAGCGCCTCCTGATGCTCGCCTCGATCATCGGCTCCTTCCTCCTCGGAGCCGCGATCGGCACACTCGCCCTCGACCACATCCCGCGCTGGTGCATGTTCCCCCCGGTCGCGTTCCTGCTTTGGATCATCTTCCAGGACGTCCGCACGCCCATCTGCGACATCGAAGGCTCCGACCTCGGCGACGACGATCTTGGCATCCACCTCCCCGAAGCGATCGCCGTCTTCCACCTCCGCAAAGGCAAGGGCAAGGCCGATCTCGCGCACCGACTCCCCGACCTCGAACGCTGGTGCGAACGCCTGCCCCTCTCCAAGCGCGTCGTCATCCTTGACCTCGGCGCCGCCGAACTCGACGCCGACGCCGCGAGCGAACTCCGCCAGCTCATCGTCCAATCCAAGGCCCGCGACCGCGTGATCATCCTCTCGGGTATCTCCGGCGCGCAGTACAACCAGCTCCGCCGCGAGGGCGCGGGCGACGCGCTCGACCCCTCCAACGTCTGCCCGGACATCGAGCTCGCCATCGCGCGCGGCCTCTCCATTCTCGAGCACCTCCCGCCTAGATAACGGAACCCCGCCCCTGCAGCGTCAGCGGCGGTCGCGGGCCGTCGTGGAACGGCCGCGCCCCCGGGTCCTTCGCGTCCGCGCCCGGTGGGCTCGCCGCATCGAGCGAGTACGCGAAGCGTTCAAACGCTTCCGTCGCCGCGATGACCTCGCGAAGCTGCACGCCGCCGAGCGCGTAGGGCAGGTCCGTCGCCTTCGCGAACAGATCGACCAGCGACGCATCCCCGGGCATCGGGTGGGCCACGCTCTCACGCCACGCCCGCGAGTACCGCGCAACCGCCGCCATCGACGCGCGGAACCGCGTCCAGCGGTGACCGTCCCAGTCCGGAACGCCCTTGGGCTGCACGTCCGCAAAGCGACTCACCAACCGCTTGCCGGCCGCGCGCCCCTTCGCCGCGAGGCCCGCGATCACCGCGGGCGGCATGGTGAGGTTCATCCCGCCCTCGTGCGGATCCAGCCACACCTCGGCGATGCGATCACGGAAGCCCGGCAACGTGAGGTAGCTGTTGTCCGTCCACGTCTGCGCCGAGCGGAAGACCGCGCCGCCGACGCCAAAGAGCTGCCCCAGCGGCGACTTCGCGCCCAGGAAGCGATTGAACAGCTCGAGCGTGCCGTCCGACGCGGACCGCGTCATCCACACCCCCGCCTCGTCCACGTTCAAGCGGTCGGGCTTGCCAGCCTCCTTGGAGTACTGGAGGTTGATCGCGAGTGTCGGCCAGCGCGGGAATGGGCTGTCGAAGAAGTGGATCGGCAGGTTGCTGGTGATGCCACCATCGGCGAAGTACACGCGCTCGTACCGCACAGGCTCCGCGCGGTAGTCCGGGTGGTACAGCGGCACCAGCGAGAAGAGCACCGGGAAACTCAGGCTCATCCGCACGCCGAGGATCACCGGCAGCTTGTCGCGCGTCGGCAAGGGCAGCAGATGCGCGGGCATCTCCGGCGGCTTGCGGATCTTGTTGCCCTCCGCGATCAGATAGTCCACCACGTACCCGGGGAAGTACGACAGAAAGTCCTGCGGCGAGAACGCGAAGCGGTTGTCGAGGTTCGGCAGCACGTACGGCCGACCGAACGAGAGGCACGTGCTCACCAGTTGCAACTGGATCGACTGATGCCCCGTCATCGTGCTCTTGAGATGATCGGGGACCGGGGCGTTCCACAGATCACCAAACGTGAGCGGTCGCCCCTCGGGCATTCCGGCGATCGTGTCCATCCGCTCCGAGAGCCACCGCGTCAGGGCCGGCATCGAGCCGGGTGGGAGCGACACCCCGTTCGCCATGCCGGTGCACAGTCCGTGCTCGTTCTCCGAAAGCGGCGCGAGCGCGGCATCGGAGAGCAGCAACCGGGCGAAATCGAAGTACAGGCGTGCCTTCCCGAAGAGGCCGCGGTCTTCCTTCTTCTCGATCGCGCGCAGGAAGGTGGCGAAGAGTCCGGTCGTCTTGGCGTCCGGCCGGAAGAGCTCCAGCAGCTTCCCCTCGCCGCCGATCAGGCCCGGGATCTCCGCAAGGAGCCGGTATCCCTCGTCGCTCCCGCGCCGACGGCGCAGCTCGGCCGCCGCGGCCATCCCCGCCGCGATCGCGCCCGCCGACGTTCCACCGATCCCCGACAGCGTGAACCGCTGGCGGATCTCATCGATGGCCGGCGGGTACAGGATCCCGCTCGTGATGCCGCCCTTGAGCACGAGGTCGCAGACGAGATTCGGGCTCGTACTCATGACGTCACCTTATTCTTATATACAACTTACTTCGGCCAGCCCTCGGGCATCCACTCCGGGAGATCCTTGATCGATTCCCTCGCAGCGGCCGAGGTCGGCACGCCCCACGCGACGAAGAACGGCCCGAGGTTCTTCCCGCACGCCCGGCTGAACCGCACCATCCACTGGTCGCGCTTCTCGTCGTCGCCCCTGGGTCTCTGATCGCGGGGCAGATCGCGATACTCCGCGAACACCTTCTTGAACGTCTCCCAGCCGAACGCCTTCTGCAACTGCACGTACATGTGCAGCGCGAGGAACGGATCGTTCTGCCACTGCTCGAACTTCGCGCCGCCCTCGAGGTACTTCTCGAGCGAGGGCGGCGTGTTCACGCCGCCATGCCCGCGGTCGCCGGGCTTGGGCGTGCAGATGGTGTCGATCGCGTGCAGCGAGAACAGGTTGCACGTCACTTCAACGGTGCCGCCGAAGGTCCAGTCACCCTCCTGGTGGTTGTGGCCCAGTTCGTGCAGCAACCCCCACGTACCCTCGCGCAGCCGCGTGACTCCAACCATGTCGTCGACCGCGTCGAGGTGCGTCATGATCGGGTAGCCGCTGTGCATGTACCCCGCGCTGATCTGCACGTCGGGCACGAACCGGTGCGGGCGTTCAGGAACGATCGGGATCGTGCCGAGCGTCGCGTGCGCGTCGCTGATCTGATCCCAGAACGCCATCAACTCCTCCGGGTTCTCCAGCGTCCGCAGCGCGGCACTGGGCACGCTGACGATGACCTTCCGCGACTCGACCTCGCCCCACGGTCCCGGAGCGTTCCGCAGCGTCTTCCACTCCTCGGCGGTCGTCTTGCCGAGGACGTAGCGTGGCGACTCGACGGCGCCCGCGACGGCGAACGTCCCCGTGCCCTCTCGCTTGCGCGGGATCTCGATGTACACCAGACCACCGAACGCGCTGGCCACCTGCGTCTCGCCGGCCTTGAGCTGCCACTGGCGGGAGATGTCCGGCACGCGCGACCACTTGTCGTGGTGCCAGAGGTGATCCGTGTGGCACCCGATCCGGACGCTCGCCCCGTGCGTGTCCGCCGCCGTGATCGTGATGACCTCGCCCGCCGCGGCGTACAACCCGGTGCTGTGCCAGCCGGGGACCGTGAGATCAAGCGTGAGCTCGCGCGAGATCCGCGGCGCGTCGGCCGCAACTGATCCGGGGAACGATGCCGCGGCGGGATGGGCCTTGACGTCGCGTGCGGAGGTGCGGCGTTCGAGGTCGACCTGCAACGAGAGCAGAACGCGGGCGACGCCGTCCTTCGCGCGGAGGGGCTTGCCCTGCGAGGGCGTCAGCTCGGCTGAGCTCGCGGCGAGCAGCTTGGTCGCGCGGGCATGGAGCACGTGCGACGGCGGCAGTGCGCGGAGCGCGGCGATGAGTGTCTTGGACTGCTGCGCGGCGAGCTCGCTGCGATCGCGCACCGCGGCCTCGAGCGCGAGCATCGCGTTCGAAGCGTGGAGCGACTCGGGCACGGGGCCGATCGTGAACTCACCGGGGCCGGTCGGGTCGAGCGTGCCGTCGCACCACGCGATGCCGGCATCGATGAGCAACTGGTTGCCGGGATGATCGAGGATGGTCTTGCCCGGGTTGAGCTGAAGCCAGCCCCAGCCGAGGCCGGCGGTGAGAAGCCCCCCACCGCCCTTGAGGTACGTTGCGAGCTCGCGCCGTTCCGCGGGGCCGATGGAATGGCTATCGACAACGACCGCGCCGTACTCGGCGAGCGTCTCGTGCCACTTGGGCTTGAGCGCGACGGCCGTGAACCCGTTGGCGTTGAGCAGGGCCACCATCGCGTCGTTGCGCCAGACGCCGATCTTCGCCGCGGGGGAGCGGCCGAGCCAGTTGGCGGCGTTGAGGACGAACGCCCGAGTGCCCGCGTGATCGAGGGACTTGGCCTCGATCATTCCGCCGTGGCCGAGGACGACGACGCGGCCCTTCTCCCACTCGGCGCCTGCCGCCACGGGGAGGACCGCCTTGTCTTCCTTGCCAGCAGCGATGACGAAGGCACGATCACCGAAGACCGCGAGCGGGCCGGGAACACCGGCGGACGCGAGCGCGGGCACACCGGTGACGAGCGTGTCGCGCGCGGGTGCGACGGGCTGCGTCTGCTGCGGCAGAGCGATCGCGGCGGGCGATGCGAGTCCGATGAGCAGTGCGGCGAGCATGAGCGAGCGTGGGCTTCGTTGCATGGCTGGATGATACCACACGGGGCGGCTGGTGCGAGGCGCAGGATGCAGGATGATCGCGGCTTACCGCTGCGCGAAGGCGCGAGGCTTCCTCGCATCGATCGCCGCCTGGCAGAGCGCGATGAGGCGAGGTGCGTCGATGGGCTTGCTGCCGTAGACATCGCAGCCTGCCTGGGTGCAGCGGTCCGCATCGGTGCTCATCGCGTGCGCGGTGAGCGCGACGATCGGGAGCGTGGAGCCCTTGGATCGCAGGAGTGCCGCGGCCTCGTAGCCGTCCATCTCGGGCATCTGCATGTCGCTGATGAGCAGATCGAACGGGGGCGACTGGAGCAGTGGTCCGTGCTCGTTGCCGTTGGCGCAGAGGGCTTGCACCGCTTCGCGACCGTTGGAGACCGTGGTGACTGCAGCGCCAGCTTTGCGGAGGTAGTACGAGAAGAGGCGGACGTTGTCGGGACCGTCCTCGGCGAGGAGGATGCGCACGCCGTTGAGCGTTGCGCGGTTGGATGTGGCGACGGCCTGCGCGCGGGCCTCGCCGCGACGACGGTACTCTTCGGCGAACTCGGCGGGCGTGAGTCGGATGGTGTCGGGCCCGGTGTGGGCGGCGATCGCGAGCGAGAAGCAACTGCCAGAGCCGGGGGTGCTGGTGACGGTGATGTCACCGCCGAGCATCTGGGCGAAGCGCCGGCTGATGTTGAGGCCGAGACCGGTGCCGCCGAAGCGGCGCGTCGTGCTTGAATCGGCCTGCGCGAACGCGGTGAAGAGGCGACCGATCTGGCTCTCGGGGATACCGATGCCGGTGTCCTGCACGGCGAGGGTGAGCTGCGACGAGGCGGGGTTGAACGAGACGGCGACCGTGATGCCACCGACCTCGGTGAACTTGATGGCGTTGCCGATCAGGTTCACGAGGATCTGGCGGAGTCTGGTGGGATCGGTGTTGAAGCGTGCGGGGACCGGGGTGTCGCAGGTCCAGTTGAGCGTGAGGCCCTTGGCTTCGGCGCGGACGCTCATGAGGTCGATGACCTCGCGGAGCGCGACGGCGGGGTTCACGGGGACGGACTCGACGGTCATGCAGCCGGCTTCGATCTTGGAGAGATCGAGGATGTCGTTGATGATGGAGAGCAGGTGCTCGCCGTTGCGGCGGATGGTGGAGATGGCCTCGACGCGGCGTTCGGGCGCGCGGGTGAGGTCGCCGTCTTCGAGGAGCAGATCCGCGTAGCCGAGGATGGCGGTCATCGGCGTGCGGATCTCGTGGCTCATGTTGGCGAGGAACTCGCTCTTGGAGCGGCTCGCGGCCTCGGCGGCGGCCTTTGCCGCGGCGAGCTTGAGTTCGAGTTCCTTGGCTTCGGTGACGTCGATATGGACACCGACGGCGCGGAGGGGGTTGCCGGCGTTGTCGCGTTCGATGACGCGGCCGAGGTCGAGGACCCATTTCCAGGAGCCGTCCTTGGCGAGGAGGCGGTGCTGGCACTGGAACGTGGGAGTTTCGTTGCGGAGGTGGGGCTCGAGCTCGCCCATGACGGGCTGGCGGTCGTCGGGGTGGACGAGTCGCTCCCAGGTGGAGAGCTCTGGCTTGAGCTCACTCAGCGTGTAGCCGAGCATCGAGGCCCATCGTTCGTTGAAGGAGACGTGACCGGTGACGACGTCCCAGTCCCAGGTGCCGAGGCCGGCGCCTTCGATGACGAAGTTGAGCTTCTCGTTGGCCTGGCGGAGGGCTTCTTCGATGAGGAGGCGTTCGGTGATGTCGGCGAGTGTGCCGCGGAGGAGCAGACGGCCGTTCTCGCGGATCGGAGGCGAGACGGTGTCGTCGATCCAGACGACGCGGCCGTCGGCGGCGAGCATGCGGTACTGGAAGCGGTGGGACGAGTTGCTCTCGATCTGCGAGAGGCAGTACTTCATCGCGTTGTCGCGGTCGTCGGGGTGGACGTGGGCGAGCCAGAAGCCCGGGGCGAGCCAGTCTGTGAGCGGATAGCCGAGGTTTGCCGCGGCGGGTGAGACGTAGGTGAAGGCGTTGGCGGCGACGTCGAACTCCCAGACGACGACTTCGGCCTGTTCGACGAGGAGGCGGAAGCGTTCGTCGCGGGCTTCGGCGGCGGCGCGTTGGTGGACGAGTTCGCGGCAGACGCGGCGGAGTTCGAGCTGAGCCGTTACCTGCTTGGCGAGGCGCACGAGGGACTGGAGCTGCTGGGGCGTGAGCGTGCGGGGCTTCGTGTCGATGATGCAGAGGGTGCCGAGGGCGTATCCGTCGGCGTTGATGAGCGGCACGCCTGCGTAGAAGCGGATGCCGGGCTCGCCGGTCACGAGCGCGTTGTCGAAGGTGCGTGGATCGTTGGCGGCATCCTCGATGACGAGGGGCTCGGTGCGGAGGATGGCGTAGGCGCAGAAGGCGACATCGCGCGGGGTTTCGCGGATGGGGAGACCGACGCAGGACTTGAACCACTGGCGTGAGTCGGCGACGAGGCTAACGAGCGCGATGGGGACTTCGCAGATCTCCTGCGCGAGCGCGGTGATGTCGTCGAAGTCGCCTTCGGGCGCGGTGTCGAGCACGCCGCACGCGTGGAGGGCGGCGAGTCGCTGCAGCTCATTGGGTGGGAGGTCAGCCTTCGGCATGTCGGTTCGGTCGCCTTTCGCAGTAGTGTCGGCAAGGTGCGGGGCCAACGTGAGCGAACCGATGCGGGCGGATGGAGAAGCAGTTGCGGAGCCGTGGTTATCAGGGATTCGGGGCCACCTGCGCGGGGGAGTGGCTCGTACGATCGGAGTTATGGAACCGGTGGTCGTTGTGCTGTTTGACGGAGAGTGCGGGCTGTGCTCGGGGGCGGCTCGGTGGCTGGTTGCGCGGGATCGGCGGGGTGTGATGCGGTTCGCGGGTTTGAAGTCGCGGGCGGGGCGGCGTGTGCTGAGCGAGGCGGGGTGTGAGGGCGCGATGCCGGACTCGATGGTGGTGGTCGAGGGGGCGCGGGTGTTGGTGAAGTCGGATGCGGCGCTTCGCGTTGCGAGGGTCATTGGGTTTCCGTGGAGTGTGGCGTGTGTTGGGGCGGTGCTCCCGAGGGTGGTGAGGGATTGGGTGTACGACGTGGTGGCGCGGAATCGCAAGAGGTTTGGCTCGGGCGTGTGCGCGATGCCGAGCGGGGCGGCGCGTGAGCGGTACCTGGACGCGGACGAATCGGGGCTTGGGAGATGATCAGGGTTTGCGGAGCATGATGTAGCACGTGCCGCGGGGTGGCGCGGCGACGGGGATGGAGGCGTTGCCGCGGGGGTCGATGGTGATGGGGATGCGGGAGCCGTCTTCGGCGATGGCGACGGCGTTGTCGGTGAGGCCGGTGTAGTAGAGGTTGACGCGGAGGGAGGAGTCAAGGGGCTGTGCGCGGGTGTTGTGGACGACGAGCATGCCGGCGGTTTCGAGCGCGGGGTTGACGTGGAGGATCCAGTCGACGGGGGCGGAGCCGGGGCGTGGGCCGTGGATGATGTCGGACTCGAGGATGGAGCGGTTTTGTTTGAACCACTCGACGCGGCGGGTGAGCATGTCGCGGGTGGCGTCGGTATCGAAGAGGCGCGGGCCGCGGTAGCAGGCTTGGACGCCGGCGCCGAGGAGGTTGTGGAGGCGGCGTTCGTAGTGGTCGCGGTGTTGGTCGAGGGGTTCGATGGTGGCCGCGGGGCCGCCGCCGTGGTACTCCATGAGGGGGACGAACATCCATCCCATGCTGGGGGTTTTGGACCAGGTGCCGTCGAAGATGTTCTGGCGTTCGATGATTTCCTGGTGTTCGCGGGGGAGGGACCAGTTGGTTTCGCGGTAGCCCATGGCGGACTTGTTGGAGCCGCTGAGGTAGTACCAGTCGGGGACGTTGAGGTACACGCCGCGGGCGCGGCACCACTTGTAGAAGTCGGTGATCTTGCGCCATTGGCGCCACTGGGAATCGGCGTGGTTGGCGTGGCCGGGGTGTGAGGTGGAGGCGCAGGCGTCGCCGGGGTAGTTGCCGTCGTGTTCGAGGACGTCGAGGTTGGTGGCGTCGATGAAGGAGTGGAGTTTGTCGAAGTAGGCGCGGCCCCACTGGGATTCGAGGCAGGGGGAGTTGCCGAAGATGGCGAAGCCGCCGGGCTTGCCGGTGGCGGGGTTGACGACGTCGTTGGCGGCGTCGATGGAGCGGCTGGCGAGCAGGGAGTAGCCGCCGAGGGCGACGCCTTTGGAGTGGGCGTACTCGGTGAGTTCGCGGATGGAGGCGGCGTAGGCGGGGTCGGTGCTTTCGATGTTGAAGCCGCTGCCGAAGGTCATGATGACGAGTTCGAAGCCGGCGGTTGAGGCTTGGTCGATGGCGGCGCGGACGCGGTCGGGGTTGCTGGATGCGGCGTGGAAGATGAGGGGGTTTTCGAGGACCCAGGGGGCGATGGTGCGGTACATGCGGCGCTGCGCGAGGCCGCGGCGTTCGCGGTCGGTGGAGTCGTGGAGGAGTTCGAAGGTGCGGTGGGAGGTGAAGGTGGAGTTGGGGGCGATGGGGATGGCGGGGCCGAGGCGTGGGGAGGCGATGAGGAGGCAGGGGGTTTGGCGTTGGTAGTGGACTTGGGATTCGTAGAGCGGGTCGGGGGTCCAGGCGAAGCCGGGGCCGGTGATGCCGGACTCCATGGAGCCGCCGAAGGAGTAGTCGGTTTCGACGTGGATGGAGCGGGGGAAGGGGAGGAAGCCCTCCGCGGGGCCTTCGACGAGTGAGGCGGGCTCGATGGTGGCGAGGATTTCGGAAGCGAAGGAGTCGAGGGTGACGGGTGTGTCACCGGTGTTGGTGATGGTGATCCACTTGGAGAAGAGGGGGAGGCCGTCGTAGAGCTCGTGGTGGACGGTGACGGAGATGCCTTGGGGCGCGGAGGGCGGGGGCGTGAAGGTGATGGCGAGTTCGAGGCCGGGCGGGGGCCATGGTGTTGGCGCGCTGAGCCATTCGGAGCGGGGTTTCCAGTCGAAACGGGGCGCGATGGGGCTCGTGGTGTGGCGGGCGTAGGTGAAGGCGGTGGGTGACGCGGTGAGTGTGGGGAGCCACTCGGGGAGGATGAAGTTGTGAACGGGTTGGCCGAGGAGACCACCGACGTCGAAGGCGGTGCCGTTGAGGGTGACGGAAGCTTCGGGGCGGATGCTGCGGAGTTCGGATTGACCGGTGGCGAGGTTGTCGAGGGCGACGGTGGCGGCGTTGGGGGTGATGCGGATGGTGCGGCTGACGAGGCCGTTGGAGAGTGTGATGGAGGATGCGTCGGGGGATGGCGCGATGGTGGCTTTGTAGGGGGCGGGGTTGAGGAGGTAGTCGGGGTTGGGGGAGGTGGGGTTGGGGTTGAGTGCGGTGAGCAGGGCGAGTGTGATGATCGAAGGCATCGGGAACTCCCGAGTGTGTGAACGAAACGTGGTGGTGCGGGGCGTTGGGCGCGGAGGGTGGAGAGATCAGGGATCGGGGGGGATGAGGGCGTCGAGTTCCTTGGACCAGGCGAGGACTTCCTCGTCGGCCTTCCACTTGTCGGTCGCGGCGAGGGTGCGGAAGGTGGCGAGTGCGGCGCGGGCTTCGGTTTGTTGGCCGAGTTTCCAGTGGGCCATGGAGAGGAAGGCCGAGTTGGAGGGTTGGGGGCCTTCGGCGGCAAACATCCCTTCGCTGCGAGTGAGCGTGTCGAGAGAGTCTTTGTACTTGCCCGCTCGATAGAGGGCGATGCCGAGCAGGGAGACGACGTGCGGATTGTCGCGAGCGAGCGCGACGGCACCCTTCGCGGTTTTGAGAGCCTCGGATGCCGCATCCTCCGTGACCGGGGAAAGACGGACGACGTCCCAAGCTGCGTGGTAGAGGATGCTGAGTTGCGCCTGCTGATCGGCCAACGCGAACAGTTCAGCCATTGCGGCGGAGCGGGCCTCGGGAGAGAGGCTGGCGTTCGACACAATCGCTCGACGAATCGCCTCCGGGTCTGCACCCGTTTCGACCCACGTTCGGACCCACGGACGCACTCGCGCAGCGGCCCTCCGCATCGCCTCGATCGCGGGGAATCGTTCGCGGTAAGGCACGCTGTCCCATAGCTTGATCATCCCCTCGACCGACCCGGTGGCGATACGAGTGCCGTCCGAACTGACTGCCACTGAATCTACACCGCTCGAGTGGCCTCGGAACTCTACGAAGCTCGTACCTGTCGCCGCGTCCCACACCCGCGCGGTGCCGTCGGTCGACGCGGTCAGGATCCGAGAGCCGTCAGGCGGAATGAACGCCGCGGCAAGAACCGGGCGTGTGTGGTCGTTGAGTTGAGCGAGGATCGCCCCGGTAGCCGCATCCCAAAGGCGTGCTGTGTTATCAAAGGACGTGGTCACGATTCGGCTGCCGTCACGACTGAACGCAGCGGTACGCACTACGCCCGTGTGTCCGTTGAGCTCGAAGAGGTTCTCGCCGGTCGCGGCGTCCCACACCCGCGCGGTGTTACGGGCCGCGGTCACGATCCTCGCACCGACCGGGCTGAACTCAGCGGCTAGCACTTCGTCCGTTTGCCCCTTGAGTTCAAAGAGGCTGGCACCTTGTGCGGCGTCCCACACCCGCACAGCTCCATCGGAGGATGAGGTCATGATCGTCGTGCTGTCCGGGCTGAACGCTGCGGTAGCCACAACCCCAGTGTGTCCCTTGAGCTCGAAGAGGCATGTGCCCGTCTCAGCGTCCCACACCCGCGCGGTCATATCTTCGGAGGCGGTCACGATCCGCGATCCGGTTGAGTTGAACGCGACAGACCGGACACCCTGCGAGTGTCCCTTGAACTCAGTCAACGCCTCTCCTGTCAATGCATCCCACACACGCGCGGTCTTGTCCCAGGACGATGTTGCGATTCTTGTGCCGTCTGGGCTGAACACAAGATGCGTGACCAGGCCAGCATGGCCCTCGAGTTCTAGAACCTTCGCAGCCACGGACGTGTCCCACACAACTACTGTGTTGTCGGAACTGGCCCCGGCAATCCGAGTTCCACCATGATTGAAGACAAGGGGAGAGCCGAGCCCGATCGCATTGGACTGGGCGAGGCCCGTAGGCATTGCCGCGTCCCACACACGCGCCGTTCCGTCATCTGAGGCCGTCACGACACGAGTACCATCGCGGGCGAACGAGGCGCTGCGTACAAGGTCGGTGTGCCCCTTGAGCTCGGCCAGAGTCGCACCCGTAGATGCGTCCCAAACCCTGGCGGTCTTGTCCATACCCGCGGTAACGATGCGTGCACTATCCGGGCTGAAGGCGACACCGAGAATCGGCTCAGTGTGCCCTTCGAGCTCGGCTAGGCTCGCACCTGTCGACGCGTCCCAGATTCGCGCGGTCGTATCCCAGGAAGCGGTCACGATCCGTTTGCCGTTCGGGCTGAATGCGAAGGAGCGCACCTCATCCGTATGCCCTCTGAGTTCGAGGACGACAACACCGGTCTTCGCGTCCCACAAGCTCGCGGTGTTCGCATCGGTCGCGGCGAGTATCTGTGTGCCATCCGGGCTGAACGCCACGAGGCTATTCCAGCGTGGCCGATGCTCAAGCTCGGCAACGCTCGCACCGGTCGCCGCGTCCCACACCCATGTTGCGTGGTAGGCCACGGAGGACACAACCCGGGTGCCGTCCGGGCTGAACGCGACAGAGACGCGGACCCCCGTGCCCGCCTTGTGACTCCGGAACTCCGCCACGATCGCACCCGAGAGCACGTCCCAGACCCGCGCAGTCCCTTCCAAGGACGCGGTCACGATCCTCGTGCCGTCAGGGCTGAGCGCGGCGGAGTTCACCCCGTCCGTGTGGCCCTTGAGCTCGGCTACGCTGGTACCACTCACGGCGTCCCAGACCCGCGCGGTCCCGTCCAAGGACGCGGTCACGATCCGCGAGCCGTCCCGGCTGAACTCGGCGGCGAGCACGTTATCCGTGTGACCCTTGAGTTCGGCGAGGCTTGCACCTGTGATCGCGTCCCACACCCGCGCGGTTCCGTCCGCCGAGGCGGTCACGATCCGCGAGCCGTCCGGGCTGTACGCGGCCGTGCCCACTGAGCCCGCATGCTCAAGCTTCAACACGCTGCCGTCAGCGCTCGCGTTTAGCCATCGCCACTCCCAGCCCCGGAGGTGTTCGGGGCAGGCGTCGAGGCGTTGGCGAACACGGTCGAAGAGGCGCATCTCCATGGCTGCGTCGGCCATCTGGATGTTGGCGACGTAGGAGTTGTACTCGATCTTCTTGGACGCGTCGATTGCCTTCTGACGCTGGGCGTCGGCCTCCGCGGCCTTGGCGTCGGCGCGCTCGCTCTGCTCCTTGGCGGCGGAGGCTTCGGCGTTTGCGCGGGTTGCTTCAAGGTTGGCTCGTTCTGTTTCGCGTCGCGCCTCGTCGGCTTTCCACAGTGTGCCTCCGAGGCCGAGCAACAACGCGAGGAGCACTGCCGCGGCGGCGAGGGCGGGGCCCCGGTGTCGTTTGAGGATCTTGCGGAGGCGGTATGCGGTGGATTCCGGACCAGCGTCGAGGGGGTCGCCCTTCAGGTAGCGTTGCACGTCTTCGGCGAGGTCGCGCGGGGTTGCGTATCGCTCGCGGCGGTCTTTGCGGAGTGCCTTGAGGGGGATCCATTCCAGTTCGCGGCGGAGTTCCTTGGCGATCTTCTCGCGGTCTGCGTGGCGGGCTTTGGCGATTGCCGCGGCGGTGACGTCGTCGGCGGTACTGAGCCTTGTGCTCGGGCGGGGAGGGTCGACCTCGCGGATGATGCGTTGGATCTCGGCGTAGCCTGCGCTGCGTAGCGAGTGGGAGTCGAAGGGGAGTGCGCCGCAGAGGAGTTCGTAGAGCACGACGCCGAGGGAGTAGACGTCGGTGCGGGTGTCGATGTCGATCGCGCCCATCTCGGCCTGTTCGGGGGACATGTACTCGGGCGTGCCGATGATCTGGCCGCGTTCGGTGAAGATGGTTTTGTCGGTGAGGGTGTGGCTGATGGCCTTGGCCACACCGAAGTCGATGACCTTGACGAGCATGCCGCCAGCAGAAGCGGACGCGGATTCACCACCGTGGAATGTCACCAAGATGTTGGAGGGCTTGAGGTCGCGGTGGATGATGCCCTTCATGTGGGCGTGCTGGACGGCGTCGCAGACGGAGATAAAGAGTTCGAGGCGTTGCTGGATGCTGAGGCGGTGGTTGTCGGCGACGGAGGTGATGGGCTCGCCCTTCACGTGCTCCATGACGAAGTAGGGGCGGCCGGATGGGGTCACGCCGCCGTCGAGGACCTTGGCGACGTTGGGGTGGTCCATGACGGCGAGGGCCTGGCGTTCCTGTTCGAAGCGGGCGATGACGGCCTTGGAGTCCATGCCCGGCTTGATGATCTTGATCGCCACGCGCTGGACCATCGGCTCTCGGCGTTCCGCCAGCCACACGACGCCGAAGCCGCCTTCGCCGATGAGTTCGAGCAGTCTGTACGGACCGATCCACTCGCCTGCTCGATCGCCCAGCACGGAGGTCGCGTACGCGGCGGTTTTGATCTGCAGTAGCCTTCGAACTTCGGCGGTTATCTCGGGTGGACAGCCTCCGGCCGCGGCGTGCGCGAGGGCTTCCTCTCGCTCCGCGTGGGGCTTGTCAGCCAAGGCGTCGAAGAGGGCTTTCACGCGGGGGTCCATGGTTTTATGATACCGAAAGGAGACGGCGCCTTGGATGGACTGAGGTGAGGTTGTGGGCTACTTGGGTTTGGTCTTCTTGGTTGCTGCTTCCTTGGGCTTTGGTTCGGGCTTTTGCGACTTCTTGGCGATCCGCTTGAGGACGAGGGGGCGGGTGATGTCGCGGAGGGTGTCTTTGCCGATCCAGCGGTGGACGGGGTCGGTGGAGGCGGCGAGTTTGGTGGCGAGGGTGGTGGCGGCGGCGTGGAGGTTGGGGGAGCGGTGGCCGATGCCGCGGAGGGCCCAGCTGACGCCTTTTTTGACAAAGTTTCTGGGGTCGTCGGCGGCGGCTTCGATGAGGGGGAGGTAGGGGAGGAAGCGGGCGTCGGGGGCTTGTTTGTCGTGGAGGGCGATGCTGGCGATGAGGGCGAAGGCGGCGCGGCGGACGAACTCGTGTTTGCTGGGGGCCCACTTGTTGATGCAGGCGTCGGCGAGTGGGGAGCGGTCGAAGAGGTGGAAGCAGGCGGCGTCGCAGACAGCCCAGTTGTCGAAGCCTTTGGCCCAGGCGTTCATTTGTGCGAAGGTGAGTTTGTCGGGCTCGCCGAGGAACGGGGCGAGCATGCGGGCGTCGAAGATATCGGAGGCCCAGAGGTCGAGGGCGAGTTGGTGATCGCGGCCGTTTTTCTTGGCGATCTCGCGGAGGGTGGTGACGGGGACACCGAGGGCTTTATCGTCGGGGATGGCGAAGCGGGCCAGGCCGGCGCGGACCTTGGGTGAGGCAAGGGCGCGGAGCTGGGCGATGAGTTTGGGCGCGGTTGTCGAGGCGGGTTTTGGTTTGGCCATCTTGGCGCGGCGGGCGGGTTCGGGAGCGTGGGGCTATGCGACGGAGGGATCGCCGGTGAACTCGTGGAAGCGGCCTCGGAGGGCGGGGTCGGCTGCGGCGGCGGCGTCGAAGAGTGCGCGGAGGGTGGCGAGGTCGGTGGTGTTGGCGGCGGGTGAGGAGGAGGAGGGGGAAGAGGCGATGGGAGAGCCTACCGGCTTTTCAGTCGGGGCGGGGGAGGGCGTGGGGGTGGAGTCGGAGGAGGCGGGGGAAGTCGCGGGTTGGGGGTCGAGCACGAGGGCGGGGGTGGGGTCGGACTTGGGTTTGCGGATGGTTGGGGGAGTGGCGAGTTTGATGAGGAGTTCGGCGGCGCGGCGGACGGAGTCGAGGGCGAGTCGGCGGCGGTTAATGTCGAGAGAGGAGGGATTTTCGGGGAGGGCGGGGAGGTTGTGGAAGTCGCGGAGGACGGCTTCGACGACGGCGCCGGAGACGATGGTGGAGCGGCTCTTGGTGATGGTTTCGAGTTGGAGGAGGAGCTTCTCGATATCGGGGAGGAGCATGAAGCGGACGAGGGAGATGACGGAGGTGGCGAGTGCTCTGGCGATTGAGGGGAGGGTGTGTTTGGGGTCGAGGTAGAGTTCGAGGAAGGCGTCGAGGTTGATGGCGGACGGGTTGCTTGCGGTGAGGTTGTGTTTCATGCCCCCAACGTACGCGATGTTGGGAACAATGCAACAAGGCCCCCCCGGGGGAGCCCATGGGAATGTGGATTCAAACTGACATACTGTTGTCAGTTTGGCGGGGGGAGGGGGGAAGAAAATGGCAAAGCGAAAAGCGAAAGCGAGAATGAAGAAGTGGCTGAGCGGCGTTCAGAGGGCAGCTGGCGTCACTTGAGCGACGCGAGGTCGATGACGAAGCGGTACTTGACGTCGCTCTTGAGCATGCGTTCGTAGGCTTCGTTGATCTTCTGCATGGGGATCATCTCGATGTCGGAGACGATGGAGTGCTTGCCGCAGAAGTCGAGCATTTCCTGGGTTTCTTTGATGCCGCCGATGAGGGAGCCGACGAGGCGGCGGCGGCGGAAGAGCATGGGCATGACGTGGAGGGGCGGGTGCGGGTGCTCGGGGGCGCCGACGAGGCACATGGTGCCGTCGAGGGCGAGGAGGTTCATGAAGGGGTTGAGGTCGTGCTGGGCGGAGACGGTGTTGATGATGAGGTCGAAGGAGTTGGCGTGGGCGTTCATCTCGGATTCATTCTTTGAGATGATGACGTCGTGGGCGCCGAGTTTCTTGGCGTCGGCGACTTTGCCTGGGGAGGTTGTGAAGAGGGCGACGTGGGCGCCCATGGCGCGGGCGAGTTTGACGCCCATGTGGCCGAGGCCGCCGAGGCCGACGATGCCGACCTTTTTGCCGGGGCCTGCGCCCCAGGTGCGGAGGGGGGAGTAGAGGGTGATGCCGGCGCAGAGGAGGGGTGCCGCGGCGGCGGGGTCGAGGTTGGAGGGGACGGTGAGGACGAAGTGTTCGTCGACGGTGACGCTGGTGGAGTAACCGCCGAAGGTCATGGGGGCGGTGCCGTGTTTGTCGGGGCCGTTGTAGGTGAAGGTGGAGCCGTTGTCGCAGTAGTTTTCGAGTTCGCGTTTGCAGCTTGGGCAGGAGCGGCAGGAGTCGACCATGCAACCGACGCCGACGAGGTCACCGGGCTTGACCTTGGTGACTTGGTTTCCGATGCGGAGGACGCGGCCGATGATTTCGTGGCCGGGGACGACGGGGTAGACGGTGAAGCCCCATTCGTTGCGGGCGAAGTGGAGGTCGGAGTGGCAGACGCCGCAGAAGAGGATGTCGATGTGGACGTCTTTGGGGCCGGGGTCGCGGCGGGTGATGGCGAGGGGTGCGAGGGGGGTTGTGGCGGAGTGGGCGGCGAAGGCGTTGGCGGCGGGCATGGGGAGGTCCTTGGGGGGTGGGTTCAGGCGAGGGGGACGTTGAGTTCGGTGATGTACTTGGAGGCGTCGGGGCCGGATTCGGGGCCGAGGAGGTAGCGTTCCCAGATGTCGGGGCGGACCTTGCGGCCGAGGGCTTTCACTTTGCGGTCGAACTCGGACCAGGCGGTGAAGAGGCCTTCGTAGGGGCCTTGGTAGATGGCGCGGAGGACTTTGGATTCGGGGATGGAGGATTGGAAGACGCGGCCGGTGGGGGTGAGTTGGCCGTCGATGGGGAAGCCGACTTCGAAGTCGAAGGTGGTTGAGGAGAGGGTGAGGTGGTGGGAGATGAGGGGGCCGGCGGGGCGGAGGGATTGGGCGGCGAGGGCGGCGAGGACTTCGTTGATGGCGGCGCCCATTTCGGCTTGGATGGCGGCGCGCGGGATGGTGAGGCGGACTGCCGCGATGGTGGAGGATTCGGAGAGGGTGACGAGGGGTTCGGTGAGCAACGCGGGGGCTCCGTGGAGTGCGGAGATGGTATGGGGGCGTGAGGGGGAGGCGTGGTATTCTGGGGAGGGGAGAGGCGGCGGGATGATGGGGCGGGCGCGAGCTCGGTGTGAAGGTGCGGGTGAAGGCGGGGGGAGAAAGCGGGATGGGCGATGAAAGCTGAAGTGACGCGTGAGCACGAGTGGTTGAAGCAGTTGGTGGGCGATTGGACGTACACAGTGGAGTGCGTGGATGGGCCTGACGTGCCGCCGCAGACGCACCAGGGGCGGGAGACGGTGCGGATGTTTGGGGACGTGTGGATGCGGGGGGAGTCGCGGATGGAGATGGACGGGGGCGCGGTGGATTCGGTGATCACGTTGGGGTATGACACGGCGAAGAAGAAGTTTGTGGGGAGTTGGATCTCGACGGTGATGACCTCGATGTTTCGGTACGAGGGGGAGCTTGATGCGAGCGGGAAGGTGTTGCCGCTGAACACGCGTGGGCCGAGCATGACGGATGCGGGGAAGGAAGTGGAGTATCAGGATGTGATCGAGATTCGCTCGAAGGATGAGCGGGCGCTGTGGTCGCAGATGAAGATGGACGACGGGACGTGGATGCGGTTCATGACGGCGGTGTATCGGCGGGTGGGGACATGACGGGGATGAGCGCGGGGGACTTGGAGCGGCTCGCGGGCGTGCTGGTGGGGCACTGCGCGCGGGTGCGGCGCGGGGACCTGGTGACGATCGTGGCGGATGTGGGCGCGTGGGAGGGGGCGGAGGCGGTGTTTGCGGAGGTGTTGCGGGCGGGGGGGCATCCGGAGGTGTGGCCGCGGAGCGAGGGGTTACAGGAGTTGGTGTTGGAGCATGGGGGCGATGAGCAGTTGAGGTGGGTGTGTCCGATCGAGCGGAAGCGGCTTGAGGTGTGCGATGTGTTAATGGTGCTGATGTGTCCGGCGAATACGCGGCGGATGACGGGGATGGATGCGGGGCGGGTGGCGATGCAGAGCGCGGCGCGGCGCGGGTTGATGCGGGATTCGATGCGACGCGCGGCGGAGGGGCGGATGCGGTACGTGCTGAGCGTGCTGCCGGGGGAGGCGGGGGCGCAGGAGGCGGGGATGTCGCTGCGGCGGTACGCGGAGTTCGTGCGGCGCGCGGGGTTTTTGCATCTGGCGGATCCGCTGGCGGCGTGGCGGGAGTTGGAAGCGAAGCAGGCGCGGATGTGTGAGGCGTTGGAGAAGGTGCGCGAGTTGCGGTTTGTTGCTCCCCCACTGGCGGGCGGCGATGGAACGGATCTGCGGGTGGATGTGAGCGGGAGGCGATGGGTGAACTGCGCGGCGGGTGAGAACTTTCCGGATGGTGAGGTTTTCAGCGGGCCGCGGGGCGCTGAGGGTGTTGTGGAGCTGGGGTATCCGGCGGTGTACAAGGGTGTGGCGGTGGAGGGCGCGCGGCTGCGGTTTTCCGGAGGGCGGGTGGTGGAGGCAAGTGCGCGGCGGAATGAGGCGTACCTGGTGAAGATGCTGGAGATGGATGCGGGGGCGCGCGTGATGGGGGAGATTGCGTTGGGAACGAACCCGGAGATACGGGGGTTTACGGGGGATGCGTTCTTTGACGAGAAGATCGGGGGGACGTATCACTTTGCGTTGGGGGCGGGGTATCCGGAGACAGGGAACACGAACGAGTCGGGGCTGCACTGGGACATGGTGTGCGATCTGCGGCGCGGGGGCGTGGTGCTGGCGGATGGGGAGGAAGTGGCGAGGGACGGGAGGTTTGTGCGGGAGGGGTGGGCGGGGGCGTGAGTCCCCCACTGCCGCGAGTGTGGCGTGGGGCGAGGGCGGAGGGTTTGCGGTGCGCGTGGAGGATGGCGTTAGAGGGCGCGGATCTGGGCGATGATGCCGGGGTCTTTGATTTCGGTGTCGCGGGCGAGCATGAGGGCTTTGCTGATGATCTCGGCGGTCTTTGGGTCGTTGTCGGCGAAGGGGAGGAAGATGCGGCCGCGGTGTTGACTGTGGACGGGGATCACCCAGAGCGTGCCGCCGGGCATTTTGTGGATGGTGCCGCTGCCGAGGTGGAGCGCGTAGTGGGCGAGCTCGCCTTTGATGATGGCGCGTTGCTTCTCGATGCGGACGTTCTTGAGGGAGAGGAGGGCGCAGGTTTCGAGGAGGAGCGTCGTGCGCATCTCGACGGTGCTTTGCGTTGCTTCGGGGTCGACATCGCCGCGGTGGGCGACGCTGACGACGAGGTCGAGGTCGCGCATGATCTCGCTGAAGATGCGCGGGGGGACATCCTTGATGGGGAGCGGTTCGATTGAGCCGGCGCGGGTGAATGAGCAGCCGGCGAGGGTGAGGCCGTCGATCTGCGCGGGGGTTTGGAAGCCTTCTTCGAACTCCACGTGGACGGTAACGCGTTCGTGGTGGAAGGTGCGTTGGACGCCTTCTTCGGTGCGGGCGACCCAGCCGCGGGAACCGAAGAGGGCGAGGGCTTGTCGGGGTTGGACCTGTTGACCGGCGTAGCGTGCGGTGCGGGCGGCGGCCTGCTTGGAGGCGGGTTTGGTTTCCGCGGCGGTGGGCGTGTAGAGCTCGCGGAAGACTTGCTTGAAGGGCTGGATGCGTTCGGAGCGGAAGCAGTCCTTCTGCCAGTCGTGCCAGTCTTTGGCGGCGAGAAGGTCGAGGGGGTGGGCGATGCGGAGGGAGTCTGATGCTTTGAGGGGCGCGAGCTTGCCGTCGTGGGAGCGGAGGGCTTTGCCGTTCTTGTCGGGATAGCCCATGAACGAGGCGCCGGACTGGGCCTCGCCGACCATGACGAGGCGCGATATGGCGGACTTGAGGAGCGGGTGGTCGAAGAGTGTGACGAGTTCGGCGCCGGTGAAGGAATCGGCGCGGCACATGGCGGTTTCGAGTCCGGCGCGGATGCGTGAGCCTTGGCGGCGGAGTTCGGGGAGGCGTTCGGCGAGGATGGCGACTCGTTTGTCTTTCTTGACGGCGGGAGGGACGGACTTGAGGGACTTGCCGGCTTTGGTGGCGGTGAGCGAAGGGGTGCCATCGGCGTCGACGGCGAGGGTAACGACGGTGTCGCCGACCTTTGCGGTGACGGGGCCTTTGGCGAGGTCACCGAACTCTTCGATCTCCATGGCCCACTGGAGGCGGAGTGGGTCGGGGTGGCCGGCGGTCCACGCGAGGTTTTCGAGGCCGATCTCTACCGCGCGTTTCTCGCTGGCTTGGAGCGCAGAGCCGCCGTGTTTGCGGCTGGTGCGGCGCATCTCCTGGAGCGTCTTGTAGCGGGCGAGGACTTGTTTGCGGCCGGCGTCGCCGCTCTTGATGGCGATGAGGCCGAGGGCGCGGGCGGCGTCTTGGTGGCGTTTCGTGGCGACGCGGGTGGTCAGTTCCTTCTCGGAGAGGTTGCCGAGCATGGCGTCGGCGAAGAGTTTGGCGCGGACGTGGCCCGTGCCGCTGGCGGCGTACTTCGCGGCTTCGTAGAGAACTTCCCAGCGCTTGGGTCCGAGTTGTTTGTAGGAGCGAGCGAACCAGGCGCGGTCGACGGCGCCGTCGCCGAGGCTGGCGGCGGAGATGGGGGTGAGTTCGGCGACGCGGGACTCCCAGGGTTCTTGATCTTCGTCGAGGCGATACAGATCCTTGCGTTCTTTGGTGTGGGCGCGGATCCAGAGCACGGCTTCTTCGAGACCTTTCCAGCCGATGGTGTGTTCGACGTGCGCGGCCCAGCGTGGCTGGTAGAGGGCGAGTTCGACGAGGCGTTGCTCGGTGAGAGACGCGGCTTTCGCGGCGGCGGCGAAGGCGGCGGGAGAGTCGTTGGGGCCGGGTCGTGAAGCGCGGATGAGGGTGCTGAAGGACGCGGCTTTGCCGGAATCGTTGTAGATAGAGCCGCGAACGAGGTTGAGCTTGCCGAGGTTGGCGAGTGCGGGAACGACGGCGTCGATGCCACCGGAGGGGTCCATGGACAGGGCGTGTGGTGTGGCGGGGGAGGGGGCGTCGCCGCGGGCGAGTTCGACTTCGAGGACTCGGACGCGGAGTTTTTCGAGGAGGGCATCGAGGCGAGGGGAGTTGCGGAGGGTTTCCCATTTGGGGCGGTTGCCGAGGAGGCGGAGGCTGAAGACGCGGCCGAGATCGGGGCAGTGTTCTCTGGATGCGTAGCGGAGTCTCTGAAGAGCTGTAATGTGGCGGAGCAGTTCCCCGTCTGAGACGTCGCCGGCCTCCCACAGGGGAAGGATTTCGTTGAGGGTGGGCTTGAGTTCGTCGCGGCCGTCGGGCTGGGGGTCGTCGCCACTGGGCACGGGCGGGCCGTCGGTTGCGATGACGTTGATGGCGGCACGAAGGATGCCTTCGAGTCGGCGGATGTTGTCGATTTCGCGAGCGGCGTCGAAGCAGGCGGGGCAACTGCGGTAAAGCTCGAGCCATGCGAGGGCGCTGAGGTCGCGAGTCCCCTTCTCGGGAGCGCGGAAGCCAGTATCACCGGGGCGGAAGCAGTCGCTTCTGTGGACCGCGGCTTCGATCTGGTCGAGGATGAACTCGGGCGCGTCGGAAGGGAAGAGGCGGAGCAGCCATGCGAGCAGGAGCAGAACAGCCCGATGGTGCGTGAGATAGGACTCGTCTTGCTTGACGAGTTTCTTGAGGTCATGCTCCCATCCGCATCGTCCTCTGTGGAGGTTGCGGTCGTCAACGACTTCGAGCACGAGCCAAGCTTCGAGGATGGCGCGGGCGTTGTCGGCGGAGGCCCATGGGTTCGCGGCGAGCCACTCGTTGATGAGCGAGTAGACCTCGCAGCGGGTGCGATCACGGTCGAGTGTCGTCTGCGAGTTCGGCAGCAATGCCCAGGCGTACTCCAGTGAGCCGAGCAGGAAGGGCTTGCCCGGTTCCCCGGCTTCCTCTTGGGCCGAGTCCCTGTCCTGGAGTTCCATCGTCGCGTTGGCTTCGACGAGGGTGTTGAGTGAGCGGAGCACGTCGATAGCGGCTGGGGAGATGCGGGCGTGAGGAATCGCTCGGAGTTCAGGGAGAGGGCGCGGGGGAACGCGGGGCGCGAGGCCGAAGGCGTCGTCGGGGGATGCCGACAGGGTCGCGGAGTCTTCAAGCAGGAGGCGGAGTGCGGTGTTGTGGGTCTTTGAGAGGTTTCTGGTGGTGGACTTGAAGCCGGTGGCGAGTGCGATGGCGGATTCGTGTGCGCGGCCCTTCGCAACCAAGGACCGGAGGAGATCAAGGCCGGCGAGGGACTTGTTGGGCTTTCCGGCGAGAAGACGCTCAGCAGACGAGATGGCGGCGGCATCAGGCTGCTCAGAGAGGCGTGCGATAGCACGCGAACGAATGTCGCTGACGCTGCGATCACAAAGGGACTCGTGTCGGGCGATCTCGGCCGGGGTTGGGGGTTCGGTCTCGAGGATACCGCCAACAATTGCGCGAACCTCTATCGAGGGGTCGCCGAGCAGAGCATGCAGAACTTCCAGGGCCAGCGGCGTGAGGGGCTTGGGAGGCGGGGGAGTGGACACCACGCACTCTCGGCGCTGTCGCCCTGCAATCGCGAGGGCAGCCCCGCCGCGGGCGTATGAGTCGAGGCGTGGGAGGAGCGGGACGAGGTCGTGGACGGATGAATCGGGGCAACAGTTCACGAGGGCTCTGCCGACTTCTCGCACGGAGAGTGTCGTGGGGCTCCACGGGAAGACGCGGGGCTTGAAGGTCGCGTGCGCACCACGGATGCGATGGAGAAGACCCGGCAGCAGCGTGAAGCACGTATGTGAGAACTTAACGTCGTCTTCTGACTCAGGGGAGGACAGTGCTCTGAGGAACTCGCCGCTCAAGGACTCCAATGCCTGCGCGGCAACGGCGGTATCCGGGTCGGCGAGCAGTTGTGCCTGCGGGAATCGAAACTGCTGAAGGTCGATTCGGGAGAGGATCGAGAGGGCGACCCAGCGGCGATCGGGTGATGCATCGGCGAGCATGGCGACGGCGTGAGCACCGGCTGACTGTGCATCGGAAGTGGCCTCGCACCAGAGCGAGAGGTAGACCGTTGCGGGGTCCTTGCTCGTACGTGCGTCGGCGAGAGCCTGCGGGTTCTCGAGGAGAGGTATGGCGAGTTCGAGAAGCGAGTGCGCATGCTTGCTGGCCTTCGAATCCCACCGCATTCCGAACCACGCGTTTACCGCGAGAACGCCCGCCGCGAAGCGGGTGAGGTCGTGTTCGGCGACCACGCGGAGCATGTGACGGAAAGCCCCCGGGTTGCTCGAGCTGACGTTTTCGAAAATCTGGTAGCGCAGACCCTCTTCGCGCTGGGCTGCGAGGAGCATCTTCTCGATGAACTCCCAGCAGTCCTGGCGTTCGCTGTTGAGCAACGCGCGGATCACGTGCGTACCCATCACGCCGACTTCGTGCTGATTCGTGGCGGAGTCTTTGAGGATCTGGAGAACCGCGTCTGCCTGCCGGCCACCGCGGTCTATTGCCGCGGCGAGGACCAGAGAGGAGGCCTCGACTCTTTCCTCAGGGAAATGGCCGGCCCATGTGGCGAGCCACTCTGGGTTGGGATCAAAGCCCTCCAGTTCGTGGACAAGGGATGCGAACCACCGGTCGCGGACACGGGCGAGAACAAGGCTGGAGTGGGGCGCTCGGAAGGGGGAAGAATCCCAGCAGATGGGCGGATAGGTTGCTGTTTGGAGGCGATGCCACGTGTGCTCGAGAAGAGGAGCAAGGCCGGGGAAGAAGTGTTCGAAGAGCGCGAGGCGATCGGAATCGCCCAAGGCGGACGGCCCGAGTCCTCCCTGTTTTGGGGACGCGTCGAGTGCGGTGGGCTCGTCGATGTCTTCAAACGTGCGGTTGAATCTGAACCGCTGCTTGAGCCATCGTCCGACCCCGGGGAGTTCACGCACGTTGAAGAGTTTGACCTTGAGCCACTGCGGGTCGGCCTGCTCTTCCAGTTGGCTACCCCGATGAGCACTTGTGGACATGATCAGGCTCCCGCGAGGAACACGAGACGGATGAAGACCACGCGACTGTCGGCCGCGAGGAAAATGCGGGCGTCGAGATTGCGCTGTTCAACGCCATCAACGGCGACAAGATACAGGCCGTCCTCGAAGGCTTGCAAGGCGGTGTCGATGGCGAGTTCTGGAAGCGGCGCTTCGGGCGTTTCGCGGCCTTCCGGAGAGATCCGTCCGGTGGCTTCGTCGTGCTCGATCTGGACGCGTGTCAGGACATGATCAAGGCGTCGTGCTTCGCGGCGTTGTACGTAAGCGTCGACCTCGGCGAGCACGATCTTGATGATGAGATCGCGCAGCGTGATGCCGCTGCCGCCGCCGAAGTCGTCGGGGGGGATTGGTATGGACCAATCGGCGAAGAGTGGGCGACGGGAACCTATCGAGCGTCCGGCAACGGTGATACTCACGCGCTCAGAATACCGTGGGCGCTTCTGGGCGGGAAGCGGGACTCGGTTCGTGAGATGTTGGGGCCGGATTCCAAACTCGCGAGCGCAGGCCGTGAACTCGCGGTAGACTGGCCATATGCAAGAATCGAAGCCTGTTCCATTGAATGCTGCGGCGAGCGTTCACCGAGTGGTGCCGTTTGCGCATGTGGTGGAGGTGGACCGCTCGCTGGCTTTTTGCGCGCTGCTGGGCTTTGAGGTGGAGAATGTGTTGCGGGATGGCGACGGGAGGGCGTTCTGGGCGATGGTCAAGAGCGGCACGGGGGAGATGATGTTTGCGCGAGCGAGCGGCGTAGTGGAGGCGTCGGAGCAGGCGGTGCTTTTCTACATGTACAGCGGGGATGTGGCGGGGCTTCGCGCGCGGTTGCTGGAGCGGGGAGTGGTGAACGGTGGCGGGTTTCATGGGAACCGTGTGCCGACGCAGGCGAGCGGCGTGGTGTTTGAGGTGTCGCGGCCGAGCCACATGCCGGCGGGGGAGCTTCGGGTGCATGACCCGGACGGGTACGTGATTCTGGTTGGGCAACTGGGGTGAGGGGCGGCGGGGGTCGCGGTGGGCGACCGTGACGGAGAGCGATCGGCGGAGCATCTGGTTCGAGTGGGCTCGAACAGAGGAGACGCGTGATGAAGGTCCGGCATCGGTTGGTGTGCGCTGGGTGTGTGGGCTTGTCGCTGTTGATGGGGTCGGGGTGCGGCTCAACGGAGCGGGCGGGGGCTGCTGCGGGCGATGCCGCGGCGGCGGATGTGATTTCGATTGACCCGAGCGTTCGCCTTCTGCTGCGGCCCAGTGGCATGTTGGTCGAGAACCTTGAGGTGCAGGGGCAGCCTGGGGTGGCGCGGGCGTTTGTCGTTCGCGGCACGAGCAACCACGTGGTGCTTTCGTTCACGGCGCGCGGGGAGGTGCCGGGCCTCAGAGATCTCGGCGCGTACGCGGCGTGGGCGGATGGGATGCTGAAGGAGCGGGAGATTCGCGATGTGGATCTTCGCGGGATGCAGAACCCGATCGAGGACGCGGGGCTGGCGTTCGTTGCGAAGAGCTACGTGAACAAGCGCGGTGCGTCGGGCGCGGTGTGCGACGCGGCGGGGGTGCGGTTTGAAACGCCGGGGGGGTTCTGGACGATCACGTGGAACGCGGACCTTGGGAAGATTGAGGCGTCGATGCCGGTGATCCGTGAGGTGCTGCGGGTGATGGAGATCGAGCGGGTGGGAGGGGGAGTTGTCGCGGCGGGCGCGGCGGCCGTACTGAGTCCGGGCTCGCCGGCGCCGGCGCTCGAGGTGCGTGAGTGGATACGGGGGGCGCCGATCGATGCGCTGTCGGCGGAGGGCACGTATGTCGTTGAGTTTTGGGCGACGTGGTGCGGACCGTGCGCGGAGAGCATTCCGCATCTGACGGAGCTAGCGAAGGCGCACGCGAATGTGCGGTTTGTTGGCATCAGCGTGTTGGAGGACAACGACAAGCAGCAGGTGCAGGAGTTCGTCGCGAAGATGGGCGACGCGATGGGGTACACGGTTGGGTATTCCGGGAACACGGATGGGATGGCGCGGACGTGGATGGCGGCGGCGCGGCAGCGCGGGATTCCGACGGCGTTTCTTGTTCAGCGGGGGCGGGTGATGTGGATCGGGCATCCGATGCAGCTGAAGCGGCCGCTGGAGCAACTTGCGCGGGGCGAGCTTGATGTGGGCGCGGAGTTGAAGGCGTTTGAGGCGAAGCTGAGTGCGCAGGATGCGGCCGCGGCGAGGATCGCGGCGGTTGAGGAATGCGCGAGGCTCTTTGATGCCGGGGAGCGGGAGGCTGCGAAGGCGGCGTTGGCAAAGATCGAGGAGACCGCGGCGGGGAAGTCGGCTGGTGAGCCGTTGCGGATGGTGTGGTTGTGCGTGGAGGAGCCGCGGGCGTGGCGGGAGAAGATGGTGGCGGGGATGGAGGCGTCAAGGGAGGAGGGGAGTGAGTTTGCGTTGTTCGCGGTGAACAACGCGGGGCGTGCGCCGGAGGAGTGTCGGTGGTTGGTGGGTGAGTTGACGACGCGGTTTCCGGACAACTGGTACACGTGGTTGTGCGGGGCGAGGATGGCGCGGGCGTTGGGGGACTGGGATGGGGCGCTCGCGTATGCGGAGCGGGCGCGGGGTGCGGTGTTGGCGTATCAGGCGCGGAACCCGGAGGCACCGAAGGGGAACGCGTTGGATGTGATTGGCGCGCTCGAGGAGGACGTGCGGGGGTCGCGGGGACGGTGAGGGCGGGTCGGGTCGGGGGATGGGTGGAAATACCCAAGATCTTGACACAGTCCAGACGTGGACTATGTTTTGGCATGCGCGAGGAGCATGCGAAGCTGCTGCAGGAAAAGGGCGTTCAGGTGACTGCGCAGCGGCTGGCTGTGCTGCGGGCGGTTTCGAAGCGGCCGCACTGCACGGCGGATGAAGTTGCGGAGGATGTGCGTGGCAGCATTGGCGCGATTTCGCGGCAAGCGGTGTATGACGCGCTGGGGGTTCTGGTTGACAAGCGGATCATCAGGCGGATCGAGCCAGCGGGATCGCCGGCGCGGTACGAGGATCGTGTCGGCGACAACCATCACCACTTGATCTGTCGGACGTGCGGGAAGACTGTGGACGTCGACTGCGCGGTGGGCGAGGCGCCGTGCCTGGCAGCGGTGCACACATCGGGATTCGAGATTGACGAAGCTGAAGTGATTTACTGGGGGACGTGCCCTCGGTGTCGAAGGAAGACGAAGGGGAGTGCGGGCGCGTAGGCCCCGGCACGGTGACGGTTGGCATACATCGGACCACGGGTTGTTCACTCACAGAGAAGGAATGCGATATGGAAAGCACTGCAAGCAAATGTCCGTTCGCCGCGGCTCGCATGGGCGCAACGGCTGGGGCACCGGGGAACGCGGCGTGGTGGCCGAATCAGCTGAACGTCAAGATGCTGCACACGAACTCGTCGCTCTCGAATCCGATGGGCGAAGCGTTTGATTACGCGGCGGAGTTCAAGACGCTGGATCTGCAGGCGTTGAAGAAGGATCTGGCGGTGTTGATGACGAACTCGCAGGATTGGTGGCCTGCGGACTTCGGGCACTATGGGCCGTTGTTTATTCGGATGGCGTGGCACAGCGCGGGGACGTATCGCGTGGGGGATGGGCGTGGCGGCGCGGGTGCGGGGCAGCAGCGGTTTGCGCCGCTGAACAGCTGGCCGGACAACGTGAACCTGGACAAGGCGCGGCGGCTGCTGTGGCCGATCAAGCAGAAGTACGGGAAGAAGATCTCGTGGGCGGATCTGATGATCCTCGCGGGGAACGTGGCGCTCGAGACGATGGGCTTCAAGACGTTCGGCTTTGCGGGGGGGCGAGCGGACGTGTGGGAGCCGGACGAGAGCACGTACTGGGGCGCGGAGCGGAAGTGGCTCGCCGATGAGCGGTACAGCGGGGATCGTTCGCTGGAGAATCCGCTGGCGGCGGTGCAGATGGGGCTTATCTATGTGAATCCGGAGGGACCGAATGGGAATCCGGATCCGGTTGCCGCGGCGAGGGACATCCGCGAGACGTTTGCGCGGATGGCGATGAACGACGAGGAGACAGTTGCTTTGATCGCGGGCGGGCACACGTTCGGGAAGACGCACGGGGCCGGAGATGCGAAGCTGGTCGGCGCGGAGCCGGAGGCGGCGGGCATCGAGGAGCAGGGGTTGGGTTGGGCGAGCAGCTTCGGGAGCGGGAGGGGCGGGGACACGATCACGAGCGGGCTTGAGGTGACGTGGACGAAGATGCCGACGAAGTGGACGAACAACTTCTTCGAGAACCTGTTTGGGTTTGAGTGGGATCTGACGAAGAGTCCGGCGGGCGCGCACCAGTGGCGGCCGAAGAACGGCGCGGGTGCGGGGACGGTGCCGGATGCGCACGATCGCACGAAGAGCCATGCGCCGGCGATGCTGACGACGGATCTTTCGCTGCGGTTTGATCCGGCGTACGAGAAGATCTCGCGGCGGTTCTTGGCGAATCCGCAGGAGTTTGCGGACGCGTTTGCGCGGGCGTGGTTCAAGCTGACGCACCGCGACATGGGTCCGCGTTCGCGGTACCTGGGGCCGGAGGTTCCGGCTGAGGAGTTGAGCTGGCAGGACCCGATTCCGGCGGTAAATCACGCGTTGATCGACGCGGGCGACGCTGCGGCACTCAAGGCGAAGGTGATGGCGTCGGGGTTGGGTGTGTCGGAGCTTGTGCGAGTGGCGTGGGCGTCGGCTTCGACGTTCCGCGGGAGCGACAAGCGTGGCGGCGCGAACGGCGCGAGGATCCGGCTTGCGCCGCAGAAGGACTGGGCGGTGAATCAGCCGGCGGAGCTTTCGAAGGTGCTCCAGAAGCTGGAAGGGATTCAGAAGGAGTTCAACGGTGCGCAGGCCGGTGGCAAGAAGGTGTCGCTCGCGGACATGATCGTTCTCGGTGGGTGCGCGGCGGTGGAATCGGCGGCGAAAAAGGCGGGGCATGCGGTGACCGTGCCGTTCACGCCCGGGCGCATGGACGCTTCGCAGGAGCAGACGGACGTGGAGTCGTTTGCGTTTCTGGAACCCGCGGCGGACGGGTTCCGCAACTACACGAAGAAGGGCGCGGAGGCGTTTGGCGCTGAGTTGCTGGTCGACAAGGCGAATCTGCTGACCTTGACCGCGCCGGAGATGACGGTGCTCGTCGGCGGGATGCGTGCGCTTGGCGCGAACGTCGGCGGCGCGGCGCACGGGGTGTTTACGAAGAACGCGGGGGCGCTCACGAACGAGTTCTTCGTGAATCTGCTCGACATGAAGACGAAGTGGCAGAAGTCGAGCAGCGCGCAGGGCGTGTTCGAGGGTCGGGACCGCAAGACGGGCGAGCTCAAGTGGACCGCGACGATCGCCGACTTGGTGTTTGGTTCGAACTCGCAGTTGCGGGCGTTGGCAGAGGTGTACGCGTGCGGCGACTCGCAGGAGTTGTTTGTCCGCGACTTTGTTGCCGCGTGGAACAAGGTGATGAACCTCGACCGGTTTGATCTGCACGCGTGAGATGCGTGAGCGAGAAGATCAAGGGGGCGGCCGAACGGGCTGCCCCCTTTTCATTTGCATGCGCGGGGGGCTTGGCTAGTGAAGGACGAAGAGACACTCCTCGCGAGCCAGGCAGCGTTCGGACTCGGGCGCGAGTCGGCATTCGGCGAGGGTGAAGCCGTTCTTGGTGAGCACGCGGATGGAACCGGCGTTGGCTGCGGCGACGGTGGCGTACAGCGGGCGGTGAGGGATCTCGGCGAGGAGGAGTCCGAGTGCGATGGAAGCGATGCCGCGGCCCCAATGGGCGGGGCTGAGGCCGTAGCCGATGGTGTGGCGATCGCCGAGGAGTCGGCAGCCGATGGTGCCGCAGACGTGGTTGTCGGCGAGGATGGTTTTCTGTGTGATGCCGGGGATGCCAGCGGCCCAGTCTGCGAAGATCTTGGTCCAGACAGACTGGAAGGCGTCGAGGGTGCGGGGCTTGACCATGGCCATGGCGTACCAGGCGGGGTGGGACTCGAAGGCGTAGAGGAGAGGGAGGTCTGCGGGTTCGACGGCGCGGAGCGTGACTCGTGGAGCGTTTGGGGCTGGAATGGGAGGGGTGACCATGGCGTGGCCATTGTAGCGGCGGAGGGGGTTTGCCTTCGTCGGGGCGGGCGGGGCGGGGCCCAACTCCGAAATACTTCGGAATTGAACTTGACAAAGGGGCCGCGATCTCCGAAACTCTACGGAGTTGGAACGCACCATGACAAAACGCCGCGACATCTCGTTGACGAAGCTGGAGAGCGAGGTCATGTCCGCCGTGTGGGATCTGGGCGAGACGGTGCGGGTGCGCGACGTAGCCGATTCGGTGAACAACGGGCGGACGCCGCAACTGGCGTACACGACGATTCAGTCGGTGCTGATGATTCTGAAGGCGAAGGGGGCGATTTCGCAGGTCAAGGGCGAGGGGCGGGCGCACGCGTTTCGGGCCCGGGTGACGCGGGACCAGGCGTCGCAGAGCATGGTGATGGAGCTGGCGGACCGGCTGTTTGGCGGCCGCGTGGAACCGCTGTTGATGCAACTCATGGGGAAGGCGAAGCTGAAGCCCGAGGAGTTGACGGAGCTTCGGGCGTGGGCGGATGCGCAGCTGCGTGACGGGCGGGAGGAGTTGCCATGAGCGAGGTCGTTGCGTCGATTCTGCGTCACGTGCTCGCGTGCGGCGTGGGCGTTGGGCTTGTGGTGCTGCTTGCGTTCGCGGTTCGACTCGTTGTGATGCGTGATGCGGTGCTTCGGTACCGCGTGATGGTCGCGGCGTTGCTCGCGTGCGTGGCGCTTGTCCCGTTGCAGGTGTGGACGGCCGAGACCACTCGCCCGAACGCACCAGCGAGTGCCCCTGCTGTTACGCATTCTGCCGCGGCACGCGAAGCGGTCGTTGTGAAGGCCAAATCCGATGTGAAACCCGAGGCGGGCGGTGTGCTTGCGCCGGTGGAGGCACCTCGCGCGACGCCGGTGTTTGGTGAGGCGGATGTGGCGTGGATCCTGCTGGGGGTGTACGGCGCGGTTTCGGCGGTCATTCTGGGGTTCCACGTGCGCAGCGGCATCGTGGCGAGCCGCCTCGTCGCTCGTGCGAGGGTGGTCGGCGATCAGCGGATTCTCGCGGCGTGGGAGCCGTTGGTGCGTGGCATGAAAGCCCCCCCACTGCTGCTGGAGTCGGACGATCTGCGTGCACCCGCGTGCCGGGTTCTCGGGAAGCCTGTCGTGATCCTGCCGGCGACGATGGGTGCGCACGACGATGGCACGCTGGTCGCTTCGCTGAGGCACGAACTCGTCCACATCGCCAGGCGGGATGGAGCGGTGGTGCTGCTCGCTGCCGCGGCGAAGGTCTTCTTGTGGTTTCAACCGTTGGTATGGGTATTTGTGCGGGTGTTGGACAGCGACCGGGAGCAATCGTGCGACGCGATCGTCGTTCGAAGGACCGGCCGCGCGAGGTCGTACGCGGAGGCGCTTCTTTGCTTCTGCGAAACGGGCTCGCGTGGGCGTGCTGTGACACCGCTGATCGGGTTCGAGTCGTCGCACTCTGTTCGCAGGAGGATTACCATGCTTGCTCACTCACTTCGTCCGGCTTCTCGGGTTCGTCGCATCATGCTGCTTGCCGCGGGCGTGACCGGCGTGGCCACGGCATTTGCGGCGCACGGCGCAGTCACAAAGGCTGTTGCGCCGGGATCGATTCTGACGAAGGGTGAAGCTGCGGCGCGGGGGGCGAGCATCGAGGTGAGAGCTCCGGAAGAGGGCCGCTCTACTCAGCGTGTGTACGAGCGGGTCATTGCATTGCAGCGTGCGAACGAACAAGCGGGTGGACCGGGGGGCCTCGTGCTTAGCAAGCCGACCCACGAAGAGTGGCTGCTTTCAGCGCTTTCCGGGAGGGAATGGACTCCGGCGTATCCGGAGGGGACGTGGGTCACCGATGAGGAACCGGTCCTTGTAGCGAAAGAGATCACGCTGAAGGAAGACTTACTGCTGTCCAAAACGCTGCGTGTGCGGCTCCCCGGCGGGTCCAAGCTCCGCGCGGCGTTTGAGGGGAGCGTGGTGAAGATCGAACGGGTGGATGGACAGAATGATCGGGTGCTGATCACGGGTGGTTCGGTGACCATCGTGGATGAGCAAGGGGTGAAGCGAGCTGTCATCCGTTCGGACCGCGCGGATGGGACGATCGTCTGGACGAATGTTGGCGGGGAGGAAGCCGCCGTGTTTGAAGTGACGACAGAGGATCCCGCGGGGGGTCTGTCAACTCGGATCGACATGACAACGGGGGTGCCTGCGGACGAGTCCCAGGCTCCGCATGGCGCGGTGCGGTGGCGGATGGTCATGCCGCAGTGCACGGGTGGTGCGACGGACCTTCGGATTCAATGGAACTACGACGTGAGCAAGGTCCCGAACCCCGTCGGTTGCTGATTTTCTCGGCTGGGCGGCCGTTTCCGAATCAAGCCCCCGACGGGGACCTCGGTATACTCTGGGCCTATGCCCCCTTCCACAATCGGCCCGTATCAGATTCAGCGAGAACTCGGCCGCGGCGGCATGGGTGAGGTGTACCTCGCGAACGACACGAAGCTGGACCGGCAGGTGGCGTTGAAGGCGCTGCCTGTGCATCTGGCGTCGGAGCCGGACCGGCTGTCTCGGTTTCAGCGTGAAGCGAAGGTGCTGGCGTCGTTGAGCCATCCGTCGATCGGCGCGATCTACGGGCTGGAGGAGGCTGAGGGGCACCAGTATCTCGTGCTCGAGTACATCGACGGCGAGACGCTCGCGGATCGGTTGGTGAGCGGCCCGGTGCCGATCGAGGAGACGCTGATCGTCGCGAAGCAGATCGCGGAGGCGCTCGAGGCGGCGCACGAGAAGGGTGTGATTCACCGGGACCTGAAGCCAGCGAACGTGATGCTGACGGCGGAAGGCCGCGCGAAGGTGCTCGACTTCGGGCTCGCTCGGACCGCGGACGGCACGCCATCGACTACAAATGCTGCGGTGGTGCCGAACTCGCCGACGCTTCCCGTGAACTCGCCGACGATGCCTGGGGCGATCATGGGCACGGCGGGGTACATGTCGCCCGAGCAGGCGCGGGGCAAGCCCGTTGACAAGCGATCCGACATCTTCTCGTTCGGCTGCGTGCTCTACGAGATGCTCACGGGCGTCGGGCCGTTCCCCGGCGAGACCGCGACCGACTCGATGGGCGCTATCCTGCACCGCGAGCCGGACTGGTCTCTGCTGCCGGCGAACGCACCGGCGCGCGTCGTCGAGCTGCTGCGCAACTGCCTGGCGAAGGACCGCAGGAACCGGCTGCACGACATGGGCGACGCACGCCTCGCGCTCGATCACGCGCTCTCGGGGCGCGAGTGGAACGCGGCCGGTGCTTCATCGCGCGGGGCGAAGCGGAATCTCGTTCAGACCGCGGGGCTGGTGCTTGCCGCGGCGATTGTCGCGGGCGGGGCGGGATGGATGCTCTCGGAGACGTTGGCACGACCCGCGGATGCTCCTGCGCCGCAGTCGTTCCATGTCGCGTCGACGATTCAGAGCAAGCCGAAGTTCGATCGGCTCGTGGGAATCTCGCCGGACTCGCGATTCATGGTGTACACCGCGTTGCCAGAACTCCCGCCGGACAGCACCGCGGCGGAAGGGGTGCTGGCGGTTCGGCGCCTCGACCGCGACGAGACAGTCGTGATCGCGGGGACCGAGGGCGCGATGGCCGCGGCACTCTCGCCGGACGGCCGTTGGATCGCGTTCGCGTCCGCGTCGGATCGTGTGAGAACGAAGTTGAGCCTGAAGAAGGTGGCGCTCGAGGGCGGAAGACCATCGGGCAAGCCGGAGAAAGTGTGCGATCTCCCGAACGGCACGTGGCCGACCCTGTGCTGGGGTTCGGATCGTGAGATCGTCTTCGCGATGGCGTGGGAACCGGTCATCTTCGCCGTTTCCGCGGCGGGGGGCGAGCCGCGAGAGGTCGTCCGCGAGGATGTGCCCAAGGGCATCGAGAACTGGACCGAGTTTCAGCCCCTGGTTTCCGGGAAGGCCATTCTGGCCAGTCACTTCTCGGTGGAGGGGCAGAGGTTCAAGGTCCGCACTGTGGTCGTCGAACTGGAGTCGGGAGCACGGACGACCGTGCTTCCGGACGCCGGGGGCGCGCAGTACTTCGACGGTGCCGCGGGGGGTTGCCTCGTCGCGATGCGAAGCTCAATGGACGGCCTCGTCGCGGCGAGGTTCGATCTGAGCACGATGCGGACGGTCGGAGAGCCGGTGACCGTGTGGAACGGCAGCCCTCTCGGCGGCTTCGCCCTTTCGCGGAGCGGAACGCTGGCCTATTCGGCGCAGTCCTCGGGCGTTTCGGATCGAAGGCTGGCGTGGGTCGACGAGAAGGGGCAGTTGCAGCCGATCCCGGGCCCGAACCGGGCGTTCGGAGAGTTCGTGATCTCGCCGGACGGCGGACGGGTCTTGGTGCGGATGATGAACCCGGTCACGACCGAACTGGCGACCGAACTCGGAGTGCTGGATCTCGCGCGACGGACGTTCTCGCGGATTACGTTCAAGGGCGAAGTGATCGGAATGGCCTGGAGCCGCGACGGACAGAGGATTACGTACGGATTCGTAGACGACGCTGGTTTTTCACTGTACGAACGGCGGAGCGATGGGTCTGGGGAGCCGGTCAAGCTGTATTCCAGCCCGGATAGTCGAACTCTTCTCGTCGCGGTGGCTTGGTTGCCGGACAACAAGTCACTGGCGTTCATGCAGATGGACATGAGCACCAACATGCCCGGCGTCTTCCTACTCCAGCAGGAGAACGCGTCCGGCCCGTGGACCGCCAAGCCGTATTTGGAAGCGCCGCCCAGCGAGGATTTTGCGGCGTTCTCGCCGGACGGCAAGTGGGTCGCGATTCGGTCCGATTCCTCCGGTCGCACCGAGCTGTACATCCAGAGGTTCACGGGCGACGGCGAGGCGGATGAGCGAGCGGGTCGAGTTCCGGTCTCCACGACCGGCGCGGTTCTGGCGATGTGGTCCGCCGACGGCAGCGAGATCCGGTACATCGACCAGGACAAGCAGGTCATGAGCGTCCAGGTCAAGACGGAGCCAACGCTTTCGGTTTCGGAGCCGAAGTTGCTGTACAGCATCAAGGACATGAAGGCGACGAACACCATGTTCGCCCCCGATGGACGGCTGCTGGTCGTGCTCCCGGGCGAGAACGAACAGGCCACGTCGACGGTCGGCGTGGTGGTGAACTTCGCTGAAGAACTGAAGGCCAAGCTCGCGCCCAAGCCGTGAGCGATCGGGTTCAGGACGAACGCTCGCCTCAATGCTTGTGCATGATGGTCGAACGCTTCCACTCGCCGGACTTCTTCGCCGCGGCAAGGGCCGTTGCGGCGTCGGGGTGATCGGCGGAGAGGTAGACGAGGACGGATGTTCCGATTCGGATGCGATCACCGTCGTTGAGGGCGACGTCGAGGAGCAGTTCCTTCTCGTTGACGAAGACGCCGTTGCCGCTGCGGTAATCGCCCGCGATGTGCTTGGCGGTGTGCGGATCGAGTTTGATCTGCAGGTGTTTGCGAGAGACGTACGGGTCCAGCAACTGGAACGTACAGGTGTCTTCCCGACCGATCGAGACCAGAGGTTCGACGAGCGGGAAGTGGGTGCCTTCGGCGGGACCATCGACGACGACGAGGGATGCCATGGGGTCATGGTAGTCGGGGCGGGCTGAGCGAAGGGCGGGGCGGACCGGCTGGGTGGGGAGGGCTGCCGCGGCGATCGGGGGATGCTGGCGCGAATGTGGCGTCGCTGAGAGAGTCAGTGCGCACGCGGGCGAGACAAACGAGAAGCTGTCCGACCTTCTCGTGTTGGGTGCGACTGCCGCGCGGGGTGCGCTGGCATGGGCGGCGGTTGCTGCTGAGCGGGGTCCACGACGGACCGCGCGTGTATAGCGGGTGTGCGGCGGCGGGCGCGTGATAGGGGTTTATTCGGAAGCTGAGTGCTGACGGCGGGCTCTGGGGGCGAGGTCGCGAGATATCGGATGGAGCGTTGGATGTGGGCGGCAGAGGTCGGCGTGGGGTGCTGGGGGGATGAAGGAGAGGGAAGAGTTTGGAATCCTGCCGAGAGGCGGCCTATCCTTCCTCTCAGGTTCCGGGGTATAGCGCAGCTTGGTAGCGCGGTCGCCTCAGGCGACAGGTCGGCGGTTCGAAGGATTTAGACGGGGTATAGCGCAGCTTGGTAGCGAGGTCGCCTTAGGCGACAGGTCGGCGGTTCGAAGGATTTAGACGGGGTATAGCGCAGCTTGGTAGCGCGGTCGCCTTGGGCGACAGGTCGGCGGTTCGAAGGATTTAGACGGGGTATAGCGCAGCTTGGTAGCGCGTTTGACTGGGGGTCAAAAGGTCGGCGGTTCAAATCCGCCTACCCCGATTGAAGAGCGAAGAAAGCGACCACTCGGTCGCTTTCTTCGTTTGCATCCGGGGGATCAGGTGGCAATCTGATTCCCATGCCGCGTAAGGTCGCACCGCAACTTGGTCGCGCGGTCGCCTGAGGCGACAGGTCGGCGGTTCAAATCCGCCTACCCCGATTTGAGCGAAAGAGCGACCACGAGGTCGCTCTTTTCGTTCGTTGGGGGGACTCCCATGCCAGGCGACTGTTTCTTCGTCTACTTCCTGCGGAGCGCCAAGACCGGCCGCCGCTATGTCGGCTCGACTGAAGATGTCGACGAGCGCCTCCGTCGACACAACGCCGGACATTCAAAGTCAACGAAGGGGGGCGTGCCCTGGACCCTGATCCACACCGAGGCATTCCCAACCCGTGCCGCGGCGGTCGAACGAGAGATGTTCCTGAAGACCGGGGTCGGCCGCGCGTGGTTGGATGCGCAGTTTGGTCGCGCGGTCGCCTGAGGCGACAGGTCGGCGGTTCAAATCCGCCTACCCCGATTGAAGAGCAAAGAAAGCGACCACTCGGTCGCTTTCTTCGTTTGCATCCGGGGGATCAGGTGGCAATCTGATTCCCATGCCGCGTGAGGTCACACCGCAACTTGGTCGCGCGGTCGCCTGAGGCGACAGGTCGGCGGTTCAAATCCGCCTACCCCGACTTTGTTCAGATCAAAGCCCTTCGATGAGCACATCGAAGGGCTTTGTCGTTGTGGAGAACGGACTTACCTGCCGTAGCAACGAGTTCAATCGATTGCCAAAGTGCAGCCGGCAACCCTCCGTCGAAAGCCGACTCCTGATGGGATTTGAACCGAAAGCCGCTCTCTTGCTGCGCGGGCCCGCGGCAGCGTCATTGGCGGCTGGGCGAGAGGTTATCATTGGCTCATGCCACCGACGCCCCCGCACCCCGACGACGCCACTCTGCTCATGGTTGCCGCGGCGGGCGGGGACAAGACGGCTGCCGATCGCCTCTTGCCGCTCGTGTACGAGCAACTGCTGAAGGCGGCGCAACTCAGCATGGCGAACGAACGCGAGGGGCACACGCTCTCGGCCACGGCGCTGGTGCATGAGGCGTACTTGAAACTGGCCGGGCCTCGCGAGGTGCCCTGGGCGGGGCGGGGGCATTTCTACGCCGCGGCCGCCGAGGCGATGCGCCGGGTACTGCTCGATCATGCCAAGGCCCGGGGGCGAGAAAAGCGAGGGGCTGAGGGCGGGATACCCCGGCGCCGAGCCGATTTCGCGTCGGTGGCTGAACTGGCGGTGGCGGCAGATCCTGAAGAAATCGTGTCGTTCGATGCCGCCTTGCGTCGCTTGGAGGCGGAATCACCGGATGCGGCCCGGGTGGTTCAGCTCCGGTTCTTTGCCGGGTTGAGCGTTCAGCAGGTCGCGATGGCGCTTCAGGTCTCTGACCGAACCGTGAATCGGCTGTGGACCTTTGGCCGCGCGTGGCTGCACCGCGCGATCCGCGACGGGGAGCAGAAGGACTGAACACGATGTCACACTCCGAACGCGTACAGAATCTCCTGGCCGGCGCGATCGAACTGGAGCCTGCACAGCGGGCGGCGTATCTGGATGCGGCCTGCCGAGGCGACAACGTGCTGCGGGCGGAGGTGGACTCGCTCCTCAGGTCTCACGATGAGGCGGGCGCTTTCCTCGCTGAACCGACCCATGGGCATGGTGATGCATCGCCCACGCCCGACTCCGGGGCCTCGGTGACCCTGGCCCTGCCGTTCCGCGCGGGGCCGGGCACCCGCATCGGGCCGTACAAAGTCCTGCAACTCATCGGCGAGGGGGGCTTCGGTTCGGTTTTCATGGCCGAGCAGGAGAAGCCGGTCCAGCGCAAGGTCGCGCTCAAGATCATCAAGCTGGGCATGGATACACGCCAGGTGGTCGCACGCTTCGAGCAGGAGCGGCAGGCGCTGGCGATGATGGACCACCCCAACATCGCACGGGTGTTCGACGCCGGGGCGACGGAGGCGGGACGCCCGTTCTTCGCGATGGAACTGGTCAAGGGCGACCCCATCGTCGAGTACTGCGACAAGAACAACCTGAGTATTCATGATCGGCTGGAGCTCTTTGCGCAGGTGTGTAACGCGGTGCAGCACGCGCACACCAAAGGGATCATCCACCGCGATATCAAGCCGTCGAACATCCTTGTCTCCACGCAGGACGGTCGGCCGCACACGAAGGTCATTGACTTCGGCATCGCGAAGGCCACGGCCAGCAAGCTCACCGAGAAGACGCTCTTCACAGAGCACAAGGCCCTGATTGGTACGCCCGAATACATGAGCCCCGAGCAGGCCGAGGGCAGTCTGGATATCGACACCCGCACGGATGTGTATTCGCTGGGCGTGCTTCTCTACGAACTGCTCACCGGCACGACGCCGTTCAGCAGCCGGGAGCTGCGGTCGGCCGCATTCGCCGAAGTTCAACGGATCATTCGCGAGGTGGAACCCCCCAGGCCCAGCACGCGTCTCAGCAGTAACACCGACACGATCGCGAGCGTTGCGGCCCAGCGGAGAGTCGAGCCGCGCAAACTTGGGATGCTTGTGCGCGGCGAGCTGGACTGGATCGTGATGAGGGCGCTTGAGAAGGATCGCCAGCGGCGATATGAGACCGCCAGCGGGCTGGCGATGGACATCCATCGGTACCTGAGCGGCGAGGCGGTGGTGGCGGCGCCGCCCAGTAGCGTGTACCAGTTCAGCAAGTTCATTCGCCGCAACAAGGGGCCGGTTGTCGCCGCGGCGGCCGTCTTACTGTCCCTGCTGGCGGGACTCGCGGGTACCCTGTGGAAGGCGGAGCAAGCAAGCATCGCGGCCGAGGCAGCCCGCACTGCCGAGGCCGGGCAGCGCCGATTGGCGAAGTCCGAGGGCGAGGCCCGCAAGACCGCTGATGCCAGGACCGCCGAAGCCCTGTCGGAACGGAAGGCCGCCGTGTTCGAGGCCTACGCCGCCAACCTGATCGCCGCCGACATGTCGCTGACGGCCGGTGAGCCCTCTCGCGTGCGCGCGCGTCTGGAAGCATGTCCGGAGGACATCCGCGGCTGGGAATGGAAGTGGCTCAACGCCCGCTCGGATAGCAGTCTCGCAGTCGTGCGAGGGCACGAGAGTGCGGTCCACTCCGCCGCCTACAGCCCCACGGGGGACCGGATCGTCACCGCGTCCAGTGACCGGACCGCGCGGGTCTGGGACGCGTCCAGTGCCAAGGAACTGGCTGTCCTGCGCGGGCACGAGAGCCAGGTCGAGAGCGCCGCCTACAGCCCCACGGGGGACCGGATCGTCACCGCGTCGTATGACAAGACCGCGCGGGTGTGGGATGCGATAAGCGGCATCGAACGGGTCATCCTGCGCGGGCACGAGGATGTGGTTCTGTCGGCCGCGTTCGGCCCGATCGGGGACCGGATCGTCACCGCGTCAGAAGACAAGACCGCGCGGGTGTGGGACGCGACCAGCGGCAGGGAACTGATCATTCTGCGGGGGCACGCGGACGCGGTTTTGTGGGCCGCGTTCAGCCCCACGGGGGATCGGATCGTCACCGCATCGGTGGACAAGTCAGTGCGGCTTTGGGACCCGGCGACCGGGGAGGAGCGCGCCGTTCTTCGCGGGCACGAGGAAGTCGTCAGGTCGGCCTTGTTCAGCCCCACTGGGGACCGGATTGTCACCGCCTCCGATGACCGGACCTCGCGGGTATGGGACGTCGCCAGTGGCAAAGAACTGGCCGTCCTGCGCGGGCACGAAGGCATGGTCTGGTCTGCCGCCTTCAGCCGCTCGGGGGACCGGATCGTCACCGCGTCGATAGACAAGACCGCGCGGGTGTGGGACGCTGCAACGGGGGAGGAGCTCGCCGTTCTTCGCGGGCACGAGGGCCACGTCAACGGCGCGGCGTTCAGCGGCACCGGGGATCGGATCGTCACAGCGTCTATGGACCAGACCGCGCGGGTGTGGGACGCCGCGTGGAGCAACGATCAGGCCATTCTTCGCGGGCATGATGACGCGGTCATTTCAGCCGCCTTCGGACCGTCGGGGGATCGGATCGTCACCGCGTCGATGGACAAGACCGCGCGAGTGTGGGATGTCGCCAGCGGCAAAGAACTGGCCGTACTTCGCGGGCACGAGGGCCACGTCAACGGCGCGGCGTTCAGCGGCACCGGGGATCGGATCGTCACAGCGTCGATGGACAAGACTGCGCGGGTCTGGGATGTCGCAAGCGGCAAGGAGCAGTTCGTCCTGCGCGGGCATGACGACGGAGTCTTGTCGGCCGTGTTCAGTCCCGCGGGGGATCGCATTCTCACCGCGTCGATGGACAAGACCGCGCGAGTGTGGGATACGGCCAGCGGAAAGGAACTGGCCGTCCTGGAGGGGCACGGATACTGGGTGAATTCCGCCGCGTTCAGTCCGTCAGGTGACCGCATCATTACCGCGTCGCGCGACCAAACCGTGCGAGTGTGGGACGCCGTAAGTGGCAAGGAACTGGCTGTCCTGGCCGGGCACAAGGGTTCGGTCGAGTCTGCCGCGTACAGCCCGGCGGGCGACCGCATCATCACCGCGTCGGAAGACTGGACCGCACGGATATGGGATTCCGCAAGCGGTCAAGAGCTGGCCATCCTGCGCGGGCACGATTCCGTTGTCAGAAGCGCCGCGTTCAGCCCATCGGGAGATCGCATCGTCACCGCGTCGGTGGACAAGACCGCGCGGGTCTGGGATGCCACAAGTGGCAAGGAACTGGCCGCGCTGCGCGGGCACAACGCTCTGGTCAGATCCGCCGCTTTCAGCCCGTCGGGTGACCGCATCGTCACGGCGTCGCAAGACAAGACCGCGCGGGTGTGGGACAGTGTGCCGTACCGCGAGCGGTTCAGCGAGCATCAAGTGAACAGTCCCCGTTGAATGCGTTGTGTACCGAATCAACCGAGGTGATCATCGAGAGTGAGGGCCGTGCCCGACGACCAGCAGGTCAGTGACACAGTGATCTGACAATCGGCCGATCTGAAGCAGTTGCGATCGATCACGCGGGCGAGGTGCTCGCGCGGGTCGAGCCGCGAGGGACTCTGACCACCAAGCGCCGAAGGGCGCACACACAGTCGATCTCCCACGAACGTCGTGGGCGAGATATCAGTTTGGTTCTTTTTCTAGGAGATTCGCATGAAGACGAAGTTGAGTAACCTGTATTCGGCGGTGATGTGCTTGAGCGTTCTGGGCTCTGCGGGCGCGGTGTGGGCCGGGCCGAACGATCCGAACACGACGGCACGCACGCTGGTCGAGCAGTGCGCGAGCATCAAGAAGGGCGATAAGGTGATGATCTCCGGCCGCCCCACCGACATGGCGCTGCTCGAGAGCATCGCCGTTCACGTCCGCAAGCTGGGCGCGTTCCCGTTGGTGTCGGTAACCACGGACCAACTGGCCCGGAGGATGTTCGACGAGGTGCCGGCGGAGTTTGACAGCCAGACCGATGCGCTGGGTCTGAAGCTCGCCGAGACCCTTGACGTCATGATCTCGCTGGACTCGATGGAGAACCCCGCGCTCTTCGCGGGCGCCTCGCCGGCACGAATGGCCGCGCGGGCCAACGCGGGCACGCCCGTGTTCGAGACCATGCTCAAGAAGAATGTCCGGCAGATCGTGCTCGGAAACGGTCTCTTCCCGACGCAGGCGACGGCGAAGATGTACGGCATCGAACGCGAGCAGTTGGCCACGACCTTCTGGAGCGGCGTCAATGTCGACTACGCCGCGTTGCAGTCGACGGGCGAGACGATCAAGGGCATGTTCGAGTCCGGCAAGCAGGTGCGCATCACGAATCCCAACGGGACCGATCTCTCTTTCGGCATCCAGAACCGCCCGTGCTTTGTGTCAGACGGCGTGATCTCCAAGGAGGACCTGGCCAAGGGGGGCGCTGCGTGCCAGGTGTGGCTGCCGGCGGGCGAGGTCTTCTCGACGCCGGTTCCCGGAACAACAACAGGCCGGATCGTCTTCGACCGCGTCCTCTTCGAGGGCAAAGAGATCACCGGCGTCACGATCGATCTCAAGAACGGCAAGGTGACCTCGATGACCGGCGGAGCCGGGTTCGAACCGATCAAGGCCCAGTACGACGCCGCGGGACCGGGGAAGGACGAGTTCTCGATGTTCGACATCGGGATCAACCCCGCGGTGAAGTTGGCACCGGGCACGAAGCTCCTGAACTGGGTGCCCGCGGGCATGGTGACCCTGGGGATCGGCGGCAACATCTGGGCCGGCGGCACGAATGACTGCGCGTACGGCTTCACCGGGTTCGTGCCGGGCAGCACCGTGACCATCGATGGCAAGGCGGTCGTCGAGAAGGGGACGCTGCTGCACTGATCTGAAGCCAGACGTCGATCGCACTTGCGAGCGACTTGCGGCTCATTGCCCACACATCCGCGAGCCCAGGTGGGAGCATCTGGGATCGCTTTGTCCTCACCGTCGCGTCAGCCGGAACCCGCGTTGGCATTCAGCAAATGGCGTATCCCGGACTCCCACACCCGAACGCCTTCCAAGAAAAGTTCTATTGGTGTTCTGTCACCCCGATTTGAGCGAAAGAGCGACCACGAGGTCGCTCTTTTCGTTCGTTGGGGGACTCTCATGCCAGGCGACGGTTTCTTCGTCTACGTCCTGCGGAGCGCCAAGACCGGCCGCCGCTATGTCGGCTCGACTGAAGATGTCGACCAGCGCCTCCGTCGACACAACGCCGGACATTCAAAATCAACGAAGGGGGGCGTGCCCTGGACCCTGATCCACACCGAGAACTTCCCAACCCGTGCCGCGGCGGTCGAACGAGAGATGTTCCTGAAGACCGGGGTCGGTCGCGCATGGTTGGATGCGCAGTTTGGTCGCGCGGTCGTCTGAGGCGACAGGTCGGCGGTTCAAATCCGCCTACCCCGACTTTGTTCAGATCAAAGCCCTTCGATGAGCACATCGAAGGGCTTTGTCGTTTGCGGGCAGGGGTTTGTGTTCCTTCGGACTCGTTCGATCAGTGACTGCCGATCTGCGGAAAGCGGCCTCTTTCGGGCCGACTGTTGACGGGATTTGAACTCGCCACCCCTAGCGCCCGCCGATCGGCGGGGAGCATCGATGTAGGAACTGCTCGCCGCGATCACGGATACGACGATCGGCACGGCGTCGCTCGACGGGACATACGCGCGGCCGGACGAAGGCGTGAAGCCGTCACGGTGAATGGCCGTCGCTGACGTGAACCGCACCCTCCCGCAATCTCGCACCGAGATGGTCGTTACCCTACCACCATGCGAAGCGAGATCTCCTCCGTGAACCTGACAGCAACACCGGCCGGGCGACGCCCCAGCGCCACCTCCCGTACTTGCCACCACACGACCCGGCGGGCGGTGCCGCTCTTGATTGCCGCCTTTGCATTGATCGTCGCATCGCTCTCGCTGGCGGACCGCCCGGCTCTGGCCCAGCAGTCGGTGGATGGCGACAAGCAGGTCGGGGGCAATCGCGCGGGCCATAAAGGGGGGCCCGGTCCTCAATGGGTGACGCCCGAAGTGAAAGCCCCAATGGTGTCGTTCCACACGTTCGACAGCGCTGCGGCCAAGACCAAGGTCAGTTACCACCTCTACACGCCCGCGGCCTACAACGCGGCGGAGAACAAGGACCGCCGTTTACCCGTCGTCTACTGGCTGCACGGCTCCGGCGGCGGCGCGGCGGGGATCGCCAAGGTTGCCGCCCACGTTGACGCGGCCATCGAGGCGGGCAAGACGCCGCCGTGTTTTGTTGTGTTCGTCAACGGGCTGGTCGAGGGGATGTACGTCGATTGGAAGGACGGCACCGCCCCGCTGGAGACCGTGATCGTCAAGGACCTCGTGCCGCACATCGACGCGGCGTACCGCACCATCGCCACGCGCGAGGGGCGGATGCTCGATGGGTTCAGCATGGGCGGGTACGCCTCGGCGCGGCTGGGATTCAAATACCCGGAGATGTTCAAGTCCGTGTCCATCGTCGGCGCGGGGCCGATGCAGGCCGAGCTGATCCAGGCACCGCGTGCTGGGCGCAAGCGGGCCGCGGAAGTGCTCGCGAAAGTCTACGGCGGCGATCAGGCGTACTTCCGCAGCACCAGCCCGCGCGTGCTCGCCGAGCAGAACGCCGAAGCGATCACCAAGGGCTCGCTGGTGCGCTTGGTCATCGGCGACAAGGACGAGACGTTCGCGGCCAACAAGGAGTTTCACGAGCACCTCGAACGCCTGAAGGTGCCGCACACGTGGACGGTGCTCCCCGGCATTGCCCACGACCCCATGGGCGTCCTGAGCGCGATGGGCAACGATAACTGGATGTTCTATCGCGCGGCGTTCGCTCAGGATGGCCTCGCAACGGTCCCCCCGCGCGCACCCGAGCCTGCCACGAGTGACAAAGAAATCGGTTGGGAAGCCATCGTAGAGACCAACACGCTCACGATCGTTGCAACCGGTTGCCGCTTTACGGAAGGGCCGTTGTGGCGAGCGGACGGTACGTTGCTGTTCAGCGATATCCCGGCCAACACGGTTTACGTGATCAGGCCCGACGCGGCAAACTCAACGCCCCAGGAATTCAGGAAGCCGAGCGGAAACACCAACGGCAACACGTTCGACTTGCGCGGCCGCATCCTCAGCGCCAATCACGACGGCACGCTCACGCGGCATGAACCCAGTGGCGAGACCACCGTGCTCGCTTCCAAGTTCGAGAGCAAACGCCTGAACAGCCCGAACGACGTCGTCGTTCGCAGCGATGGAAAGATCTACTTCACCGACCCGACCTACGGCGTCAAGAAGGAAGATCGCCAACTCGATTTCAGCGGCGTTTACCGGCTTGATCTCGATTCGCCGGACGCATCGTCGGGCAAGTTGAGCGTGCTCACGAAAGAGTTCACACTGCCCAACGGCCTGACGTTGTCTCCTGACGAGAAGAAGCTGTACGTGGGCGACTACGGCGCCAGGATCATCAAGGTGTATGACGTAGCCGCGGACGGCGGCGTCAGCGAAGGACGCTTGTTCGCCGACTTCTCAGAAATGGAGGGGAGCGAGGGCCCGGACGGAATGAAGTGCGACACGCTCGGAAACCTCTGGACCACCGGCCCTGGCGGCGTCTTGGTTTTCTCGCCAGCCGGCGAGTTGCTTGGGCGTCTCAAGGTGCCGGGTGGAATAACAAACGTCGCGTTCGGGGAGAAGGACGGCCGCACCCTTTTCATCACCGCCGGCGACAAGGTCTTCAGCGTGCGGACAAAGATGGAGGGCATCGTGCCCGCGCACCAGCGCCCGATGCCGGCACCGAAGTGACGCCGCTGGAGATGCTCGGCCCCTCGACCAAAGAGATCTCGGCCAATGACCTGATGTGGGATTTCTTCCAGCGGCACGCGCGGAAGGCCGCAGAGGCCACATTGGAAGCGAAACCGCCGGGTCAATGACGCGGCTCAGGCCAAGATATGGATATGGACAGCGAACGGCATCGTACAGTCGCACGCCCCGCCCCGTTTGCAGTCGCAATCACTGATCCAGTCTCCGGCCACGGATCTTTCTTGCTGAAGGTATTGCTTCGGTTGGCTGTGTAGACGGCCGTCTTGCTGCCGTCTTGGCGCGAAAGCTCGCCTTGGTGGTCATGGGCAGGAACGTGAGCGCGGCTGCGTCGGTCGGCAATGACGAGGTCTACCCGCATTTCGTCCGCCGGCACGCCCGCAGGCTTGCCGGCGTTGTCAGTCCTGCCTTGGTCCAGAGGTATGCCCCGCGGTGGCAAGCTGCCTGCACTCTGGACTGTCACAGTTTTCCGCTCAGCAACAACCGCGTTTCTGGACCCCAGAGTTGGATTCCCTGGACAGAACGTTCAAACCCCGTCCTGTCACCCCGATTTGTTTCAGAGCAAAGCCCTTCGATGAGCACATCGAAGGGCTTTCGCGTTGTGGGGACGGGACTTGCGAGAGTTCAGTCCTCTGCTTCGCTACCTCACACAAGCGAGTGCTTTCGCTTGGCCCTGGATCGACGCACGATCACAACCACCGCCAACAGCAGCACGCCACCTGCGAGCACACCGATGACGAGGAGTGACGGACCCGAGCGCCGACTCCTGAACGGTTCACCAAACCGCGCGTTGGGCTTGAAATACGCCAAGTTGTTCGGGTAGTCGAGAATGGTGTTGAATCGATAGAGCACATCCATGCAGAGCACGCCGTTCGACACACCGTTCTGGTCTTGGGCTGTCAGTTCGACATAGATCGGCACGTCGTTCAGCGTGTGCCCCACGAGCGAAAGCGTCGGCAGCATCAGCCGATCGAGCTGGAACGAGACGTTCCCCACGCCCCGCGATGTGCCCGTGCCGATTTTCTGCAGAGCGCCCCGCATCTCGTTGGCCGAGGCGAACGATTGATTCACGATGAGGGTTCCCGTACCGGCGGTGTCGAGCACGAACGGCCCGCGCCATGTCTTGTCCCCGCTGGTCATCGTGACTTCCACAGCCGTGAGCGTGCCCGCAAACGGCATGTCTGTCTTGGCAAAGCCTCCAGCGTGCGCCGGGAGCGCATCGCGCACGACCATGACCATGCGGTCGTAGTCGATCTCGACGACCTTGTCTTCGAAGACGGTGTAGCCGACGATTCCATCCGCCTTGTCCGCCTGTACCTCGATATAGATGAATGGCTCGTGGGTCCACTGGACGTCGGCAACCGAGAGCCGATTGTCGGTGCTCACCTGACGCAACGTGGTAGTGCCGCCGCCCGCGATGAGCGCGGTTTTGTCGAACGTCATCGCAACGCCCTTTAACTTGGCCGAGGGGTACATCACACATCCGTCCGCCCCGGTGTCAAAGAGGAGATCGAGTGGCTGCGAGTCGTTAATCCGGCCCTTCAGGTGAAGTTTGCCGTTCTCAATCGAGATGGGGATCGTGACCGGCTCGGACGGATCGGTCCCGGCCACACGCGTGAAGCCTTGCCGCATCGTCGAGATGCGATTTTTGCAAGCGTCCTTGCCGTTGAGCAGGACAACAAAGTCATACACATGCCCGGGCTCGACATCGAATATCTTTGAGTCGAGGTCGGTCTTTACCGTGATCGTCCTGCTCTTGTCGCTCCGGCTGGCGTCGTAGATGTCGAGTTCGATCTTCGGATCGACGATCCACTCGCCCTTCATGGGCTTCCCGCCCTCCAGAAACAGCACATTCGGAGAGTTGGCTCTGAGGACCGGCAGTTCGGGCTGCGCGTGAGCCTCGTGGCCGAACAGGAGGATCGCCAGCAGTGTGGGAAGTCGTTCCAGCGTTGGCATGATGCTCTACTTGGGAATCAGGAGCGCACACTTTCTTCACGACGCCACCATCTTCGTCGTGACGTCCGACCGCGGCCCTTGTTCGACGCGTGTGTTGACACATTGAGTCATAGAGAAGACGGCCTCACTGTATTGCCGCCGTCGCCCGCTTGCGCTTGGCTTCATCAGGGCGACGGAAACTGGGGCGGGTAGTCGTCCCATTGGCATTCAGTGTTGCACGCTCAGTAACAACCGCGTTTCTGGCGTCCAGAGGCGGATTCCCTCGACAAACAGCTCAAACCGTGTCCGGTCACGCCGATTCCGACCGATCGTCGCATCGGTCGGCACTCTGGAGTGCGTCGTCGTGTGACAGACACGGGCCAGGGTACGGACATCGGGTCGGGGTGTCCGCGGCGATCCGGTACGCCCAGACGCGATCGGGGCAGGTGATTCGCACAGTGGAGCCGACATCCGTTGTCCAGCGTGAACGTGACAACGTCCCATTCGGAGTGCAACGGCTGCCACGCGTGCTTCCACGAGGCAAGCCGCTGCCGATCAGGAGTCTCGGACAGGTCGGCCGTGTAGATGCCCTTCCGCAATCCGGCGCCGAGTTGGTCGTAAACGAGTCGAATGGCTGAGCGCCACACCGTACGCCTCAAGTCCAGCTCGATTTGCCGCGTCCAACAGACCTCGCGCTCGGCCATCGCCTTTAGGCTCAATCCATGGCTGCCAAGTTCCTCGTCATCAACGGCACACACTTCTCGCCGACGGACTGTACAAGCACGCGCCACCCCCGACGCTCGTACCACTCCGGGCGAGACCACGCGCACAAGTAAGCTCGCGAGAAGCCCGCAACCGCGCAGTGTACTTCGGCCGCAGCGAGCAACGCGGTGCCGACGCCACCACGACGCTGTGCGGGCACGACATACAACGCGGCGACGAACGGCTCAAGTTCGGGTCGATCGTCCAGTTCGCTCTCGACGCCGTGAACGCATCCGCAAGGACGTCCGTCGATCAACGCCACGAGCGTGAATGGAAACCTATCTCGTGTGAGGTGATCCCGAACCGCCTCTTCGACCGCTTCGATGCCGGTTCCCGCTGACGCGAACGCTTCGTGGCACCAACCTGCCACCGTTCCAACAAGCTCCGGTCGCTCAGTCAGCGGCACGATCTGAATGCTCATGTCACATCGTAACAGAGTCGGAGCGGAGCCGCCACGATGTCAGGCCGGCGTTGAAGGCGCTGCCCGAACCGAGGTAGACCACGCCCATGCCGCCCCGGCCGAGTTCTCGTTCGATCTCAAATGGACCAATGGTGGCAGGCTGCATGAGGGGGGAGTGTACGGGTTCAGGGGGCCATGGTGCCGTTTGAACCCCCACGGAGATCACCAAATGCCGGGCCTGCAGCCACCCCACCCGAACGCCCTCCAAGACAGGTTCTCTTGGTGTCCGGTCACACCGATTGAAGCACGAACGCCCGTGAGCCCTGGCTTGCGGGAGTTGTCGTTTGAGAATGCTCCGCGGGTGTGGTAGCGTACACGTCCCCACATTCGGTCCGGGGCCACGGGGTGCACCGATGGAACGAGCAGGAGCGCAGATAGACGCGGTGTTCTTGTGACTGATCGATCTCGCGATGACCGAACGCTTTTTGCCGGCCTGGTCGGACGCTGACCCAATCGCGCGGCTCCCCATCGTGACACTCCGATCACCTCGCTGTGGTCGCACGGGTCGGGTTGTCCTCACGGAACACGGGATGGGTCACTGTCTATTGAGCTGTTCAACTTCACTGGCCTGCAGTCATGCATCGCCCATGTACTGATCAAAGAGCTCTCTGATCTCCGATTCGTCACACTGCGACACGATCGTGCCAATCTCCCTGAGTCCTTTGCACAACGCGAGGACGCCCACGATTGCCCGAACTGTCAGGGGCTCGGTTGCGTTGGCGTAGTCGCGGAGGGCGATGGTGCGGAGGCTACTCCACGCGGCCTCGTAAGGAGCCAGAAGCCAGTCGGGTATTGGTGGGTTCGATGCACGATGACGCTCGACCTCAATCGTGGCGAGCAATGCGTAGGCGTTCGAATGCAGTTCGGGCCGATCCATCTGGATTTGTACGAGATGCGGAACCGCAGCGTAAGACGCTTCCCCGACATCCCCTTGGTGATGCAGCCCTTGCCACAGTTCGGCCCACGCCGCGGCCTGATTCAGGCCAGCGGAAAGCTGCCGCAGCGCACCAGTCGGATCGTAAGGGACTTTGTATCCACCGCGTAGCGACTTCCACTTCGGATCGTCCAGCGAGAGCATGCGGAGATTATGCTGCGCCCCGTGCTTCTCGGAGACCGTCGGAGCAGCTTTCGAGTCCATTTCCTTGTCTCCAGGTCTTTCGGTGTGTGACGAACAGGGGAGTGGGAGGTGCCAACACTGGTCGCGACGCTCAGTTTACGAGGCAACCGCTCGTCTCGGCAAACGGCTCATCTGTGTCCTCCAGACCATCACATCAGCTTCGGACAGCTCGAACGGTGCACCACTCCGACTCAGAGTTGGAACACCCGCGAACCCGCGGCTCGTTGGCGGGTAGGCTGGGTCTCAGCCTTGCTGATGGTCCCGGGCAAACGCGAGGACTCGGCGCAGCTGGGCCTCCCACAGCCCGCGCATCTCCGAGACCGCGGCGGCGTCTGAGCACCAGTCCGCCGGGACTTTGATCTCGGCGAGACCGCAGAGCCGCCAGTCGTCCCAGGCCTTGTCGAGGCTGTAGTTCGTGACGCCGCGGGACAGGAGAGTCGCGTGCCAATGCTCGACGAGCTCTCGCTCCCACGCGCGGCGGAGATCCACCGGCCACCACACAACGATGGCGTAGGCCAGGTCGCCTACACCGAGCCAGGGCGGTGAGCCTGAACTCGCGAATGGCTGATGATCGATGAGGTAGATCGGCCCATCGCCGTCGACCGGGGCGAGGACGTTGGTCGGGTTGAGATCGCCGTGCGTCCACGTGAAGCCCTCGGAGTCGGCAAGGCGGACCGTGCGGGCGATGGCACTCTCGTGGAGAAGGCGGTGCACGGTCTCGCGATCTTCGGCCGTGAACCCCGTTTTCATCGCCTCCAGCAACGCGTCCTGCCCGGCACGTGCTCCGGAGAACATGCGATCCACGTCGACTCTCTCGGGCGGTTGCTGGGGCCAGTGATGCGCATGGAGTTTTGCCGCTGCTTCAACGAGTGCGCGGCCATACCCCAGCGTCGGTTCGATCACCTTCTGGTCACAGTGCGTGGGAGCATGGTCGTCCAGGAGCAGGTTGTAGTGCGTTGCGTCCGCGTCTGCATGATGGCAGCGCACCAGGGGCGCGTCGGCCAGTCCGACAAACGCCCGTGTGTAGTAGTCCACCTCGGCGCGGCCGAACGTCGTGGCCGACGCGATCTTCAGGTGCACTCGCAATGGCACGGGCTCACCCTCCAGCGAGACCTGCACCTGGGCGTGTGAGCCCCAGTTGCTGTCGCGAGACTGTGAACGCGTGAACGAGAGCACACGCCGCCCGAGAGCGAGTTCGAGCCAGTCTTGGGTGATCTCGCTGGCTTGGTGAAGCACGGGGGCCGCGTCTTTCATTGCCTGATGGTAGTGACTATCGTGACCACTATGCCAAGGACTCCGCGTCAGGTAGTTGAGACGTGGGTTGCAGCGTTCAACGCGTGCGATGCGGAGGCCGCGGCCGCCCTGTACGCGATCGACGCGGGGAACACTCAGTGTGCAGCAGGCCCCCCGGTGGTCGGGCGCGAGCGGACCGAGCCGTCCGTCGCGGTGTTCGGACGCGTGTGAGCGAGTTCTTCCGGGCGAGATCGGAAGCCGCTGAAAACTCGCACGTCTGCCCGAGGGCAGGGCATTGGGCGGGAGCGGCCTGCCCGGCACCCGACTTGCCGCCAGCACTTCGGGGCGATCGCGGGACTACCGGACCGGCGCGCTCGCGCGGAGTTCTTCGACCCAGTTGAGGATCACGCGGATCACGGGCGGTTCCTTTTCCCACGCGGCGTTCTCGACCATCAGGAACCCGCCGCCTTCGAGCACGTCGAAGCTGCCCCCTGTGCTGGCACGGAGGTTCCGTTCCTTCGTCGAAAACAGGAGCACTGGGTCCGACACGATCGGGGACGTCCCGGTCAGGTCGAGCGTCACGGCCATCATGTCTCTGTTGGCGTTCAGGAAGAAGAGCCGCTTCCCGTCTCTCGCAAACCGCGGCAAGATCCCACCCTCAAGGGATACCTGCACGTTCGGCCCGCTCGCCCCCAGCGGCCCCAGAAGTACCTCGGCTCGTCCCGACTCGGCCGAGGTGTACGCGAGCCACTTTCCATCGGGCGAGATACGGGCGTCACTCTCGTCCGCCGAACGGTTGCGCACAGGCCTGAACGTTCCCTTGGAGTAGTCGTACATCTGAATGTCGCGGTTGTTCGTGGTGCCACCGCCGATGTACTCGACCAGCAACCCCGATCGATCGGTCAGTTCCTGAAGCGGGATGATGAAGTTGTCCGTCATCTCTGTGCCAGGGAGTGGGGTCGGCGCGTCCGTGCCAACAGGCAAGCGCACGAGTGTCATCGCGCCTGCGGGACTGACAAAGTTGAACATGAGCGACGTGCCGTCCGTGGCCCACACCGGCGCGTAGAACTCGCCTTCGGAGCACACGCGCGATTTGGAACGACGCTCGAGATCGAGCACCCAGAGTTCCAGTCTGGTGTGCAGGGTCGTGAATGCCGCCTTGCGGCCGTCGGGGGAGATGAAGGGGACCGAGTTGTAGTTGTCGAGCGTCTCGAGCAAGGGCGTTACCTTACCGGATTCGTCCACTTGGACAAGGCGCAAGTTAGCGCCGAAGCGTCCGCCGGGCACGTACGCGAAAGATCCGCTGATGGAAGCCCCGATGTACGCGGAGTCCTGCCACTGATCAGTCCGCACGCCCTCGAGGGCGACTTTCGGATCACCGACGATCACGCCCCGCACGGGATCGAACGCGGCAGACATAACGGTCGTGCCGCGCATGAAGATCAGTCGATCGGGCGCGATGAGACGAGGCTCCGTGGCCGCGCGCAGCACGGTGCGAACCGCGCCGTCCTTGAGCGAGACAGCCAGCAGGCAGAAACTCTCGGTCGTGGGGCCGTCCCACGCGGTCGTGAGCACGTAGTCGGCGCCGGGCACGCGCGCGGGCACATCGAACGCGAGCACGGGCTTGCCCTGCTCGAGCGGTTGTGTGTCGGTGCCGGCCTTGGCGAGGCGCACCGGAGTACCGCCCTCGGCGCTGACACGCCAAAGTCCAGACTGAGATGCCCCCCAGACAATGGTTCCGTCATCGAGCCACGCGAACGACACGAAGTTCGTCACGTCACAGATCGAGAGCGTCGGCCCGCCCGCCGCGGGCATCCTCAGCAGGCGGCCCTTCGCGATGAACCCAATCCACTGTCCGTCGGGGGAGAAGAACGGCGCGGCGCACCCCTCCGTGTTCGCGAGCACCCGCGACTCGCCGCTCGCGATGTCTCGCACGCAAAGATGCGAGGTGTTGTTGGCGTTCACCACGTACACGATCCGATCACCTCCCGGGCTGATCGTGACGCCAACTCCGGACCCCACGAACCGCGGCAGCGTGTACCCCGCGGGCGGCTCAACGGTGAATCTCACCACCTGCTTCGCGCCCGCCTCGTCAACCTTCGCACCCCCCAGCCCCACGCGCCCGGACCACAGCGGGAAGGTACCGCCGACGAGCGCGATCGCGCCGGCGAGCACGAGCGGAAGTGCCGCGGGCCGCGCGCGGCGTCCCGCGGCCGAGACATCCTGACCGCCGAGCGGCTCCGCGGCTGCGCGCTGGAGTTCCAGTCTCGCGTCCGCAATGTCGTGCACCCGGTTCTTCCGGTCCTTCACGAGGCAGTTCGCCAGCAACTCGCGCACACGGCGGGGCGTGCTCGCGGGCAGCATCGACCAGTTCGGCTCACTGTGCAGGATGGCGCCCAGCGAATCGGTGACCGTCTCGCCAGGGAAGGGGCATGCGCCGGTGAGCATCTCGTAGAGCACGCAACCGAACGAGAAGATGTCCGAGCGCTTGTCGACCGGCTTGCCGCGGGCTTGCTCGGGGCTCATGTACCCCGCGGTGCCCATGATGACGCCGGGGATCGTGGGCGAATGGCGAGCCGGGGAAACGATCGTCGGCGCGTCCGCCTGTGGGACCGCGTTGGTTGTTGACGGGGAACCGTCCGCGGTGCGTGCGAGCCCAAAGTCGAGAACCTTGACCACGCCCTCGTGCGTGACCATCACGTTGCCGGGCTTGAGGTCGCGGTGGATCACGCCCTTTTCGTGAGCGGCTTCCAGAGCGTCCGCGATCTGCTTCGCGACGGTGATCGCGTCCGCGACCGCGAGCGGCCCTGCAGCGAGTCGATCGGCGAGCGTTTCGCCTTCGATGTACTCGAGGATCAGGTACTGGTGCCCCTCCGACTGCTCGAACCCGTGAATGGCCCCGACGTTGGGATGGTTGAGCGACGCGAGAACCTTCGCCTCACGCTGGAAGCGTGCGAGTCGATCGGGGTCCGCCGCGAGATCGACGGGCATCGTCTTGATCGCAACCTGACGGTCGAGTTTGGTATCGGTCGCGAGGTACACCACGCCCATGCCGCCACGGCCGAGTTCCTGTTCGATCTTGAATGGGCCAATCGTGGCGGGGTGCATGAGCGGGGAGTGTACGGGCGGTACGCGGCACCGAACCTTTGGAGCCCTCCCGGAGCCGACGGACGCCGAGGGCCCGCACCCACACCCTAACGCCCTCCAAGAAAATCTGATGTCGTCCTGTTCCCCCGATTGACCGGGGAGAGAGCCGCCGCGAGATCGCTCTTTTCGTCTGCCGACGCCTCTCGCCGCCGGGTATCCTCAACCCAATGGCCCAGATTCTCATCTCCGGCGGGCGCGTCATCGATCCCGCCTCGAACACAGACAAAGTCCTCGATATCGCGATCGATGGCGGCGTTATCGCCGCCATAGGCCCGAAGCTGCCGCAGCCCGCGGGGTGTTCCCACATTGACGCTCGGGGCTGCATCGTTGCCCCGGGGCTCATCGACCCGCACGTTCACCTTCGTGAGCCAGGGCAGGAGCACAAGGAGACCATCGCCACGGGGACACGGGCCGCGATTGCCGGCGGATTCACCTCCGTCTGCTGCATGCCCAACACCTCACCCGCGCTGGACTCACCCGAGATCGTTCGGTTCGTGTACGACCGGGCGCACCACACGGGGAGTTGCCGGGTGTTCCCCGTTGCCGCCGCAACCAAGGGCCGTCGCGGGGAGGAACTGACGGAGATTCAGTTGCTCTCGTCGGCCGGCGCGGTGGCGTTCTCCGATGACGGGGACTGCATCGCGTCCGCCGGGATGATGGCGAAGGTGCTGACCAACGTGGCGGCGACCGGGCGCGTGTTCATGCAGCACTGCCAGGAGCCCACGATGACGAAGGGCTCGGCGATGCACGCGGGGGCGGTTTCGGCGCGGCTGGGGCTGGGCGGCTGGCCCCGCGAAGCCGAGGAGATCATCGTGGAGCGTGACGTGCGGCTTGCGCGACGCTCGCGTGCCCGGTACCACGTTCAGCACATCTCGTCGGCCGAGACAATCGACATCATCCGGCGTGCCCGCGCATCCGGGGTCGAGGTCACAGGGGAAGCAACCCCCCACCACCTCCACCTGACGCACGAGGCGTGCGACAACTACAACACGATGGGCAAGGTGAACCCGCCGCTGCGCGAGCAGCGGGATGTGGACGCGCTGCGGCTGGGCATCGCGGACGGAACCATCACCGTTCTCGGCACGGACCACGCCCCCCACAGTTTCGATGAGAAGTCGTTGCCCTTCGAGGAAGCGCCGTTCGGGTTCGTCGGGCTCGAGTCCGCGCTGCCGCTGTACGCGGAGGCGCTGGTTCACACCGGCCTGATCAGTTGGGCGAGGTTGATCGCGCTCCTCACGATCGAGCCAGCGAAGCTGTGCGGCTTGGATACGCTCGGCCTCGGGAAGCTGACCGCCGGTGGGCCGGCGGACGTAGTGGTCATCGATCCCGAGGCATCGTGGACGCTGACGCGCGAGACGCTCGCGGGTCGGAGCTGGAACACGCCGTTCCTCGGCCGCAAACTCAAGGGCAAAGCCAGAAACGTGATCGCCGGCGGCGTCGTACGGGTCTGATCCGCGCACAATCCCCGTCGAGAACGCTCAACATGCTTCCCGACGCGGCCCACAGACGTTCTTGATGCGTTCGAGCGCGGCCCGGCGATGCGCACCGACGGCGCTGCGCGACACGCCGAGCACAAGCCCGGCCTGCTCTTCGGTGAGCCCCTTCACTTCAGTCAGCAGGAGCACCTCGCGTTGGCGTTCGTTTAGGCCGCGCCAGCATTCCTGGATCTGCGGTGCGCCGACGTCGCGGCGGGGCGCGTCGGGCGTGTCCTGGGCGTCGAGTTCCTCACGCCAGACAGAGCTGCGGCGTTCGCGGCTTACCCAGGTGCACGCGACGTTGTGAACGATGGTGAGCAGGAGGGAGAGGCTCTGCGAGTCCTCGATGCCGCGGTACCGCAGCAGGCGCATGACGGCCTCCTGCGCAATGTCCTCGGCGAGGGCGTCACCCACCTTGGATCGCGCGAAGGCGACCAGGCGTGGGTAAGCATCGGTGAGCATGGCGATATGGGCTTCGAGGCAGGACATGACTCGCGCTCCTTCACCTGGCGCGCCGGCGGCGCGTGGGTGGGACGGCTTGGAGCTTCCTTGCGAGTGTTCTGCACCGGGCGGCCTTGCCCGATGCGACGGAGACGAGGGCGTCGAGGGCACCATCCAAGAGGACGTTTGCGCGTCCCATCAGCATGGCTACCTCACCTGGACCGAGCCGCTGCTCGGCTGCGTACTCCATGAAGAGGGCAAGGCGAAGACGTGCCCTGCCGGGCTTCTCAGGGTACACGGAGGGGAGAGATTCTGCGAGTGATTCATCGACGAGTGAGAGGTGACGCAAGAACTGCGCGTTGAGGCGAGAAGTCCGGCCTAACCAATCGAGCACCGGGTTCGCTTCATCCGCATGGTGTCCATCGGCGGCACCACCCCGTGAGGGATGAGAGACGCGCGAGATAACCGCGTGCGGACTCGGGGGAATCTCCTCGGACGGGGGTTCGCGATCGATGAACACGTTTCACCACCTTCTTCGAGCTCCCCCCCGCGGTCGCCACCACGCGTCGCGGGAGGGTCCACCAATGACTCGATCCCAAGCGCCGGGCGGCCCTATTGGGGCGGCCCGGCAAGCAGGAGAAGCGGAGAATCGCGGCGAGGGGTCGAGTCCCTTCGAACCCAGAGGGCCCGCGCGGTCCTTGCGCTGGCTCTGCCGCGAGAGCGTCCTTGCTCTCTGTGCCGTCCTGAAAGGCCGACCGATCCCGGGCAGAGGTCGGTCAGCCTCGAAAGAGGAGGAGTCGAAGGTGAGTCGACGAACCCGCTCGTCGTCATGCCGTCCTTGGCAACCTCACACGCGACTCCACCAAACTAACCTCGCCCGCTCGATTTCTGCCATCGGGTGCTCCACCTATTTGCAGCAAACTCAAGTGTTTACGCGATTCGAACCGCGCAACTCTTTCGCATACCCCTCGAAAAACACTGCAAATGCGGGCACTTTCCACCACTGGACAAGTTATCCACAGCCGTTCACGAGATCCCAAGCAACTGCTAACCAGAGGCTTGCGCACAATCCTCGGGGATCTCATTGCCCTGCACCGGGGAAGGGCATAGCCGCGCCTACTGGAAGGTCGGCCCCTGCATCTCTACTGTCCGGTGTTCGCGACGCACAACGCACCAACCCAAAAGGGGCACTTACTCATGGCTATTCGCATCGGCATCAACGGCTTCGGACGCATCGGTCGCCTGGTCTACCGCATCGCCGCGGAGCACGGCATCGAGATCGTCGCGGTGAACGACCTCGTCCCCGCGGACAACTTGGCGTACCTGCTGAAGTACGACACGATGCACCGCCAGTTCATGCTCGGCGGCAAGCCCGCGGACATCTCGGCGACCGAGACTTCGTTCACGGTCAACGGCAAGACCACGAAGACGATGAGCGAGAAGGACCCGGGCAAGCTCCCGTGGAAGGACCTGGGCGTGTCCTACGTCCTCGAGTCCACGGGCCTCTTCACCGACCTCGAGAAGGCCTCGCTGCACGTGGCCGCCGGCGCGAAGCGCGTCGTGATCTCCGCGCCGACCAAGAGCGAACCCGCTCAGGTTCCGACGCTGTGCCTCGGCGTGAACCACGAGAACTACGACCCCTCGAAGCACACGGTGATCTCCAACGCGTCGTGCACGACCAACTGCCTCGCCCCGATCGCGAAGGTGATCCAGGACGCGTTCGGGCTTGAGGAAGGCCTCATGACCACCGTCCACGCCGCGACGGCGACGCAGCCCACCCAGGACGGCCCGTCGAAGAAGGACTGGCGCGGGGGCCGCAACGCCTACCAGAACATCATCCCGGCGAGCACGGGCGCGGCGAAGGCCGTGACGCTGTGCATCCCGGCCCTGAAGGGCAAGCTGACGGGCATGAGCTTCCGGGTTCCGACCGCCGACGTCTCGTGCGTGGACCTCACGTTCAAGACGGCGAAGGACACGAGCCTCGCCGAGATCAATGCCGCGATGAAGACCGCGTCCGAGGGCTCGATGAAGGGCGTTCTGGGGTACACGGAAGAGGAGGTCGTTTCGAGCGACTTCATCGGCGACCGTCGCTCCTCGATCTTCGACGCGAAGGCGGGCATCGAGCTCAACAAGCGGTTCTTCAAGGTGGTGAGCTGGTACGACAACGAGGCCGGCTACTCCGCTCGCTGCGTGGACATGATCAAGCTGATGGCGTCGAAGGACGGCATCGCCTGATCCGCATCTGATACCGAACACAGAACACCCGCTGAGAGGCGGGTGTTTTGATTGGAGCCCACACCATGCCGGTCACGGAAGCACAAGCCCAGTCGTTTGCCGCGAGTTGGTACGCCGCGTGGAACGCCCACGACCTCGACGCCATCATTTCACACTACGACGGTGGGATCGAGCACTCGTCGCCGTTCATCAAGCGGTACAACGGCGTGGACGACACGAGCATCAGGGGCATCGCCGGCGTGCGAGACTACTTCCGCCGGGCCCTGGAGCGCAACCCCACGCTGCGGTTCGACCCGCTCTACATCACGGTCGGCCTGGAGAGCGTGATCCTGGTCTACAAGCGGATGACCGGAGACCTCGCGGCGGAGGTATTCTTCTTCAATGCAGCGGGCAAGGTCACTCGCTCGGTCTCCCACTACCACCTCGTCGGGTCGTGAGCGCAAAGAGAAGGCCGCCCTGTGTCCAGAGCGGCCTCTTGTCAAGCTGATGAGAGAACTCAGGCGTTCTCGTCGGACGCCTCGGGCTCCGCGGCGGGAGCGGCGGCGGCGGCCACGGCCGGGCGCTCCGCCCGCATCTTGGCCTCGATCTCGAGTTCCTTCTGAGCGTCCTGCGCGGTCACTTCGTCGGCGGTCATGTGATCGCAGCGGAGGATCATGGTGCGGAGGAGCTTCTCCGACAGGTTGCAGTCACGCTCGATGTGCGCGATGTCCGGGCCGGGGGCGGAGAAGTACGCGAGGATGTACACCCCGCGCTTCTGGCCCGCGATCTCGTAGGCGAGCCGACGCTCGTCCCACTTCTTCATCGCGAGGATCGTGCCGTTGCCGCGGGCGATGACCTCGCGGATGTGAGCGATCGCTCCGCTGAAATCGGACGCGACAGCCTGGCTCAACAGGAACATGGCCTCGTACGTGTAAGTGCGCTTCTCTGCCATTGCTACTTTCCTTTCCCTGCCCGGGTGGGCCTGTGGAGCAGCCGCTTTCACGCGGCCTGCTCCGGCCCCTGGTCGCCCTTGTCGGGTCGACCCGGGCCGGACTTCTCTTTCTTGGGGTTCAAAGACTTGGGTTTGGGGGATCCACCATCGGGGCCGTTGAACGCGTTCATCGCGGCGGCGAGCCCCTTGGTGACAAATGCCTCCGCCGCCGACGTCGCGCGGTCCAGCGCCGGCGTCAGCAACGGTTCTTCCTCGGACGCGAACGGAGCGAGCACGAAGTCGGCCTGATCCATGAACGACGGCTTGCCGCCGTCGGGCTGGAGACCGACGCCGATGCGGAGCCTGGGATACTCGTCGGATCCCAGAGTCTGCTGGATGTGCGAGAGGCCGTTGTGGCCACCCGCGCCGCCCTTGGGGTTGATGCGAATCTTCCCGGTCGGGAGGTAGAGCTCATCCACAACGACGAGCAGGTCGGCCTTGAGGTCCACCTTGAAGAACCGCACGGCTTCGCCCACGGCGAATCCGGAACGGTTCATGTATGTGGTGGGCTTCATCAGCAGACACCGCTCGCCGCCGATCGACGCCTCGGCCGTCGCCGCGTTGAACCTCGCCTTCAGAACCTCGCGCGGCGCGTGGCGTGCCAGCAGGCGGTCAACCACCATGAACCCGGCGTTGTGCCGCGTTCTGGCGTATCTGCCCTCTGGATTGCCAAGGCCGACGATGATCTTCATGCGATGCTCGACGATGCGTTCGGTGAGGCTTGTGTCCGGTTCGGATTACTTCTTGGGAGCGGGCTTGGCGTCCTTCGCCGGTGCAGCACCCTTCGCCGCGGGAGCAGCGCCCTTCGCAGGAGCAGCACCCGCCGCGCCCTTCGCAGGAGCGGCACCGGGCTTGGCGGCGGCGCCTTCCTCGGGCTTCTTGGCGGTGAGCACTTCGGGGGTCGCGCCGGCAGCGGTCGCGGCGGTGGCCTCGGCCGTGACGATCTCGGCCTGGATGACGATCTGCGCCACCATGCCGTGCGAGTCGGTCAGAAGCTTCATGCCCGCGTTGGGGAGCTTCACGTCGCCCGCGGTGATGCCGTTGCCGACATCGAGGTCGTCGACGCGAACCTCGATGAAGTCCGGGATTTCGAGCACGAGGCACTCGATCTGCAGTTCGTTGATCGGGTGCATCAGGATCGCGCCGGCCTGCTTCAGGCCCTTGGCCTCGCCCACGAGGTGGATCGGCACGCTGGTACGGACGCGCTCGTTGAGATCGACGCGAGCGAAGTCGGCGTGCACGATGTTCGTGCCCAGGTAATCGAACTGCAGGTCGCGGAGGAGAACCATCTGGCCCTCGTCCTTGTGCTTGGTGCCCGGCAGATCAAGGCGGAAGACCTTCTCGCCCTTCTCCACGTGCGTGATCGCTTCCTTCGCGTCCAGCGTGATGGACACCGGGGCCTCGCCGTGGCCGTAGACCACCGCGGGCAAACCGCCGGCGGCGCGGATCCGCTGGCTGTACCTCGAGCCGAGCTTCTCACGGGGCTTGGCCTTCAACGTCGGGGACTTCTCGTGCATTGCTTTCTCCAATCTTCAGAAACAGGTCAACTCGACCCTATGTGATGAGACTGTTTGACTAACGCTTCGCGCCCGCAGTCTTCTGGAACAGAGCGCTGATCGACTGATTGTTATGGATACGCCGGATCGCCTCGCCCAGCAGCGAGCCCACGCTCAACTGAACGAGCTTGTGCTTGATCACATCACACCCCGCGTGCAGCGGGATGGTGTCCGTCACCACGACCTTGCTGATCGGGCTGGACGCCAGCCGCTCGAGGGCCGGCCCCACGAGCACCGGGTGCGTCGCCGCGGCGATCACATCCGTCGCGCCCCGCTCCATCACCAGCTTCGCCGCCTCGCACACGGTGCCCGCCGTCGAGATCATGTCGTCGAACATCAGCACCGTCCGGCCCTCGACCGAGCCGATCAGGTTCGTCGTCGACACCTTCGACCCCGAGATCCGGCGCTTGTTGATGATCGCCAGCTCGCCGCCGAGCAGGTTCGCCATCGCCTCCGCAACCTTCACGTTGCCCACGTCCGGGCTCACCAGGCACAGGTCGCCCAGCTGCTGACGCATCCCCGTGAAATAGTCCACGAACACCGGCGTCGCAGAGAGATGATCCACCGGCAGGTCAAAGAACCCCTGGATCTGGGCCGCGTGCAGGTCGATCGCCAGCACCCGGTCTGCGCCCGCCGCGGTCACGATGTTCGCAACCAGCTTCGCCGTGATCGGCACACGCCCCTCATCCTTGCGATCCTGCCGCCCGTACCCGAAGTACGGCGTCACCACCGTCACACGGGCCGCGCTCGCGCGCCGCAGGCAGTCCAAGAAGATCAGCAGTTCCATGAGGTTGTCGTTGACCGGCTCGCTCGTCGACAGGATCACGAAGCAATCCCGCCCACGCACGTCCTCGTCCAGCTTCACGATCAACTCCCCATCCGGGAAGCCCACCGTGTTCGCCAACCCCATCGGCAGCCCCAGGTGCTGACACACCCGCTCCGCCAACACCCGCGAGTTTCGCCCCGCGAATACCTTCATTCCGTACGTCGGTCCGTCCATGCCCTCAGCCTCCCCTCTTGGCTGAGCCGCCGCCGGATGAAACCCCGCCCCCGACCTTGAGGGCCCGTTCCTTGAAGACAGCATCGACACGTGCCAAGTCCTCCGGCGTATTGATCGACAGGACATCTTCGGGCGGAACGGCCTCGATCACCTCGACCCTTCGCCCAGACTTCAACAACAGCTCAGGTACATCCGTCAGGTAGTACTCCCCGCTCACCGCGTTCCGCGTCACGCGACCCAGCGCGTCAAACAGCGACCGCGTGTCAAAGCAGTAGTAACTCGGGTTCACTTCCCGGATCTTCAGCTGCTCGGGCGTGCACACCTTGTGCTCCACAATCGCCCTGAAGCCCCCCGCCGCGTCCCGGTCAATCCGCCCGTACCCCGTTGGATCATCGATCACGCTCGTCGCCAGCGTCGCCGCCGCGCCCGTGTCCCGGTGGCGTTTGAGCACCGTGTGCAGCGTCGCCGCCCGGATGAGCGGCCCGTCCCCGCACAACACAAAGGTCTCCCCGCTCGCACCCGCGAACAGCTCCCCAGCGCACTGCACCGCGTGCCCCGTCCCGAGCTGCTCCCCCTGCACCGCGTACCGAATCCCCTCGTACCCCTTCAACGCCTCGCGCACAAGCTCCTGCTTGTACCCCACCACCGCCACGATCTCCCCACACCCCGCCTCCCGACACGCATCCACCACGGCGCACACCATCGGCCGCCCGCCTACCTCAAAGACAACCTTGGGAAGATCCGAACGCATCCGCGTCCCCTTCCCCGCCGCCAAAATGATCGCCGTCGGTGCCTTGCCCATCGTCTTCACTTCGCGCTTCCGCTCACCCTGACTCCGCTTCCCCGGCAGCATCCCGCGGGCTCCCCAGCCGTGCCCACAAGAAGGAAAGCTGGTCGACCTGGACTCGAACCAGGACTAACAGAACCAAAATCTGCTGTGCTGCCTATTACACCATCGACCAAGGTGATTGCCCGTCATGGGCGCTGCGGCCGAGCGAAAGGCCTCCATCGTTTCACGCGCAGCCGAAGCCACGCGATCGTTCAAGCGGACCACTTCCAGCGGACCGCCGAACCAGGCACAATGCCCGATACCGAAACGGGGGCCGCGGCACAAACGCCCCACTTTCGTCTCTTCTCGAGACCCCCCGGGGGCGGAGCTGGACGTCCATCAAGCCGCGATGGGAACGCCCGCAGCCGCGCCTCGACCGGCTTTCGCCAGTTTCCGTCACGGCAAGCTCCTGCAGGGAAAGGAAGTGTACGGTGCTCCTCGCCCGAGTCAAACCACTTCCCCACTTACCCAACCAAATCCCTTCTTCCCACTCCACCCCCCCTCCAACCCGCTCCAACTACCCCTCCAACTCCTCTTCCGGATCCATCCCGTCCTCGACCCCCTCCTCGCCTTCTTCCCCCTCGCCACCCGCCACCCGCGGGGCCTCCACGCTCACCGCGTCCGCACTCACCACCTCGTAGCAGCTCGCCAGCAACCCCACCAGCGGGAACGCCGCCCCAACAAACGGACTCGGCCCCAGACGCCGCAGCAACGGATGACTCACCACCGGCGGCTCGATCGGGATATCCATCGCGTGCAGCTCCGGCCCGATCTCCCAAAACCGCTCCGCTTCCTCATCCAGCGTGCGCGGCGTGATGTCCGACACCCCCGTGATCCGCTGCGGATACACCGGCGTCGCTCCCAACGCCGCGCTCACCACCGCCCGGCGATGCCGCAACCGCTCCAGCAGGTCCGGCCCATCCACCCCGCGGATCGAGAACATCAGGAACGGTTCCGCCGACAGCCGATCCGCGAACAGGTGCGCCACACAGCAAATGTGCTTGCACCACAACTCCGGCCCCCCGCTCCCGTTCGCCGCCGCCATGTAGTCCGAGCACGTACACGACACGCTCACGTCCGCCGCTTCCGTCGGAAACAGCTTCAGCCCAAGCGGCACAAACACGTCCTCGATGTTCGCCGGCATCTCGCCCGCCAACAACTTCGCGGCGTACACCGCCCCCTCCGTCAATCCCGCCACCACCCGGTCCCACTGCTCGGCCGAGAACGGAGCCATCTTGATCAACGTCGAATACGCGCGCGTCGCGCGACCCTGAACCGACGCCTCGATCCGCCCCGCCACGTACCCCACCCGCTTGGTCTGACCGGACTTCGCGTACTCCAGCCCCTCCTTCATCTGGTCTCCGCCCGCCGCCAACTCAACCACGCGGGCCCACCGCTGCGCCGCCCAACCCGTCGACGCAAGCCCCTCTGAGTTCCCCAGCCGAATCCCGCCCCGCACACGCCGCGGCCTGACCAGCGGCGGCTTGGGCGCAGGCCCAAGGCGTCCACCAAACGGCGGCTTCTGCGCGGGGTCAGATTCGGGCGGAACGGGCTGTTGTGGGGTTTCTGGGTCCAAGCGCTAAGGGTCTGCACGCCGGGAGCGACTTTCAAGCCCCACGACGAACATGGTTCGCAGAGTTCACTTCGAGAAGAGGTCCTTCCAGAACTGCCGGAGGTTCGCCACAACCCCCTTCGACGCCTCGGGCCCCGCCGGCGGCGCACTTACCGGCGCCTCCGGGCTCTTGCGGGAGGCCGGCGCGATCCCCTGCTTCGACGGCGGCTGCGACCACCCGCTCCCCGAATCCCCCTGCACTCCCGCGAGGCTGTTTCGAACGAGCAGCAGGCAGTTCGGGCACCGCCCCGTGATCGGCTCTCCCTTGAGCTCCGTCTTACACCGGATACAGCACAGGGACTGCTCGACGCGTTCCACGAGATCCTTCTCCGGCGTCGCGCCCGGTTCCTCCACCTGCGTGCGTTTGCGCACCCCCGCGAGCGTCCCCAGGCGGTCGTAGTACGTCCCACCCGACTCACGCGTGTCAGCGATCTTGACCTCGCCCCCGCCGCGCGTCATCTTCGCGATCGCCTGCGTCAGGTCCGCCTGCCCGCGCGCCTTGGCGACCACCATGGCGTCCATCGAGGCAAACGCTTCCTCGACCGCCCGCTGAAAGTGCCGCGCCGACTTGTATCGGAAGACCGGGTTCTTCGTCGTCGCACGCTCGATCACCTGCGCAATGCTCGTGCCGAGCTGTCCCATGATCTCCGCGGGCAACGGGGCCTCCGCGTGGCACTGCTGCAGGTGGTCCGGATCGCCATCAAAGGGCGGTTCCCCCACCAGCATCTCGTACAGCATGATCCCCAGCGCGTAGACGTCGCTCCGAGGCGACACCTGCTTCTCCCACATCTCGGGTGCCATGTACACCGGCGTCCCCGCGATCCCCTTCACGGTGAAGTTCAACTCGCCCCCGGCCTTGAAGCACGCCAGCCCGAAGTCCGTCAGCACCGGCGTGCCGTCCATCGCAAGCAGCACGTTGCTCGGCTTGATATCGCGGTGCACGACGCCGTTGTCGTGCAACTCCCCCACCGCCGCGCACAGCGATTCCATCACGACCCGCGTTACCGCTGGCGAGAGGCGCTCGCACTTGTGCATCAACTGCGACAGCGTGGGACCTTCGACGTACTCCATCACGAGAAACGGCACGCGCTCGATCACGTCGGCGTGAAGAACGGCGTTCAGCCCCTTGTGGTGGATCGCCGCCGCCGCCCTCGCCCCCTCCAACAAGGCGCCGAACTCCGGGTCGTCCTCGTCCGCGGCGAGATTCAGCAAGAACTTCACGGCCACGTCGCGATTCAGGAGTTCGTGCCTCCCGAGCCACACGACACCCATGCCGCCCTGCCCGATCTGGCGCACGAGCTGCACCGCCCCCAGCCGCTTGGGCACGGCGATCACCGGCCGCGCAGCCCCCGCGTCACCCTGCGTGGGTTCATCGCACCCGGACCGACTGATATGCACCGTTTCATCCGAATCCATATCCAACCCGAAGGCGCTCCTTCATCCCGACCCGCAAAGCCTATCAGCCCAAGCCCGCTCCGGCACTGGCCGGCTCACTCTGCCCCTACCCGCACACGCAAGGCCCGCAGAATGCTCTCCCGCTCACCCCGCCGATCCACCCCGTGGACCTCAGCTTGGCGCGCGAGCTGAAACGCGAGATTGCCCTCGATGCAGCGGTCCGAATCGCCCAGCTCCCAAGAGATGATGCGCTGGACCGAACCCACCGCCAGAATGGCCCGCTCCTGCCGGTTGATCGCCAGTTCCCACACCGGCTCATCAGTCAGCCGCACCGTCGCCAAAATCGTCAGCCGCTCCCGATCCCATACGTTGAGCGTGCCCGCGCGGTCCAGGGAAACCACCACCCCCTCCTCCGGCCAGTCCTCCAGCCCCGCGATCGGATTCGCATGACCCGACACCGAAGTCACGACCCGGCCTGCAACCACATCGAGCAACGTCAGCAGGCCATCGTCGTTCCCCACCAGCAGCCGCTCCTTCGAGAGCCACACAACGCGCCGCACGGGGCGCAGCCCGAGTTCGATCCGCATCGGCGTCCCACCCGAACGCGGTTCCCAGACCACAACCACCCCCCCCGAACAGCCGACCGCGATCCGTGTCGCCGTCGCGTCCAACGCCAGCTTGCCCACCCGCTGCAACTCACCCAGCGACGCCGTCACGATCGGCAACATCGTCCCCGTGTCGCCGAAAATCAACTCCCCCCGCGAAGTCCCCACGCACCACACACCCGCGCGCAGGTCCACCGCCACCGAGGTCGCCGGATTCACCGAGACACGAACCTCTCCTTCCGCCCTCCACGACGGATACCCCCAGCGCCGCAATACCCCGTCATACCCCACGGTGAACGCGATCCCCCTCGATTCGTCGATGCTCACCGCCGAGGTGTACTCCTTGTGCGCCGTGTGGATCACCTCGGTGTCCCCGGACTTCAACTCGACCACCCGCACCTGCCCGATGTTGTTGCTTATCGCAACGTGAGCATCACGCAGCGGCTCGATGTCCGTCGGAATGATCCCGAATGTCCCCTCCGTCTCGAGTTCCAGCCTCGCCGCACCCAGATCCCGCGGCCACGCCTTCAGCACCCCGCGTGCATCCACGGTGTACAACCGATCCCACTGAGGAGCATCCGCCACCGCCAGAATCTCTCCCGCGTGTCCACCGGCTCCAGCGATCGGACGCCCCGTCTCCAAACCGATGTGCGAAAGACGCTGATCCGCCGTGGGATAGTAAAGACGGCCGTCGATCGCGAACCTCCCCCCGCCCCGAGCAACCGAACTTCGGATCGGCACTGCTTCAAGTTCCACTTCGATCGGTACAAGCCAGGGACGCCCCCCCAGCAACACCGCAAGCAAACCCTCTACCGGATCCACCGCCAGACCCGTAAAGAGGTGGCCGTGATGCAACTGCGGCCCATTCCCTTCCGGGGTCTCGATCGTTCTCACGAAGCTGCACACCTTCGAGTCCCGAGCCTGGTGGTACAGCCCGTTCTCCAGCGTCTGAAGCCACAACCCCCCGCCGCGGTCAAAGCCTGCCGCTCGGATCGTGAGGTTCGGTTCCACAACCCGCACCTCTCCCGTCCTCAGATCAACCAAATCGAGCCCCCCCGCTTCCCGCTCGATCACCACCTCCGATCCATCCGACGAATGCCGTGCGAGAACCCCCCGAAGCTCTCGCCCGGTGTCCACTCGCATCAACCGTTCCCGCGTCCGAATCGACCACCGCTCCACCCCGGGAGGATCGCCCGTGTCCACCACGACCAGGTGCGCCCCGTCGTCGCACACATACACCCGATGCGCGGCGGGATTGTGCTTCGGCGAATACGCCCACGAACGTTTCTCCGCCAGATCCATCGGATCCAGCTCCCTCACCACCCCGTCCGCCCCGCACCAGACCACCGAGTCACGCCCCGCAGCAATCGAAGCCCCTCGCACCAGAAGGCTCGGCCTGCTCGTCACCAGGCAGGGATCACGGAAGTAGAGTTCACGAAGCCCCCACAACGCGGCGATCCGATGCCCTGACATCGGCCCCGGTTCGCCACCCTCCGCCACACTCGCCAGTACCTGCTCCCACAGCATCCCCTCGCCCGTGTGCACCACCCCGGCCGCGGCCAACTGCCTCCCCAGATCAACGCGGCTCATCGCCAGGGTATCTTCAAGCCTCCCCACCGCCTCATCGGCACGCCGCTTCTCCGTCGTCGCCTCAACGTACAACGCCTGCGTCCGCTGGTACAACAACCCGAACCGCACCGCGCCCGCCGCAACCAGCGTCATCGCGACGCCGCCCACCATGACGTACCGCCAGTGCCGCGCCGCCAACCGCTTGAGCGTACGCCCAACGGGCTCCGCTCTCGTGTCGATCGGTTCCCCCGCCAGAAAGTGCCGCAGATCCGTCGCGAGCAGAAACAACGATTGATACCGGCGCTCCGGTTCCGCTTCCAAAGCGCGTTCCGCGATCACCGCGAGATCCGTCGGAATGCCCGGCAGCAACTCCTTCAACGACGGGGGACGCCCCTGCCGCATCGCCTTCAGGATGGCCCGCCGACCCAGGTGCTCCTCAAACGGCCTCCGCCCCGCGAGCATCTCGTACAGGATGACACCAAGCGAATACACGTCCGTACGCTGGTCGACGTCGCTCCCCTCCAACTGCTCCGGTGATGCGTACGCGAGCGTCGCCGGCTCATCGCCCGTCGCCGTCAGCCCCTCCACTTCAAGCAGCTTCGCAACGCCAAAGTCCAGCACGTGCGGCCTGTGATCCCGGTCAACCAGAATGTTCGAAGGTTTCAGATCCCGGTGCGCCACGCCGTTCTGATGCGCATGGTTCACCGCATCCGCGATCTGCGCCACAACCCGCGCGATCATCCTCCGCAGGTCCGACGGGGACCACGCACCCCGCGCCTCCGCCACCCACTTCCCCAGTTGCAGCCCCCGCACGTACTCCAGCACCAGCGCCATCCGCCCGCCCGACATCGTCACCCGGTCGTACAGCATCACGATCCCGGGATGCTTCAGCGTCGCAACGATGTCCGCCTCGCGCTCAAACCGCGCCCGCTGCGCTCGAGTCACGACCTGATCCATCTCAAACATCTTGATCGCAACCAGCCGTCGCGTGCTCGCCTGCTCCGCCAGATACACGACGCTCTGCGCCCCCCGCCCCAACCGCTTCAGCATCCGATACCCGGGCACCACCCCTTGGTTCCAAGGGATCGCCCACGACGACAACCCAGGTTCGATCGCCCGCGGCTCAACTCCCGCAAACCCCTCCCCCAGGCCATCCGCGGAAACGGCGTCCCCACCCTCTCCCGGGCGTGCACCCCCTTCCAGATCGCCGTCTTCCTCAAACGGGGCCATGAGAGCCTCCGCTTCCATTCTAACGGTTCTTCCCGCCTCCGGAATGCCCTGACACGCCCAAAACAAAAGACCAAACAAATTGTGAAAACGACTGGACAGACCAAACACCTACCGATAGCATGACCCAAACAAGAGCCATTCGGAGGACAGATGGAACCCACTCAGTACACCGCTTCCCAGCACGCCCCCCTCACCGTCGGGCACACCCCCCAACAGCCCGCGCCCGAGCCCATCGGGCTGCCCACCCAAGGCACGCTCACCGTGATCGACGGACCGGGTGGCACCGGCAAAACCCTGACTTTGCTCGAGCTGCTCGGGTCCCTGCGACACCGCTCGCGCACCGGCGAGAACCTCCGGCTGGCCATCGCCACAACCCGCCGACTCGCGCTCACCCTCTTCGCCGACGACCACGCGCCGGACCCGACCCAACACCCCTCCCTCGAGATCATCGACACCGCCGCGCTCGCCGCCGACGATCCCGCAACCACCGCCGAGCGGCTCTCGCGCCTTTGCCGCATGCTCGGCACCACCCACCTCATCGTCCACCCCCTCGACGCGCTGTTCGCCGAACACGTCCGGGAGGGAGTCGTCCACCTCGCCCAACTCGCCTGGGAATCATCCATCGCCGTCGTCGCGGTCATCCCCTCCACGACCCCTCGTGGCGGTCCGGGCATCGGTCAGTGGTTCCCCAACGGAAACTGCCCCACCATCGAAGACGCAACCCGCCGTCGCTTCCTCATTCCGGCTCCCGCCCGAGGCCTCGCCGCCATCGCCGCGGACGCCTTCCTGCTGAGCCAGTTGGAAGAAGGCGAGGCACCGGAAACCGAGATCCTCTGGCGAGCCCGACTCGCAGGGATCGAGCCCACCGAACTCTCCCAGTCCAAGCGGCGCCTCGGCGTCCGCGACGTGATGCGTCGCACCAAGGGATGCCGCCACCGCGCGTGGCGCATGGGCGCCTGACCTTCGCCGCGTGGCCCCCGCGAGACTCCCCCACTCCGGTAGACTCCCCACATGCACCTCCGATTCGCGCTCCGGCTCGTCCTTCTCATGCCTCTTCTCTGGTTGGTCGCCTGCAGCGGCCACCGTGGCCCCGCCGTTCCCCAGGCCCTCGAAGACCGCGCCGAAATCCCAGGACTTGAAGGCATTCGCTGCTGGGGACACACCATGACCCCGACGCTCGAAGCCGCGCTCGTCAACAGCTGGAACGAGGAACTCGCCACCGCCAACGGAGATCTTCAGACGCTCCTCGCCAACGACGCCCACTACCTCGCCCTGTCGGGAGGTGGCTCAGACGGCGCGTTCGGCGCCGGCCTGCTCTGCGGCTGGACCCTCAAGGGAACCCGGCCAACCTTTAAGATCGTCACCGGAATCTCCACCGGCGCGCTCATCGCCCCCTTCGCGTTCGCGGGCCCCGAGTACGACGGCGTTCTCGCCGAGCTCTACACCACCATCAGCACCAAGGACATCTCACGCTTCCGAGGCATCCTCGGCGCCCTTACCTCCGACGCCCTCTCCGACACCACCCCCCTCCGCACCATCCTCGAGAAGAACATCGACGACGACTTCCTCGACCACATCGCCGCCGAGTATCGCAAGGGCCGCATACTCCTGGTCGGCACCACCAATATGGACGCTCAAAAGCCCGTCCTCTGGAGGCTCGGGGCCCTCGCCGCGACCAACCACCCCCAGCGCCGCAAACTCTTCATCGACGTCCTCGTCGCCTCCGCCGCCATCCCCGGGGTCTTCCCGCCGGTCCTCATCGACGTCGTCGCCGACGGCACGAACTACTCAGAGCTCCACTCCGACGGCGGCACCGCAGCGCAGGTCTTCCTCTACCCAGCTTCGTTCTGCATCTCCCAGTTCGCGGATGAATACGGCTTCTCGGGCCGAAAGCGCCACGCGTACGTCATCCGCAACAGCCGCCTCGCCCCCGACTGGGAAGAGGTCCGCCCGCGCACGATCACGCTCGCCCAGCGCGCCGTGGCAACCCTCATCAAGGCCCAAGGCGTCGGCGATCTCTACCGCATCTACCTCGGATGCCAGCGCGACGGCATCGAGTTCAACCTCGCCTCCATCCCCGACGACTTCCTCGACAAACCCTCCGACACCTTCGACCGCGAGTACATGAAGAAGCTCTTTCAGGTAGGCCTGCGGCTCGGCCAGACCGACGACATCTGGGCCCATGCGCCCCCCGGCTTTGAACCCCCCGCACCACGGACAACCCCCAAGCCTCCACCCCCCGGTCAGGCCGCCGTTGCGCCCCCCGATGCACGCCCCGCGCCCTCCCGATAAACTCCGCGCGTTCGAAGCCACCCACTCACGCAACGAGGACCACATGAATCCGAGCAACCCCTCCCGCCGTGATTTCATCCGCTACGCCGGCGCCAGCATCGCCACCGCCGCCGTCCTCGGCTCCCCACGTATCGCCCGCGCCCATCGCGACACCCGCCTTCGCGTCCTCTCCATCGGCGTCATCGGCACCATCGGCGGCGCAGACCGCGGCCACATCGCCTCCCACCCCGCCGTTGACATCGTCGGCCTCTGCGACATCGACGCCGGGGCCCTCGCCCAGGCCTCCAAAGACCACCCCAGCGCCTTCACCTGCGAAGACTACCGCGAGGCCTTCGACAAGCACGGCGACAAGTTCGACGGCGTGATCGTCGCAACTCCCGATCACTCCCACTGCGCGATCATGACCACCGCACTCGCCCGGGGTAAGCACGTCTACGGCCAAAAGCCCCTCGTTCAACAGCTCGAAGAACTCGACATCCTCGAACGCGCGGCGCTCGCCCGCCCCAAGCTCATCACCCAAACCGGCGCGCAACGCATCGAGCACGCCGCCCGCCGCGCCGCCGTCGATATCCTCAAGAGCGGCTCACTCGGCAAAGTCATCGACGTCCACATCGCCTTCGGCAACGGATCCCACGCCGGCGGTCACTACTTCGCCGACGGCACCCTCGGCGAACCCATCCAGCCCCCCGACGGATTCAACTACGACCTCTGGCTCAACGGCGCCCAGGAAGAACCCTGCCGCCCGCAGATGGTCCAGCGCCAGTGGCGAAGCTGGTGGAAGTACGGCGGCGGCCAGATCACCGACTGGGTCGTCCACCTCACCGACGTCGTCTTCTACGCCTTCCCCGAACTCACCTCCCCCCGCCGCGTCACCTCGCTCACCCCATCCACCGACCTCGCCAACTTCCACGCCAACCGCGTCGTCTCCACCCTCACCTATGAAGTCGCAAGCCCCAAGTTCGCCGGCCCAACCTGCAACTTCCACTTCTACGACACCGGCATGAAGCCCGACCGCGCACTCCTGGGCATCGGCGAAGGCGAATGGCCCGGCGGCATCTTCACCATCGTCGTCTGCGAGGGCGGCACCCTCGTGCTCGCTCCCGAAGGCCCCCTCGAAATCTGGCGCGAAGGCCAGAAGACCGACGGCATGACCATGCCCGGCCTTCCCACCTACGACAAGTTCAACCACTGGCACGCATGGGTCGACAAGGCCCTGGGCATCGACACCCCTCACCTCTGGATGCCCTTTGCAACCGGCCTCCGCTGCACCGAACCCGGAATGCTCGCCGTCAAGGCCGCGAAGTACCGAGGTCAGACCCTCGAGTGGGACCGCAAGTCCCTCTCCTTCACCAACAGCCCCGAAGCCACCATGACCATCGTCCGGCGCGAGTACCGAAAGGGCTTCGAGCCCGTCCGCCTCTAACTCCAACCTCATGCCTCGCTGAAGAACCCCCCGCCCATGTCCTTCAGCTTCCCGGCACGGACCAGCGCAACCCAGATCTTGTCCGGGAACCCGTCCGGCGGCTGAATCGCATCGATGTTCGACTTCCGCCCCCCCGACGTGTACCGCCCCCCAAGCTTCGACTCGTCCGCAAGCCGCCCGATCTTCAGCCGCTTGTGAAACGCCCGAAACGCCGAGTCCAACTCCTCCGCCGTGAACTCCGGCAACGGCGCGGTCGTCGCCGCGACCACCCGCCCCTCGATCTTGTCGAGGAGCGCGTCCAGGCCGTCCACATCCCGCGCGTTCGTCACCTGCGTCACCCGCTCCAGATCGTGCGTCAGCCGCGACAGCAGTCGCGACACCAGCCCCCAGTTCTCAGCCGGGTTGCCCTTGCCCTTGCGAAGATCCGCCGCCACCGACCGCGCTTTCTCGATCACGTTCATGCCCAAGGGTACCCATACCCCGTCCCCCTCGCCGCAACCCCCCAAATCCTGCAGCCCCGGGCCCGGCAAGCCGATCTCTTTCCCATGCACCTCGCCCTAGACCCCGCCGCGATCAACGGTGACCTCCCCCTCAACCAGGCCCAACGCCGCGCCTACCTCGACTTCCACCGCGACCGCAACGCCACCAACGCCGCGCTCTCCGCCGCCGAAGGGATCGAAACCCTCCCCCCCACCGGCAGCATCGTCTTCGAACCCGCCTGGTCCCCCGCACGCCATGATGTCGCCGCGTTCTTCCGCTGGGCCGCCGACCGCGCCCGGCTCCGCTTCGGCCTCAGCCCCATCTCCATCATCGACCTCGGCTGCGGCGGCGGCTTCGTCGCCACCCTCCTCGCCGACGCCGGAATCCACGGCGACTACCTCGGCATCGACCTCACCCCCCGCGCCTCCTGGAGCTCACGAACCATCGGCGGTCTCCGCGTCCGCTTCCTCCAGGCCGACATCGCCCACATCCCCGACCACCAGCTCCCCGCGGCCGACTTCATCGTCTCCGCCACCGCGCTCGAACACATCGAGGACGACCACGCCGCCATCACCCGTCTCACCTCCCGGCTGAACCCACACGGGATGCAGGCCCACTTCGTCCCCGGCGAAGCAGCCCTCGACCTCTACGGCCCTCATGGCTGGCGGCAGTACTCCCCCCGCTGCCTCCGCGCCCTGTTCCCCAACGGGGACATCTACCGCTACGGCGGCCCGGGCACCAATCGCCTCCACACCTCCCTCATCTCCCGCCCCACCGCCAAGGGCCAACCCGACGGCCGCGCCCGGCACCCCCACCTCTACGAGCTCGCCCTCCTCCGCGCCCGCCAACTCGACGCCGCCAGCAACCACACCAACGCCTCCATGTACGGCGTCTTCGAGGCGCGACCCGAGGTCAGCACTTCCCATCCTGCATCGCGCGGCCCAGACCTTCGACCTCAGTCGTGAAGCAGAACATCGAGTAGAGCACGACCAGCAGCACAAGCACCCGCAGTACAGACGCGTCGAGCTCACCGAACCTGGCGAAGAAGATCGTGGAGAACAGGGCGGTCGCGAACACGAAGGCGAGACGGCTGCAGAACAGAATGAGGTGCCCGGGAAGCTCCCGCCGCCGGAACTCCGGCAGGGGACACGTTCGCCGACGTACCCAGTGAGCGCAGAGCCCCAGCAGACTCGCCACGACCGCCAACGCCACGACGCGATCATCAGCAGCCCGCTCCGGCACCTTCGCCAGGAGCCGACGGTAGATCGGAACACCGTTGTAGATGATCACCGCCGCGCCCGCGGCCTGCACGGCGAGCAAGACCCAGAAGGCGGCTGGATTGGTACGGTTGTGCGTTGCCACGTGGGAATCTCCCGTTCCAAAAAAGGGAAAGGGCGGATGGCCGGGCCACCCGCCCCGATGATTGGACGATCAGGGCTGTTCGAATGCGGCGAATTCCTCATCGATCGGCAGAAGCGGTTCACCCTGCATGTTGCGGGTGATGACCTTGAACTGGTCGATCAGGAAGAGCGGACGGGTGGCCTGCTTCGCGAGCGCTTCGATTCGGCGCTGGAGTTCGGCGATCTTCTCCGGGTGCTTGTCGGCGAGGTTGACAGACTCCGAGGGGTCCTCAGCGATGTTGTAGAGTTCGACGCTGGAGGGGAGCATGGTCCGCCAGATGAGCTTCCAGTCGCCCTGACGAACGGCTGCACGGAAGGGCTCGACGTTGTAGACGATCTCGTCGCGGGGTGAAGCCTTGTTGGAGGCGATGGTCTCCCAGACGTTGTATCCGTCGAGCGGCTTGCACTTGGTGGTGGAAGCACCGGCGAGCGCGGTGATGGTCGGGTAGACATCCACGGCGTGGATGAGCCCACTGACGGTTCCCGGCTTCACGTGGCCGGGCCAGTTCGCGAACGCGCAGACGCGGGTCGCGCCCTCGTAGAGCGTGCCCTTGCCCTCGCGGTACGGGCCGTTGTCGCAGGGGATCTTGATCTTGGACACGTCGGCCATGACGCCCGCGAACATCGCGTTGCGCGTGCCGCCGTTGTCGCTGTGGAACAGGATCAGCGTGTTCTTGCGAAGTCCCTTCTTCTCGAGCGCTCCGACAACCCGACCGATCTCATCGTCAAGGCACGCCACCATCCCTGCGTAGGTCCGGCGGGTGGGGTCCTCGATGTGCGTGTAGCGGTCGATGTACTCCTGCGGAGCCTGGTACGGCGTGTGGGGGGCGTTGAACGTGAGGTACATGTACAGCGGGACCGAGGCGTCGTGCTGCTCGATGAGGCGGGCAGCATCCTTCCCGAGCAACGTGGTGGTGTACCCCTCTTCCTTCACCGGCTGATTGTCACGGAACCAGTCGAGTACACCGTGCTCGTCGTGCGTGAAGTAGTCGAGTTCGCCGATCATCGCGCCGTACTGGTAGTCGAAGCCGCGCTGGCGGGGCCAGTACTTCTTGTCGGAGTGGCCCAGGTGCCACTTGCCGACGATGGCGGTCTTGTAGCCGGCTTCTTTGAGAGCCTGGGGGAGCAGCCACTCGGATGTGTCGAGGCCGTACGCCGAGACGGACGGGATGACCGCGGTCTGCAGACCGTAGCGGAAGGGATACCGACCGGTCATCAGGCACGCGCGAGTGGGCGTGCACATCGGCTGAACGTAGAACTGCGTGAACTTCGCGCCGCCGGCGGCAAGGGCGTCAAGGTTTGGGGTCTTGATGTCGGCGCAGCCATTGAAGCCGACGTCCTTCCATCCGAGATCATCGGCGACGATATGGATGATGTTGGGCTGCGCAGTCGGGGGAGCCACGCTCTGCGCGTTCGCAGATGAACAGACGAGCGTGGTGAGCGTGACGAGCACGCTGAGCAGGAACGGTACGAGTCGGAACATGATCAACTCCTATTTTGGCGACGGGCCGGACGGTGGTGGCACGGACAGGACGCAACGGAAACCGACGTGGCTGGACCCGGTGTCCGGCGGCGTGCCTCGCCGGGCGCTCGGGCGGTAACTCTCGCAGTACGAGACGTGGCAGAGGTACGAGCCCCCTTTCGTGACGCGCTTGACCGGCGAATACGGATCGCTGGGATCCCACGTATCGCGCGGGCCTTCCGGGTTCTCGCAGAGCCCGGCTTTCGCGGCGGCTTCGTTGGCATCGGCGCGGTAGAAGTCCGCGCACCAGTTCCACACGTTGCCGCACATGTCGTAGAGGCCGTAGCCGTTGGGGGGAAAGGACTTCACCGGTGCCACTCCCGCGAAGCCGTCCTCAGCGGTATCACGCTGAGGAAACGAACCCTGAAAGGTGTTGGCCATGTGGCGAGGCTTGCCGTCTGGACCTTTTGGCATGAACTCGTCGCCCCAGGCGAAACGCTGCTCGGCGAGTCCGCCGCGTGCGGCGTACTCCCACTCCGCCTCGGTGGGGAGTCGCTTGCCGGCCCACTTGGCGTAAGCGACGGCATCATCCCACGCGATGTGCACCGCGGGATGCGAGTCCAGGCCATCGATCGAGCTACCGGGACCCGTGGGGTGCTTCCAGTCGGCCCCGGTCTGCCAGCGCCACCATCCGCCGAGGTTGTTGAGTGCAACGGTCTCGCTCGGAGGCGTGAAGACGAGTGAACCAGGCTGGAGGAGTTCCTCTGCGGGCTTTGGGGTGCCCGGCGGAACCTGCTTCTTGATCTCCTCCCAATCGGGCTTGCGCTCGGCGAGGGTGATGTAGCCGGTTGCCTTGACGAACGCGCGGAACTCGGCGTTCGTGACGGCGTGTTCGTCCATCCAAAAGCCGTCCACTCGTACGCGATGAGCGGGGCGCTCGTTCGCATTACTGTTCGGATCGTCGGTGCCCATGGTGAACTCCCCCCCTGGGATCCACACCATTCCCTTTGGCGCGCCGTCTTTCGTCGCGTCGGCGGTTGGCTGCAAAGCGCCGACCACGGGCGAGCAGAAGAGGAGAGAGGCCGCGATGATCGCGTTCATCGACGGCCTCCGGAGGGGGCGCGACCACGACGCGAGTCGGCATCTCGCCCGGAGCGAAGACGGGTGGCGTTGCGCTCGCCTCGCTCGCGCGAGGTCGACTGGTCCTTCAGGTACTCCTGAGGCACCGGCGACGCGGCGTCGTTCGTTGCGGGGCGTGACTTGGGACTCGGAGCGGTCTTGTTCTCCCAGCCGTCGTCGGTCTTCTTGTAGACCTTTCCGTCCTTACCTGCGTAGACATCGCCGTCGCGGTCGCGTGCCACGGTAACGCCGTTGCCGAAACGGCCTTCGGCATGGATCGCACCTGCGCCGCCCGAACCCTCGATACCCGAGACGGTCCCGCGCGGGCCGCTGCGGTACCCGGCGCGCACCCAATCATCACCGTTGGAGATCGCGGCCCGACCCCAGGAGCCGTACGGCGTGGAGGCCCCGGCGCGGTAACCGAAGATACCGGAGCAGGGGTTGTACACGGCTCGCCAACCGGCCACACCACGAGGGCCGTACGCGTAACCGCCTCGCGCGAATCGTCCGGTCGAGGGGTTGTAGTATGCGAATCCGCCGCACCCGCCGTACGGGCCGTATCGGCGACCGACGCAAACCCAGCCACCGTGATGACCGTGCCAACGTGCGCCGCAGCCGTACGAGAAGAAGTGGCTGTGATAGTGGTAGTGCCAGCAGCAGTCATCGTCGTCGAGGAGGTCCCCGACGATCATCCCGAGCCCGAACATGACCGCGCCGGTCGCGGCAACCTGGGCGCCGGTGTAGCCGGCGGTGTAGCTCGTCGTCACCGTGGTTGGCGTTGATTCGTAGACCGTGACGTATGTCACGTTGTGCTTCGGTGACGAGGGGGGGATCGTGTAGATCGCGGCCGGGATACTCGTGGCGACTGTCCACTCTCCGCTCGCCGATGGTGAGACAAACCACACCGCGTCGTGGCAGCAGTAGTACCGCTGATCGACGAGGAAGACGCTGAAGGGAGAGTTGTGCGCGTACAGGACCGTGGTCGATTCGATCGGGCGGAAGTCGGGTGCGCCGTCGTAGGTCACCGCGAGCTTGAGGTCGGCGGTGTTTACCGTGGCGCGGTTCGGGAGCGACGCCATAACGATGGCCTCGTTCGCCGCGGCGGTTCCAGGAACGGATGGCAGCACGTCCGCGGCGTCGGAATCGTCGGGGATGTTCCTGAAGTCGTCCGGGAGCGAACCGCTCGCGCTGGACCACGGACCATCGAGTGACGGCGCGCTGAACCAGCGACCGGCGGCGAGGAGGTAGAACTGGCTCTGTTGTGCGTTGAAGAACAGGTCGTTCTCGGTGTTGACCACCATCATGAGCTTGGTACCGGGGATGGGCTGCATCTCCGGCGCACCATCGGTGACGACCAACTCGGCCGGCTCGAAGGAGATGAAGATGCCCGGCACGAGGGCGGGGGGCTTTCCGGGAATGGCTGAGCGGACGTCGGACCAGTTTGGATCGTCGGGGAGTGTCGCCAGTCCATCCGGCGCGGGCACCGGCGTCCATCCACCGCTTTCGAGCGTTCCGCTGGAGAACCATGAGTCTTCGTGCAGCAGGAAGTACCGGCTCTGGGCGGGATCGAGGAAGACGTCCCAGTTGGTATTGATCGCGACCAGCAACGGGCTGCCCGGGGCCTGCGTGAATCGCGGCTTGCCCATGAAGGTCACCATTGCCGCGGGCTTCGTGCTCGCGACGATCTTCGGGGGTTCGAGGTTCACTTCAACTTTGCGGATGCTGACTTCGGAGGCGTCGAGTTCGGCGATGATGCGGTCGAGCGAGACGGTTTGTGTGCGTTGCGGCGGCATGGCCTCGGTCACGATCCTCGCGAGGTCTGCGTTCATCGCGTCATCCGCACCGGGGAAGGTGAGTTCCTCGATCCTCCGATCGGTCAGCATGACGAGGCGTTCCTCGAACGCGACGTCGGCGCGTGCGCTGGCCACCATCACGCCGTAGGTGAGTTCGTCGCTGCCCTTCGGTTGAAGAACAACCGCCGCGCGGAACGTGATTCGATCGAAGTTCGGCCACGCATCAACCTGCGGCTGATGGATACGGACGATGTGCGTTCGGGACTCGAACTGGCGCGGCCAACCGGCGTCCTTCGCGGCTTCGGCGGCGGGAGAAGTCGTGGCGGGCTGTCGGCCGTGCGAGGGCGACACGCTGGCGGCCAGCGTGCACAGGGCAAGGGCTGCGGCGGTGAAACCTGTTGCTGCGTACATGTGACCTCCTGATCGTGGCTTTAGAACCGGACGTCCAGACGTGCACCCAGGAGCCAGGCTTCGTCGACATCCTCGACGATGCTGTCGACCCACTGCACATCGCACGTGAGGCCGACGGCCGGCGTGATCGCGACGTTGTAATAGAGTTCGGCGGCCTGTGTTGAGCCTTCGAGCCCGAGGGGCTCGAGGCGTCCGCTGTTCTGGAAATCGCTGAACACGTAGGCGATGCCGCAGGTGTCGTTCTCGCGTGCGGCGATGAGGCCGCGTGCACCGACACCGCCGCTGAGCGACCACTCCACGGGGTTGGTGTCCTGGTCGGCGAATCCGAGTCGCGAGAAGAGACCGATGCCCCGGAGATCCTGGCGACCGTTCGAAAGGTCGATCTTTGCGGGCGCATCGTCCATGAGGTGGACGTACTGCCAGTTGCTGACGAACGCGCTCCAGGATTCACCCTCGGAGGAGAGCGTGACCCCGCCGGGGCCGAGTTGCAGCTTGCCGCCGAGCTGCGTGAAGTCACCATCGAAGGCGTACACGAAGCCGACGTTGGTGCCGCCGGGGAGGGAACCGATCTTGTACTGGAAGTCGGCCTCGGTGATCCACGAGAACCCTTCGTCGAGGTCCTCGAAGCCCGAGGTAGTAGACGAATCGGTGGTGGAGACGAGGATGCTGGAGACGACGATTCGGTCGGTGGGCATGTAGACGGCGCCGCCGCCGAGCGTGCTGTACGGGATGGTGAGGGCCGAAACGCCGGAGGCGATGAAGTTGAAGTTCATGAACTGCGATCGGCCCCGCCCGCTCGCGAACTCGTTGGGGTCACCATCTAGCGTCTGGTACTTGCCGAGCGTGAGTCCGAACTTCGGTGAGAGGAACTGGGTGTAGTTCAACTCGGTGACCGATGCGATCGACTGGTTCGAAGGGCTGGTGAGGGGGAAGAACCCATCGGTGTTGACCGGCAAGAGCGAGCCGGAATCGTCGTTGACCGTCTCGCCGAAGCGACTCTCGGCACGGGCACGAACGAGTGCTCCGGGCAACAGCTTCATGCGGTGGAGGTCGAGCGTGATGCCGGCATCCAGGGAGCCGTGGTAGTCCCAGTCGATGCGGCGGCCGCCGGAGACGACTCCTTGACCGATCTGCGTGAAGTCAATGTCGAACATGACGCCCTTGTTGGCAAGGGACGTACGTGACCCGCCCCAGTCGCCGGAGAGACGCGAGCGTGTCGCCAGACCACCGGTGTAATCGGGGACAGGGAGAAGACCGGCGGGCTCGGGGGCCGGCGGCGCTTCGGCGGGTGCGGATTCCTGGGCGGCGGAGATCGGGGCGAGAGATGCCATGAGGAGGGCGGCGATGGCTCCGCGACATTCAACGTTCGTGAGCAAGGGGAGACTCCTGACGTGCGGGTTGAGGCGGTGATGGTGGTGCGGGATCAGCGATCGATGCGGGTGATCTTGGAGCCCTGGATGCCCAGGCCAGCCATGAGTCCCTTCTGATCGAAGAAGAAGCAATACACGCCCTCGCGGAGCGTGGTGGACGTGAGGTTTCGCGCGAGGCCGGAATCGACGACGGTGACGGAGGGGCCGGAGCCGATCTCCCAGCCGCGAGAGGTTTCGAGGTAGTTGAGATCGGAGTCTTTCATGAAGAAGAGGGCGCAGGAGTACGACTGAACGCCGGCCTGGAGGCCGTACGAAGCACCCGTGCTGTCGTAGTACCCGGCGATTCGTCCGTTCTTGAACATGACGCCCTCGCCGTGGAAGGCTCCGACCACGAAGCCACCCTTGATCATGTCGGGGAACACGAGCACCGCCTTGGCGTCGCGCGCCAATGCAGCGGCGGCAGGGTTGGTCTGGCACAAGCGGTCGAGTCCAGCCGCGGCCTCGGAGGAGAGACCTGTTTCGATCCTCGCTGATGACGATCGGCCCCCACCACCGGCGCATCCCGAGAGCGGGGCGAGTGCGGCGAAGGAGCAGGCGAGGAGGAGGAGCGAGGTTCGGGCGAGCATGAGGTTCCTTTCGAGAGAGACATTCCGTGTGTGATCAGGGCTGGACCCTGCGGCTGGGACCAAGAGCGTTCTCGAGGATCTGAGCGAGGACGTCATCGCTGAAGGGCTTGCGGAGGTAGGCGAGGGCGCCGTTCGCCAGAGCCCTCTCGCGATTGCCGGGGGCGTCGTGAGCGGTGATGAAGACGACGAACGTGAGGGGTGCGAGCGTCGCGAGACGGGCCTGAACAGCGAGCCCGTTCGTGCCCGGCATCTGCATGTCGAGGATCACGCAGCGGGGCGAGAGGCCAGGCGCACCCTCGATCACGCCGAGGAACTCATCGCCGGATGTGAACGTGGAGGCGGAGAGTCCGAGTGAGCGGACCAACCGTTCCATCGCTTTGCAGACCGATGCATCATCATCAACGATGGCGATCACCGGCTTTGGATCCGACATGGGGCGTCCTCGGGTGCTGCGAGCCGCTCACGCGTGGAGCGGTGGGCGATACCGGGAAGACCATACCGGTCGGCGGGATGTGTGCTGGTTGGACCTTGGTCCAATAGAGCAGTCGCTCAGATGCGCGGGGGAGCATCACCCGGTCGGAGGGGTCGCGGGGGCTCACCGATACCGAGCGCGGACGCAATGCGGACGAGTTCGGCGAGCGACTCGACGCCCATCTTCTCCATGACGCGCGCGCGGTGGACCTTGATGGTCTTCTCGACTGTGCCGAGTTCGAGTCCGATCTGCTTGTTGAGCAGGCCCTCGACGACGAGCTCCATCACCTCTCGCTCTCGGGGGGTGAGCGTCGCGAGGCGTTCGCGGTACTCGCGGAGACCCGCCGCGGCTTCGCGGAGTGCTGCGTCGCGGGCGAACGCGGTCTTCACGGACGCGAGGAGCGCGGCTTCGTCGACCGGCTTCGTGAGGAAGTCGATCGCACCGCCCTTCATGGCCTCGACGGTGATGGGAATGTCGGCCTGTCCCGTGAGGAAGATCACCGGCTGCGCGCAACCGCTCGCGCCGAGTCGGCGCTGAACCTCGAGGCCGTTGAAGTCGGGCATACCGAAGTCAAGGAGGATGCAGCCGGGAATGGATTGCGTGACCGCGCGAAGGAACTCGGCGGAGGAGTTGTAGGGAAGAACACGGACTCCATTGGAACGGAGGAGGCGACCGACCGACTTCAGAACGGCCTCATCGTCGTCGACGAGGAACACGGTGGGTTGCTCGCTCATGATGGGTTCTCTCTGAATGCCGGGAGGGTGAAGTGGAACGTCGCGCCGCGGTCGGAGTTATTCTCCGCCCAGATGCGGCCGCCGTGCGCGGACACGATCGTTCGACACATCGGGAGCCCGAGCCCCATGCCGCTCGCCTTCGTCGTGAAGAAGGGCTCGAACACCCGGGGCAGCTGTTCCGCGGGAATACCCGGTCCTGTGTCGACGACCGAGAGTCGAATCAAAGTGTCGTTCTCGACGCGGCAGCGGAGAATCAGGGCACGGGAGCCGGCTGGGAGTTCGGGCGTGGCATTCATCGCGTCGATCGCGTTCACGATGAGATTCAGTATGACCTGCTCGATCTGCACCCGGTCTCCGTGGAGCAGCGGGAGGTCCGCGGGCACATCGGCGTGAACGGCAACATTTCGATTGATCAACTCGCCACGCACGAGACGGAGCACATCATCGAAGATCTGGTCGGCCTCAAGCGGCTGGCGGCTGACCTCGCCCTTCTTGAGGAGTTGCCGAAGACGGAAGATGATGTCGCCCGCGCGCCGGTTCTCTTTCACGATGTCGGAGAGGATCTCCGCCACCTCGCCCGTCTCCGTGGGACGCTGCGTGAGGAATCGCTGAGCGGCCTGCGCGTTGCTGAGAATGGCGGTCAGAGGTTGGCTGAGTTCGTGCGCGAGTGCACCGGACAGTTCGCCGAGCATGTTGACGCGGGTCAGGTGGATCATCTCCTGACGGTGCTGCCTGAGTTCGAGTTGCTCACGAGCACGCGTGTGGCGTGCGCGGAAGATCCACGCCGTCACAACGACGCTGAGGGCGACCACGAGAACACCCGTGCTCGCCCGGAACCAGGCCGTTTGCCAGAAGAACGGGCGAACGACGAACGTAAGCGAAGAAGTCGGACCCCAGAGCCCGTCGTCGTTGGAGGCCCGGACGTTGAACTGGTAGCTCCCGGGAGCGAGCTCGTCGTAGAACGCTGCGCGTCGGGTTCCCACGTTGCTCCATTCGGGGTTTACGCCCGAGAGGCGGACCTGGAAGCGGACCTTCTCCGGAGCCACGAAGCTGAGACCGGCGTAGTGAATCTCGATGCCGCGGCTTCCGGGGGGAAGTACCGCGGTACTGCCCGGGTGAGTCTCGGTTCGGCGCGAAGCGAAGGAATCCGCGTTGCCGCGCGGGGCGCTTCGCATCTGCCAGACGAGTTCGCGGATGACAGCCGGGGTCGCGACGTCGTTGACCTGCAGCGAAGCGGGGTCGACCATCGTGATGCCCTTGACGGTAGCGAACCAGAGTCTGCCGCGGGTATCCCGCACGCTTGCGGGTTGCTGCCCGGAGGTGCAATCGCTGCTGAGCATGCCGTCGCGTCGATCGAAGAGGCGGATGCGGGAGAGCGTGCCGGTGCCGCTGACGACCGCTTCGAGGTCGTCCCGTCGCGTGCGGACGATACCGCACTCGGAGGACATCCACCAGAATCCTTCGGCGTCTTCGAGGATGCTGAAGACTCCCTTCGCGGGCCACGCGTCGCTCGCGATCTCGACGATGCGAGAGTCCGTGTGGTGAAGGAGTCCGCGCCGAGAGGTGCCGAGCCACATGGAACCATCGCGGCCAGCCTTCATGCACACGACCCCCGGGATCCTGTGACCATCGGGAGCGAGCACCTCGACGAACCGCTGCCCTTCGAGCCGGAGCACGGTGGCGCGATCCGAGACCCAGATTCGGCCGAGGGAGTCTTCACCGATGCAGCGGTAGTCGCTGGCGCGCACACCATCTTCTGGTCCAAACTCGCGCGAAACGCCATCGGCATGAACCGCGACGGCCCGGTTGCCTCCGGTCCAAACGCGGTGCTGCGAATCCTCGAAAAGGGCGACCACGTTGCGACCCCCGATGGACGCGCGGAGCCACTCGACGGAGGAGTCGTCGAAGCGGAGAACGGCGTCCGCGTAGGTGCCCACCCAGCATCGGCCGACGCTGTCGATGAGCACGCTTTGGAGGTACGCGAGCGAACCCAACGAAGCGGAGTCGGGGCGCACTTGCTTGATGCCGGCGTCGTCGAGTCGGAAGAGTCCTTGACCAAAGGTGGCAAACCAGATCCCACCGTCTTGCGCGGCGGTGATTGAGTTGACTGTCGCTACGGTGGTACCAAGCGAGGGCATGAAGCTCTGGAAGCGGCGCGTTCGGAAGCGACCGAGGCCTCCGCCACTGGATCCGATCCACAGGGTTCGCTCGCGATCCTCGAAGACGAAGCGCCCCGCGTCGTGGCCGAGACCGTTGGCGGTGCTCCAAGATCGCATCTCGCCACTTGGCGCGACACGCCACACACCGCTGTCGTAGCTGCTGATCCAGACATTGCCGAGGCTGTCCTCGTAGAGCTGCCAGAGGCCGCCGGGTGCCGTCGCGAGTTCGATCTTCGCAACAACCGCTCCGCCGCGGAGTCGCGTGAGCGTGCGATCGACGAGCACCCACACGCCGCCGTCGCGGCTTGGTGCGCAGCTTACCTCGGCGTCGCGATCCTTCGGTGTGGGGATGATCTCCACCCACTGGCGGCCGTCCCACTCGCCGATGAACCCCGTCTGCGCAACCCACCAGCGCTGGCTTTCGCTGACGGCTGCGAGGTACCCGCGGCTTCGAAGCCCGGGCGGTTCGGGGAGGGCGCGGAACTTGCCATCGGCGAACTCGAAGAGGTGACCGGTGAAATCCGCGATGAGGAGATCACCGTTGGCACGTTCGGCGAAGGAGCGTGCCTGGATGTCCTTGACGGCCGGATCTTCGATTCGCTGCCACTGACCGTCGGCGAAAGTCGCCAGCCCGCCGAGCGTACCGATCCAGAGTCGCCCCGAGCGATCCGTGTGGAGGCTGACGACCTCGGGTCGTGGGAGCGCGGGGGTGTTGGCGGGGTCGAAGAGGGCGAAGTCGATGCCGTCGAATCGGGCGAGGCCCCGGAAGGTGCCGATCCAGAGGTAGCCGAGCGTGTCCTGCGCCATGCAGGTCGCGGAGCTGTCGGGGAGACCGTCGTCGGTTTCCCATCGGGTGATGATGTACTCGGGATCCTGCGGGGCGGTTTGAGGTTGAGCGTGTGCAACCGAGGCAAGAACGGCGGCGAGGATCGCGACGGCGAGTGCGCGCAGCGCAACGCTGGTGCGTGCGAGACCCGGCGTTGGGTTCTTGTGTTTGTATTGCATCAGGCGAGAACGTGCGACAGGGCGGCGTGTTCGAGCATTATACAGCACGACCGAGGGCGGTGGGACTCGGGCGTGGTCGGCGCGGCATTGGACCAAGGTCCAACCCCGTGGGAGACCCGCGAGTTCTAGTGTGACCGGCATCACCACGCATGGCGCGTGGCGCAGGAGGTCACACGGATGATTAGGTTGAGCACAGCGATCGTGGCGGCGGTGGTGATTGCGGGGTGCGGCACATCCGCGCCGCGTCGAACCGGATTCCTCGGCGACTACACGAAGCTGACGGAAGCGTCGGCGACGTCGTTCAGGTACGTTGCACCCGCGGAAACGTCGAAGCGCTACACGCGTTTCATCGTCGAGCCGGTGAAGACGTACGACCACGGTGAGGGCGGGCGCGAGGTAGAACTCGGCGCGCTCGCGGAGTACTTTCGCGCGAAGCTCGTGGAAGCGCTCACACCCGAGTATCCCGTGGTATCTGAAGCGGGGCCCGGAGTCGGGCGCGTGCGGGTGGCGATCACGGACGTGAAGGCACCGACGTGGTACCTGAACCTCCACCCGGCCTCGAAGCTGACGGGCGCCGGGCTCGGCGAGGCTGGGATGGAGCTTGAGGTGGTCGACTCGGTGACCGGACAACAGGTGGCGGCACTCGTGGAGATGCAGAGCGGAAGCAGGCTCGAACTCGACACGTTCTCCAAGAACGACGACGCCAAGGACGCGATCGACGATTGGTGTGCTCGCTTCCGCGCGAAGCTGGACGAGATCCACGGTGTGCGAGCGAAGTAGTGCCGCGTTCCGGCGCGATGAGAGGATGATGCGATGCGAAGTACAGTCGGGACGTCGTCAAGGCTTGGCGGGATGATCGTGGCCGCGATGCTGTGCGCGGCCGGGCTCGCGTTCTGCGGGTGCGCGGGGGATGCTCGGCCGATCCGCACAGAGGCAGAGTTGTACGAGATGCAGAGCGCCGATGAGGAGCTGGCGGCGACGGAGTTCGCCGCGGCGGTGGAACGCTGCGTTGTGCGAGTCGGCGCGGAGGCGGCGGGCCTGGACGGGCCGGTGTGCGACGTGCTCGCGCTGTCGGGCGGCGGTGACTTTGGCGCGTTCGGCTCGGGTTTCCTGCTGGGCTGGGGAGAAACGCCCGAAGCCACGGATCGTCGACCGGACTTCGACGGCGTGAGCGGGGTGAGCACAGGCTCGCTGATCGCGCCGTTCGCGTTCCTCGGCGATGAGGGTTCGTTGCAGCAGATCGACCAGTTCTACCGCAATCCGCGGCAGGATTGGATCAAGACGCGCGGGTGGTTCTTCTTCCTGCCGATGTTCCCGTCGTTCATGGAGATTCCCGGCCTGGACCGTGACATCCGCGGCGCGATCGACGAAGTGTTCATCCGGCGGATCGCCGCGCGCGCGAGCGAGGGGCGGGTCCTGCTTGTGTCGGCGACGAACCTGGATCTCGGCACGCAGCGGGCGTGGGACCTCGGTGGGTACGCCAAGCGAATGCAGACACCGACCGACATCGACCGAATCCACCGCATGATGTTCGCCTCGTCGGCGATCCCGGCGGTGTTCCCCCCCATCGAGATCGACGGATTCCTCTACGCGGACGGGGGTGTGACGGCGAACGTTCTTCTGCGGCTGGATCCCTCCTCACCCACTGGCTTCCCGCAGACATGGCAGCGGATCCACCCGGGGCGGCCGATGCCACGCATCCGTTACTGGATCATCGTCAACAACCAACTCCGTCAGCCGCCAGCGACCGTTCGCACGCGCTGGCCGAGCATCTTCGGACCGAGCCTCGCAACGGCGATCCGGTCGGCCACGGTCGCGGAGATCCGCTGGCTCGCGGCACAGGCTGACTATACGAACGCGGCGTTCGGAACGAACATCGAGGTGCGAAGCGTGGCGATTCCCAATGACTGGCGCCCGCCCGTGAAGGGCGACTTCCAGAAGCCCACGATGGATTCCCTCTCCGACCTGGGCCGCGAAATGGGCAAGGATCCACGCTCATGGACGCTCTGGACGCGCCCGCTCGCGGCCACCCAATCCTCGGGGGTTGAAGCACGCGAGGCTGTTGGCCAAGAACATGCGGTCACCGGAACCGGGGTCTCTACTTCCCCCAGTTCATCGCGGTGATGCTGAGTTGCAGCGTGGTCGCGGTGGAGACCCACAGCAGGTAGGGCACCTGCGCGATCGCCACCCATCGCGCGTGCGGCCAGATGGCCCACATCATCCAGAGGATCGAACCCCACACGATCAGGATGTCGATGCTCGCCAGCGGCAGATTCCGAAGGCCGAACTGGATCGGCGTGAAGACGAGGTTGGCCGCGAGGTTAATCGCAAACGGCATCGCGACCCTGACCGGAAGCTTTCGGCGAATGGTCTGCACGAGCACGAAGCCGAAGCTCACGGCGATGATCGGATAGAGAAGCGTCCAGATCATCCCGATGGTGGCGGGCGCAGGAGTCCAGCTCGGCTTACTCAGTTGGTTGTACCACGTCATCCAGTCCATGAAGCACGCTCGGTTCTTGAGTGTTTGAGGCTCTGCAACACAGGGACCATACACACCTCGCGCGACCAGCGATCGCAATCCCGGCTCGCGGAACGCCCGCCCCCACCGCCGCGGCGGGTGAGGGCTGCACGGGGACGCGTTGGAATCTCGCAGGAAACGCCGGGGATTCAGTGGGCCCGGAGCCGCTTGCATTTGCGAGAAGGACCCACGATACTGGACCGGTGCGGGTTGCGAACCGCCGAGTGATTGAACGCCCAGCAACCGACAGCAATCAACGATGAGGGCCAGAAGATGAGATCGACGCTGTTCGTGTTTCGACTTGCGTGCCTCGTGGTCCTCTGCCTCGCGTGGCCGCTGCGTGCGCAGGTCGATTACAGCAACAACCATCCGTGGAATCAGAAAGCCGATTCGGGGCCGGACGCGGAGGTGCCCGGCTGGTTCTACAACCTCGGCATCACCGGGCTGCGGGCGAGGCTCGTGCCGGAAGAACCAAAGGCCTTGCTGGTCAAGTACGTCTTCCCCAAGTCCCCCGCGGCGGGTCTGGTCGAGGTCGGCGACCTCATCATCGGCGCGGGCGGTGCGCTATTCAAAGAAGACCACCGCAACGGCTACGGCGAAGCGGTGTTCGGAGCCCACGGTCCGATCTCGGAGCTCGCCGCGGTGCTGGAAGCATGCCAAAGTGCAGACCGAGGAGGAAAGCTCGCGCTGACGCTCAAGCGTGGCCAGACGGTCCTCGACATCACCTTGGACGTCGGAACCAACTACGGAACGTTCGCGCCGACCTTTCCGATGCACTGCCCAAAGTCGGAGATGATTCTGGGCGAGTTGCTCCAGTACCTCGTCGACAACCAACAGGAGGACGGATCATTCGGCAACCCGGTACATGACACGTTCGCGCCGTTGGCACTGCTGTCCAGCGGCCTCGCGAAGTACCGGCCGGCCGTCGAGCGGAACATGCGGCATCATGTGGCCTTGATCAACAATCAAGACCTGGGCCTGAGAAACTGGTACTACATGAACGCGGCGATCGTGCTCAGCGAGTACTACCTCGCGACCGGCGAGAAGTGGGTTCTCCCGGAGTTGCAGAAGGTCCACGATCTCATCGCGAAGGGCCAGTACCTCAGCATGTCGCAGATCAACCCGAAAGCGAAGGAATCCCACCCGGATAGCTTTCCCAAGGGGCCCGAAACCGCACACGGCGGATGGGGTCACAACCCGGGCTTCGAGGGCTACGGGCCGATCGCGATGATCACCGGCCAGGGCGCCCTCGCCTACTCGCTGATGCACCGATGCGACATCACCATCGATCGCGCGAATCACGACGCGGCCTACGCGTTCATCAAGCGAGGCACCGGCGAGAACGGTTACGTCTGGTACGGCGATAGCATGGGCGGCGGTCCAAACAACTGGGCCGATATGGGGCGGACCGGTGCCGCGGCAATCGCGTACTTTCTCTCTCCCTACGCGGACGCCATGTACCGCGAGCGAGCGTTGCTCCATGCTCGGGTGATCGGGTTGCACCCGCAGAGCTTTCCCGACACCCACGGATCACCGGCGATGGGCATGGGCTACTCGGCGCTTGGCGCAGCCGCGGACCCCGAGAGTTTTCGCAAGCTCATGGATGCGAACCGCTGGTGGTTCACGATGGCGCAGTGCACCGACGGGAGCTTCTACTACCAGCCCAACCGCGACAACGCGGGCTACGGCTCCGATTCTCGGATGACCGCATCTTCCGTGACGGCGTTCATGCTGTCGATCCACAAACGAGGGCTGGTGCTGACAGGCCGGGAGCAGAAGGTCGCTCCGCCGCCTGTGCGCAAGGCAGCCGCCGGGACCAAGCCGCTCAAGGTGTACATCCTGGCCGGCCAGTCGAACATGCAGGGACACGCCGCCATCTCGACGTTCGATTCACTCGCTACGGACCCCAAGACCGCACCACTGCTCACGGAGATGCTGACGCCTGAAGGAGCACCACGCACCTGCGAGCGGGTGTGGATCTCTTCGATCGGCTGCCTCGGCGACGCGTACTCCGACCTGACGGAAGCGAAGGGCAAACTGACGGCGGGTTTCGGCGCACCGGAGGACAAGATCGGCCCAGAGTTCACCTTCGGCATCTTCATGGAGAAGGCGGTCGACGCCCCGATCCTCATCATCAAGACCGCCTGGGGCGGGCGAAGCCTTCACACCGATTTCCGCCCGCCGAGCGCGGGGCCGTACGTGTGGAGCGCGTTCGAGTTGGACCGACTCAAAGAGCGCGACGACGATCTCTCGAAAGTCAAAGCAGATAAGGTCAAGGAAACCGGCGTGTACTACCGCGAGATGGTCAGGCACGTGAAGCACGTGCTCGCGGACATCAAGCGCGTCGTGCCGGACTACGACGAACGGCAGGGATACGAACTCGCCGGGTTTGTGTGGTTCCAAGGCTTTAACGACTACGTCTCCGGCTGGACGTACGACAAGCAGATGGAACCCGGCGGTTACGACCTGTACGCCGACCTGCTCGGCCACTTCATCCGGGATGTTCGCAGGGATCTGTCGGCCCCGAAGATGCCCTTTGTCATCGGCGTCATGGGGATCGACGGCATGAGGGGCGACAACGAAGCCCCGATGATGCACTTCCGAATCGCCCAGCGGAAGCCAACCACCCTCGAAGAGTTCAAAGGGAACGTCATCGCGGTGGAGACGGCTCCGTTCTGGGATGATGACCTCGACATGCTCCAGCAACGAATGGACCGGCTCGGCGACACCTTGGGAGCACAGTTCAACCAGACCCCCGCGATGACGGAGGACGAGAAGGAACTGGCCCGCCAGAAGGCAATCGAAGCGCAGTTCACGCCGGAAGAGCTTCGTCGTCTACGCGCCGGCGTTTCAAACGGCGGCTACCACTACCTCGGCGCGGCCAAGATCATGGCACCGATCGGCCGCGGCTACGCCGAAGCTCTCATCGGAGCCAAACCGGCCAAAGAGTGACGAGATGGGTTCGGTGACGCATCGACATCTCGCGAATAGACACAGCAGGAACTCGCGCCGAGCGACCACACGAAAGCCGGTCACCCTGCCATCGCGCGAGGTTCTTCCTTGCCGCCGTGAGCACCCACACGCTCGTTCAACCAGTTCGTGAGCGATATCGCTTCGACATCGGTGTTCAACCGGTGAACCTGCACCCGACCGGTGGCCCCGTTCTCCCGGGCCGACATCACAACGCAGTGGTGCACGTAGTTGTACCGTCCGCTTCGAGACTTCACCTTCTCGACCTCGAAACTGTGCACGTCCTCAAACCGGTACAGCTTCGGTTGACCGCCAGAGTCCGACGTGGGAATCGTCAGCGTCTGCTCGGCTTGATCGATCACGAGCAGCCTGCTTGCGAGGCGTCGCCGCGACTCCATAAACCTGTACACGCCGACCGCGATGAGCAGCGACGTCGCAATCACGCACGCCTGAACGCCCACAATGACACCGAAGCTGTCGGGAACCAGGGTGCCGAGTAGAATTGTCCCTGTGAGGGCGACCACGCCACCTGTGGCGCTGCCGACTATCCATCCACTCATGGGAGCCAGCGAAATCGCCACCCTCGATTCGTAGAGGTGGAACACCAGCAGCCCTCCTGCCCTACTGGCATTCTTCAGTTTCGATCTCAACCATCCGACGATCCCACCTGACAAGAACAATGCCGCGAGCGAGATCGCAAAGGCGATCGGATCTCGCCACATGAGCCCCTGACGCAACACTGCTTGCCCCGGATTCGAGGGGTCGTAGAACACCGTGACGTCGGACCCGGGCTGGTGCGCCTCGGCCCAGTCCTTGCCATACGCATCAGGCCCGTTGTGGGCGTACGAGAATCGGTGGCTCGTGTGAGTCTGCCCGGCCAACGTGTACGTGTAGAGCACGTGGGCGGTGTGCGACACCCCGCTCCTGGATCGATGCGCCGTCGCATACGAATCCAGAACAGCCCCCTGCGTCGCCGAGTATCCGAGCGTCGCGGCTTGGCGAATCACCTTCGTACCCCACCACGCGGACGCGCACGCCGCGGCCACGAGAAGGAGACGGCACAGCCAGGCAAGGTCCCGAAAATGGTTCACCGCACGCCTCCCAGTGGCCCGGAAACCCAGACCAAGGGCCGCAATGCCCCCGAGCCTCCGGATCACCATCTATTCGGGTCATCCGAGGCACGACTGGTGCGGAACCCCCCCACCCCCGCCAACGAAAAAACCCCGGCTCCACTCGGAACCGGGGTTCAACTCCGTATCCACAACCACTACGAACCGTTTCTCACTGTTCAATGTCGCAATTTGGACTGAAAAGGCTGGTTTACGCGCGACGGTGCCCCGAGACGACCTAAACTGGCCGCCGAACCCTACGGGGGGTGTTGACGTACCAACTCGGCGGACGATATACTCCCCCGCAGTATGCTCACTCGCAGCAGCCATTTCCGGACCTTCGTCACCCTGCTCTTGGCAGTGGTGGTGCCGTTCTGCTGCTGCAATTTCCACTCGTGGGTGAGTGCATGTGCTTCCTGCGTGCCAGCTTCCTCAGTTGATGGGGACCGTCTGCTCGCGGCGAAAGAACACGACCACAAAGGATGCCATCACTCCGGCTCAAAGGGCAGTGATTCCGGTGGCGACCACCATCAGGGCCCGGTCTCGCCCGAGGATGGGGCCGACCCGCACGACTGCACCTGTGGCAAGAACCAGGCGAAGATGATGGCGGGCGAGAAGCCGACCATCGAGTTACCGACCACAGTGCTCGTGGCGATTCTCAACTGGGCCACGGTTGCGTGGGCTGCTCCGGAACCTTCCCTCACGTTCGTGAGCGGCGAAGTTTGGGCCTGTGCCCGACCTCCGACCAGCCTGCTGCGCATGCATTGCGCGCTCATTGTGTAGCAAAGCGACTTGAGACCAGCCGTGGTCGAGCACCACTCGGCTAACGGATGGTCCCTGTTCGCTCACAGCCCTGTTCGCGTCACGGCGCGGCGGGTGAAGCCCCCACCACATCTCGGTTCCCATCCTCATTTTGGAGATCGCTCATGGTCCGCTCACGCGCGGCCCTGGCAGTGGGCGCATTGGCGCTCGCGACCGCGGCCATCCTGATTCCTGTGTACGCGCACGAAGGTCACGGCAAGCCCACGGGCGCGACGTTTGACCCCAACGCTCCCAAGAAGGTCACCGAAGCGACCGCCTTCGCCATCGGGCTCAAGACCGCAGAGGTGGACTTCGGCAACGTCGAGGACGTCGTCCGTCTCACGGGCATGGTCCGCGCCCAGCCCGGGGCGCTCGCCGGGGTCTCAGCCACCTACGCGGGCGTCGTCCGCTCGATCGCGGTGCAACCCGGCGACCGTGTGCGTCAGGGCGATCTGATCGCGGAAGTCGAGTCACCGGAACTGGCCCGGGCCTTGTTCGAGGTCCGGCGGCTGGAGTCGGAGGCCGAGCGGCTTAGTGCCGAGCAAAGGCGGGCGACGTCGCAGATCGCGTCGTTCGAGATCGAGGCTCCTGCGTCCGAACAGAGCGCGTCGCTCGCCGAAGCGGAGGTCGATCGGTTGGTGTCCGCCGGCGAGAGCGTGTCGGCAAACCTGCTGGCGCAGCGTAGGGGCGAGGCGATCCGTCTCCGCACCGACGCGTCGCTCCGCAAGGTCTCCCTCGAACAGGCAAGGACCGACGCCGAGTCCTTACGTCGTCAGATCGAGGCCACGCGGGCGTCCGTCGAGGCCCTCCGCGCGACGCTCCCTGCTGGAGCGGGCTCTGACGCGTCGGGTGCTATCCGCCTCCTCGCGCCGTTAGACGGCGTGGTCGTGAGCCGAACGGCAGTGATCGGTGAGGGCGTCGGCGCTGGAAGTCCCATCGTGAGCATCGGTGACTTCTCGCGGGTGCAGATCGAGGGAGAACTGCCCGAAGGCCTGCTCTCGCGGGTGGAGGCAGCGCCGAACGCAAAGGTACGGGTCCGCAGAGGTGTGGCGGCCGCGAGCGAGGTTGTTGCCGAAGGGGTTGTTCGGTTCCTCAGCCCCGTGATCGATGCGTCCAAGCGCACCGCGCACGTCATCATCGACGTTGATAACCCGCAGGGGCTGCTGCGACAAGGACAGTTCGTAGACCTGAGCGTGGTGCTTTCGACAAACGACGGCGCAGTCGTGGTGCCTGCGTCGGCGGTCGTGAAGGAAGGCCCGATGCAGTACGTGTTCGTGCGCGAGGGCAAGGGCGAGAATGAGGTCTTCAAGAAACGCGACGTCGCCGTCGGCGTGCGTGATGACCGGGTCATCGAGATTGTCAAGGGTCTCGTGCCCGGCGATGTCGTGGCCGTTAGCGGCGCGTTCAGCCTGTCGCAGCTCCGTGGATTCGTGCCCGGCGCTCCCGAACCCGTCGCTGAGCCTGCCAAGTCTGGTGACGGCCACGGCCACTCGCACTGATCACACCATCCACGCTCAACGCCCGACAGCCAATCGAGGAACCTCCCCGTGCTCAACTGGATCATCCGATCATCCTTGAACAACCGCGTGCTGGTGCTGATCGCCGCGCTGCTCGTCTCCGTCTATGGGATGTACGTGACGCTGCGGACACCCACGGACGTCCTGCCCGACCTCAACCGTCCGGTCGTGACCATCATGACCGAGGCCGCCGGGCTTGCACCGGAGGAGGTCGAGGCCCAGGTCACGTACAACATCGAAACCGCCGTCAACGGCTCGCCGGGCGTCGAAAGGGTGCGGAGCGTTTCATCACTTGGGCTCTCGATCGTCTTCGTCGAGTTCCAGTGGGGCACGGATCTCAAATACAACCGCCAGGTCGTCACCGAGCGGATGGGCACCATCACGGAGAAGCTGCCCCCCGGCGTCGTGCCCGTCATGACGCCCGCCACCAGCATCATGGGCGAGATCGCCCTGATCAGTGTTTCCAGCAAAACACTCACGCCGATGGATGTCCGCACCGTCGCGGAGTTCACGCTGCGGCCAGCGATTCTGTCCATTCCCGGCATCGCCCAGGTGACTGCGATGGGTGGTGATCTCAAGCAGTTCCGAGTGCAGGTCGATCCCGACAAGCTCCGCTTGTTCGATCTCACCATCGAGGACGTCGAGAAGGCCCTCGCCGCCGCCAACCAGAACACCGGCGGCGGCTTCGTGGTCAGCGGTTCGCAGGAACTTGTCGTCCGCAACATCGGGCGGGTGCAGACCGCCGATGACATTGCACTCTCCCTCGTCGCCACCAAGCCTGGCGACCATGTCAGCCCGCCGCGGGCGGTGCTGGTGCGCGACGTGGCGACGGTCATCGAGGCGGGGCCGACGATCAAACGAGGCGACGGGTCGGACAACGGCACGCCCGCTGTCATCATGGCGATCCAGAAGCAGCCGGGGGCGGACACGATCACGCTCACCCGGGCACTCGATCAGACGCTGGAACAGATCAGGCCCACGCTGCCCAAGGGAATCGAGATCAACGCCGATGTGTTCCGTCAGGAACACTTCATCAAGTCATCGATCGGCAATGTCTTTGAAGCCCTTCGAGACGGCGCGATCCTGGTCGTCATCGTTTTGATCCTTTTCCTCATGAACGTGCGGACGACGATCGTCACGCTCACTGCGCTGCCGCTATCGATCATCACGACGTTCCTGGTCTTCCACTGGCTGGACCTGAGCGTGAACACCATGACGTTGGGCGGCCTAGCGGTCGCCATCGGCGAACTCGTGGACGACGCGGTGGTCGACGTGGAGAACGTCTACCGCCGCCTAGGTGAGAACCGCCGCGTTGCCACCCCCAAGCCGATTGCGCAGGTCGTCTTCGACGCCTCCAGTGAAATCCGCAACCCGATCATCCTCGGCACGATCATCGTCAACCTGGTGTTCTTGCCGACTTTCTTCCTCCCGGGCATCGAAGGTCGGCTCTTCGCGCCGCTCGCCACTGCGTATATCGTGAGCATCTTCGCGTCGCTGCTCGTGGCGCTCACTGTCACACCGGTGCTGGCGTACTACCTGCTACCTGGCATCAAGCGCATGGAGCATGGCAAGGATGGCGCGTTGCTGCGGGCCTGCAAGTGGCTGGCGCTCAAGTCCTACTCGATCTCGATGCCGCGGCCTGTCGCGGTCCTGGGGACGCTGGGCGCTCTGGTCGCCGTGGCGTTGTTTGTCGTCACGCGCCTTGGCTCGGAGTTCCTGCCGCCCTTCAACGAGGGCACGGCCGTCGTCTCGTTCTTTGGCCAACCGGGCGTGTCACTGGACGAGTCCAACAAACTTGGCACCAAGGCCGAGGAGATGATCCTCTCGATCCCCCAGGTCAAGAGCACGGCACGGCGCACCGGCCGCGCCGAGCAGGATGAGCATGCGCTGGGTGTCAACGCCAGCGAGATCGAGGTCGATTTCTGGACCAAGGAGGAAGCGAAAGAACCCGACAAGCACACGACACCTGCGGGCCGCAGGCCGCCCGCGGTCAAGGACATCCTCCCGCGCGAACAGGTGTTCTCGATGATCGAAGAGAAGCTCGCGGCCTTCCCCGGCGTCGCCACTGGCATCGGCCAGCCCATCAGCCACCGCATCGAGCACTTGCTCTCGGGCGTCCGCGCCCAGGTCGCCATCAAGATCTTCGGCGACGACCTCGGCACGCTCCGCACGCTCGCGGAACAGACCAAGGCCGCGATGGAGGGCATCCCCGGCGTCGCTGACTTGCAGGTTGAGCAGCAGGTGCTGATCCCGCAGCTGCACATCAGCGTCAACCGTGAGGCGGCGGCCCGCGTCGGCTTCACGCCCGCGACGCTCACCGACGCGATGGAGACAGCCACCAAGGGCAAGGTCGTGGGCCAGGTACTCGATGGCCTGAAGGTCTTCGACATCACGCTGACACTCGACGACCACCACCGCACCGATCCGACCGCTCTGGGACTCGTGCGGCTGGTGTCTCCGACGGGCGCGATCGTCCTCGTGCAGGACGTGGCCGAAATCGTCGAGAGACTCGGCCCCAACGAGGTCCAGCGCGAGAGCCTGCGCCGCCGCATTGTGGTCTCCGCCAATGTCCGCGGCCGCGACCTTGGCTCGACGGTTGAAGAGATCAAGAAGTCAATCGCGATGGATGTCCAACTCCCGCAGGGGTACACGATCCAGTACGGCGGCTTGTACGAGGCCCAGCAGGAATCGACCCGCCTGCTGCTGGCACTTGGTGCGGGCTCGCTCATCGCGATCTTCGTCATTCTCTTCACTCATTACCGCTCGGGCATGGTGGCCATCCAGATCATGCTCAACGTCCCCTTCGCGTTCCTGGGAAGCGTCGCCGCGCTTGCCATCACCCGCGAACCCTTCAGCGTGGCCTCGCTGGTGGGCTTCATCAGTTTGACCGGCATCGCCACCCGCAACGGCGTGCTGATGGTCAGCCACTACATCCACCTGATGACCGAGGAACGCCGCCCTTGGAGCAAGGAACTCATCATCCAGGGCAGCCAGGAGCGCGTCGCCCCGGTGCTCATGACGGCCGTGACGGCAGGGCTGGGCCTGATCCCGCTGGTGCTCAGCAAGGGCGAGCCGGGTAAGGAGATCCTGTACCCGGTCGCGGTCGTCATTCTGGGCGGCCTGATCACCAGCACGCTGCTGGACTTCTTTGTCACCCCGGCCGTCTTCTACCGGTTCGGCAAGACCGCCGCCGAGCGGCTGGCGAGGGAGCACGCCGAGAAGCACGGCGAGCACGCACCGATCCAACCAGTGTCGACCACGACCGAAAGCCACTCTAAACCCACCGTCGCCACACCAGCAGGGGCGAGCGATCGTGGCAACGCGTCCGCCTCTGCATCATCCGAAACCGGCCGCCCTGCGGCCTCAGATCCAGGAGCTCAGTCATGAATCGTTTACGTCTTCCAGTCCTGTCGTTGATCCTCGCATCCGGCCTTGCACTATCGACCGCGTCGATGGCTCTCGCCCAGCACAGCCACGGCGATGACAAGCCGGGCGCGGGGGGGCAGCCCGGCCACAAAGACGACGGCCACGCGCACGGCGAAGTGGCCAAGGCCGGGTCGTTCGCCGATGCGGCGCAGCGGATCGCCGCGGATGTGAAGGCGATAGATGCCGCCCTTGCGGGCGGCTCCATCGCGGGCGTCTCGGACAAGGCCAACGCCGTCGCCACGCTCGCCAAGACGCTTGGGGCGCTCGCGCTCACCAAGGAGAGTGGCGTGCCGCGCGAGAAGGTCAAGGACATCAACCTCGCCGGCAAGGAACTCGCCGAGGCGGCGGACAACCTGCACAACATCGCCGACAGCGGCGACGTCGCCAAGAGCAAGGCCGCGTTTGCGCCGGTGAAGGAGGCGGCGGCCAAGGTCGCGGCGCTCGCGCCAGCGAAGGCTGACGGCCATGACCACGGCCACAGTGCGGAGACGCCTCCCGTCACGCACTCGGTGGCCGTCGCTGCCGACGGCGGCAAGGCGATCGAAGCCGGGAAGGCCGCGCCGATGGTCTTCACGCTCAAGGACGCCAAGGGAACGCCCGTCAAGGACCTCGATACGGTCCACGAGAAGGTGCTGCACCTGCTGGCGGTGAGCAAGGACCTCTCGTGGTTCGCGCACGAGCATCCGACGCGGCGCGCCGATGGCGCGTTCACCCTCCCGATGACCTTCCCCGCCGGGGGCGAGTACACGATGTACTTTGACTTCACGCCCAAAGGTTCGCCGCAGCAGGTGGTGCCGGTGAAGGTGACGGCGACGGGCACTCCGAAGGCGGCGGTGCCGCTGACGGTCGATGCCGACAAGCCCAAGACCATTGACGGTTTCACGGTCGCGCTCGACACCGAAGGGAAGATCAACGCGGGCGGCAAGGCCCACATGTCGTTCAACATCACCAAGGACGGCAAGCCCGTGACCACGCTCCGCCCGTACCTCGGCGCGATGGGGCACCTGGTCATCATCAGTCAGGACGGGACGCAGTTCGTTCACGCCCATCCGCACGAGGGTGGCGAACACGGGGCAGGCGGCCATGATGCCCACGGGGGCCACGGCGCGGGCGGCGCGGATGCAAAGAAGGATGATCACGGGGGGCACGGCGGCGCTGCGCCCAAGGCGGGCGTGCAGACCGGCGGCCCGAAGGTTGACTTTGAGGCCCACTTCAAGGAGCCGGGCACTTACAAGGCGTGGGGACAGTTCAATGTCGGCACTACCGAGAAGGAGCGGGTGCTGACCGTGCCCTTTACGTTCACCGTCGAGAAGGGTGCAGTGGGCGCGGCTCCGGCCAACACCGTCTGCCCCATCACCGCCGACGCGGCGGATGCCAAGATCACCCGCGACTTCAAGGGCCAGGCCGTCGCGTTCCACGATGCGGCCTCCGCCGCCAAGTGGGACGCGATGAGCGATACCGACCGGATGAGCAAGTTCGTCGCGGCGATCGCGGCCTCTTCGGCCAAGGGCGGACATGACGGCGACGACGCCATGCCCGCGGGCGTAGATGCCGACGAAGAGCGGGCGCTCTACCTGACGCCCGGCGGAATCTACACCGAGGCCGACATCAAGGCCAACGGTTCGGTGACGGCGGGTGAGAAGTTCAAGGGCAAGATGGCCAAGCACGACATGAAGCCCAAGGCCGGGGACAAGATCTGCCCGATCACGATGACCAAGGCGAACCCCAAGTTCACCTGGATCATCGGCGGCAAGAGCTACGAGTTCTGCTGTCCCCCGTGCATCGATGAGTACGTGCTGCTTGCCAAAACCTCGCCCAAGGAGGTCCTTGATCCGAGCGAGTACATCAAGAAGTAGTCGTCGCCGCCGCGCTGCGCGAGAGCCAGCACGGCGGCATTCCGTGTGTCCGCAGCGTTCGCGGGCGCATCGCCAGTTCAACCGTTCCGTTCCAAGTCCTCCGGAGTACATCCCATGACAAAAGCCCCCACCGTATTCATCCACTCACTCGCTGCCCTCGTTCTCGGCGCTGGAATCGCCAGCGCCGCCGCTTGGGCGTCGCAGCCCCAGCCGCCCGCCGTGCCACCCGTCCAATCCGCTTCGCCGGCGCAGGCCCAGCCCGTGCCTAAGCCCATCAACAAGCTTTGCCCGATCATGGAGAACGAGGTAGACGCCGAATCGCCTACGCGTCAGTTCAAAGGCGTCACCATCGGCTTCTGCTGCCCCGGATGCGACCGCAAGTGGGACCGCAAGTCCGAGGAGGCGAAGATGGCGCTCCTGACCAAGATGGCCCCCGAAGCCATCGCGGCGATCAACGCGGCGAGCAACCCGGCCCTGAAGGTCGCCCGCGACTACCTCGCCGCTTGCGGCAAGGTCGATGCCACGGCCCTCAACGCGCTCTTCCTGGACAAGGGCCGCGCGACGGTGAGCGAGAATGCGGGCGATGAGGGGACGTGGGAGACCTACCGCGACCACCACCTGATGCCGGAACTCAAAGAGATGCCCGGCTTCGTGATGACCGTCTCCAAGGAGGATGTGCAGACCTTCGGCACGACCTCGATCGTGCGGCAGATCGGCTCGTTCATGGTGCCGGACCCCAACCACAAGGAACTCACGAAGAAGTACCTCGCGGCGGTGACCTATGTCGTGGTGGACGAGGACGGCACGCCCAAGATCGCGCACCTGCACTGGTCGAGCCGGGCGGAGAAGAAACCCGACGCCGCCGCGCCCGCGACGCCCGAGGCCGGGCACGGCAACGCCCCCGCTCACGACCACAAGTAAGCCGTCCGCGATGACTCACCGTCCCGCGCCGCGAGAGCGACGCGAGACGATTCTTCGCTCGTCATCTCGCCACACGGTGCGGCGGAGGGCGAGCGGCCTGTTCCCGGAGATTCACCCATGACACTCATCCGTCCGCTTCTTCTCCTCGCCTTCGCGTCCGTGGCGTTCATCCAAGGTTGCGCCACCAGCAAGCATGACATCTCCAAGGCCGAGGCCGGGCAGGTCTCGGTCTGCACCAAGTGCTACGACCAGATCCGCAAGGCCCGGAGCACGGGCGGCCCGCGTGGCGGCCTCGCTACGAACCGGACCATCACCACTCACATGTGCGAGGACTGCAAGAACGAGATGACCATCTACGAGAAGGACGGCGTGATGATGGTCCGCTGCGCCACCTGCGCCCCTGAAGGCGTGGACTGCGACCGGTGCTTGCCCAAGAAGTGATCGAACGCGGCGCAGGCCGATTCCCGATTGGAGATAACCCGTATGACCGTCCAAATTCCACGCCGCTTGTTCCACCCGCGCCGGAGACTCGCAGCCGCCACGCTCATGCTGCTCGCCGTCGTCGGTGGGTGTGCTTCCGTCGACCCCAAACCCGACATCGACCGCGCTGCGATGACCGTCGGAGAACGCTCGGGCATGACGCCGACGTGGACCGAGCCGTGGGAGGCATCGCTGACTTCGTGGGACGGCCGCGCGCCGCTCAAGGTCGAGCAAGCCCTGGCAATGGCGCTCCGCAACAACCGCGAGATCAGATCGCAAGTCGAGAAGATCGCGGCCTCGCGGGCCGACCTCGTGCAGGCGGGTCTGTTGCCCAACCCCGTGGTGGGGCTGACGCTGCGATTCCCCTTCGACCCCGTGAGCGGCGGCTCGTTCATCGGGGCGCAGGTCGTGCAGTCGTTCACGGCCCTCTGGCTGCGCGGCGGCAAGATCAAGGCCGCAGATGCCCGGCTCAACCAGACCGTGCTCGACATCTCCGACAAGGCGCTGCGGCTGGTGGCGGAGGTGAAGGCGACCCACGCCCGCATCGCGTTCGGGCAACTGGCCGTGCACCACGCCGACCACAACCTCGCGACGATCCAGAAGTCCATCGACTCGCTCGAAGCCCGCGTGCGCGGCGGCGAGGGGACGTCGCTGGATGTCAATCGCGCCCGCCAGCAGTTCGCAAAGGCGCAGGCCGAGCGGGCGATCATCGTCCGCGACCTCGCCAAGGACCGCCGCCGGATGCTGGAACTGATCGGCTTCGCCAGCGAGAACGCGGAATGGACCGCCGAGGTGGACGCATCCCTCGCCGCGGGGCTCTCACTCGACGAGACCACCGCGATCGCGCTCGCGGCCTCGCAGCGATTGGATGTGGCGGCGGCCCGCTCCATCGCCGAAGCCCAGCGGGCGGACCTGTCCGTCGAAGAGAGGAGCCGCTTGAAAGACTTCGGCCTGGGCGCTGACTTCGAGCGGGATGTGGACGGGAAGAAGACCGTCGGCCCTGTCGTCGAGGTGGGCATCCCGATCTTCGACACCAACGAGGCCCAGATCGCCAAGGCCGGCTCGCTTGCTCGCGCGGCCTTCGCCAACTACGAGGCGGTCTCGCAGCGGGCCGTCCGCGAGGCCCGCGTCGCGTGGGTCGAACTCGACAGCGCCTCGCGGCTGGTGGAGCAGTACCGCTCCACGGTGCTGGCGCTCTCGGAGCGAAACCTGTCACTCGCGGAGGCAGCGCTTAAGTCGGGGCAAGCTGACGTGACGGTGCTGCTGGAAGCTCAGCGTGAAGTCACCGATGCACGGGCGCGGCTCAACGAGCTGGAGCAAGCCGCGGCGCTCGCCCGAATCGAACTGGAGTACGCGGTTGGCGGTGGACTTGCAAGGCCCCCAACTTCCGGCTGTGATCCGCTGGACCGAGGCCTCTCAACCAATGGAGTGGGAGCGCCACCCAATGGTCTGGATGAAGTGACTTCTGGAGCACGCCCATGAACAGATACCAACGAATCACCCCGCTCGGGATCATCTTCCTTGCAGGAATCGGCGGCTGCACGGGTACTCCGACTGCCTCCGAACGGCAGGCCCGATCCGATGTTGACACTGTGCGTTCGATGTACCGTCCTGGGGACGCCAAGCCGGCTCTCCCCCGGCTCTCGGAACACTCGCCGCTTTCCGACTATTTGCGCTACGCGATGCTCAACAATCCGAAGGTCGAGGCTGAGTACTACGCGTGGGCGGCGTCGGTCGAGCGGATCACCGGGGCGAGGTCGCTGCCCGACCCGCGGATCACCTTCGAGGCCGACATCACGAGCATGCTCGAAACGGTCATGCCGGGCCTCATGATCGACCTTCCCGGCCCGGGCAAGCTGCGAGCCGCGGGGGATGTCGCGGCGGGTGAATCCCGCGCTTCGTATTTCAGGTTCGAGATCGAGGTACTCCGAACCGCGATGGCGCTCAAGTTCGCGTACTTCCGCCTGCACTTCCTCGAAGACACGCTCCGAGTGCAGCGGGAGACGCTGACTCTTTTGGGAGACCTTGAGACTCAGGCCCAGCAGCAGGTCGCGGCGGGCCGCAGCGGCATCCAGGATGTGCTCCGTGCCCAGATCGACCGGGAGCAGCTCACGACGCAGATCGCCAACCTCGAGGACTCCCGTGGTGTTCTGCTCGCGGAGTTCCGATCGGCTCTGGGCTTACGCCCCGATGACCCGACAGTGCCGGTGCCAGGCACATTTGAAGCGTCGCCCCCTCCACCGCCAGCGGACCAGATTCTGGCGCTCGCCGCGGTCCACAACCCGCAACTCCGGCAGATGGAGGCGGAGGTGCGGCGGGGCGAGGCGATGATTGACCTCGCGAGAACCAGCCGCGTGCCGGACTTCTCGATCGGCATCGAGGCCGATGTGAAGGCCAGCCCGGTGATGTGGCGTCCCACGGGTAGTATCACGCTCCCGATCTGGCGCGACAAGATTGCCGCGGAGATTGCCGCGGCGCAGTTCGAGAAGCGGTCGTCCGAGGCGAGGCTCTCCGCCGAGCAGATCGGAGTGGCCGCGGATCTGGCGTCGATGCTCTATATGTACCGCGAGAGCACGCGGAACAGTGACCTGTACGCCACGACGCTTGTGCCCAAAGCACGTCAATCGCTCGACGCCGTGCGTTCCGGCTATGCGGCCGGGCGATCATCGTTCCTCGATGTCATCGACGCGGAGCGTCAGCTGTTGGTCTTCGACCTTTCGCTCGTCGAGGCTCGCACGCAGCGCGAGCTGTCCCTTGCGTCACTCTCGCTGCTCATCGCCGGCACTGCGCCCGAGGGTGCTCCCATCCTGCCGACCGCTCCTGCCCCGTCAAAGGAGGCCAACCCATGAAACGCCGCACCGCCATCGTCGTCGTGTCGCTCATCGTCCTCGTCGCGGCGGGGGCCGGGTATCTCCTCGGCTCCGCCCGCTCGGGCTCAGGCGGACGATCGAACGCCCCCGGAGGTATGGCCGATGCTCCATCGACGGCCAAGCAGGTCTACACGTGCTCAATGCATCCGCAGGTGCGCCTCGACCAGCCGGGCAACTGTCCGATCTGCGAGATGCCGCTGATTCCCGCGGCGTCGGCCACCACGGCTTCCGGAGAGGCGCCGATGCTCCAACTCTCGGAGCACGCCATCTCGATGGCCAGCGTTGAGACCGTCGCCATCGAGCGCCGGCCTCTCTCTCGTGACCTTCGTGCCGTCGGCCGCATCGAGTACAACGAGTCGTCGCTCGCGACCATCACGCCGCGTGTCGACGGCTTCGCCGAGCGGCTCTTCGTGAGTTTCACGGGCGTTGAGATCCGCAAGGGCGATCACCTCGCGGAGGTCTACAGCCCGGAGTTGCTCGTGGCACAGCAGGAGTTGCTCATCGCCCTGCAGGCCGGGGCCGGCAATTCGCTTGCCGAGGTCGCCAAGACCAAGCTCCGTCTGCTCGGCTTGACCGACCAGCAGGTCACGGACCTGGTCGAGAAGAAGCAGACCACCGACCGGGTAACGCTGTATTCGCCCATCAGCGGCACCGTCATCGAGAAGAGCATTGTCGAGAAGGCCTCGTTCAAGGCCGGCGACGCGCTCTACCGCATCGCCAATCTTGACAGCGTGTGGGTCTACCTGGAGATCTACGAGTATGACCTTCCGTGGGTGCGTTACGGACAGAAGGTGCGGATTGCCGCGGAGGCGATCCCGGGGCGGACGTTCGATGGAGTCGTAACGTTTGTCCAGCCAGTCGTCAACGAGCAGTCCCGCACCGTTCGCGTGCCGGTCTACGTGGACAACAAGGACCACACCCTCAAGCCTGGCATGTTCGTGACGGCGCTCATCGCCGCGGAGCTCACCAGCGAGGGCAGGGCGGCGCCGACAGGCGTCGAGGGACGCTACTCGTGCCCGATGCATCCCCAGGTCCTTGCGGATGAGGCAGGCGAGTGCCCGATCTGCCAAATGCCGCTGGAGATAATCCCGGATAACGCGGTCGTCGCTGTTCCGGATCAGCACGCCGCGCACGACACATCAGTCCCCACTGCGACCGTTCCGGTCGCAGCCAAGTTCTACTGCCCCATGAAGTGCGAGGGCGAGAAGACCTATGACCAGCCGGGGCGATGCCCGGTCTGCAACATGAAGCTCAAGGAGGTGCCGGTCGTGCCCGCGGCTGCCGCCCAGGGCTCGGGGGTGCTGGCCGTCCCCGTCTCCGCGGTGCTGGACAGCGGAACGCGGCAGATCGTCTATATCGAGAAGTCGCGTGGACTCTTCGAGCCGCGGGAGCTCACGCTGGGTCCCCGCGCTGGCGAGTATTTCGCGGTGCTGGCCGGGCTCGCCGAGGGCGAGCGGGTGGTCACGCGGGGGAACTTCCTGATCGACAGCCAGTTCCAGGTCACCGGACACCCCAGCCTCTTTTATCCCGGCGGCTTGCACGCCTCCATGGGCCACCAGCACGGAGGGACCACAGCGCCCGGCGGGCCGGGCGCTCCAACGCCCCCGGTTCCACCGGCACCATCGGGCGACAAATCACTACAGCCTCCCCAACCACCGGCTGGCCACAAGCACTGAACGGAGGAGCGTCTCATGGTAAATGCCATCATCCGTTGGTGCATGAAGAACACGTTCCTGATGCTCCTAATCATCATGGGCATCTGCGCGGCGGGCTACTGGGCAGTCACGCGAACGCCCGTCGATGCGATCCCCGACATTGGCGAGAAGCAGGTCATCGTCTACGCCGACTGGGAGGGCCGCAGCCCGCAGGATGTGGACGACCAAGTCTCGTACCCACTGACGACGAGCCTCACCGGGACGCCGGGGGTCAAGTCCATCCGCTCCATGTCGGGCTTCGGCTTCTCGATGGTGTTCGTGATCTTCGAGGACAGCGCCGACTACTACTGGGCCCGCTCGCGCGTGCTCGAACGCATGAACGTGGCCCAGCAGCGCTTGCCCGCGGGCGTCACGCCCGTGCTCGGGCCGGATGCCACGGCCCTGGGACAGGTCTACTGGTACACGGTCGAGGGTGAGGGGTTCGACCTGGCCGAGCTGCGCTCGATCCAGGACTGGTACGTGCGCTACCAGATGCAGTCGGTGCCCGGTGTCAGCGAGGTCGCCAGCATCGGCGGGTTCGTCAAGCAGTACCAGATCGACCTGAACCCCGACAAGATGCGGGCCCACCGAGTCACGATGATGGACGTCTATGACGCCGTCCGCAAGAGCAACATCGATGTAGGCGCGAAAGTCGTCGAGAAGAGCGGCGTTGAGTTCTTCATCCGCGGCTTGGGATTCATCAAGTCGATCGAGGACCTTGAACGGGTCGTCATCCGCCAAGAGGGTGGCACGCCGCTCTACCTCAAGAGCGTTGCCACCGTGCAACTCGGTCCTGACTTTCGGCGCGGGGCATTGGACAAGGGGGGCGTCGAGGCCGTGGGTGGTGTCGTGCTCATGCGGTATGGCGAGAATCCGCGGGAGGTCGTCGCCCGCGTCAAGGAGAAGATCACCCAGCTAGAGGCAGGTCTTCCCTCCAAGAAACTGGCGGACGGGCGAATCTCCAAGGTCCGGCTGGTCCCGTTTTACGACCGCACGACGATCGTGCAGGAGACGATCAGCACGCTCAAGGAGGCTCTCTTCGAGGAGGCGATCATCGCGAGCTTCGTGGTTTTCTTCTTCCTCATGCACCTCCGGACCACGGTCACAGTGCTGCCGACGCTCCCGCTCGCGCTCGCGGGCTCGTTCATCCTGATGTACGCCTTCGGCATCGATAGCAACATCATGTCGCTGGCGGGCCTGGCGATCGCCATCGGCGATGTGGCCGACATGGGCATCATCATGTCGGAGAACATCTACCGCCGCCTCGCCGCGGCCACGGAGGAGGAGAAGAAGGAGAAAGGTCACTTCGGGATCGTCTATGAAGGCGCAACCGAAGTCGGCGGCGCGATCATCACCGCCGTCACCAACACCATCGTGTCCTTCATCCCCGTCTTCTTCCTCACGGGCCAGGAAGGAAAGCTCTTCGGACCACTCGCGTATGCCAAGACCTTCGCCATCGGATCGTCGGTGGTGCTGGCACTCACGGTCGTGCCGTTCCTGTGCTATCTGCTCTTCCGCCCCGTGAAGTGGAAGGCGGGGTTGACGCTCGGGGTCGCGGTGGCCATAGGTGTCCTGGCGATGCTCGCGACGCACCTCGCGTTCATGTGGGGGCTCGCGACCGGTCACGACCGCGGATGGCTCATCGCCGTCGCCGTCGGCGTGGGCGTGTCGCTCTGTGTCGTTCGCATGACCCGCGAGAAGTTCGTCCCGCTCGAGCAGAACCCCGTGTCGCGCGTCATCGCCCGCGCGTACACCCCGACACTCCGCTGGGTCCTCTACCACAAGAAGACCTTCATGATCGCGCCGTTGCTGATCCTGTTCACCGGACTCACCGTTTGGCTGGGCATCCATCGCACGCTGCTGCCGGTGGAGTGGGCGGTCAACATCTTCGCGAGCGAGAAGGCGTCGCCCGAGCTCAAGAAGGCGATGTACGCCGACGTGAATGCGGAACTCACGCGTCCGCTCCTCGAACTCGACCAACTCCGCTGGCAGACCGTCCGGGACTCCGGCGGCGGCCAACGCACGCGCCTGCTGTGGCGAAGGCAGGACCCCGCCGAGCGCACCGCCGAGACCGCCGCGGGCCGTTCAGTCGTCAAAGAGGGCCGCATCCTCCCGGGCCTGGGCCGCGAGTTCATGCCGCCGCTGGATGAGGGCTCGCTGCTCTACATGCCCTCGCTCCTGCCGCAGGCATCGCTCTCGCAGGCCGTCGAGGTCAACAGCAAGCAGGACCTGGCGATCGCCACCGTGCCCGAGGTCGAGAGCGTGGTGGGTAAGATCGGCCGCGCCGAGTCGGCCCTCGATCCCGCGCCCATTGGCATGATGGAGTCGATTGTCATCCTGAAGCCCGAGAGCCAATGGCGCACCAAGAAGGTCGAGCGATTCTTCTCCGACTGGCCCGACTTCTTCCGCACGCCGCTCTCGTGGGTCTGGTCCGAGGAGCGCCGCTTCACCAAGCAGGAAATCCTCGCCGAACTCCAGGAGCGCACCGCCATCCCGGGCGTGCTGCCCACCTGGCTCCAGCCGATCCAGACCCGCCTGGTCATGCTCCAGACCGGCTTCCGCGCCATGATGGGCGTCAAGATTTACGGCAGCGACCTCCGCGAGATCGAGAAGATCGGCCTACAGATCGAGCAGTTCCTCCGCGAGGTGCCTGGCGCGACCGACATCGTCGCCGACCGCATCGTCGGCAAGCCCTACATCCAGATCGACATCGACCGGGAGCGCATCGGCCGCTACGGCGTCAATATCCGTGACGTGCAGGACGTCATCGAGATGTCCTTGGGCGGCATGAACCTCATGGAGTCGGTCGAGGGCCGCGAGCGTTACCCCATCCGCATCCGCCTGGCCCGCGACTTTCGCGAGGACATCGAGGCCATCCAGCGGATCAACGTCCCCTCTTCTACCGGCGCGCAGGTGCCGCTCGCCCAACTTGCCGACATTTCCACGGTGCTTGGCCCTCAGGAGATCAAGGGCGAGCGCGGCCTGCTGGTCGGATATGTCACCATGAACACCCGCGACCGCGACGAGGTCTCCGTCGTGCAGGACGCCGAGGCGCTGCTGCAACAGGCTCTCAAGGACGGCCGCCTCACGCTCCCGCCCGGCTATTACTGGGAATGGTCCGGCCAGTTCGAGAACCAGGTTCGCGCCACCAAGCGGATGCAGGTCCTGGTCCCGATCACACTTGGCATCATGTTCGTGATGCTCTACCTGGGCTTCCAGCGCTGGTGGATCGCTCCCGTAATCTTCTTTGGCGTACTGGTCTCGGCCTCGGGCGGCTTCATCATGCTCGGGCTCTGGGGCGTGAACCTCTCCGTGGCGGTATGGGTCGGGTTCCTGGTGCTCTTCGGCGTGGTGGACGACGACGGCGTGGTGATCGGCACCTACTTAGAGGGCGTTTTCAAGGACCGCACGTTTACCTCGAAGGAGGAGATCCGCGAGGCGGTGATCGACGCGGGCCTCAAGCGCATCCGCCCGTGCCTCATGACCATCGCGACCACGGTCCTGGCCCTCATGCCCATCTTCTGGGCCACCGGCCGCGGCGCGGATGTGATGATGCCGATGGCGATCCCATCGGTGGGCGGCATGGCCATCAGCCTGATCACGTTGTTCATCGTCCCGTGCGTGTTCTCGGCTGTGGAGGAGTGGAAGTGGAAGCGGGCGATGAAATGACTCGCCACATCGAGATGAACACGACGCACCAAACGCCGCAAATCGAAACTGGTGATGCCACTTCACCGGGCCCGACATGGCACGGACTGAGCGCGGACGATGCGATCCGCACGCAGGGTTCCGATGCGCGGGGAGGGCTTACCGCCACCGAGGCCGCGGCGCGGTTGCAGAACGTCGGGCCCAACACGCTCACCGCACGCGAAGGGCGGTCGTGGTGGGCGGCGCTGGGTTCGCAGTTCGTCGCCGTGCTGGTGTGGCTGCTGGTGGTCGCCGCGGGGGTGTCGGCGGTGTTGGGGGAGTGGGTCGATGCGGCGGTGATCGCCGCGATCATCATCATAAACGCCGTCATCGGGGCCTCGCAGGAGTTCAGCGCTGAGCGTTCCATCGCGGCCCTGCGCGGAATGACCGCGCCCAGGGCCCGCGTGATGCGGGGTGGGGTGGTTGCCGTGGTGCCCGCTGCGGAGATCGTGCCGGGCGATGTGCTGGTGCTGGAAGTGGGCGACCTGGTCGCCGCCGATGCGCGGCTCATCGAGTCGGCCTCGCTCGCGGCGATCGAGAAGTCGCTGACCGGCGAGAGCGAGCCGGCCGAGAAGGATGCCCGGGCCATCGCTCCACCTCCGCCCGCCGACACGCCGCTGGCCGAGCGGAGCGGCATGGTCTACTCGGGCACCGCCATCGCCACCGGCACGGCCCGCGCCGTGGTCGTTGCCACGGGCATGCAGACCGAGATGGGCCGCATCGCGGCGCTCATCGCCGGCGCGGAGAGCGATGGGCCCACGCCTCTGCAAGCGCGGCTGGCCCGCGTGGGGCGATTGCTGGTGGTCGCGGCGCTGGTCATTGTCGCCGCTCTCTTCGGCATCGGCCTCGTGCGCGGCGAGCCGCTGCTCGAACTCTCCATGACCGCCGTGAGCATGGCCGTCGCCGCGGTACCCGAGGGGCTGCCGGCGATCGTGACCGTGGCTCTGGCGCTGGGCGTGCGCCGCATGGCCAAGCGGCGGGCGTTGATCCGTCACCTTCCCGCGGTCGAGACGCTGGGCGCGACGAGCGTGATCTGCACTGACAAGACCGGTACGCTGACGGTCGGGCAGATGACGGCGCGGGCACTGGTGGTGCCGGTGGCCGCTCAGCTCACCATGCTCGATGTGTCGGGCGAGGGGTACGCACCTGAGGGCGCGGTGACGGTTGGAGGGAACGAGTTGGCTGCGGAGGCGCGGGCCGCAGCGCTTCGGCTGGCTCGCAATCTTGCGGGCGTGAACGACGCGACCGTGATTCAGGAGAAGGGTCACTGGGAGGCCAGCGGCGACCCGACCGAAGCGGCCATGCTCATCGCCGCGGCGAAGGTCGGACTGAAGCGCGAGGCACTGGACGCGGGTTCGCCACGGCTGGCTGAAGCGCCGTTTGATTCCGACCGCAAACGGGCGGCCGTGGTGCGGAAGGCAGAATCCGGTGCGGATGTTCTCGTCAACGGGTCGCCCGAGAGCGTGCTGGCGCTGTGTACGCAGGTCGCCGAGGGAGATGGCCAGCGGGCGATCACCGAAGCGGATCGCGCCGCGATCCACGCGGCCAACGCGGACCTGGCCTCCAAGGGCCTGCGCGTGCTGGCCTGCGCGGCGAGGGGCCTGCCGCAGGGCGAAGTTGCCGCGACGGTCGCCGATCCCAGCCCCGCTTCGCTTGAACGTGACCTGACCTTCGTAGGCCTCGTCGGCCTGCTCGACCCGCCGCGTGCCGAGGCCCGCGAGGCCGTCGCCAAGTGCAAGGCGGCCGGCATCCGCGTGGTGATGATTACCGGCGATCAGCCCAAGACCGCCCTCGCGATCGCGCGAGACCTGGGAATCGCGAGCGAATCGGACGCGGCGCTTTCCGGAGCCGAGCTCGCGGCGATCGACGATGCCGCCTTGCCGGAGCGCGTCGCCCGAACGGCGGTGTATGCGCGCGTGACCGCCGCCGACAAGCTCCGCATCGTGCGGGCGTGGCGTGAGCAGGGCGCGGTCGTCGCGATGACCGGCGACGGCGTCAACGACGCTCCGGCCCTGAAGGGTGCGGATGTGGGCATCGCGATGGGCGCATCCGGCACCGAGGTCGCCCGCCAGGCGTCCGACATGGTCATCACCGACGACAACTTCGCGTCGATCGTCGCGGCCGTCGAGGAAGGCCGCGGCGTCTACGACAACATCAAGAAGTCCATGCAGTTTCTCCTGGGGGGAAACTCCGCGGAATTGCTCTTCATGGGCGCGGCGCTCGTGGCGGGATTGCCCACGCCGCTGCTGCCGATCCAGATATTGTGGATCAACCTCGTCACCGACGGCCTTCCCGCGCTCTTTCTGGCCGCCGACCCCGCCCCGCCGGGTGTGATGGAACGCTCCCCTCGCCCGCGCAACGCCGCGTTCATCGACCGCGGGTTCGTGTTCACGATGATCCTGACCGCGTTCCTCACCGCAGGCGTCGTGATGGGCGTGTACCTCTACGCCCTCAAGCACCACGACGAGACAATGGCCCGCACCCACGCCTTCGCCGCGCTGGTCTTCGCCGAGTTGCTCCGGTCATTCGGTGCCCGCAGCGAAACCGTGCCAATCTGGCGGATGGGATGGCGTGACAACCTGATGCTGCTCGCCGTCGTCGCGGCTTCGTTCGCTCTACAGCTGTGGACGCACCACAACCACACGCTGTCGTCGCTCATGCGGACCTCGCCGATGGAATGGAGCCAGTGCATTCCGCTCATGGCCGTGTCGTGCATCCCGCTCGCGGCGCTCGAACTGGTCAAGGTTTTGCGGGCCAACCGGAAGGAGCGTGCGTGATGGACAACGCGGTTGCGCTGGTGCAGGCGTTCTTGCGTCTCCACGGGTACCTCACCGTGACGGAGTTCCCCGTCGTCCGTGCGGCCCGCGGCGGCGGGCATGAGAGTCTGACCGACCTTGATGTGCTCGCGTTCCGCTTCGGGGAAGCGGCCGGCTCGTGCGGTCCGATGGATCATCCTGCATCGAGCGAGGCTCACACACTGCTCGGCGTTCCTGCGGACGTGCCCGACATGATCATCGGCGAGGTGAAGGAGGGCCGCGCCGAACTCAATGCCGCGGCCACCAAGCACGACGTGCTCGCCGCCGCCCTCGGACGTTTCGGGTGCTGCCGCCACGGAGACATCGACATCGTGGTTCGAGAGCTTCTCCGTCACGGTCTTGCCCGCACCCGACACGGTCACGCGGTCCGCCTTGTCGCCTTCGGGGCGCTGGCCCCCGGGCATCGTGATAGGCGATGCCACGTGATCCTCCTGGGCGATGTGGTGGCGCACCTGCGCGGGTACATCCGAAGGCACTGGGATGTGCTGCAGGCCTCCGCGTCGAAAGACCCCGGCTTTGGCATGCTCATGACGCTGGAGAAAGCGGATCGAGGGCATGCGGTGCCCGGTCACGGAGTGCTCCCCCACCTGACGCGGCCGACCGACCACTCCCAGCATCAACGGGAGGATCAATCACATGGATGAAGAGCGCCGATACCACCTGAAGCACGCCGTGCTGTGGGCCACAGTCATCACGGTCGCCCATGTTGTAGTTCCCTCAACAGCTCACGACTGGCACTGGCTCCACACACTCCTCGCCGCGCTGTACTTGCCGCTGATCTTCCGGACGGCGGTCTGGTTCGGGCTTCGAGGCGGATTGCTGGCCGCGACGGCGTGCGCGGTGCTCTACCTGACGTACCTGGGCATTCGGTGGGTAGTCGGCGGCTCGCTCAACTACGACCAGTTCGCCTTTCCCGCAGTGTTCTTATTCGTGGGGTGGTCCTCGGGCGTTGTGGTTGAGGATGCCCGTCTCAAGCGGTGGCAGCGGGATGAAGTCATCCGCCGCGCGAATGAAGCCGAGCAATCCCGTCGGAGGCCACCGACCGGAGAGCCGTCTGCACCCTTGGCACATGAACAAGGAGTCGCCCATGACAAGGTCTAACACGCATTCGATTCTCTTCACATCTCTCGCACTCGCCGGCAGAGAACAAGGAGTCTGCCATGACACGATTCACCAAGCGTTCGATTCTCGTCACCTCCTTTGCACTGGCCGGGGCCGCCCTCTCCGCCTGCCAGTCCGACAAGCACACGATGGTTGAGCCCAAGGACGGCACGGTGATCGTGTGCACGGAGTGCTACAACGAGGTCTACAAGGTGCAGCACCCGTCCGGCTCGCGCTGGGGCGGTACAGTGAGTCAAACCCGCACTCGCCACGAGTGCCCCTCCTGCAAGACGGAAATGTCCATCTACACCGAGAACGGCGTGACCAAGGTCAAGTGTGCAAGGTGCGCCCCCGAGGGTCTTGCCTGCGACAAGTGCCTGCCGCCGAAGGGCTATGTGCCGCTCGCTGATGCGCCAGGTGGGAAGTGACTCAGGCCGATGCGGTGTCGTATCGGTTCGTGCCAGCCTTGCTGGCGATCGCGGTCAGCACGCTTGTGATTCAGTGCCTCTTCGGTCCCGACCCCCGCTGCTCCAACGCGCTGCGGGGCACCCTCGCAGCCCTGATCGTCGCATGCCCACCCGCTTTGGACCTCGCCACCCCGATGACGATCATGGTGGCGGCCGGGCGCAGCGCTCACGACCGGTCGGGCAGACGTGACTGTGCCCAGCGGTCGGCCTTTTCGACCAGTCGTACGAACTTCGGGGCATCGGTCGTAGTACATACTCCGGGGGAGTATACTTCCACCAAGGAGATTCGCATGAACACGACGACGGCAACGAACAAAACGACCACGCTCAGCATCGACGGCATGACCTGCGGGCACTGCGTGGCGGCCGTGACCAAGGCTCTTTCGGCGGTTCCGGGGGTGAAGGTCACGTCGGTGGCGGTGGGTTCGGCGGTGATCGAAGCGGCGGACGGATTGACCACGGGTAAGGCCGTGGCCGCGCTCGACGAGGCCGGGTATCCGGCGAGGGCCGCCGCGGATGTTTCGGTGACTGTCGCGGCCAGCCCAGCGCGGAGTGGCGGGGGTTGCTGTGGCGGTGCGAAGAACGCCATGCCCGGCGGCGCTCCCGGCGCGAAGACCACCGGCGGTTGCTGCGGTTGAGTGTGTGGTGAAGCATCGAGCGAAGGAGCGATGGCGATGGCCAAGAGCAAGTCGAGCAAAGCCGATTCCGAGCGTGCAGCGCGGTCCGCGATGAACGGTGTGGCGTGCGGATGTACGCCGGGTGCGACGTCGAAGACTGCCCAGACCCGCGATCGCGTCGGGCCGGGCTCGCACGCGGTCGGCGTGGACCCCGACATCAAGGCCGCGAACCTGAAGCACCTCAAGCGGATCGAGGGGCAGGTGCGTGGCATCGCCGCGATGGTGGAAGATGACCGCTACTGCGCCGACATCATCCAGCAGGCGGCGGCGGTGCAGGAGTCGCTCCGCTCGGTTGCCAAGAACCTCTTGCGGAACCACCTCACACACTGCGCCGCCGCCGCGATGCACGAGGATGGTCCCAAGCGAGACGTCATGATCGAGGAACTGCTGGAGTTGGTTGCTAAAGTGGCGCGGTGAGCGTGGCTGTCCGCGCCGAAAGTGAACATGGACACAAAGACTTCGACGGACACGGCATCAGCGCGGACCGACATGCCCATCGAAGGCATGACCTGCGCCTCGTGCGCGAACACGATCGAGCGGCGACTGGCCAAGCAGCCCGGCGTCACGTCGGCAAATGTGAACTTCGCCACCAAGGTGGCGACCGTGAAGTACGACCCGGCAACGACCGGGCCTGAGCAACTCGCCAAGGCCGTGGACAACATCGGGTACAAGGCGATCGTGCCCGCACCAGCGCCGGCAAAGAACGGCGTGACGAATCCTGCACACGGGCACATGGGGGGGGCGGGGCACGACCATGCGGCGATGCTCGCGGCGCAAGGTGCCGGATCGCACACCGGGCACGCTATGGGTGGCGGTGAAGACCACTCCGCGCACATGAACGTCGGCGACGCCGAGCGGCGGCTCTTGATGACCAAGATGATCGTCGGCGCCGCGCTCTCGCTGCCGGTGCTGGTTATTGCGATGTCACACGGAAAGATCGAGGCGTTCAACGTTTCGTGGATCAACTGGCTCCAGCTCGCGCTCACCACGCCGGTCATGTTCTGGTGCGGCTGGCAGTTCTTCCGCTCGGCGTGGAGGGGTGCTCGGCACTTGATCGCCAACATGGACACGCTGGTGGCAATGGGCACCGGCGCTGCGTACCTCTACTCGCTCGCGGCGACGATCTGGCCGGGATTCTTCGCAGGGGTAGGTGGGACCGGCGCGAACGCGGCGCACGGCGAGGCCGCGATGAACGGAATGAAGATGGTTCCGGTCTACTACGAGGCCGCTGCGGTCATCATCGTCCTGATCCTGCTGGGCAAGTACTTCGAGGCCCGGGCGACGGGCCGGACGAGCGCTGCCATCAAGCGTCTCATCGGCATGCAGGCCAGGACCGCTCGTGTCATGCGCGATGGTGCCGAGAAGGATGTGCCAATCGAATCCGTCGTTGTGGGTGACAGAGTGCTGGTGCGCCCCGGCGAGAAGATCCCCGTCGACGGGAACGTTGAGAGCGGCCAGTCCGCGGTGGACGAGTCGATGCTCACCGGCGAGAGCGTGCCGGTCGAGAAGGCGGCTGGCGACAACGTCTTTGGCGCGACGATGAACACGACCGGGGCTCTGCGATTAGTTGCGACCAAGGTCGGGGCCGACTCGGCCCTCCAGCAAATTGTTCGGCTCGTGCAGGAAGCTCAGGGCAGCAAGGCCCCGATCGCCCGTCTGGCCGACAAGATCAGCGGCGTGTTCGTCCCGATTGTCATCGCGATCGCTCTCGTGACGTTTGTGGTCTGGTGGTTTGCATCGCCGGTGGACTCGCGCCTCAGCATGGCACTGGTCACAGCCGTTTCCGTGCTCATCATCGCGTGCCCGTGCGCCCTGGGGCTGGCAACACCGACGGCGATCATGGTGGGAACGGGGCGCGGCGCGGAGAAGGGCATCCTCATCAAGGGCGGCGAGGCCCTTGAGACCGCCCACAAGCTCACTGCCATCGTGCTCGACAAGACGGGCACGATCACGCACGGCAAGCCCGCCGTGACGGACGTCATCCCGGCACCCGGAGGGATGCTCGATGAACGCGAACTGCTGCGGCTGGCCGCATCAGCAGAGCAGCACAGCGAGCACCCGCTCGCCGCAGCGATCGTGCGTGAGGCCACGGCACGCGGGCTACCCCTCACCGAGCCGATCGGCTTCCAGGCCGTGGTCGGGCACGGCGTCGAGGCCACGGTTGACGGGCACGCGGTGCTGGTCGGCAAAGCTGCGTTACTGGCTCAGCGCAGTATCAAGTCCGCACTGGCGGAGAAGGCCGCTGCTCTGGCGGCGATGGGGCGCACGCCCATGTTCGTCGCCGTGGACGGCCGCGAAGCCGGGATCGTGGCCGTCGCCGACACGGTTCGGCCCGAGTCCAAGGAGGCCATCGCCACGATGCACGCTCTCGGGCTGCGCGTGGTCATGATGACCGGCGACAACCAACGGACGGCCGAGGCGGTCGCCTCGCAGGTCGGCGTCGATGTGGTCTTCGCCGACGTCCTGCCCAAGGACAAGGCGGACAAGGTCAAGGCTCTCCAGGCCGAGGGTCACGTCGTGGGCATGGTCGGCGACGGCATCAACGACGCCCCCGCCCTCGCGCAGGCGGATGTGGGCCTCGCGGTCGGCACGGGGACCGACGTGGCGATGGAGTCCGCGGACATCACGCTGATGCGGGGCGACCTGCGAACTGTGCCCGAGGCCATCGCCCTTTCGCACGCGACGATGCGCACTATAAAGCAGAATCTGTTCTGGGCGTTCATCTACAACGTGGTCGGCATCCCCATCGCGGCCGGCGTGCTGTTCCCGTTCACGGGCTGGCTGCTCTCGCCAATCATCGCTAGCGCCGCGATGGCGTTCAGCAGTGTGAGTGTTGTGCTGAATAGTCTCCGGCTGCGCCACTCTCGTTGAGAGGTTACGCATTGGCGTTCCACAAGACACTGTGCTTCGGTCGATTCTCCTCCACCCACGTTCCTGCAAAGAGGTGTGCGCCCAGGAGGAATTGCTTCGCATGGGGATTGGACTTCGACTCTCCGACCGTCGGGTGGAAGTACGCCGGGGGATAGAGTGCCACGTCGTCGTAGTGGGTGACCACGCGAGCGAGCAGCCCCGGTCCGGCTTGATCGCCGACATACCGGCGCTCGAAGAACGACTCTTCGATCATCGCCACAGCGTGCCACATCGCCGGGTGGTTGGCGGGGAACCCCATCGCCGCGTTGGAGACGATGTCGAGTTGCTCGCACGCGGCCCAGGCGCGAACTTCGGGCGGGCACATCTCGTCGAGCGGACGGATGGGCTTCACGTCGGTGTCGAGGTAGACGCCGCCTAAGCGGGCCAGGATCTCCAGTCGCAGGATGTCCGAACGCATCACGCAGCCGGGCGTGCCGCCGACGTTGCCGCATGCCGCCCATGCGTTGCGGTTGAGGATCGGCGGCACGTTGTCGTCCGTCCACAGTCGCATTTCCCAGTGCGGGTTCATCTCGGCGAAGCGGCGACGCCAGCGCCGCTGGTGCAGGGGCATCTCGCCCCTGCCCAGCCAGATCTGGTGTAGGACCCGTGGGATTTGGGTGGCGGTGGTGCTCAAGCCACAGCCTCCGCCGTCTTGCCGGTCACGAACCCGAACGCGCCGCCGTGAGCCTTGGCAGCTTCCTCGCCCTGCTCGAAGAGCGCCCAGTGGAACGGCACAACGTCGCGGAAGTGTCCGTGGTCGCGGACCACGCGCGTGAGGAACCCCGGGCCGCTCTGGTCCCACACACCGCGATAGACCAGCACGGAGTGCGGCAGGTCACGGATCGCATGCCAGAGCATCGGGTGGTTCCGCGTTGCGCCGAGCACCGATGGCGAGAGCAAGTGCGGACGGCTCGCGCCGTGGCTGGCGATCGTGGAACAGAACGCGCCCACGCCGGCGACGAGTGCATCCAGCGGCCGCAGCGGCAGGCGATCGGGATCGACGAACACGCCGCCTTCGCGGGCGAGCAGTTCGTAGCGCAGGAGGATGAGCCGTGCCGCCGACGCCGCAGGCTCGCCGAGTTCGAGCGTCTGCTGCCACTGATCGTGGTTCAGGATCGGCGGCCTGGTCTCCAGCGTGAACGTGACGACGTCCCATTCCGGATGCAGCGTCTGCCACGCGTGCTTCCACGCGGTGAGCCGCTGACGGTCGGGAGACTCGGACAAATCGGCCGTGTAGATGACCTTCGGGATCATGCCTTCACCTCCTCTTCGATGCCACTGCTCAATCCACTCTGCTGCCACTTCGCGGGCGGCACGCCCTCCATGCCGCCCTCAATGAACGACGACGCACCCTCACCGAGCGCCACGGACTGCTGAGCACTGCCGGACCCCGAGCCTGAACCGGGCGGGCCGGAGCCGCTCTCACTTCCGCTGCCGCTCGATGAGCCAGACGAGCTGCCGGACCCCGACGAGCTTCCGGAGCTCGACATGGACGAGCCGCTCGACTTGCCGCTGCCGGAGCCGGACCCGCTGCCGCTGGAGGAGCCTGATCCCGAGCCAGAACCGGAGCCCGAACCAGAAGCCGATCCCGATCCCGTTGCCTGCGTCGCGGGCATGTCGTTGTGGACCCACACGCCGTCGGCCAGGAAGACATTCAGACCGGGCACATGCACCGCGACTGTGGTCACGCGATCGCCAGCGCGGGCAAGTTTCTCGATGCGCTCCTCGCTGAGGTCGTGCCGCACGAGGTAGTCGCCAACAAGTACGAACTCCGCCGACACGAACCCGACCTCATCGCCGCGGCGCAGGAGCACTGGGTGCTCGGGCGTGAGCCGCAGGCGACCGTTGATGGTGATGAACCCGTCGTGCGTGCCGACCGTGACGCTGGCCACGGAGCCGGTGACCGGCGTGAGCACCGCCTCGGCCCGCTGACGCAGCCACTGGTACTGCGCCCGCCACGGTACATCGCGGTCGAGGCCCGCCACGTCGAGCGCCGCGATGCGATCGCCCGGCTTCAGACGTTCGATCGGCACGGTCTGGCCCGAGGCCAGCCGCACCGGCGTCCCGGCCAGCACGCAGTTGGAACCTGGCCCGGAGCCGCCGGGTCCGGACCCACCCGGCCCGCTTCCCCCAGGGCCCGACCCTCCCGGCCCAGAACCGCCAGGACCGGAGCCTCCGGGACCCGAGCCGCCCGGGCCGCTTCCGCCGCCACTGGACCCGCCCCCGCCCGACGAGCCGCCCCCTGAACTGCCCCCTCCGGACGATCCTCCGGAGGACGCACCCGATGACCCGCCCGAGGACATGCCCGAACTCGCCCCCGACGACATCCCGCTGGACGCCCCGGAACTCATGCCCGACGAAGCGCCCGACGAACTCATGCCCGAGGAACTGCCACCGCCGGAACTGCTCATGCTGGACGTCATGCTCGAGCCTGAAGCGCTCGAAGACATGGAACTAGTCGTGTCGCTCGTTGGCGTGCTTCCCGATCCGCTCGATGACATTGGCCCGCTGCTCGACGGCGTGTGCGTCGTCCCCGGCGTGTTGCTGGTGAACGCATCGGTGGTGTAGAACGTAAGCGTCGGCGTGCCGCCCGACCCGGTCGTGTATATCACGTCACCCGTCGTCGAGTAGCTCGGGGGCATGCTCGGCGTGCTGGTGGGCGTCGAGTACGTGCTCTCCGGCGTAGAGCCCGACGGCGTCGAGTAGTTGCTCGACCCGCCGCCCTGCGGAGCGCGGCCCGTGGCCCAGACCGGGATATAGAGGTAGTAGCGGGTGGGGCCGTCGCTCATCGTGCGGCCTCCTGGGGTTTCACATTCGGCTCGTACCACCCCTGCGTGTTCACGGGCTTGCCGCACTCTGCCGACGCGGCCGCGACGGCGTCGGCGAACTCCATGCGCTCGAAGACCTGCAGCTCGCTGCCGGGCGAGCAGTTCACCACGCGGAAGCGGTGCTTCTCGAAGTGCGGCTTGAGGGCCTCGAAGCGCCGTGCCAGCGAGTCATACAGCACGTTGTTGTGCCGGATCGCGTTGGCAGCCCGATTCTCGGCGAAGGCGTACTTGCGGTCCTCGGCCATCTTGAAGTCGCACCCCAGCAGGTACACCGTTGAGAATCCGAGGTAGTGCAGAAGGCGGAGTGCCACGAGCATGACCGAGCGCTTGCCGGTGATGCCCAAAGAGTCGGGGTTCTTGGCGTCGTTGCCCCACGGGACGCTGTCTCCAGTCAGGAACCGCTCATGGTCGAAGTGATCCGCACGGCGGAAGAACATGACGCTGGGCATCTGTCGGACCCGAAACGCGCTGTTGCGCATCGCGCCGTCGGGGCCTTGGATGCGGAGCCGCTTGTCCCACATGCACGTGGGCACGAACTTCAGAATGCCCGGGTCCTTCCAGCCGGTATCGATGAAGCGGCCGGGATCGTCGACGCAGGTCCAAAGCGTCGGACGATGCACCGCCCATGCGTTGTTCACGGCCATGGTGACGATGCCGCGCTTGTTGAGCGCCGAGAGATCGAGCTGCGTGAGCGACGGACCCGACAGGATCAGGAACGCCGAACGCCCGCGGTAGAACCCACCAAGCGACACGGAGTCGAAGTCGGCGGTGTAGAGGCGCAGGCCATCACGCGCCGGCTTACGCGCCTTCAGCCCGGCCTGGAGCGCCGCGATGTCTGACTGGTTCTCACGCACCGCAGCACCCCCCATCACTTCCGCCCTTGAACCGCCCGACGATGAACCGCCGCTCAGCCCGCGGGTTGATCACGGTGGCGACACGACCGATGCTGTCGAGCCACCAATCCAGCGGGCGCACCGTCGGGTGCAGACCTTCGCCGGCGACGGTGGTCTTGCTGGGACGGGTGCAGATCGAGAACACGCAGTGGCCGCGCGGCTTGGCCACACGGCGCATCTCTGCGAGGACCGCGTCCACATCCTCGGGCAGCAGATGCTCGAGTGCGTCGAAGCTCGTGACGACGTCCGCCACACCCGCGTGCAGCGCAGTCTTGTGCATCGGGCGCACGAGGTCCGCATCCGGAAACGCAAAGTCCACACCCAGGCCGTCGATCCCCAGCCGGCGCAGATCACGCACGAGGTCGTTGCGGCCGCATCCGAAGTCCACCAAAAACCTTGGCTTGAGCTTCTGGATGATCGGAACAGCAAGCTTGCCGTGGTTGGTCGAGCCGTACGTCGAGCCAGGTTTGTCGGCCAGCGCCACGTACTTGGCTCGTTCTTTCTCGCGGCGAGTGTCGAGAATCGTCGGGGTCGTCGTCATTCGGCACCTCCGATGTAGAGGTTGAACTTGCGGTCCTCATCGGCGGGGTCGGCGATCTCGATCAGGCTCATGGCCTCGAAGACCCACACGGGCTTGCCCTTGCTGTTGCGCTCGCACGTGAGCTGCACGCACACGCCCTCGGGGATCGGCACGAGCTTGGGTTTGAGCGACCGTGCGGGCGGGCACTTGGGGAGTACGCCCGGCAACTCACACACCGGGCCGAGCCCGAGCAGACCGCCGAACCCGGAGCCGGGCTCGGAGTCATTCATGTGGTGGGCCTCGAACCGGTTGAGCGCCAGCCGGGTGGGGTCTTCACCGCCGCTTGCGAGCTGGGACGACAGGCCACCCTCGATGGCCACATACCGGAGATAGGTCTCGCTGCCGGGGTTGCCGTCGATCTGGGCTTCAACCCACGGATAGCGCCAGCGGTTGCGCTCGGTCGGGATCGCCTGGGCAGCGCCGAGGATCGCGGTCACACGTCCGGGCGACGGGCGGCCGAGTTCAAGGACCGCCCACTTCTCGCCGGTGCCCTCTTCCTTCCAGAGGATCGGGATGCCACCCATGGGCGCGCTGGCCAGAACAGTCTCGTCGGCCGCGAGCTCGCAGGTGGTGTCGGTCTCGTTGGTGATGAACACCCGCGCCACCGTGACGCCGGTGAGCACGCAGCGCCCGAGCTTGTTGGGCTTGATGGGCTGAAGCGCGACGACGAAAGCTGGACCGGAAGTTTCCTCCGTGGCGATGTCGCCCCTCAGAGGCGTTCGGCTCTGGAACGTCCGCTCCTGGTCGTCTTCGCCGGGCTCGACGAGTACGCCGGTGATCGCCAGCGCGTGGTACGGCTCGATCTCCTCACCGGAGTCGTTGCGCACCAGCACGATACCGCGTTGCGCCAATTCCATGAGCGGGCCGGCGACGGCCTCGCCGCGCCCCTGACGCCGGCGCAGATCAACCGCCGCGTCCACGAACGCGTTGTACGCGCCCGCGGGGAGGCGGAGTGGATCACCGGATCGGACTTTGCGAAGGTCGTCAGGCATGGTTGAACGGACTCAGATCCCCAGTGCTCCAAAGTTGGCGTCGTCGTACACCCGCTCGACATAGGCGGCGATGGGTTTCTTGATGATCGCGCCGGACCCGGTGTCCTCCGCGTCGGCGTAGCGGACCCAGAGGTACTCCCACCCTTTCTTGTTGATGCCCGTGATGGAGCCGACCGAAAGTCCGGTTTCATTGGGGCTGGCGGCGAACCGGAAGGTGATCTCCCAGTCGTCGTCGGGGCCGTCCCCGCGCTTCGAGCCGCTTGCACCGAGGAACAGCACCTCGCCGGGTGCAAAGCCCTTGAACCCGCCGGCGTTGGTCTTGCCGGTGCAACTGAAGATCGCCCCCTTGTACGCCCCGGTCACCTGCGCATCGCTGAAGTAGTGCGTCTCGGAGAACTGGTACACGGGCACGGTGATGTCCACGCCATCGACGCCGTCGGCGGTGACACCAATCGCCCCGCCAAAGTCCGGTGCAGTTGATCCGGACGCCGCCCGCGCCTGCACCGTGTCCTTGCTCTGGGTGATGTGCTGCGTCCCGCCACCGGTCTCGAAGTTGAATGAAGCCTCGCTGGGCGTGGGGGTCCCGCCGCTGTCGCTGGAGCCATAGCGGACGGTCACGTCCCACAGTTGCGGCCCGAGCGGCTCGATCTGCACGTTCTGCCGGGCCAGCCCGTCGTAGGTCGCCGGGGAGCCAGTCTGCGCCGCGCTGCGGGCCACGAGGTCATCCGGCGTGCCGCGCACGATGTAGCCGAGCTCCGCAGACGACTGCGAGACCTGATTCGCCTTGGTGGAGCGGCGGCTCTCGAACTTCTCAAAGACCTCAACCGGCACGAGTGAAGACCTCCTTTCGGATCAGGCAAAGCGCAGACCGTTGTCAACGCGGGCATCCAGCAGCCGCTTGGTGTTCTTGGCCGTCGCCTCCGTCGCGGTAGCGGTGCGCTCTGCGGCGGTGCCGCCGGTGCCGAGCCCCGAGACGGCCGCGGCGCTGAATGTGCCCGTGACGCTGATGCCCTTAGCGATCCGATCGCCCAGGCCCGACAGGCGATCCTCGAAGTCGGCGAGCAGATCACGCTGCGGACGACCGGGAGCCTTCTCCGCGTCGGCGGCCTCGCGCTTCTTGCGGGCCTCCTCGATCGCCGCGGCGAGTTTCTGCTTGGCTGCATCGAGCGCGGCCTGTGACTCCGCGAGTCCTGCCGCCGTGTCCTTGCGCAGGGCTTCCTGCGCGTTCTCGAAGTCCTGTCCGATGCCCGCCAGCGTCGCCTCGTGCATCGCGGCGGCGTCGCGGCGCTGGGCCTCGCGTTCCTTGTCGCGTGCGGTCACCGATTGCTGGGCAGCGTTCTCCAGTTCGACGAGGCGGGACTCGAGTTGCTGGTCAACCGCCTTCTTCGCGGCTTCAACGTCGAGCCCATCATCGAACAGCCCCTGGATCTCCAGCATCCGCTTGGCGACCCAGCTCGACGCCTCCTCCCAGATCATCTGGAAGCCGGTGGCGAAGTTGGTCCATGTCTTTGACAGGAAGGCGGTGGTCTCGATCCACGCGACCTCGAGGGCGTGGAAGACGATCTCGGCGGCGGCGAGCGCCCCGTACCACATGGAGTACGCCGTGGAGACGAAGAACTCCTTGGCCCCCAGCCACGCCTGGTTCAGCGCCGCCACACCCTGCCGCCAGATGACCTTCAGCGACAGCCACAGGATCTCGGCGGCGAGCGCGATGTCGCCCGCAGCGAGCGCGTCGGAGATGCCGCCAACCACCTTGCCGACCCAGTCACGCAGCTCCGTGAACTTCTCCGCGAGCCACGACAGCGCCTCGCCGCCCGCGCCGGTGACGACCAGCAGCGTGCCGCCCAGCGCCACGATCGCGGCGATGGTCAGGCCGACCGGCGTGAGGATCGCGCCGATTGCGGCCCCGATCAGGCTGAACGCCGTGCCGATCCCGCCGATGACGGCGGCCACGATGCCGAGCGCCGCGCCGATGCCAGAGATGATGTAGCCCAGGCCGACGATGGCAATCCCCGCGACAGCGACCGCCGCCGCGACCTTGAGCGCCCAGACCACCGTTTCCTTGTTCGCCTTCACCCACGCCGTGGCGCTCACGACGATGCGGGTGATCCGCTCGGTCAGGTCCTTGATGGTGGGTGCGAGCGCCCCGCCGATGGTGAACACACCCTGCTTAAGGACCTTCCAGAGCGTGCCAAGTGCGTCGTTGAGTTCGGCGGCGTCGCGAGTGGTTTCCGTGCTCACCGTCAGCCCGAGCTTGCGGGCCTGCTCCTGCATCTCGTTGATGCCCGCGGCCCCGTCGGCCATGAGCGGCAGGAGCTTGGTCCCGGCCTTGCCGAAGAGCTCCATCGCCATCGCGGCCCGGAGCGACGGGTCTTGGATCTGGGAGATCCGGTCGGCCAGCAGCTTGAACTGTTCGTCGGGCGAGAGCTTGGCGAGGTCCTGCACCGTCAGTCCCAGCCGCGCGAGCCCCTCGTTCGCACCTTTGGACCCTTGTGACGCCTCCGTGAGCGTCTTCTGCATAACGCGGAGGCCGTTTTCCAGCGTCTCCATGTCCGTGCCGGAGAGATCGGCTGCGTACCCGAGCTCGCTGAGGGCCTCGACGCTCACGCCCGTGCGGGCGCTCATCTTGTCGAGCGCATCGCCCGAGTCGGAGAAGGCCTTCGCGGTGCCGAGCAGCGCCGTGATGGCTGCAACACCGATGCCCGCCATCTTCGTGCCGATGGACCGCAGCCCCGCGCCGAAGGCTTCGAGCTTCTTCTGGGCTGCCTTGAGTCCAGCCGACAGCTTGTCGCTGACGCCCAGCTCAATGAACGCTCGCCCGGCTCGGATGCCCCGCGTATCGGCCACGTTCAATCACCCTTTCTTGATCGAGTTCCGCCACAAGAGCGGCAGCTTGGGCCGCTCCTTCTCCAGCGCCGGGGCCATGTACGGCCGTGGCGCGATCTTGACCTTCTGCGATGTGAGCTTGCCGCCGCGTCTGCGGAACACGACGGTGTCTCCGCCATACTCCAGGACATTCGGTGCCTCGCTCTTCTTGAATCCCACCGGCCCGACGACGACCGAGTCGTTGGGCTTGTCGTACCCAAAGAGGATCAGCCGACGCAGGCTGCCCTCGTGCGAATGGGGCGGGGCCCCGGGAGGAGCCGACCCCTTGCGTTTGCGGATGCTCGTCTTCGCCGCCGTGCGGATGAACGCGCCGGCCTTGCTGAGCACCTTCCGCTTGGCGTTGTCGACCGCCGCCATGACGACGTGGCGGTCGAAGAACATGTCTTTGATCCGCATGGTGATCACGCACCACTCCCCGTCGGACCGCCATTCCCGCCGCCGGTGCCAGCGAGACCGCTGCCCTTCTCCAGACCCTTATTGAACGACGCCTCCTTCTCCTTGCGGAGACGGCCCGATCCGATGAACAGCCCGACGATGCCGGTGAGCGCCGGCAGTGCTGGCCCGAGCACGGGCAGGCCCGCGACGGTCGGGCCAACGGTGTCGAGGGCCGAGAGCGTGAGTTGGCCGAGCAGCCCGCGGATCTCACCGGCCTTTTCGATATTGCCTTTCCACTGCGCGCCAGTCGTCTGCGTGAGGTTGAACCAGTTCTGGTACTCCACCTCCGCTTCGTTGAGGCTCAGCGTCGACGGCAAGCCGGTGGTCTGCTGGATGGTGTTGGGGGTCTTGACCTTAACGATGTCGCCAAGGTCGAGGCCGGCGCACGACGCGAGCACGAGCGCCAGCAGGATCAGGGCACCGAGATAGACGTAATGGCGGGTGGTCAGGCTCTTCATGCACGAGTCTCCTTGGCGACCTCCGGCATGCGGCGGTCGATGAACACGTCTTTGAGGACCGACACGTCAACCTTGACGGGTCGCTGGGGCTTGTGGAATGGGTCAAAGTCGGCGGGTTTCAGCAGGCGGGATCGCTTGGGGTCGCGGGCGGTGTTGGCCACCACGGACATGACGGCGGCGGCGATCGACCAGTCGTGGCGCTGGCGGCCGTCGAGCATGGCGACCAGCTCCCGCAGCGTCAGGGGCCCGGGGTCGAGGCCAAGGGCTCCGGCGCACTGGTAGATGAACTTCCAGGCGTCAGCGGCTCGGGGAGAGGGGGCACCATCCGGTTGACGAGCCTGTCCAGCTCGCTCTCGCTGGTCAGCGTCTCGATCCGCTTCTCCGTCAGGTCGCGGGCCTTGTCCAGAACGCGGTTGGTGGCCTGGAGCACCCGCCCGAGGTTGGCCCGGTCCCTCGGGCTCGGGCAGAAACTGATGAGTTCATCCAGCACCGCCCCCGTCGCGGCCTCGATCGCGTCGCCCGCCATTGCCTTACCGAACTCCTCGTCCGAGACCTTGGCGGCGTCCGCCTCGGGTTTGCACACGGCGTACACCACGTCGCACAGGAGCACGGGATCGCGGATGAACTTCTCGATGAGCGTCCCCTCGATGACCTGCATGAGGTCGACGCCCGTGAGCCCGCGCACGCGTTTGAGCGTGGCGACGTTGATGTCCACCGTCCAGATCCGACCCGCGTTGTCCTTGAACTGCCGCATCCGTGCCTCCATTGAGACGCTGTGCCGGTTGCACAGCGGTTGAACAGCCGTTGAACACCTGTGGCACCGACTCCACCGCCGGGTTTATGAACCGATCCATGAAGGCGCCGTCGCCGAGTACGTGACCTTGGCGGTCACCGACACGGTGATGGCCTCTTCCAGGGCTTCACTGCGGCTGAAGTTGGTGATCGAGAAGTCCGCTTGCAGGCCCTGACCTGCGGCCGCGTCGAGGATCTGCAGGCCGATGGGGTCGTTGTTGAAGAAGGCGTTCTTGATGGCGGTGAACCCGGCATCGCCGGTGTCCCAGACCATCTCGAACTCCACGCTCGCTTCCTTGAGCGTGGCGACCGTGGCCCGCCAGCCGCTGTTGGCTCGCGTGGTCACGTCCGCCTCGCCCGCTTCGAGGTTCAGGGTCACGTCTCGTGTGTTGCCGAGTGCCGTCCATGCGCCTGCGCCTGCCTGGCCGCCCGTCTTGTACTTCAGGGCGGCTTCCATGCCGAGCTTGATTGCCATCGCTGACTCCTTTCACTCGGCGCTGTGGCCGACCACGAAGACCGTCTCGCCGCCTTTGCTCTTGACCAACAGATCCGCCAGGTTCACCCGCTCGAAGTAGTACTGCGTGCCCGGGGCAACATCGATGGGGTCCGTTTTGCCATCCGACAGCAAAAGGTCCTGCGTGTTCTTGTGCGAGGCCGTGAGCGTGAACGTCGCCACGAGCTTCGTCGCCGACAGCGGTTTGTCGCCTCCGTCCAGATCGACTTTGAAGATGATGGCATTCCTCACGCACTACCTCCGCTCGCGGTACGTCACACTCAGGACACTCGTGAACACCCGGTGCTGCTCGAGCGCCTCGCTCGACACCACCGGCTCGTTGCTGATCCCGACCCACGCCGCGTCGGGAAAGCCCTCCAGCCGCTTGAACCGCAGGTGATCCGCGATCGCCTCGACCAGTACGAGCAGTTCATCGATCGCCGCGTCCGCCTCATCGGCTGGGAGCTTCTTCTGCACGCCCACATCCACGACGTACTCGATGGCCAGACTGTCCCGCGTCACCGGCGACATCTGCAGCGTGCGGGGAACCACCGAAACCCGCAGGTCTTTGAGGTCTTCCAGCGTGAACGCGGGCTGGTACATGCGGACGGCCGTGACCGGCTGCCCGAACGACCCGGCGCTCACGTGCGCCGTGACGGCGTCGGCAATGGCGGTAATGGTGCTCAAGGGCCGCCTCCGATCACAGGCGAGCCCGTCGTTGGCACGCTCTGGCGCGGCGAGTTGGACGTCAGCCCGGAGAGCTTGCCCTCGAGGAACCAGATCTTGCGTTCCATCTCGGCGTACTGAGCGCGGATGCTGCGGGCCTCGCCGATGAACTCGTCGAGCCGCTTCTCCACCTGCTGGAGCTTGGTAGTCACCACGCCCCATTGGATGGTCATCGCGCCCGCCGCGAGCACGACGGTGACGACCACGCCGGCCCACCGAGCACTGCCGTTCTGTCCGTTGCCTTCTGCCATCGTTACTCCGTTGCGATGTGCTTGGTGTGAATCCGAAGAACCCTGCGGTACGGGTCGCTGTACCGGAATGGCGGCTGGCCGCCGGGCGCATTGACCTCGTACACGAACACGCTCAAACCGACCGTCTCTCGCACCTGGTCGCCCGCCCGCGGGAGGATCGGGCCAGCGCCCAGATCCAGTTCCGCCGTCCGCACGAGGAAGTCCCGCGACTCCACTCGGTGAATGAGTCCCGCGTCGTCGGCCTGCTCGAACTCGGTCTTGCCGATGGTGGCCTGGACTTCTTTCTCGTCCGTGCCACGCCGGTAAAGGACCGGGCGGGAGAGGTGCTGGTGACGCTGGGCATCGAGGAATGCCGCGCCGCGATCGAGCAGGTCGCCCACAGGTGCTCCTTATTGCTGCAACCGCACGCGAACGATGGTGTCGGCGTCGACGGTGGCCTTCACCGCCTTGCCGATCAGCTTGTTCGCGCCGGCGGCCGCGTTCTTGGTGGCGTTCTGGGCGGCCGCATCCCAGTACGTGAGCGTGCCCGCGGGGATGGCGCTGCCCGCGCCGACCGCTTTGTTGAAGTCGAAGACGCCGGTGACGGCGATCGATCCCAACTGGCCCGCCTTGATCGGTGCCTGCGTGACACCGATGAGGTCGGCCTGCACCACCACCGCGCCGACGAGCACGTCAGCGCCGGGGGTGTAGTCGATCGAGCCGCCTTCCTGAACGAACTTTGCTGGTCCTGAAGCCATTCCTGAACCTCCATCTGTTGGTGGGCCATCGGTGTCGATGCCCGATTGCTGATCGATGCCGCTTCCGAGTTCGCCGGGGAGCTCGCCGCCGAGCCCCCCAGCGCCTGTGCTTCCCTGCACGGGCATGGCTTACACCTCGCCCTTGCTCTTCACGCCGCCGCGCGGGTCCTGCAGGTTGACGCCGAAGTCGTGGTACCCACGCATCCGGATCCCGAGCATGTTGAAGTCCGCGTCCGAGGTCTCGACGGTCGGGGCTTCCTGGCCGTTGAGGAACGCCATCTCGATGACCGGCAGGTCGCTGGGGTCCGCGAGGAGGTACCACGCCTTGGCCGAGTTGCCGGTGTAGAGGGCGTTGGAGAGGTAGCGGCTGACCTCGATGCGGAACTTGCCCTGGTGCGGGTTAGCGACGGGGAACTTGGTGTTCGCGGTCGTGTCCCGGAGCTCAACGCTCTTGTAGAGCTGCGTGCCCATCGCCGACAGCGCCGTCGGCACCAGCAGGACCGCGGGCATCACGCCGGTGGGCTTGCCGTCGGAGTCCACAAGGTCCATGAAGGCGACCTCGCCCTTGGTGAGGCCGTCGATACCGAGGGCGGTGTCCGCGCCCGAGACGAAGTTCTTGTTGCCGGCGCTGAAGAACGCCGCGTTGTTCATGAACGCCGTCCAGAAGACGTCGTTGATCTTCAGGCCCGAGCCCCGGCCGAGCTTGCGGGGCACCGTGGTGATCGCGCCGAGGTCATCGTTGATGATGTCGCGGCGATCGATCGAAAGCATCAAGCCGTAGGTGTCGGCCTTGTTGGTGTAGGTTTCCTCGCCGAGCGTGCCCTGCTTGAGCTCGCCGCCGGGTGCGACCTGCTCGTACTGGTCCTTGCCTACCAGACGGTAACTCGTGACGGTCTTGAAGTCACTGACATTGCGGACGGCGCAGATGCTCCGCCACACTCGCTCGACGCTGAAGAAGCCCTCGAGCAGGAACTTGTTGGCGACGTTGGAGAGGATGCCGCCCACGTCGATGGTGGTCATGCCCGCCTCGATGCCGCGTCCGAAGGCGGCTTCGAGCACGCGGCGGCTGTCACGAAACGTGCGGCCCGTGTAGCCGTTGGCGATCGCGGCCTCGAAGAGCAGCTCCTGCAGTCCCAGCCCGCCCTGGAACCGCTTGGCGGCGATCTCGATGGCCTGCGTGGAGCAGACCTTCTCGATGCCTTCGAGCTTGGCGCTCTGGAAGCACGCGGCCTCCAGCACTTCGCTGGTGACACTGGTGTCGGGCGCGTGGATGGCCGGGGCCTTAGGGCGGCTGGCGCGGAGGACCTCGAGCTCGGTGCGCGTGGCATCCCAGTTGTCGCGGATGGCCTGGGCTTCGATTTCGCTGTGCTTGCCACCGCAGACCTTGCGAACGGCGGCGATGCGGGCGGTCTCGGCAAGGGCTGCAGCTCGCACCTGCTCGGGCGTCTGCTCGGTGGCGATGATTGGGGACGGGGTGGGAATGGAAGTCGTGGGGTCGTCGGCCATGACGCTGGGCTCCTTGTTCTGACGCGCGGCGATGCTCGCGCTGGTGCGGCCGTCTGCGCCGAGATCCACGAAACTGATCTCGCCGAGCGTGGCCTTGCGGACGACGTTGACCGGGCCGGTGAGTTCCTGGCCGTTGACCGTCGCCTTCTGGTTGTCCTTGATGAACTCGAACTCCTCGACGCTCGCGCCAACGGAGGCTTGCCACGGGAAGCCGTTCCGCGAGGACGCGACGACTTCCTTGGCGGCGCTCGTGTCACGCGAGATCACGCCTGTCGCCACGAGCTGCCCGGCCTCAACGCGGATCGAATCGGTGTGGCCGACGCCCGACAGCGGGTCGTGTCCGAAGCGGATGGGGCGTGCCTGCGACGGGACCGCCAGGCCTGCGAGATCGATCACGACGGGGTGCCGCCAGCCCGCGACGCGCATCGCGCCACCGGTGTACGCGACCATCTTGAAGCGTGGCAACGGAGCGCTCTGCCCGTCAGCAGCGGCGGCGACGGTGATGTCGGCGGTTGCAGTGAGCGTGAGGGCTGGGATGGTCTTGGTCTTGTCAGCGGTGACTGGCACTGGCGGTCTCCTCATCAACTTGGTCTGCGGGGTCTTCGGCGGGGGCGTTCGCAGCCGGAGCGGCGGCCGGTGCGGTTGCGAGCGCGAGGCCGAGTTCGTTCATGAGCGTGAGTTCTTTGGCACGCTGGCGGAGCTCCTGCTCCCAGTCGCGGCCTTGCCGGGCGAACTCCGCGGCGAGCGTGGTCGTGTGGTTGGCCAGTCGGGTGGCCTGGGCGTTCGCTTCTTTGGCGGGATCAACGTGCTCGACGCCATCCCAGAACCACGCATGCTCGGGCAAGGTGGCGGCGATGGTCCGCAGGGATTGCGGGAGCAGCCCTTCGACAAGCACCGCCTCGTTCAACCACGCCTTCAGGATGCGATCGAGCACGGCGAGCTGCAGGTGGTGCTGCTCGACGCGGATGCTCTTGTAGTACACCTGGTGGTCAAGGCGACCGCTGGCGTAGTTGTAACCCGAGGAGTTGCCGGCCGCGACGTTGAACGGCATGTTCAGGCAGCGGGCGATCTCGTTGAGGATCTCGCGCTTGAACTCGCCGAATGTCGTTGTTGGCTGCTCGGCATGCACCTGGCCGAGCTTCCAGCCGCCCGGAAGCACGGTGGCGAGACGCTGCTCGAGTTCCACCTCGTCCATCGGCTCCAACGGATCGGCCTCGCCGTTGGCGGGGCTGTCGGTGTAGATGACGGCGGCGAAGTTGGCGGCGGTCTCGGCGGCCGCGATGGTCGCCAGTGTGTACCGGCGGAGCTGCGCGAACAGCGGGAGCGCCGGCGTGATGTCAGGGATGCCGCGGAGTTGGCCGGGCCGGTCTGGACGGAAGTAGTGCACGACCGAAGAGGCCGCGAACGTGTCGTAGGCCGTGAGGTCGTCGATCGGCGTGCGGAACACGCCGCTGTCACCGGGGTGCCGCTTGAGCACGCGGTAGGCGGAGGGGTTGCCCCACTGATCCAGCGCAATGCCGTCGATCTCGTCGTTGCGCCCGCGGCGAAGCAAGGGCGTGCAGACCTGGTCGGCCTCGATGAGCTTGAGATCAAGCGATACCGGCGAGCCCGCCGACGCGATGCCGGGGTTGTTGATCAGAAGCGCGAACGCCTCGCCGCTCTCTGCCCGGGCCAGCCGCATGGTGCGGAGCTTTCCGGGGAGGTCAACGGCCCGCGACCACTGTTCGAACGCATCCTCGATGCGAGCATTCGCGTCGGCGTCGTCAGTGAGCATCTGCAGCCGGGGACCGGTGCCGATGGTGTCATTGGCGAGCGTGAGGACGATGCCCTTGGCGTAGGAGTTGTTGGCGACCTCGTATCGGGCGCGGTTGCGGAGGACGCGCCGGACTTCCGGGTTGATGGCAGCGTTGGGCGACAGACCGTCGGCGTTGGCCCAGTGCTTGCGGTTCTCCGGTGTGGTCTTGGCTGAGTCGAACTTGGCAACGACCAAACGACGGCCGCCGCGCGATCCGCCTCCGTGCGGAGCACGCGACGCCGCCGGGGAGGGAGAGGCGGTGGACGTCCCGCGATGGGGAGCGATCCGGCTCATGATGTTGGCGAGGGCTTTCAGCATGGGCAGGTCACACAGAACCGGGCGGGACGATCTTGGCGAACTTGATGCCGAGGCCGGGCTTCCTCGCGGCGTCCTTGGACGCGAGGTAGCGATCAGCCTCGATCTGGTCCCTCAGCGGGTGCTGCTCGACGGACTGGCCGTCGACGGAGGCCTTGGCGGGCTGTTTGGCAGCCTCGCGGAGGGCTTCGTCATCGCTGGAAGGGGTCTGGGGCACACGAGTACCCCTCTGCCGCGCCTGCACTCTTGTCGCGCGTGGATGACCGAAGATGCGGAGATGGGCTACCGGTAGAACCCGGTCATGCGATCGGGCGCTCGATCGTCGTGATCCGACGACCGCAGTGACGACAAGCGCGGCGACGGCGAACAGCTCCACTCGGCGCAGCCCGGGTGTAGAGCACCTCGAAGTGGCAGCATCCGCACGTCGGGCAGCAGATGCCCTTTGGACGCGGCGTGGGAATGGGCTTGGGTTTGGGAGATGGCGTCACGATGTCCTCCCGCGCAGCGCCGAGAGCTTGATTCGGGGACGCACTGCGACCTTGTGGTCGGTACCAAACAGCACCGCGCCCTGCATGGACGCGGCGACCGCAGCGCCGACGAGACCGTCGAGCCAGTGGTTGTCGAGGCCTTCGACACGAAGCTTCCACTCGTCCACGGTGCGGCCCCGGCCCTCCGTCCGCACGCGGTACTCGCTGGTGAGGTGCTCCGACAACAGACGGTGTGGCTCGGGCTTCTGGCCGAACAACGAGAGGCCTCCAGGATCGCCCATCGGCACCGCCAGCCGCGCATGCACAAAGGACTTCCAGTAGTTCGTGTCGAACAGGACGTGACGCACCGCCCGTTTGCCCGTCACGATCGGCACGCGCCAGTTCAGGCCGACCCGCTCGCCGCGCTTGCGCTTGTAGTCGCTGAACGGGAGGCTGCTCGCGCCGACATAGCGTCCGTGGCTGGGCGTGAGCACGCTGGCGTGCGGACTCTGGCGGCAGAACTGATAGACCACATCCGTTGATGAACCCCAGTTGGCATCGATCAAGCATCGGTCGACCCGCACCATCGCGCCGTCGTCCCGCCGCCACTCGCGAGCAACCGTCGCCTCGATGAGCCGCTCCAGGCCACCGTAGATCGCGCCTTCAACGCCGGCGCGTGGTGAAGCGGCCCCAAGCGTCCGGCGCACATCCCGAAGCGTGAAGTATGCCTGCTTCTGGTCCGGCTCGGTGCCATAGTCGATGATGTGCCCCGTGAAGTCGTCCTCCCAGGCGGCCACGAGGTAGAACAGTGCCTTGCCCTGCACGTCCACGAACATCGTCAGGTGCGAGCACCCGAGTGGGACAAGCCCGCGGGCGTGCCCGTTCACCTTCGCTGCGATCTGGTCGGCGCTCAAAAGGTCGTCGGCGACCTCGACCTCCGGCAGCGGCTCATTCTGGTACTCGGCGAAGAATGCGGCCTCGTTCTGCAGCCGCAGGTTCATGGCGTGCTGCACCGCCGACAACTCGTCGTGGTTGAACCGCTCCGGCCAGGCGATGACCGCTCCCTCATCCATCGCCGTCCGGTGCTTGCCGTAGAACGCCGTGGCATCGATGATCCCCCGATCGGCGCGAAGCCCCTCGGCCCGCACGCGGGCGTACTCGGCCCAGAGCTTCTCGTTCCTGGGGAACGAATAGGCCATCTTGGTCCGCTCGCCCTGCCACTGCGGGTGCTTGTCGCGGTCGAGAATGCGGTCGGCCAGATCGTCAGGTCGGACCACCGTTAGCGTCATCAGGCCGGCGATCTTCCGTCCGGGCCCGGCCATGCCCAGGATCGCGCCCGCGAGAATGCGTTCTCGGTTGGCGCACTGGGACGGCGAACGGGCGCTCTCGTCGGTCTGCGGGTCGTCGATCAGTACGAGCGACGGGCGGACGCTCACACCGTCGACACGCTTGTGCTTCATGCCACGGATGCGGCCAGTGATCCCCGCGACACGAATGATCGCGCCCGATGCCGCGGAGCCCGGAATCGTGGGCAGCACGATCTCCCGGGCGGTCCAGCCGATGTGGGTCTGCTTGCCCTGGTAGAGCTGCCCGGACGCCCGCTGGTGAATGCCTTCGAGCGAGCGGATCGGGTGGCAGACCTCTGGGAAGTCGCCGCCGAGGATCTCGCTGTTCTCCAGCTCCGCCTTGATCGAATCGAGCATCCCGGCCGCGTGCTCTTCGTCGGAGCCGACAAGCGCCACGAACTCCCGGTGCCCGTACACCAACGCCCACAGACACGCGATCTCGCAGAGCGAGGTCTTGCCCGAGCCGCGCGGCATCGCCATCGCAAACAGTCCGCCATCGAGCACCGCCTGCTCAATCTTGGCGATGACCTTGAGATGGTCGTTCGACCACTTGAGGTGAAACGTCTGCGGGAAATACGCCTCGCAGAAGAACCGGAAGTCTCGCGCGGCTCGATCTCGCCTGGCCGGGTCCGCAACCGACGGCAGATCACCAATGTCCCGTCCCGACAGCGACAGCATCGCGTTGCGGAGCCGGGCACGCTCCTTCATCGCGTCGTAACCCGTCAGACCTTCGGGCGCATTGGCAGCATCGGCGATCGCCTCGTGCCGCGTGGTCGCCAGCCACGCCACGTATCGGAACAGATCAACCTTGCCCGCATCGCCGTCGGCCGCGACGCGGAACCCGGCGCGCGTGCGATGCCGGTGGAGCTGCCGCTCGCTGATCACCTCGCCCAGCGGCGTGCTGTTGAGCAGCCGCGCGAGTTCGCCGGGCTTGAGTTTGCGCGGGTCAATCGCCACCTGCGGACATCTCCTTCACGAGCCACGCGGCGTAGTGCACGAGGTTGACGCTGCCGTCGGCGTTGGTCGGCGCGCCCGCATCGATGTCGGCGCGGAGCATCGCTTCGGTCACGGGCTTGCCGCCAAGCCGGGTGAGCACGCGGGCGGCGTCCGCCACGGGCATCGCTGCCGGGTTGAGCCGGGACATTCCCTGTCCGACCCCCGCTGGCTGGGAACTAGGCGCGTGTTCGGGAGTCATCGCGGACCTCCCGCGCGAACTTGCCCACATGGGCGGAAGAGTTGCCCACATGTCGCAGAATCATCGAGAAATGCAGCCCCAACGCCTTGCCTGTTGGCCAGATGCCGACGAATGTGTGTCATACGCGAGCGGGATGGCCGCACGCGACGGAGACCACGACGATGAACGCCAAGAAGACCACCAAGACCAGCCTCGACGGGATCAGCAAGCAGAAGGCGCTCGACGCCGAGATGGAATGGGCCAAGGTCGAGCTCTTGCTCGAAACGCTGGATACCCGCAAGAGCGACGGCCTCGACTTCCACGAGATCCCGGTCTGGTCGATCCGCGACCTGGTCCGCCACGCCTTTGAGGCCGGGTACCACGAGGGCCTGCACACGGGTTACCGCCAAGGGCGAACGGATGCGTGCCGCGAGGCGGCACGAGAAGAGGCCCCGACAAGCCCGCGAAATCCTGAACTGCCGACGACCTGAAGCCCGCGAAATGCGGGCTTCTTCGTTTACCGACCAACCCCAACGACGAGAGGTACCAGTATGAGCAAGCGCACAACCAAGACCACGAAGCCCGAACCCACCGCCGCCGAGGCCTACGCAGCGAGGCGCAACGACATCGCCCGCCTGATGGACGTGATGCAGATGGAACTCGACAAGCACGCCGAGGGGGCGAAGGCCGACCCACGCAACTGGGGCTTCGCGGGAAGCCTCGGGAAGGTCCGCAGCGACCTGATCGACCTGGTCGGATTCCTCAGCAACATGGATCCCGAGCACGTCGAGGCATTTCTGAACGACGCCGAGTAACCCCCACCACGGAGACACGCCATGAAGATCAAGCACATCGTCATCGAGGGCAGCGAGGAAGACATCACGGTGCGAGCCACGGCCGACGGCGCGACCGCGAGCGTGGTCCGCATGAGCCGAGCGCAAGGCCGCTTCGACAAGGTCATCGCCGAGTTCCGCCGCGACGAGAGTCGCGAGGCGAGGTACGCCAAGGCCTGCATCGTCGCCACGCGCGTATACGGGACCGACCGCCACGGACGGCCCGCCGCCACCAACTCGATGATCCACGACGTGATGAATGAGATCGAGCGAGTCGCGGGCTGCTGACCCGCACCACGCGGCGTCGCGGGAAACCGCGACGGCCACGCTTCCCCGCCGCAATGTGCGACGGGTGTTCCAACCCCCATTTCGGAGATGACCATGAGCACGAAGACGAAGAAGCCCGCCAAGCCCCGCACCCCCCGCACCCCGAAGATGTCCAAGAGCGCTGCCCGCGCGGAGGGAGCCGCCAAGACAGACCGGCTCCGCAAGACGGCCCTCGCCGAGATCAGCGGTCGGCTGGCGGGCGGGAAGCAGGACCACGAGGTGCCCAGCGAGAAGGAGGTCGCCAACAACGCGAACCTTGGCGCGGCTACCAAGGGCAAGAAGGCCAAGGGCGAGAAGACCCCCAAGACGCCAAAGGCTCTGAAGCCCGCGAAGGAACCCAAGCCCAAGCGCGTCAGCGCCCTCGACGCGGCGGCGCAGGTGCTCGCCGCGAGCGAGGTGCCGATGCGGGCCAAGGAGATGATCGCCGCGATGGAGGCGAAGGGCCTGTGGACGAGCCCCGGCGGTAAGACGCCCGAGGCCACGCTCTACGCCGCCATCATCCGCGAGATCGCCGCTAAGGGCACCGCCGCCCGCTTCAAGAAGCACGAACGCGGAGTCTTCGTCGCGGGGAAGGGAGCCTGAGCCATGAGCGCCACCCCGGCCCCTCAGCCCGCGCCGACCCAAACCCAACTCGAGGCCGTGCTCCAGGCTGCGCTCTACCTGCTCGGCGCGAGGCAGGACCGGATGCTCACGATCGAGGAGTGGACGGACTTGGCTCGGGCTGTCGCTGCCTGCCAAGAGCGCAAGACGGCCGACTACCTGACCGAGAACGACCTCGAAGACATCGCCGAGCGCTACGCCCTTGAATGGGATGAAGCGACCGACGGAGCTCTGCCCACGCTCGACGACGAGTGAGGCGTTCATCACGCCTTGCTCCCAGCCGCGACGCTCGTCGCGGCTTTCTCTTCGGCCACACCCTTCGCCGGGAGCCGCTCGGCCTTGCGGCCCGTGAACTTCTCCCAGCGCTGCACGATGACATCGCAGTAGAGCGTGTCGAGTTCCATGAGGAACGCGTGCCGCCCGGTCATCTCCGCGCCGATGAGCGTGGAGCCGCTGCCGCCGAAGAGGTCGAGCACGTGTTCGCCGGGACGCGATGAGAACTCGATGGCCCTCCGCGCGAGTTCGACAGGCTTCTCGGTGAGGTGGACCATGCTCTGCGGGTTGACCTTCTTGATGCTCCACGTATCCGGCACATTTGCCGGGCCGAAGAAACGGTGCCCAGCACCTTCCTTCCAGCCGTAGAAGCACCACTCGTGATTGCCCATGAAGTCTTTGCGAGTCAGGACCGGGTGCTCCTTGATCCAGATGATCGCCTGGGCGAAGTAGAGCTCGCAGCGCTTGAGCACGGGCGGGTAGTTGCCGCAGTTGGCGTAGCCGCCCCAGATGTAGAACGTGCCGCCGGGGATCAGCACGCGGGTGATGTTCCCGAACCACGCCGCGAGAAGGCGGTCGAACTCGTCATCGGACACGAAGTCGTTGGCGAGCGGCCGGTCCTTGGCGCGGAGTTTCTTGTGCGTCGCTCGGCTCTTCTCGGGGTAGCGGTTGAGGTCCGCGCTCTGCTGGTCGTGCTGGTCTGCCTTGCCGGGCAGCGCGAACGAACTCAGGCCGGCGACGATCGCGTTGTTTGAGCGGGGCTCGACCTTCACGTTGTACGGCGGGTCCGTGTTCACGAGATGGATCGGCTGGCCATCGAGCAGACGGTCCAGATCCTCGGGCTTGGACGAGTCGCCGCACATCAGGCGGTGGTTGCCGAGCACCCAGATGTCGCCGGGCACCGTCGTCGCTGCGTCCGGTGCGCCCGGCACGTCATCGGGATCGGTCAAACCCTCGCTGCCCGCGGGAGCCATGATGGCGCTGAGATCCTCGGCGCTGAAGCCGAGCAGCGCGAGGTCGAAGTCCACGCACTTGAGGTCGGCCAGCTCCAGCGGCAGGAGCTCCATGTCCCACGACGTCAGCGTGGCGACCTTGTTGTCGGCGATGCGCAGCGCCTTGACCTGCTCGGGCGTCAGATCGGTGGCGCGGATGGTCGGCACCTCCTTCAGCCCGAGCTTCCGCGCCGCGCGGAGCCGCGTGTGCCCGGCGATGATCACGCCGTCGGCGTCGACCAGAATCGGCACCTTGAATCCGAAGGCCTGGATGCTCTTGGCCACCGCATCGATGGCGGCGTCGTTGATGGTGCGGGGGTTGCGGTCGTATTCGTGGACCGCGTCGATGGGCAGCGTCTCGATGTTCATAGCGATCTCCGTCGGAAGCGCGGCGGGGAACGCCAGCGCAAAGCGTCGTGGTGGCCCGCCGCACATGCGGTGGGTCCGGGGATCGGTGGATCGCTGGATGGCTGGATCGCTCGGGCAGTCGGGCCCGTCCGTTAGGGCGTTCAGCGCCCCAAGTTCCGCCCGCTACGGGGCCCGCCCGTTGGCCACGGGTCCCCCCACGTTGGCCCACGTCGCGTCATTGGCGGCGAGGCTTACCAACCCCGCCAGACGCCCGCCCCGCGCTCGGACGGGCGAAACAAACTCTGTCGCCAAGCGCGGCTGTTCCCGCGGGCGTCGGATCTGGATTCCGGCCCGGGAGTACCTAACGCCATCCGCCTCCCCTCGCGTAAGGCTTCCGGCTGTAAGGCTCCCACCCGGGAATGCCACGCTGCGCTTCAATGAAGTCCGGATGGCCGGAGCGTGGCGGGCGGAGAGATGGCGTTTTGCACGCGGAAAACATGGGAATTGGGTAGAAGAGAAAGATGATTGCTTGTTTGCATACCTCCTCCGTCTCCCCCCACGCGTGTAGACAGACAGAACGGACCCACAAACAAGCAGCGAAGTTGTCGGTGTACGCTCAGGCCTTGGAAACATAGCGAATTCCGCTCCTTCCCTTCGTTGCAACCCGAACTTCATTGATCTGCCCGGTGGCAATCAGGTTCTCGATGACCTCCTGCCGTTCACGCACGCTCAGCCAGCGCGTCTTCCACAGCAACTGGGTGTGGCTGATCCCCTGGCTGCCTCCGTGCTCGTCGATGATCCGGAGCACGCGCTTCTGCCTGGCGTCGAACTGCCCGTCGGCGATGCGCACGTGGGCCTCGAAGAGCAGCCGCCGTGTGACGTAGCTGGACAGTTCACACGCCCAAGCCGCGGCCCGCTCATCAACGACCGGCTTCTCCGGGCACGCTGAGCAGGCGTAGATCAGCGCCAAGCGGCATGCCTTTTCTTCGGCCCGCGACCACACCGCCGCGATCCCCTCGCCCTTAGTCTCCATTTCCGCGTCGGCGTGATCGGCCAGCGCGTCGAACCGCGCTGCTGCCTCCGGCGTTGAAGGAACAAGCAGGGGTTCGGGGTGCTCCCGGCCGAGATTGCCCCCGGGCGAGAACTCGGCCCACCACCGGACGCGGTCAACGACCGACTTGGGCGGAGCGACGCGTGCCCGGCGCTGCCGCTTGGGACGTTGCGGGCTCTCGAAGACCAGGAGCCGCCCGATGAATCCATCGCTGAGACTCTCGGAGGTGAGTGACTCCCAGAAGCTGTCGGGCACAGTCGTGCCGTAGAGCACGACGCACGGTTGATCGACGGCCTTGTTGCGCTTGGGATCGGCATACGCCTTGCCGCGCACGAACGTGTCGGCGGAGCTGTAGAACTTCATGAAGGCGGTGAGGACGTTGAAGAGGTGCGGGGCCTTCTTCGCGTCACCGATGGTCCGCAGGAAACGCCCGAACTCATCCAACTGGAACAGACTCGCGGGCTCGGCTTCGACCGCTGCGAAGAGGCCTGCATCGCTGGCGAGGTCCTCGTTGCCCTCCAAGTCCTCCGCTCCTGCAGCGAAGAGGATGTCGCGATTGAGCTTCCGCGCGTGATCCTTGCCCGCGCCGCTCTTGGCGAGCCCCACGCAGTAGACGTTGGTGCGGTTCCCGCGCTCGTCGCACACCTTTCGCCCCGCGAGCACGGCCTGCAGGCAGATGGCTCCCGCGAGGGCCAGTTGCGGTTGTGGCCGCGGCGCGTACGCGAGGTTGTGCGCGATGACGTCGCCCATCAGGCCCGGAACGTCGAGCAGGACGTCGGGGAACGGACCGGGGTCGTCGGGGCGTTCCAGACGCTCGATCGGCTCGGCGTCGTGAGATTCGCTGCCGAACGCGGAAAGGTCGACCTCCCCGGTATCAGGCACGTCCGTGCCGTACCCGTCGGCGCGGAGCGCCCCGGCGGCCGCGTTGAAATCGCCCGCGTGTTCGAGCATCGCATAGACCGCGAACGGGGCGTATGCACGCCCGGATTCGAACGGGTCTGCGTTGCTGGAGAACACATAGAAGACGCCGTCCTTGAGCGTGGCGCTCGTGCCGGCCGCTTTGCCGGGCCTCCGCCAGTGCTCGTTCTCGCCAGACTTGACCAGCACCCAACCGCGGCTCGCGAGCACCGCTCGCACGTCCCCGCGAGCGTTGAAGTCATCGCCCGGGCGGATCTGCGGGCCGGGCAACGGTGGCGCGTTGCCGACCACGGCGGGCGTGCCCTCGTTGAGCCGCCAGGCGCAGCCGAGCAGTACTTCCCGCTCCTCGGCAGTGAGGACGGCGAGGGCGTCGAGCCGCCCGGCGACGGATTGGTAGCCCGGCGATGGCTCGCACAGGAACATTCCACCTTCGCCACGAGTCTCGATGAGCGTCACGGACACCGACCAGCGGCCGTCGCGGTCCTTGCGGGCCGCGATCGACTTGCCCGCGACAACAGTCTCGCCCGGGCCATCGACCTCGATGCGGCGGTGCGCGAGTTTGGTGTTGCCGCAGACCGGCGCCTCGCATCGATACACCACATGGCGACCGCCCGAAGGCGTGGTTTCCACGAACAGACGATCGACAATGCCGGGCTCGATCTCCTCAACCATCGACCGCCAGGCCTCGAAGGCCTCCCCGGCGCAGTCGAAGTCAATCATCTCAAGGTTGCCCGAGATTGCGCCGGCGACTACGCAGATCGAGTCTGGCTTGGCATTGAGCCAGCTATCCAGTTCTCCGGCGGTGGGGAGACGCTTCTGGAAGTGGGCCCATCGCGGCAACGCCACGCGCTTGTCGTCGCCGCGACGCGACGCTGGCAGCACGCACAGCCCAGCGGTCAAGTACGCCCGAGCCGCGTCGCTCAGTTGTTGAGAGGTGGCGGGAGTCAGAACGGGATCTCCTCGTCGGGGATGCCGTACGTCATGCCCGCGGGCTCAGGCGGTTGCTCTGGCAATCCCTCGTCACTCTCAAGCCGTGGCGGCTTGTTTCCAAGGCGGTGCGATCCGACACGCTCGAACTGATCGCCGGCCTTCTTCTCGACGGTGATGGAGAGCGTCGGCGCGAGCGCCCCCGCCTTGGCCATCTCGACCGCATCCTCCGTGCCGCCCGGCACCGGCTCAACGGAGCGTGCCCGCCACCACGCCTCCGCCTTCGTGCGCGCGTAGCCGGTGTGGTCGAAGCAGACCCACTCGCGGAAGTAGCGGTTGAAGCCGACCCGGTACTCGACTCGCATGGTCAGCGGCGCTGAAGGATCGCTGCGCTTGTAGTGGACGTGATACGTCGTCTCGCTGACGTGATGCTCCTCGCGCGTGGTCTGCCCCGAGAGGATGCCCTCTGTGCTGGCTTTCGCCTCGTGCTGTTGGCGGTTCGGCTCGGGGAACTGGTGGCCGCACTGCGGGCAGGTCTGGTATCCCGCCGCGATGAGGGCCTGGCAGTTCGGGCACTCCTTGGCGGGTGCTTCGCCTTCGCCGCGATCATCGGTGGAGATGCGGATGGCATCGACCGGTCCATGCCGCAGCACGTTTCCGCCGAAATCGAGCACGAGGCAGTCGGCCTTGCCCGGGTGAAGCCGGAAACCCCTGCCCACCATCTGGTAGTACAGCCCCGGCGACATGGTCGGCCGCACCAGTGCCACGCAGTCGATGTGCGGCGCGTCGAACCCGGTCGTCAGCACGTTCACGTTGCAGAGGTACTTCAGGCCGCCCGCGCGGAAGCGATTCAGGATCGCGCTGCGGACGCCGTCGGGTGTTTCGCCCGAGACGAAGCCGCACTCGATGCCGTGCTTGGCCTTGAGCACATCCACGAGGTGCTGCCCGTGGCGGATGCCAGACGAGAAGATCAGCGTGGCGCAGCGGTCCTTGGTGTGCTCAACGATCTCAGCGCACGCCCCTTCGACCAGCCCCTCCTTGTCCATCAAGTCCTCGACCTCGCTGGCGACGAACTCGCCCGCGCGAACGTGCAGGTCGTCGGTGCTGATCTTCTGCAAGCCCGCCTTGGTTTTGAGCGGCGACAGGAAGCCCTGCACGATGAGTTCGCGGACGCCGACCTCGTAGCAGACGTGGTTGAGGATGTTCTCGGGGGCGCAGATCGAGCCGGACTTCATGCGGTACGGCGTGGCGGTGAGCCCGATGATGCGGACGTGCGGGTTCACCACCTTGGCATCGGCGATGAACTGCCGATACATCCCATCGTCCTCGGCGGGCACCATGTGCGCCTCGTCGACGATGATCAGATCGACGGGTCCGAGGTCACACGCCTTCTTCCAGATGCTCTGGATACCCGCGACCGTGACGGCGTAGCCCAGGTCCTTGCGCTTCAGACCCGCCGAGTAGATGCCCATTGGCACGTCGGGCGCGATGGTGCGGAGCTTGTCGGCCGCCTGCTCGAGCAGTTCCTTGACGTGGGCCAGGATGATGACGCGCCCGTTCCAGTGCGTGGCCGCGTCGCGGCACATGGTCGCGATCACCGGCGTCTTGCCACCGCCGGTCGGAATGACAACGCACGGATTGTCGTCACGAGAGCGCAGATGCTCGTACACGGCGGCGATGGCGTCGGACTGGTAGGACCTCAACTGCAAGAGGCAGGCTCCGATTGGTTAGTCAGATAGGGAAGATGGCCGCCAGGCATCCGGGTCGTTCTCGATGCTGTTGAGAGCAGAAGCCGGACCACCCACACCGATGTGGGGCGGGTCGCAGTCGCCGCACAGCACCTCGCCGTTCAGCCGATCTGCGTCCATCCGCATGGGCTCACCGCAGCAACCACAGAACGACCGGAAGAACCGGCTGCCGGGGATGGCATCGCCGTGCCGAGTCCCATCAGGCGCGCGCCGGGCCATCCGGGAATCGCGAGGGCGAGTTGTTCGTGTGAGTGATGCCATGAATCTCCACCAGCACTTTGCCGCCCGGCGTCACCGGGCCACGCTCGACAATCAACCGATCAATCTGCGAGTCGTCGCGGTACGCCCCGCCCTTGGCGAGCGCATCGAGCAGCGCCTTCTGCACGTTGTCCAGATCGCGGCGGCGGTTGTCGGGCGGGCAGACGGTGACACGCACCTCCAGCCGACCGTTCATCCGCACCACACGCATCACCGCGAGGGCGGCGCACACGCTTGCGCGGTAGCGCCGCCCCTCGCGGCTCAGCACGGTCCTTGCGCCCATTCGTCGCCAGATGTGGTTCACACTGGGCGGGTACGGGAGCTCCAGGACGCGACCGGATGGAGTTAGCGTTTCCAGGGCGGCGTGCTCCCGGGGCCAGCGCCGACGGGAGAGCGGGCGCTCACCGGCGAACCGCCGCCGCCCTTCTTCGCGTAGCCCTTGATGACGTTGGTGAACTCACCGTTGTCGTCGCGCTTCTTCAGCCCGACGTTGATCTCCAGCGGCACGTTGTGGAGCTCGACCGAGTCCTTGGGCTGCATGACGCCGATGGCGCGGCAGATGGCCGAGAGCTCGCCGCGAGCGATCTTTACCGTCATCTCGCTCTTGTTCTCGAGGTTGAGGCGGGCCCAGACCAGGCGGCCCTTGAACTCGCCGTCGATGATCTGGAAGGTCAGCTGAAGGTACTTACCGCCGCCGGTCTTGGTCGGCTTGAGCTCCGACTCGGAGACGACGGCGAGGTACTTGCCCGCGGGGAGCGGATCGAGCGCGACGGACGGGTCAACCTGGTTGGCATCAAAGTTGTTCAGCGTGGCCATGAGTCAGTTCCTTTGCGATTGGTGATGGACGGATGAGGGATGGACAACGGCAACGGCGCTCAGGCCGCAGCGGTGTTGTCGGTGGTGGGGGCAGGTGTGGCGACGGCGGCGGAGGGGTCCTCGCCGCGAACGAGCGCCGCGAAGACGCGGTAGTCCAGCGGGATCTCTTCAGGCAGACCCAAGCGGTTCTTGGCGACATGCGCCGGGCGCTCGACTGTGCGGATGATCCGCTCGCCCGTGCTCACGCCGTTGTGCTTGGCCTTGTTGAACCCCTCGTCAACCTTGATGGTGTGGACCTTGTACGTGGCGAAGAGCACCTCGTCGGCCCACTCCTGAACGAGCGCCGACGCGAGCTTGTGCAGGCGCGGCGAGTAGCGGTCGTACGGCACGGTCTCGGGGTTCTCGAACTTCTCGATCTTGGCGTGGGCGATGAGCACGACCGTCATGCCGCGATCGCTGCGGAGCGCATCGAGCGCGCCGAGTACCGCACGCCACTTGTCGACTGCGAAGGCAAAGCCCTTCGCGTAACCGATCTTCTCGATGTTCTCGACGCTCTCGTCGGCGCAGACCTCGCCCCAGATCAGGCGCTCGAGCCAGTCGAGGCTGTCGATGACGACGGTGCGGTAGTCGTGGTCGCCCGAGTACAGGGACTCGAGGGCCGCCATTACCTCGCCGAGGCTGCGGGCCAGCGGGAACGACTCGCAGTCGATGTCGGCCAGGCCGTCTTCGGTGGGAACAAAGATGGGCTTCTCGGCCATCGCGCCGAAGGTGCTCTTGCCGATGCCGTGAGTGCCGTACAGCATCACGCGGCGGGGACGGGCCTTGCGGCCCTTGCTGATCTGATTCATGAGGGTGGCTGTTGCGGGAGCGGGCATGGGTTCTCCGTGGCTGCGGAATGCGGGATCGAGGTCCTCGGGCCAGACGTCGCGGGTGAAAGCACCCTGGCCAAGCCGGACGAGCGGGAGCGCTCGATCGGGCTGGAGCGGCGTGGCGTGGGCGAGGGGCACGCCAGTACCCCTCTGCCCACGGCCGCCGCTTGTCGCGCGCTAGTTGGAATGCGGGTCCAGATCTGCCAGGTAGACCCGCAGCTGCAACACGATCCGATTCACTGTCCCGCGGTGAACTCCGCGGGCCGCCGCGATCTCAGGGATCGACTTGCCGCACAACAGGTCACGCGCGACCGGGAGGAGCTCGCCGGGGAGGCGGGCGATCGCAGACTCGATGTCCAGACGGAGATCGACCTCGGAGGCGGCGCTCCGGCGGCGCTCGACATACTCCGCGCTCTCGGAACCAAACAGCGGGAGCGGCTCCAGGCGTGCACGCCACTTCGCTTCGCGGCGGAGCTGCTTGCACTTGTTGCCGTACCACAGGTTCATGACACCCTTGCAGTACGTCGTCTGTGATGCGATCGCGGGGTTGAAGCGTCGCATCGCACGGGTGATCTCGGCTGCAATCTCCTGGCGGAGATCAGCGATCTCCTCCGTTGAGAGGGCGAACAGCCGGCCCAGCCGATCGGTGCGGAACCGGATCTGCTGGACGGTGAGGGAAGGGAAAGCGGAAAGCCCGCTACGCTCGGCGCAAGACAGCGCCACGTCTGCTGCGATCGAAGGCATGAAGCCTCCTCGTTTCAGACATCGCCCGCAGGGGCCCGGCAGCAGCTCGGAGCGAGATGTGGATCAGTGAACGAGGAGGACGTCCTGCCGGGCAGCCGCTCCGGCATCCCCGGGGCGACTCGCGGCGTAGCTCGCCGCTACATCCGGCGTAGCGGGCTCAAAACTCCCACGGCGGAGTCTCGGGCGGGTTGTAACCCATGACCGATCCACGGGTTACGGCGGCCTCAAAATGTGCGCCGGCCGCAGTGTGGTACTTCGTGATGGTCTCGATCGCGCGGTCGACCGCGTTGCGGACACGGTCGCGCAGGCGCTTGTGGTCTTTGCTCTCGGTCTTGGGCCTGCCCTTGAAGTTGGCCGCCTTCAGTTCAGCGAGGAGCCTTTGCTTCTCGTTCTTTGCCACGCTCACCGCCGTGGCGTCTTGGTCCTTCTCCCCGGCCGCGATCGCTTCGTCGATCTCCGACAACCGTTTCCAGTACGCGCGCGCCGCTGTTTGGTCGAACGCCGCTTCGGAGCGTGCCGACGGGATGTCCTTCATGTGCGGACGTGCAAGCACGTAGAGCTCGGCCACGGTGAACCGCTTGGCTGGGAACGCAATCATCTCGCGGAGGTACACCATCCCAACACTCAACTCAAAGTGCTTCTCGACGCCGTCGAAGCGGAGTGTCCACCCCTGACCCATCTGCACGAGCCGATACGCCGGCGGCGGCGGCTCAGGCTGGGGCGCAACCCCGACGACGCCGGACCCACCGACGACAGGATTGGGATCATGAACCAAGCGAAGCAGACAACTCTCCGGGAGAGTGCGTTTTCGGATCTCCGACTTGTGCGTCTCCATCGCGGAGTCAACAACAGACATCACCTGCTTGCCGTGCTGCTGATAGAGCTGGTGGACCTTTCGGGCCGCTTCATCTGCGGGGAGCCCCACGTGCATGAGCACACGGGCTGCCTCGCCGAACCTGCTGAAGAAGTCGGTTTCGGACATCTCCGACACCTGCTGGGCGATCTCCACATAGGAGGCCATCATCACGCGCGATTCGCCCGCATCACGCGCATCCACCAACAGATCGTGCGAGTATGTGTCCGCTCGCTCGAATGCCCCGGCACCGCCCGCGAGCACCGCGAACCGCCGATCGATGCACTGCGAGCACGTGCCGCAGTGGGGCTTGGCGTTGCTGAACACCCAGGTGTGCGTGCAACTGGTGGAAAGCGGAATCATCGACCCGTTCCCGCTCGCCACGATGTCACGGACCACATCGGACTTGGTCTTCCAGATGAACCCGTTGTCGACGCCGAACGTCGTTTCCGTCACGAGCGAGAAGAGCCGTCGCATGCACGCCAGCACGCGTGGATGTGTCGTCCGTGTTGCACGAGACCCCACGACTTGGGGCGACAACGGCAGGTTCAGGCTGACAATACCGTTCTCGTAGAACCGGATGGCGTCGAGCCCGGCCATCCGTGAGACGGCGACGGCCAGCGATGCGTACAGGAACGAACGCGCCCGCTGCGTGTACTCACGCTCGACCTGATCTTTCTTGTTCACACGCACGGTGATGTGCTGAGGCGGCGGCCCCTTGGCAGCGGAGTCGATCATGCTGCGAAGGGCGCGGTGGCGCGTTCGCAGCTTGGTCGTTGACTCATGGGTCAGCAGCAATGCCGATCGCCCGTCTTGAGCGACCTCTTTGACCACGCCGCCGAGCGAGTCCAATCCTCCAGAGAACAGGATCACCGAGTCCGGGGCCTTGTCGGTCGCTGACCCGGCGAAACTCAGGTAGCTATCAAGGGTTGGCGGCGATTTGTACTGGGTGAACGTGAACTCGTACTCGTCCTCTGACAGGAAACTGAGCAGTTCAATGAGTGCGTCTGACACTGCAGCGGACTTCCAAAGCGTCGGCACCCGGACGGGGATTTCAAAGCGCATTCGCCGTCGCCAGTTCGCACCCATCGACTCTACATCGTTCGCGCCTCGGTGCTCCATCTGATCGGCGACGTACACAAGCGCAGCGATCTCAACCAGGTCAATCAATGCGGCGGGGATGTTCTGATTGAGCTGCCGTCCGACGTCGTCCAGTTCGAGCCGCACATTCTTGCCCGACCCAACGGTGCGAAGTTTCGCCACGCCCTTGGTTGAGCCCGAGCGGCCCGCGGCCGCTTCGTTGCACAGAAACAGCATGTCGGGTGCGTTCACTTGGCACCCTCCTTGAGCTCCGCCACGATCTTCTTCATCGCCACGTGCGCGAAGCCTTCTGCCTCCGAGCGCGAGATGCCCACTTCTCCGTTCTGCCACGTCTTCTTCGACACCCACTCCCCTGCGAACCGCTCGACGATGACCGATGCCTGGCGACAGTGGGTGCTCAGTGCGTCATCGAAGCTGGCCTTGGATGCGAGATTGGCGAAGCGCTGGCCTTCGCCCACATGGTTAGCGCTCTCTCGGCTGACGTAAAACTGCAGCACCTTGCCCATTAGTTGGCCGTAGAAGCGGCGACCGAGGTCACCGAAGTTCTTCACTGTGCCCAGTTCGCGGAACACCCGCTGTACGTCGTCAGACGTCGAGCCAAAGAGCGATGACGTGCGCTCGGTCACGATGCGGTTGATGGTTTCAGTGGCCGCACTGTGCGCCATCTCGCCGAGGTCCGTCCGACCCTTGTTGTTCGGCATGCTCCGATCGACCACGTCAGATACCGCCGCCAGGATCGCGGGAAGGCTGGGGTTGTTCGGAACGTTGAAGCCGCGATCCCGGAGAGCCGCAGCGAAGTCCTTCTCACGCGCGGCTGCCGTCAACTGGGTGAGCGACCAGAAGGCCTCAACCAGTCCTTTGTGGTGCGCGGCCTGCATGAGGCCCTGCTCGGCTGCTCGAATCACAGCGTTGGCGATCTGATCTGCACCTGCACCGATAGCGATGAGGCCGACCACCTCCTGCCATTTCCGCGTCCGCGGCAGATTGCCTAATCGGGTATGTCCCATCTCGGTGGCCTCACGACCACGAGATCAGAGCACGCTGCTCCGCCTTCACTGGCAGGTCGCTGTTATTGGTATCGGCCGCCGAGCGTCATGTCTTCACGAGGGCCCGCCCATACACATGGCCGGCACCTACGTCCTGGTCTGATAATGCTCTCTCCAGAGATGCCGCTGGACCTTCCAGTCGACCTCCGCCGCGATGGGGCGAAGGTCGTGTTCGGTGATCGGATCGCGGCCCGCACGAACAGGCGGTAGATCGAGAATCGCCTCCTGAAGGTCCGGGGCCAGGTGGAGCAGGTTCATGATCTGGGTGACGCGGGCGCGGGTGACGTGGCCCACCGTGGCGAGATCGGCCTGCGTCGAGACGGTGCCCTCCCGAACAAGGGCGTCGAAACGGATCGCCAATGCCATCAGCCTGGCGACGCGGGGAACGCGCCCGGGCAACGCCATAGGTGGCAATCCCGCCTGCTCGGACGCCGCCCGGCCGCGCCCGCCAACGACGAATCGTGCCGTCGTGGTGATCGACTGGTGCGCGGCTTGGCGTTCACGAGATTCGGTGGGAGTGTTCATGGCAGGGCTGGTTTCTCCGAGGCTTCCGCTCCGGGGTGAAAGGTGATTGACACGTTCTGCGACTCGCCGTCGTACTCGACGGTGGTGATCACGACGTGGAGGAATTCCGCCTGCTCGGCGAGGGTCATCGCGCCCCACACGCCGTCGAACGCTTCGACGGCCCCGACCACCTCGTCCTCGTCGATCAGGCGGTCGGCGTCGAGGTCAATCTGCCGGGCCAAGGCCGCCAGCGTTCGACGAACACGCTCGATCTCCCGGAGCGTCGCTGGCGACTGCTCCTCGCCTGACAGTCGTTCAAGCACGGTTTGCAACCGTGTGCGTTCCGCGACGCGGAGGTCCGCCGCCTCGCGCAACAGATCCAGCGCCCGGGCGACGACGGCACGCATCGACAGGTCATTGACGAGGACGGCCTTGACCTGCTCGATCACGAACGTCTCAAGAGCAGGCCCGGGCAGCGACGGCGCAGCGCAGTGCTTCCGACCGCGCTTCACCGCGTTTGAGCAGACGTAGTAGCGGTAGCGGACGCGCGAGCCATCGGGCTTCTTCTTCGACGCACTGCTCGGGCACATGGCACACCCGCACCCCTTGCACCGTACCAACCCACCGAGCAGCGAGCCGGTCGAGTTCTTGACGCTCGCCCCGCCGCGCTCCGCTGCCAGCTTCAGTTGGTTCTGCACGCGACGGAAGAGATCGTCGTCGACGATGGCTTCGTGTTCGCCGTCGTAGACCGCTCCGTTGTGGGGCACCTTGCCAACGTAAAGGGGATTGCGGAGAAGTCGGGAGATGATGGGCTTGTCGAACGCCCGGTTGCCGACGACCCGCCCGGCGGTCGTCGTCCAGGTCTTGGTTGACCACCCGCGTGCGTTGCACTCGTCGGCGACGTGCATGATGCTCCGTGCTTCGAGGTACAACTCGAAGATCCGCCGAATCCGCTCCGCCTCAGCCTTGTTGACCACCAACCGCCGACCCGTGAAGGGCGGCGGGTAGGGCACGTAGTCGTACCCGAGGATCGGCTTGCCGAGGGCGTACTTCCCCTTTCGGCGCGCCGCCGCGATCTTGTCCCGCGTCCGCTCGGAGATGATCTCTCGCTCAAACTGTGCGAACGAGAGGAGGATGTTGAGCGTTAACCGACCCATCGAGTGGGTCGTGTTGAACTGCTGCGTCACGCTCACAAACGAGACACCCTTGCGGTCGAAGAGCTCCATGAGCCGCGCGAAGTCCATCAGCGAACGGCTGAGGCGGTCCACCTTGTAGACCACGACGCAGTTGACCTTGCCGGTCTCGATATCGGCCATCAGGCGCTTGAGCGCCGGGCGCTCGATGTTCCCGCCGGTGAACCCGCCGTCGTCGTATTTCTCGGGCAGACACTGCCACCCCTCGTTCTTCTGGCTGGCGATGTACGCGATCGCGCTCTCGCGTTGGGCGTCGAGGCTGTTGAACTCTTGGTTCAGCCCCTCTTCGGTGCTCTTGCGGGTGTAGATGGCGCAGCGGATCGAGCGCGGACCCGGCGTGGACGCCCCGTGCTCACCAGCGGTGCCGTTCGCGGCGGATCGGCGCGTGCGTTGTGGCGTGGCGGTGGTCATGCGACCCCCTTCTTGGTCAGCCCGAAGAACAAGAAGCCGTTCCAGTGCGAACCGGTGATCGCCGTTGCCACCGCCGACAGCGAGCGGTAGGCCTTCCCGTCGTACTCAAAGCCGTTGGGGAGCACCGTGACTTCGTGCTCAGCGCCTTTGAAGATACGGCGCAGCACGGTGCCGGGGGCGGGCAGGCGGTCGTTGCCCGCGGAGGCGATGCGCCCCGTGATCGTCACCAAGCGGGTGCCGGTGCGTGAGGTCTGGGCGGGCTCCCCGTCGTTGGGCGGCCGGACCCGGACGTCGACGTCCCGCGCCAACTCGGCGGCCCGACGCCGCGCCCGCTCGGAGAGGTCCCCCTCCGCGAGCGACTGGATTCGCCAGGCCACGCGGCGGAAGAGCCACTGGCGGTTCCCGGACGCCGTCGGTTCTCCAAAGGCCTCGGCGTAGCGCTCGCGGAGGCGCGATACGGGCATGCCGCAGAGTTCGTCGATCTGTTGCTGGATGGTTCTGGTCGCGGCGGTGCTCATCGTCCTTCAGGCTCCTTCGGGTCACATCGCGGCGCGTTCTCCGGTTCGGGACGGTCGCGTTCACCCGTAGGCACACTGATGGCAACATGATCCGAAAGGTCAAGTCCAGCCGCGTCAATGCCCGCATGCTCGATGCTTGGCCCCAGGGCCGGGGCGTTCGCATCGATCAGTCGGGCCGTGGCCGCCGCCAACAGTTCGACTGCACGAGCAGGGAGGCAGGATGCACGCTCGCCGTCGATCTTCGGGATGTTCTTGGTGCGAGGCTGTGGCATGAGGCGAGGACGCGATGCCCTCGCCACTACCCCTCTGCTAACCAGCCGGGTTTGTCGCGCGGGGGACCCAGCTCAGCCTGCAGTGTCGCGCAGAACTCGCAGGTCCCGACGGGCCGTTCGCAGAATCTCAACAGCCGATGCGAGGAATAGGCCCGCGATCGCGGCTGCTGAGACAAGATCGGGCCAGGGACTTTGGGTCCAGTACACGAGGCCCGATGCAGCCACAACCGCCAGATTGCCGATGGCGTCGTTGCGGCTGAACAGCCACACGGCACGCACATTGGCATCGCCGTTCCGGTGCGGAACGAGGATCAAGGCCGCGGCAAGGTTGACGGCAAAGCCGACCAGGCCGAGCACAGTCATGACACCTGCCTCTGGGAGCCGCTGCTCAAACGCGCGATAGACAGCCGCGGCAAGCACTCCTAACGCCAGCAGAGCGAGGAACATCCCCTGGGCCATCGCCGTCCGCGCTCGCCACCGCGGCGTGTGCGAGACGGACAGCAGCCCGAGCCATGTGATGAAGCCATCGCCGAGAAAATCAAGCGCGTCCGCCTTGAGCGACTGTGACATCCCGAACAGCCCGCCCGTCAGTTGCACGCCGCCCATTCCGAGGTTCAGCACGACAACCCAGGTGAGCGCACGGCGGTAGCGCTTGCTCGCGTGCGACAAGTCACCGGCATCGCGGCAGTCTTTGCAGCCGATGCTCATCTGGGAAATGTCCGTGTGGTCACTTGTCGTCCTTCGGCTTCATTGCCGCGAACTTCTCCTTGAGGTCCGGGTTGCAGATCGTACAGTGCGACTCGGGCAAGTCGTGCTCCTTGCACCAGTCGCCTTTCTTCTTGAACTCGGCGATCAGTTTCTTGTTGCACTGGGTACAGATCGACTCGGGGATCTCGTGCTCGGCGCACCAATCTGGCGCGTCCGCCGCGGCGGTCGCCTGCGTGTTTATGGGCTTGGTCTGGGCAGCAGGCTGCTTCTTGTCGCAGGCGGTGAGGCACAGAAGGGCCGGGATGACCAGAGTGGAAGCGATGCAGATGCGAATCATGACGGAACCTCCTCAAAGGGGTGATGGAACTGGCACCGGGGTCTCGGCCGACGCGACCGAGCCGCTGGACATGAATGACTTGGAACTTGTGCTGGCGGGTGCCTCTTCGTCCTCCGATTCGAGGGCGCCGCGTGGCTCGAACCACTTGTAGAGAACCGGCAGAACGAAGAGCGTGAGCAGCGTGCTGCTGATCACGCCTCCGATGACCACCGTCGCGAGCGGGCGCTGGACCTCCGCGCCCATGCCGTCGGCGATCGCCATCGGGATGAAACCGAACGCGGCCACGAGCGCGGTCATTAGGACGGGGCGCAGCCGGACAAGGCTGCCCGACACGACCGCCTCATCGACGGCCAGACCGGTGGAGCGGAGTTGGCGGATGAAGGTCACCATCACCAACCCGTTGAGAACCGCGACGCCCGAGAGCGCGATGAACCCGACTGCGGCAGAAATTGAGAAGGGCATTCCACGGAGCCACAAGGCCGCCACGCCGCCGGTCACGGCGAGGGGCACGGCGGTGAACACCAGGAGCGCGAGCCGCACCGACCCAAACGAGAGATAGAGCAACAAACAGATGAGCAGGAGGGCGACCGGCACCACCACGAGCAGCCGTTCGCGGGCACGCTCGAGGTTCTCAAACTGCCCGCCCCACTCCAGGCGGTAACGTCCCTCGGGGAGCCGGATGTCCTTGGCGATCGTTTCCCTGGCCTCGGCGACGAACGATGCGACATCTCGGCCGCGGATGTTCGCCTGGATCGTTGTGCGCCGCTGGCCCCACTCTCGCGTAATAGTGGACGGGCCCTCGGCGATCCGGATGTGCGCGAGTTTGGCGAGCGGGACGCGCTCGCCGCTCGGAGCCGAGATCAGGATGGAGCCGACGGATTCGAGATCGTGACGCAGTCGATCGGGGAGCCTAACCATCAGCGGGAAGCGGAGCTGACCCTCGGCCACCTCGCCCCGCTCCTGGCCGCCGAGGGACTCGACGATGTCGAGTACGCTCCGCGCGGGGATACCGAAGCGGGCAATGGCCGCCTGGTCGACCTCCACTTGCAGCACCGGCTGGCCGGTCAGCTGCTCGGTGCTCACATCCTCAGCGCCATCGAGCCCGGTGATAAGGTCGGCAATCTCCGTGCCTTTCTCCGACAGGATGGTGAGGTCATCGCCAAAAAGCTTGATCGCTACATCGGCGCGAACGCCCGAGCCCATCTCATTCATGCGCATCTCGATGGGCTGGGTGAACGCGATGCGCTGGCCGGGAAGATCTCGCAGTTCGCGATTCATCACCCCGATCAACTCGGCCTGCGTGCCGGCTTTGGTCCATTGCTCACGCGGATGGAGCGTCATGAACACGTCGGTCAGCTCGGTCCCCATCGGGTCGGTGGCGATCTCCGCCGAGCCGATGCGGCTCCATACATGCTTGACCTCGTCCGGGAACGCGGCGAGGATGGCACGCTCCATCAGCGTGTTATAACGCACCGACTCGTCGAGATCGGTTCCGGCGAGCCGCACGATATTGGCCACCATCGAGCCTTCCGTGAGCTTCGGTACGAACTCCGAGCCTAGCCCCCGAGCGGTGATGACTGTCAGCGTGAGCAGGGCGATGGCCGCGAGGACGACCGCGATGCGGGCTCGCATCGCCAGCCGCAGCGCAGGAGCGTACATCCTCTGGGCGAGGCGGACGACCAGGGGCTCGGTCTCGTTCACCTTGCGAGGCAGGCACAGGCTGGCGAGCACGGGCATCAGCGTCAACGAGAGCACCAGCGAGCCTATCAGTGCGAAGATAAACGTGAGAGCCATCGGCCGGAACATCTTGCCTTCCACGCCCTCCAGCGTCAGGATCGGAAGGAACACGATGATGATGATCAGCTCGCCGAACATCGTGGGTTTCCGCACCTCGATGGCCGCGTCGCGGATCACGTCCAGGCGGCTCCGCCCCGCCTCGTTGTGCGAGAGCTTCCGGACGCAGTTCTCGACCATGATGACCGAGCTGTCCACCACGAGTCCGAAGTCGATCGCCCCGAGGCTCAAGAGGCTTCCCGCGATGCCAAAGCGGAGCATCGCGTCGAAAGCAAAGAGCATGGAAAGCGGGATCGCGGCCGCGACGATGAGCCCGGCACGCAGGTTGCCGAGGAAGATGAACAGCACGGCGATAACAAAGAGTCCGCCCTCGAACAGATTCCCTTTCACCGTGCCGATGACCTCGTCCACGAGCTCGGTGCGGTCGTAGACCGTCTGCACCGTGACGCCCAGGGGGAGCACGGATCGAAGCTCGTCGAGCTTGGCCTTGAGGCGTGAAGTGACCTCGTGGCTGTTTTGACCCATGAGCATGAACCCAAGGCCGAGGACCGCCTCGCCCTTGCCGTCCGCGGTGACCGCACCTCGACGAATCTCGTGACCGATCTTCACTTCCGCCACGTCCCGCACTCGGATGGGCACGCCGTCGCGGGCCGCGACGGGAATATCGGCGATCTGCTCCACGCTCGATACGCGGCCTAGCCCGTGCACCAGGAGCGTACCGCCGCCCCGGGCCAGGTTACCGCCGCCGACATTGGCGTTGTTGGCTTCAAGGGCCTCGGTAACCTCTGAGAACGACAGATTGTGCTTGATGAGGCGGTCGGGATCGATCTGGACCTCGTAGATCTTCTCGAACCCGCCCCAGCTGTTCACCTCGGCGACGCCGGGGACCGCGCGCAACGCGGGCTTGATGGTCCAGTCGTGGAGCGTGCGCAGCTCGGTGATGTCGTGGCGATCACTGCGCACGATGTAGTGAAAGACCTCGCCAAGCCCGGTGGCAATAGGGCCCATCTGCGGCCGAGGGATACCGGGTGAAAGCTCGACGGTCGCCAGTCGCTCGGCGACCAACTGGCGTGCGAAGTAGATGTCGGTCCCATCCGCAAAGGTGGCGACGACCTGCGAGAAGCCGAACTTCGACACGGAGCGCAGATTCTCAAGCTTCGGTACCCCCGAGAGCGACTGCTCCACTGGAAAGCTGATCTGCCGCTCGACTTCCTCGGGCGAGAGCGCGGGGGCGGTCGTGTTGATCTGCACCTGAGCGGGCGTCGTGTCGGGGAACGCATCGATATCCAGCTGCCGGAGCGCGATCAGACCGAGCCCGGCAAAGAGCAGGGCGCCGACGATCACGAGGAAGCGGTTTTTCAAAGACCAGGTAATAAGCCAGTTGAGCATGGGTGTCCTCGCTTAGTCGTCTGTGCAGCCGGCACCGAGCTTCTCGTGGTTGAGCTGGGCGGCGAGCGCATAGCTCCCGCCGGTGGCGACCCGTTCTCCGGCCCGGACCCCGCTGACAACCTCTACAAAGCCCTCGTCAATAGCGCCGGTGGTGACGTTGCGGGCGACGAACACCGTGCTGTTGACGCGGACAAAGACGAGGGCCCCCGAGGTGTCCCACTGGACCGCCTCACGCGGCACGACGACGGCACCCTCGCGCCGCTCCGTGACGATTGCGGCTCGTCCGAACGAGTGGGCGAGCAGCCGCCCGTCGGGGTTGGGGAACTCCGCCCGCACATGCACGGTGCGGGTCTTCTCATCTACCTCAGTGCTGATCCACGTCACCCGGCCGACGACTCCGTTGACTTGGGAGCCGTCCGGCGTGAACCGCACCTCTTGCCCGACCGTGACGCGAGTCGCATCCGCAGGCGGAACGGCGATGTTGACCCAGACCCGGCTCGTGTCAGCCACCGAGAACAACGGCTTGCCGGCTTCGATCTGCTCTCCGGGCACGATCGACCGCGAGATCACCACGCCGTCCAGCGGGGCGGTGACGGGCAGCAGGTTGGCGCTGGTACGAGCGGGATCGAGTTGATCGGCAAGCTCAGGCGGGATGCCCAGCAGGCGCACGTCGTCCGCCGTTGGAACTCCCTCAGCGCCCGATTGCGGACGTACTAGGCCGAGATTGATGAGCGCCTGCTGCGCGTTGAACAACCGGATCTGAGCTTCCTTTACCTCGGCCTCGGCGGCCACCAGGTCAGACTGATTCCGGAATCCTGCGGTTGTCGAGGTGCGGATGCGCTCGACAGAAGCCGTACGTGAAGCGAGCTGGGAGGCCGCTTGCAGTAACTCCGCCTTTGCTGCGCCGACAGCCGCGGAGTCGATGAGCGCCACTACGTCCCCCGCCTTTACGCGGTCGCCGGCGTTCACTCGCACCATCACGACGTTCCCGCCGGCCCGCGAAGATACCTGGGCGAACCGCGTGAGGTCATAGCCGACCTCGGCGTTGGCCGAGAGTGTGGCCGAGGCCGGACGCACCTCCGCCGGAGCGGTCGTGATCCCAGCCTTGGTGACCGATTCAGGGGTCGCCAGTTGAACGATGCGTGGTTTGGATTCCCCGGTCGCGCCGCTCTGACCGTCGACGGTGAGCGAGGTGCCCTGCGCGTCGGGTATGGGCGTCTTTCCCCGACAGATTATGCACTGTGACTCCGGGACGCCGTGCTCCATGCACCAGTCCTCGCGTGCGGGAGTCGCGGCCGTGAGCGCGGCTCGCGAGGGCAGCTTCCAGTGGTAGCGGTGACCGAGATAGGCGACCGCCACGAGCACAGCCAGGGTCAGCAGTGTTGGAAGGCCGCGCAAGACAGCCTGGGAGGAACGACGGGCGATGGTGGTCATGGAGTGCTCCTTTCCGGAGTGATTGTCGGAGGGGCTGGGACTGGCTCATCCGGAGCGAGTATGGCGATCGGTTCTCCAGTGGCGGCCTCGTAATCAAGCAGAGCACGGCGGTAGGCGACGAGGGTGTCGATGTATGCGCGGCGGGCCCGGAGCGCCCGCTGTTGGGTGCTTACCCAGTCGGTCACGCTCAGCTCCCTAGCCTCAAGAGCGCCCCCGAAGAGCGTCTGGCTGCGCGCCAGCAGCGGGAGCAGGTGTTGCCGCTGATCGTCGATCTCCGCCCGCAAGGCCTGTACCCTCGCAAGCGCGGCCTTTGCCTCGCTCTGGAGCCGGTGGAGGGCGGCGACGTACTCCGCGCGAACGCGGTCCCTCGCCGCGGCCTTCTCGGCGATCTCGCCCTGGTTGCGGTCGAAGATGGGAACCTCGATGGATGCCCCGATACCCAGGTAGTTGTCGCTCACGCCCTCGTGGCTGTACGACGGGCCGATCTTGATCTTCGGATACTGCTTGGAGATGGCGAGCCGGAGCCTCTGCTCCGCGATTTCATAGGTGGCGGCTCGCGCCTTGAGGTCGAGCCGGCGGGCGAGTATCAGCTCGTCTACGCGGGCATCCGCCGCGCCTTCGATCAGCGGGATGTCAATGGACTTGCCAGACTGTTCGAGCGGCAAGGAGAACTCCGGCGGCAGGCCGACGGCGCGGTTGAGCGCCAGGCGGGCTTGATCGAGCTCGACCTTGGCGAGCCGGCGGTCCCGCTGGATCTCCATCAGCTCCAACTCGGCCACGGCGATGTCCAGCTCGTTGGCCTCGCCGATGTCGCGCCTCCGGCGAACGATCTCGACGGCGCGGCTACGCAGGCCCGCCTCTTCATCGAAGATGGCCGCGACTTGCTCCACGACGAGGACTTCGAACGTCGTCCGACGGACACCGGCGGCTACCTCGTACTCGCGGACCAGAATGTCTGCACGCGAGGCGGCGATGGTGGCGGCAGCCACGCCGACACGAGCGTCCCGCTCGCCCGGGCGGAGCAATTCGAAGAGAAGGTCGGTATCGAGCTTGAAGCCCGGGTTGCCGAGAATCCCTGCCCCGAATCCCACGCCGAACTCGGGGTTTGGCAGTGTCTTGGCACCGATGAGGAGGGCTTCGGTCTCGCCGAGTGCGGCTCTGGCGACTTGCAGGTCCGGGTTCATCGAAACCGCGAGCGCCATCAACTCGCGGTCGTTAAGGCCATCGGACGCGTCGAAGCGGGTGTTGTCGGATGCGCTGTCGGTCGCGGGCACCGTACGGACGAATCGATCAAATGGCAGCGCCCGCGCATTGAGCGCGGCGAGTTCGGCGCTCGGATCAAGGGGTCGCGGGCTGTAACTGACGCAGCCCGCGAGTAGCGCGGACGCCGAAAGGCAAGCGATGACTGGCTTGTGCAAGGGTTACCTCGCTCTAGGTTCATGGCGAAATCCGCCCGCGACAATGCGGGCGCACGATGATCATGCCCGCGCGATGGGGAAGTCCATCGCGCGGAGCGCCATGCCTAGATGCGAAGAACGATGGTGGCGATGTGGAGTCGCGGCGGCGCGTGCCCGTGCGGCAGGAATGCCGTCACGGGCGGCCCCAACTCCAATACCGGCAGAGTGTGAATCGGAAGGAGCACGAACGGAACCGGGATCGCGTCCAACGTCAATCGGTCGGAGTCCGTGGCTCGGCTGCTCGTAGCCACTTCCGTCGGGTCCGGGATATCGACACAGCTGCACGCTGGCTCGCCGACAATGGGGTATCCATCACCAGGAGTGCTGCCGGACGGGCACTTGTCGCACGAAGCGTCGGAACCACACGACTTCTGTTCATCCCGATCGCAGCAGCGGAAGGCCGACAACTCGGTGCTCACGCGGCCATCAGCGTCTGTGCAGCGAAGCCGGGGCCCCAGCACTCCGGAAGAGAGGAGTTGCAGGACCACGAGGAGGGGGACCAGGATGGGCAGGTAGCGCCGCACGTTGCCCAGTAGCGTAGCACCGAGCCCGCCACGGCGCCAGAGAGCTGCTCAAATCAGCCATACCGCCTCGGAACGCCGCGGACTTCACGCTCGAAGGGCAGATTGGTGCCATTACCAGAGACGGAAGGCGGCGCGGGTGTCGGCCGAGGCGGTAGCCATTGAGTCTTCCGTGGTGCCAGAGCCTTCCCTAACGGCTGCGAACTTCGGAATGGTGGGCCCCTTGCCGCAACCCCGCTGTAAACCCGAAGGCCAGACTCTCTCCCGCCGCCGAGAGTTTGTCGCGAGGATGCCCCGGGTCCACGTCGCCTTGGATAGGGCGACCAGAGAACGCGACGAACCAGAGAGCGCGAGCCGAGAGCGGCGATCGCCGGACACTTCGGCGTTCGTTGCGGGAAACTCCCGCCCGGGCGCGACCGAGCAATCACTCCGAGCCGTAAACGAACAGGGCCGCGGCACTTGGCCGCGGCCCTTGAAGCTCCCCGTGTAGGACTCGAACCTACAACCTATCGGTTAACAGCCGATCGCTCTACCATTGAGCTAACAGGGAATGTCGCCGCGCCGTCGCGGCAGGTGAACACTAACCCGCATCCGCCCCATCGTCAAGATCCGAAGACCGTTCACGTGCGGTTCTCTGTTCGGGACGCTCAGTTGGACCGGCTGGGACGGGTCTGCCGGTTGGAACACCTGGGAGATGGTGCCTGGGGGATGGGGCCAAGGGCATAGGGAACGGGCCGGGCGAGTTCCCCCACCGACCCCGAACTTGCCGGCTTGCCTCCTCCAAGGCCGGGGGCTATAGTCTCCGCCCAACTCGCCCCCAATGGGCGCCAATGCGGAGCTCGGCTATGAAGTCTGACATTCACCCTCGGTACTTCCCCAACTGCAAGGTCTACCACAACGGCCAGGTCGTCATGACCGTCGGCGCCACCGTGCCGGAACTGCACGTCGAAGTGTGGTCGGGTTCCCACCCGTTCTTCACCGGCAAGCAGACCTTCGTCGATGCCGCGGGTCGCGTCGAGAAGTTCCAGCGCAAGTACGCCGGCAACTACTTCGCCAAAAAGAAGTAAGCCCATCCCTCCGATCACCCCGACCCGGCACCAGAGGCCGGGTCGTTTGTTTTTTCGGACCCTTGACCGCGCCCCCCGCCGGGGTACCCTTCATCCGTTCATCCGAATAATCGGATATCACATGCAGCCCGCCGTGAAAGTCGGCCTTCCAGCGCCCGGTCTGTGGGCCTCGGAGCCGAGTGAGGCCACCTGAGACGCCCTATGCCGAGCCTGTTCCTCAGCCACCTCTGCCGCCACCGACTCGTCTTCGACGGAGCGATGGGCACCGCCACACACGCCTACGACCTCACCGTCGACGGCGACTACCGCGGCTGCGAGAACTGCCCCGAAATCCTCGTGGACTCCCGCCCCGACGTCATCGGCGGCATCCACGAGTCCTTCCTCGCCGCCGGTGCCGACGTCCTCGAGACCTGCACCTTCGGTGGAATGCCCCACGTCCTCGCCGAGTTCGGGCTCGAAGCCAGGTCCTACGAACTCAACAAACTCGCCGCAGAAGTCGCCCGTGCCGCGGCAACCAAGTACACGACCTCCGACAAGCCGCGCTTCGTCGCCGGCAGCATGGGCCCGGGCACAAAGCTGATCACCCTCGGCAACATCGACTGGGCCGGGATGTACGCCAGCTACCGCGACCAGGCCATCGGACTCATCGACGGCGGCGTTGACTGCTTCATCGTCGAAACCTGCCAGGACATCCTTCAGATCAAGTGCGTCATGAACGCCATCGTCGACGCCCTCGCCGCGAAAGGGAAGACCCCGGCCGACATCCCCATCATGGCCTCGGTGACCATCGAAAGCACCGGCACGATGCTGCTGGGCACCGAGATCGCCGCCGCGGCCTACGCGCTCGCGGGATACCCCATCTGCTCGCTCGGGCTGAACTGCGCGACGGGGCCGGTCGAGATGCGCGACCACGTGCGCTGGCTCGGGAAGCACTGGCCGGCGATGGGGACGATTCCAGGGACGAACGTGCCGCGACGCGTGAGCGTGATGCCCAACGCGGGGCTGCCGGTGCTGGTGAACGGCAGAACCGAGTTCCCGCTGGGTGCAAAGCCCTTCGCGGAGGCAATGGAAGGGTTCCTCGCGGAGGACGGCGTGTGGATCGTCGGCGGGTGCTGCGGCACAAGGCCTGAGCACATCGCCGAGCTCGTCCGCGAGGTGGAGTCGCTGGGCCGCGGGGGAACAACGGTGAGTCGGAAGCTGCTGGCCCAGCCCCCCCACCACATTTCGCCGGCGGCGAGTGTGACGTCGCTCTACAGCCCGCAGACGTACCGGCAAGACACGTCGATCCTGATCGTCGGCGAACGCATGAACGCCTCGGGCAGCCGCGCCTTCAAGCGCTTGCTCGAAGCGGAGGACTGGGACGGGATCGTGTCGCTCGCTCGCGAGCAGGTCCGCCACGACGGCGCGCACGTGCTCGATCTGAACGTCGACTACGCCGGCCGCGACAACGCGAGGGACATGTCCGAGGTCGTCCGTCGAGTGGTGCGTCAGGTCAACGTGCCGCTGATGCTGGACTCGACCCAGGTCGCGACGCTCGAAGCAGGCCTCAAGCACAGCGGCGGCAAGTGCATCATCAACTCCGCCAACTTCGAGGACGGCGAGCACAAGTTCGACGTGATGTGCTCCCTCGCGAAGAAGTACGGCGCGGGGCTCGTCATCGGCTCCATCGACGAGGACAAGGAAGCCTCGATGGCGCGAACCGCCGAGCGCAAGCTCGCGATCGCCGCGCGAGCGTACGAACGAGCCGTGAACGTCCACGGCCTCGCGCCCGAAGATCTCCTCTTTGACCCCCTCGTGCTGCCGATCTCGACCGGCATGGAGAGCGACCGCCGCTCGGGCCTCGAGACCGTCGAAGGCGTGCGGCGGATCATGGAGCGTTTCCCCAACTGCCAGACCACCGTCGGCCTGTCAAACTGCTCCTTCGGCCTCAAGCCCGCCGCGCGTGTGGTCCTCAACTCCGCGTTCCTCCACGAACTGCAGAACGCCGGGCTCACGAGCGCGATCGTGCACTTCAGCAAGATCCTCCCGAAGAACCGCATCCCCGCCGAACAGTGGGACGCCGCGATGGATCTCGTCTACGACCGCCGTCGCGAGGGGTACGACCCGCTCCAGGCGTTCGTCGCGATGTTCCCGGATTCCGACAGCGGTGCCGTGGTCACCAAGAAAGCCGCGAAGGACCGGACCATCGAAGAAGCTCTGCGCGAGCACATCATCGACGGCGAGAAGGAAGGCCTCGACGCGACCCTTCAGACCGCCCTCGCGAAGTACAAGCCCCTCGACATCATCAACGATCACCTCCTCGACGGCATGAAAACCGTCGGCGAGCTCTTCGGCAGCGGCCAGATGCAGTTGCCCTTCGTCCTTCAGAGCGCGGAGGTCATGAAGCTTGCAGTCTCGAAGCTCGAGCCGCTGATGGAACGAGTCGCCGGGCAAGCCAAAGGCACGATCGTGCTCGCAACCGTCAAGGGCGACGTGCACGACATCGGCAAAAACCTCGTCGACATCATCCTCAGCAACAACGGCTACAAAGTCGTCAACATCGGCATCAAGCAGCCCATCGCCGACATCGTCAAGGCCTGGCGCGAGCACAAGGCCGACGCCATCGGCATGAGCGGCCTTCTCGTGAAGTCCGTGAACGTCATGGAGGAGAACCTCCGCGAGATGAACACCGACGGCGTCGCCGTGCCGGTTCTCCTCGGCGGCGCAGCCCTCACCCGCCACTACTGCGAAAGCCACCTCCGCACGATCTACAAGGGCCCCCTCTACTACGGCAAGGACGCCTTCGAAGGGCTCCGCACGATGGACTACGTCATGGCCGGCCGTCACGCCGAACTCGCCGACGAGATCGACGCACGCCTCGCGAAACGCACAAAGGCCGAAGACGACATCGTCGCCACCCGCGCCGAGAAACTCGCCAGCCCCACCCTCGTCGCGACAACAGGCATCCGCTCCGACGTCTCGACCACCATCCCCGTCCCCACCGCACCCTTCCTCGGTTCACGCGTCGTCGAAGGCCTCGACCTCGATCACCTCTACCCCTTCATCAACCCCATCGCCCTCTTCCGCGGCCAATGGCAGATCAAGAAAGGCGCCTCCAGCGACGAGGAATACGAAGCACTCATCGAAGACGAAGTGCGCCCGATCTTCCAGAAATGGAAAGACCTCTGCAAGCGCGAGTCCATCCTGCGCCCCGCCGTCGTCTACGGGTACTTCCCCTGCAACAGCCAGGACAACGACCTCATCATCTGGCACGACGCCGCACGCACCCGCGAACGCCTCCGCTTCTCCTTCCCCCGCCAGCAGGACAAGCGCCGCCTCTGCATCTCCGACTTCTTCCGACCCGTCGACAGCCCCGAGCACGACGTCATCGGCATGCACTGCGTCACCATGGGCTCCCGCGCCAGCGAATACGCCCGCGAACTCTTCGCCTCCAACAACTACACCGACTACCTCTACCTCCACGGCCTCGGCGTCGAAACCGCCGAAGCACTCGCCGAGTTCTGGCACAAGCGCATGCGCCAGGAGCTCGGCATCGCCGGCGAAGATTCCCCCCGCACCCGCGAGCTCTTCACGCAAAAGTACCGCGGCAGCCGCTACTCCTTCGGCTATCCCGCGTGCCCAAGCATGGAAGACCAAGACAAGCTCTTCGAGCTCCTCGAGCCTCAGCGCATCGGCTGCACCCTCACCGAAAACTGGCAGATCGACCCCGAGCAGAGCACCAGCGCCATCATCGTGCACCACCCCGAGGCCAAGTACTTCAACGTCTGACCCCACCCCACCACCGCCGCGGGCCCCGACTCACGCCCCGACGTTGCGGACGTCGCCACGCTTGGTCTTCTGGTGAATCGTCGGCGTCACGTGGAACGTCGCCGTCGACTTCCCGACCCGCCGCTCCTTCGCCGCCAGCCGCGCCAGCACCGAGTCCTTCTTCTGCCGCCGCGCCAACGCCGCCGGGAGCACCGGCTGCTGGATCACCTCGAGATCAACAGTAATGTTGAACTCCTTGCCCGTCGCGATCAGCTTGTGGATGTCCTCGCGCGGCGTGATCCGATACAGCGCCGGCCCGAAGCACGGACGCAGAAACCGGTACGAGAGCTCCTTGCACACCAGCGTGTACGCGCCCCCGGTAATCCCGAAGATGTACATCCCCCCCGCGATCTCGCTGTTCGCGAGCAACGCCGCACCCGCCATCGCGTTGTACCAGTTCCGGTTGAACCGCCGAAACGGCAACTCCGCCGCGAACGTGTTGCTGTCCACCTTCTTCATCCGGATGCCACTCCGGAACGCGTAGGGCAACCAGATCAGCGAACACACCCGGTGCCAGAACGTGCTCCGCGTCGACAGCCGCGCGATGTACGCCTCCACCTTGTCCATGAACGACAACGCAACCGCCGGCGTCCCTCGCCCGCCCGCGATCGCCATGCTCGCCGCGGCCTCGTCCTGCTCCATCGACGGCGTCGACGAGCCGTCCTGCGGCTGCTGGCTCGGGGTTGTGGGTTCGGTTCCTTGGCTCACGGTCAAACTCTGGATCTCTGGTCACGGATGCGGGGTCGGGCCGGGGAAGTGTACCCCCAAGACCGGTCACCCAAGGTCGCCCCGAACGTCCGTTTCGGGGACCAGGTCAAACCACCCCTTCTTGTTCGCAACCACCCGCTGACACGGATTCCCCGGCTCGTGGTCCAGCACCAGCAACCACTCCCGCGAAGCCGCCTCGTGCAGGAACCAATGCCGCGAAATCATGCTGGTATACGGCTCGACGTCGTACCCCAGGTTGTACGCGGCCCCCAGGTGGTGAACCGTGGGCATGACGTCCGGGGTGAACACCACCGTCCGCCCCCGATCGTCCGTAAACCGAATCGCCTGCTGGCCCCAGGTATGGCCCGGAACCCGGAAGACCGACACCCCCGGCAACCCCGGAAGGAAGGTCTCCCGGTAGGGCAGCGAGCTGAACGGCATCTCGTCCCGGTTGGGCAGGAAGTCCGCCGCGAACGGCGGGGGCGAGTCCACGAGGAACAGCCGCTCCTTGACCGGGTCCAGGTGATCCTTGAAGTACGTCCGGGTCATCACGCTCCGGTTCAGGATCGCGTCCTCCCACTCGCGCCGCTGGGAGAACACCACCGCGTACGGGAACGTCAGCTTCACCCCGTGGTCGGGCCTCGCCCCGGCCATTCCGCCCGCGGACCCGAACCAGTCGGGCGTCTCCCCCTCCACCGGCAACCGGGTCAGCCCGCCCGCGTGATCGAAGTGTAGATGGGTCACCACAACCGCCCCGATATCCTCCGGCCGCCGCCCAACCTCGGCCAGGGCGTGCGTGATGTCCCGGTGCTCAAGGCCGAAGATGTCGCGGCTCTTGTCGTCCAGCTTGTTGCCCGTGCCGACCTCGATCACGGCGAACTTCGCGCCCCCACCCAGCGACGGGGCATGGACGTGGTCGAACACCTCGGTCTGCCCCTCGTCTGGCACCCGTTCGAGGAGGATCGAGTTGTGCTGGACCGCGATACGGCCCCGGTCGTCCGTCGAGACAGATCGCGACCAGACCGTTCGGGGGATGAGACCAAACATCGACCCCCCGTCCAGCCGGAACTTCCCGGCCCGCAACAGGGTCCATCGATATCGGGCCTCGTAGATGGAGGAGTCGGTGAGCACGCGGGGAGGATACCCGGGCCGCACGGGGGGCGTGGGATGCCGGTTCTGCCGACTTTGACGCCCGTCGGGCGGAGGACGCAGACAGGACCTTCGGGCCGGGTGAATCCCCCCCGGTGGCCTGCCGATCCCAGTGTAAACCGGAGGATTCGATGTCCCAAGACTTTACCAACGTTGCCCCCCTGCTAAGCGAGTTCGCCAACGACCCCGATATGAAGGAACTGGTGGACCTGTTCACCGCCGAGCTCCCCGAGCGCCTCGGCCAGCTCACCACCGCGTGGGCCAGCAAGGACCTCCCGACCATCAAGCGGATCGCCCACCAGCTCCGCGGCTCCTCCGCCGGCTACGGCTTCCCCACCCTGGGCACCACCGCCGGCAACCTCGAGGACTCCCTCCGCAACGTCAACGATCCCGCCGGTATCCCCCCGAGCGCTGAGTTCGGCGTCAACCAGCTGATCATGATGTGCCGCCGCGTCATCGCCCCCACCATGAAGCGAGCGGCCTGAGCGTTCCTGAGCGCAGCCCCGGAAGCACCGGGGCACTCGCCTCGGACCAAGACGTCCGCGGCAGCGGGACTCGCACCATGCCCAGCTCACTGAACGTGCAACCCGACTACTCGCCGGACGCCAAGCCCGTGGTGCTCGTCATCGACGACAGCGCCGACGTGCACAGGCTCCTGCGGGCGCGACTCAGCCAGGAAGAGCTGAGCTTCGTCAGCGCGTACTCGGGCGCCGAGGGCCTCATTGCCGCCGAACGCATGCAGCCTTCGCTGATCACCCTCGACCTGAACATGGACGGCATGGACGGGTTCGAGGTTCTTCGCCAGCTCAAGGCCAAGCCGATCACGCAGCAGATCCCAGTCATCATCCTCTCGACGCAAGCAAGCCGCGAAGACAAGGTCAAGGCCTTCGATCTGGGCGCGGTCGACTACGTCGCGAAACCCTTCGAGTTCACCGAGCTGCGCGTCCGCGTTCGCTCGGCGATCCGTGTCCACCAGCTCGTGCAGATGCTCGCGCAGAAGGCGAAGGTCGACGGGCTCACGGGACTCTGGAACCGCGCATTCTTCGACGGCCGCTGGGCCGAAGAGTTCGCCCGCGCATCCCGCTACGGCCAGCCGCTCTCCGTCATGCTGATCGACTGCGACCGGTTCAAGTCCATCAACGACGACTTCGGCCACCCCGCGGGCGACTCGCTCCTCCAAGGTCTCGCCCGCATCATCCAGCGCGAATGCCGCCAGACCGACCTGGCCTGCCGCTACGGCGGCGAAGAGTTCATCGTCATCATGCCCGGCACCGACGCGGACGAGGCCACCGTTCTCGCCGAACGCATCCGCGTGGGAGTCGAATCCGCAACGTGGCCCCGCCACCCCCAACGCCGCGTCACGCTCTCCGCCGGTGTCGTCGGGTGCTCCGGCGCTCCCGCCGTCAGCGCCGACGGCTGGATCGAAGCCGTCGACCAGAACCTCTACCGCGCGAAAAAAGAAGGCCGCAACCGCGTGATCAGCTCGCGGATCGCCGCCACAACCCCCACAAATCAAGCCGCCGCCTGATCGCTCAGAACGGGAAGATCAACCCCGCGTACAGCATGATCGAGTCGCGGCTGGGGTTGTTCTGATCCCCGCCAATGCGTGCGTTCGAGATGTGCGCCCACCGCACACCCACCTGCACACGTGCGCCCGAATCCAGAATCTGCCGCGTAAACCCGCCGCCCGCCCGCGGCGTGAAGTTGAACGACGTCCCGTCGTCCGGCACGTCGTCCGTCGAGAACATCACGCCGATGCCAAGATCGGCGTACAGCGTCCACTTCCCCTTGTTCAGGAAGTGCCACCGGAAGACCATGTTGGGGTTGATCCCAAAGATGTCCTCCTGAAGCCCGTAGTACCACAGCCCGAGCTCGCCGCTGACCTCCACGTCATCCGCGATGAAGTACGACAGCGAGCCGTAGCCGTTCAGGTCGGTCTCGTCGCTCCCGTTGTTCGCGATACCCGCCCCAATCGACCACCACTTCGACTCCGCCTGTCCGAACCGAACAGCCGCGGCGGGCGCATCCAGTTCAACCTTTGAAGAAGCCGACTCCGTCGCCTGCGCCGCAGCCTCGGGCTGCTTCGCCTCGATCGAAACGCGGGCGTTCGTGAACTCCTCGCCGGCGGCGAGAGAAGTGGTGGCAGTCAAAACGAGCATCGCGGCGTTAAGCATGGGGGTAGAGTATCGCTCCACATCCCCGTTTGCCCACTCCCCATGCACAACGATCCGCAGAACTCCCCACCTCCCGACCCCGCCCCCTCAGGGGACGCCCGCATCAGCGATCGCATCCAAGCCATCGAGGAAGCCCTCGGGTACGCCTCCCACGAGGCCGATCAACTCAAGGCGCACTTTCTTGCGCTCACCCGCGCCCTCGAATCCCTCGAAAGACGGGTAAATACCCTCGAATCGAGGCTCGCCTCCAGCTCCCAGAGTCAGGAACCCGACTCACTTCCCTAGCTTCGACCGCAGCATCGCCTGCGCTTCCGGCAACGCGAGCACCCGGGCCGAAAGCTCCGCCCCACGCCTCGCCGTCGCGGGGTCGAGCGATTGGTCGAGCTCGTTCAGTAGGGACTTTGTCGCCCGCAGCGCGTTGGGCCCGCCCGTCGCGAGGCGATCCGCGATCTCGCCCGCCGCGCGATCGAGTTCGTCCCGCGTCGCGACGACGTGGTCGACAATCCGGCGCTCGAACGCCTCCTGCCCCGACATCAGCCCGCCCTGAAGCAGGACCCGCCTGGCCGCCCCGGCCCCGATCTTCCGCACAAGCCACGGCGCAACCACCGCCGGGCACACACCCAGGTCCACCTCGGGGAACCCCATCTTGGAGTCCGCGTGGGTGATGCTCACGTCGCACACCGTGGACAACCCGCACCCGCCCCCGATCGCCGCGCCGTTGACCTTCGCCAGCGTGACCGCGGGCAACGCCCGGAGTTTCAGGCAGAACTCGGCGAGGCTCGAGAGCAGCTTCAGCGGCGCGCCCGGATCATCGAGCACCGCCTTCAAGTCCATCCCGGCACAGAACGCCTTGCCCTCACCGGTCAGCACGACCACACTCGTCTCCGCACGCGCCGCGATCGCGTCCGCCGCGCTGTTCATCTCCGTCAGCATGTCGATCGAGAGCGCGTTGCGCATCTCCGAACGACGCAGCGTGAGCGTCGAGATCCGACCGTTGTGCTCGACGGAAACCAACGTACTCATGGCTTCTTCCCTTCGCTCTTCGCCCATGCCTTGGGCAACATCTCTCGCTCTTCATCGCCGCCCACGAGCGACAGCGAGGCATCGAGCCCCTTCGCCGCCGCAGGCCATGGCGCCAGTTCGTTCAACCACGCCTTCGTCCACCGCAGCGCCTCGCGGGGTTTCGCCGCGAGCTGCCGCGCCAGCTCGATCGCGCGGGCCTCGCTCGCCGCCGGTGTCGCCAGGCACTCGTGCACGAGCCCGGCCCGGTGCGCATCCCGGCCGCTTATGACGGTCGGATCGAGCACCCGTGCCCTGCACGCACCATCGCCAACGTTCAGCCGCAGAAACGGTGCGGTCACCGCGGGCGAAATGCCCAGCTTGAGCACCGGATACCCCAACTTCGCGCCCTCGTCCGTCACGATCACGTCCGCGCCGCCCAGCAGCGCGCACCCTCCCGCGATCGCCGCCCCGTGCGCCGAAAGCACGACAGGCCCGGGAGTCGTCCGCATCGAAACCACCGCGCGACTCAGCCCCTTCAGCAGATCCGCGAGCGCCGCATCGTCGTCCCGGCACAGCGACAGATCGAACCCGGCGCAGAAGACCTCCCCCACTCCCGAAAGCACCACCGCGTCCGCGCTCGACGCACGGTCGAACGCGCCCGCGAGCGACCCCAGCATCTTCGGCGTCAGCGCGTTCCGCTTCTCCGCCCGATCCAATCGGATGATCGCGACATTGCCGTCAGGCTCGCAGCTGATCATGAACCGCCACTCCTCGCACTCGCCACGATCTCGGCCGCGAACGCCGCCGCACGCCCCAGTGCCTCCACGTCGATGTGCGTCTGATACCCAGCGCCCACCACCGTCGCCACCAGCGTCTCCGTCGACAGATTCCCCGGCGCCCGCTTCCCCGGAACACTCGCGTACGGACACCCGCCCAACCCCGCCGCCGATGAATCAAACGAGCGAACCCCCGCCCCCAACGCGGCAACCACGCACTCCCGCGCTCTCCCAAACGTGTCGTGCAGATGCAGCGTCAGCGGCAAGTTCCCGCACCCCTGCCACGTCGCATCCGCCGCGAGACGCTCGTTCGGCCGCAGCTCCGGAACCACCGCGGCAATCAACGGCTCAATGTGCTCGGGCTCCGCCGCGCCAATCGTGTCCCCCAGATCGATCTCGTCGATCCCGATCGCCACCAGCATCGCGGCAACGCGAGCAACCTGCTCGGGAGAGATCGGACCATCGAACGGGCATCGAACCACGCAGGAGATGTACCCACGCGTCTGCAGCCCGTGCTCCCGCGCGAGCGCAACCACAGGCTTGAATCGCTCAATCGTCTCCGCGATCGTGGCGTTCGTGTTCTTGCGGGAGAAGCCCTCCGATGCCGCGGCAAAGACCGAGGCCTTCGCGACAACAGGACAACCAGTCGCCAGATACGCCTCTCGGTTCGCCTCCACCAGCCGCCGCATGCCCTGCTCGTTCGGCACGAGCGCCGAAACCTGCGTGATGCGGCCGAGTTCGGGTGCCGCGAGAAGGACCTCCGAGGCGTCGCCGAGCTGCGGGATCCACTTCGGAGAGACGAACGAAGTCGCCTCAACCTCGTCGGCCCCGGTAAGGGCAAGACGGCGAAGCAACTCGACCTTCCTGGGCGCGGGGATGATCGCGGGCTCGTTCTGGAGCCCGTCGCGTGCCGCGACTTCGGTGATACGGACGCGGGGATTCATGGCGGCATGGTACGGGGGTGGAGAACCGGGCGATGGCACGCTATGTTCGACGTCCCGGAGCACGAATCGTCATGTGGGACACAGGAAACAGGCCCGTCGCCAAGAACATGGACCCCTCCCGCCTCCCGGAGCCCCGGCGCGACCGATGGACGCTCCGCGCCTGTACCTGGGCGGACTACTCGGAGACCGAGCGGAAGGCGTGGCGTGAGTGGTTTGAATGGGCGACCGCTCCCGGCGGCGAGCTCTACGACCACGCGATCGGCGGCGCCCGCCTCTCCGGGATGCGGCTCGACGACACCGACCTCTCGCGGATGAACCTGCGTGGGGCACAGTTGGACCGTGCCCACCTCAGCGGGGCCAACCTCAGCCAGGCCGACCTTCGCGGAGCCAACCTGCTCCACGCCCGCCTCGAAGGCACCATCTGCAACCGAACCAACTTCACCGAAGCGGAGTTGTCCGGAGCGGCGCTAAGCAAGGCAGACCTGACCGCCTGCAACCTCAGCTCGGCCCAGCTCCACCACAACGACCTCACCGCCGTGGACTTCCGCGACGCCCTGCTCTTCGGCACGAGAATCACCCAGCCGACCTGGTGGGTCGCGCTCCCCCGGCCCGGCGCTCCCGGCGAGATCCTCTTCCAACCCGGCCTTCCCGAGCACCCCGTTCAAGACATCCTCGGATTGCCGCCCGTGCTCCGCCGCCAACTCGCCGACGTGCAGTACCTCCGCGACATGCACCGCAAGGCCTCCTCGGCCGGCCGCATCCTCATGTGGCTCTGGGGAATCACATGCCTCTACGGCCAGAGCGCGATCCGCTGGGCAATCTTCTCCGCGATGGTCGCCGTGCTCTTCGCCTTCATGTACATGGCCGTGCCCCTGAGCATGCCGTACCACCATCTGGCCGACGATGTCGACATGATCGTCGCACCAATGGTCGCGAGGCCCGACTTCGGCCGGGCCCTCTGGCTCAGCATCTCCACCCTCATGACACTCGGCCTCGGCGATGAAGTCCCGGTCACCGGCCTCGGTCGATTCATCGCCGCCGCCGAGGTGATCCTCGGCTACGTCATGCTCGGCGGCCTGCTCTCGATCTTCGCCAACAAGTTCGCCCGCCTCAGCTGAACCGCCCCCAAACCGCACAGACGGAACAACCCGCACATCCACTCCACCCCCAGCCCCGGGGACCCCTTGTTTCTTGATATCGCCAGCGTGAATTCGACCTTCGTGATGAGAAGGGAACTCCCTTCTGCATGGGGTGACGAATGGTCGATGCTCGGCACATCTTCACTGCATCCGTGACGCTCGCGGTCGCTGGCGTCGCGTCCGCGGCACTCGTGCCCATCGGCGCGTTCACCGGCGAATATCGCGAGAACTTCTCCGCCTTCGCCACCGGCTTTCGACCCAACGGACTCACCGCCATGGGCGGAGTCTCGACGCTCAGCAGCGCCACGAGCAGCGGCCTGCTGCCCACCACGTCATGGGGCTTCAGGGGGACCATTCTCCCCCACTCCGACCGTGTCTTCCTCGGCAACTTCGCCTCGGCCACCGTCTGGACCTTCAACACCACCGTCTACAAGTTCGGCGGTTACTTCGGCACCAACGCCAACACCCTCGCCGGCGGCACCGCAACCTTCTACGACTCCAGCAACGTTGTCCTCGGCACCATGCCCATCGACGCGCCCCGGCTCTCGTGGGCCTGGAACGGCTGGGAATCCAGCACGCCCATCGCTCGCGTTCAAGTCGCCCTCAACGCGCTCAACGGCGCGTTCCTCATGCAGGACACGATGGAAGCCTCCGTCACCCCCGCTCCCGCCACCGGAGTTCTGGCCATCGCGACGCTTCTCGCCTTCGGTCGCCGCCGCGCACGCTGACGCCCACCCAGACCCCTTCCGATCGCCCCGGGGAGTTCCTTCCTCGGGGCGTTTGCGTTCAGACCTTCTCGTCCTGGTCCTCGTCCGGAGGATTGAGCCCCAGAACTTCCTTCGCAAACGGATCGTCCGGGCTCAGTTCCAGCACCTGCCGCGCATACTCCCGCGACTTCTCAGTCTCATCGAGCATCGCGTGCGCAAACGCCAGGGTCCGCAGCGTGTCGGGATTACCCGACGCCCGCGAGTGCACGTACTCCAGCACCGGCACCGCGGCCTTGAACCGCCCCAGATCACACAGAATCCGCCCCGTGTGGAAGTGCGCCACCATGTCCTCGGGATTCAGCCGCACAGCCTCCCTCAACTCCGCAAGCGCATCCTCCGGCTTCCCGCTATCCGCCAAACACAACGCAAAGCAGCCGTGAACCCAGAACACATCCGCAAAGCGAGTCGCCATCTCGCGACCCACGAGTATCGCCTCATCGCGCTTCCCGTCCGACGCCAGCCGCTCCATCAGCGATGCCCAGTTGCCCGCATCCGACGGCAACGGATTCACGCGCAGCTCCGCCAGTGCCGCCTCCGTCGAGATCTTTGAGCCCAGCATCCGGATCCACCGACCACGCACCCCGTCCAACTCCGGATCCCGCAACAGCGCCTCACGGAAGAACGCCTCCGCAAGGCCGTAGTCCCCGCGAAACTCCGCCAGCGATCCGAGTGAACCCACCGCCCAGTCAAACCAGGGATCCAGGCCGAGCGCCGCACGCATCGGTGACTCGGCCTCGTCCAACTTCCCCGTCAGCATCAACTCGATCCCCAGGCTGCAGTGGCCCTGCGGATCCTCCGGCTCGAGCACCACGTACTCGCGGAACTTCTCGAGCGCCTCCTCGTGCTTCCCACCCTCGCTCATCGCACGCGCAAGGTCATACACCGCGCAGCTGTGCTCCGGCTCGAGCTCCAGATGCCGCGAAAAGCTCGCCGCGGCCTCCTCCACACGCCCCGCCGCTGCAAGCGCACGCCCCCGGTTGTAGTACGGCAGCGGCTGCTCCGGCTCGAGCTCGATCGCCCGCTCAAACGCCGCGATCGCCTCCGGCAACCGCTCCGCACCGTGCAGCACGACCCCGAGATTGTCGAAAACCGCCGAAGAATCGGGTTCGATCTCCGAGGCCCGAACCATGCACTCCACCGCCTTGTCGTGGTCGCCGCGACGATCGTGCATCGTCGCACGCAGGAACAGCAGCTCCGTCTGATCCGGTGCCGCGGCACTCGCCTGCTCCAGCGCCTCGATCGCCTTGTCGTGGTCCCCCTGCATCGAGTACACCACGCCGATGTTCCTCAACACGTGCGGCTCGTCCGGCACATCGTCGCGGATCGCCAGCAGCATCTCGAGCCCAGCGTCCAGGTTCCCTCGCTGGATCGAACAGATCGCGAGGTTGTTCCTCGCGGCAATCGCCGTCGGAGCCGCCTCGATCGCCGCCCGAAACGACGCGATCGCTTCCTCGATGTCGCCCCGCTCGTACGCCACCACGCCCCGGTTGTAGTCGGCCTTCCCCTCGCCCTCCATGTCGTCCTCGGGGAACGTATCGAACAACCCGTGGTCGAGCGCCTCGTGGCCAAAGCTCGCCTGGTCGTACCGCCCAGTGCAGCGACGCGGACGAAACGGCCGTGGCCGCTTGCTCTCGTCTCGCTCCGGTAAGTTCAGGTCGTAGCCGCTCATCAGTGCAGCTAGTGTACGGGCCCTCGACGCTCGAACACCAGCTTCGGTCGCGGCTCGATCACAAAGCTCTTGGCAATCCCCACCTGCTCAAACCCCGCGCCCTCCATGATCGCCCGCAGCCTCTCCACCGACACCGACGGCCCCGCATCAATCGCCGCAAACGCCCCCGGCTTCACAACCCTGGCAAGCTCCGCCGCGAGTCGCTGCGCCTGCCCCGGACTCAGGTAAAGCCCCACAACGCCCCCGGAAATCGCAAGGTCCACGCTCCCGCCCGCCACCGCAACACCCCCAACCACCAGCGGCTCGGAGATGTCCTGACACTCAAACCGAGGCGAAATCGGCCGACCCTCGCGATTCCGGAACACGCGAGACCGCGCCACCTCGATGAGATGCGGTGTAAGGTCAAAGCCGGTGATGCTCCACGAAGGATCCGCGTAGTGACACAGCACCTCCGTCGAGGTTCCCGGCCCGCACCCCAGATCCAGCACCACCGCCCCCACCACCGGCACGCGACCGTTCAACACCACCGGGATCTGCCGTCGCTCCACCCACGCCTGCGGCAGGTTGTAGTGCCCAAAGTCCTCCCAGCGAAGCGAGTCAAACCCCTCCCGCACCCGAGCCGCCGGCGCGCCGATCATCCCTTGCCCCTTGATCCGCCGCCCCCTCGCCTTGACCCAGAACTCCTCCGCCTTGTTGGCGATCAACGCCGACCACGGCATCCGGACTTCGCGACACTGCGCAGCGGTAAGGGTGAGCATCATGCGGATCGACCGATCGCACCGCGAAACTTCGTCACTTCATGGACACAACGACCACCGTCGTATCGTCCTCGGGCTCCGGTGCCTGCCGGAAGTCGTTCGCCGCCGCGGCAATCGTCAACGCCATGTCCGCAGCAGATCCCGCGAGCGTGGCGACGCACGTATCCAGATGCCCCGAACCAAACGCATCCCCCGCGGGATTGAACGTCTCGGTGATCCCGTCCGTGTAGAGCACCACCGAATCACCCGCGCCCAGCGGCCGCTCCGCGTCGTGGTACTCAAGCTCATCCAGCACCCCGATCGGCGCATCGGCCCCGTCATCGAGCTGAATGATCGTCCCATCCGCACGCTTGAGCCGGGGCGGCGGATGCCCCGCGCACGAGTAACGAATCACTCCCGATACAGGGTCGATCACCGCGAAGAACGCCGTGATGAACCGGCTGTCGGTCATCAGCGGCTTCAAGCGCGAGTTCAGGAACGTCATCACCTTCCCCGGGCCCCCCGCGAGCGGAATCCCCCCGTGCATCACCGCGTGCAACATCCCCATGATCATCGCAGCGTCAGCACCGTGCCCGGAGACGTCCGCCACCAGCACGCCCAGCCGCCCAGAATCCTCGACGATGTTGAAGTAGTCCCCGCCCGCACGCCCCGCGGGGCGATACGACATCCCCACTTCGAGCTTCTGACACAGCGTGCCGACGTTCTCCCACAGCCCGCGACGCTCCTCGCTCTCCCGCGGCAGCAACCGGCGCTGAATGCGGCTCATCTGCTCAAACTGCGAATCGAGCAACGACGAAAGCTCCGCGCTGCGGTGCGCGTTCGTGATGCTCTCGATCGCGGTCTCGATCAGATTCATGATCAGCATCACCCGCTCGACGTGATCGAAATCAACCTCGTCCCACCCGCGCCGGAAGAACAGCACCCGCTTGGTCATCCGCCCGCCCGAAAAGAGCGGGATAAACAGGCACGAGTCAAACGCGCTGAACTCCGGCCCCAGAATCGGATCGCGCGACAGATCAAGCGCAGTGAGCAACTCCGGCTGACGCTTGCGAAGAATCGACGACACAAAGCCGTTCTGGCTGAAACTCGGCGTGTCGTTCGAGTCCAGCACCTCGATGCTCTGACGCCGCCGCGGGACCGACAGCAGCTTCCGCGTGATCAGATACTCACCCGGCTGCGCACCCTCCGTAGAAACCACCACGATCGCGTGCGCCTCGCCCGCAATCGGACCATCCGACGTATACCTCGCCGCCAGTTCAAACAGCTCGTACGCGTCCCGCGCCTGGCTCAGCGTCTGGATCATCGCCAGAATCCGCAGAAACTCCTCGTCGCAGTCCGCGCCGGTCGAGTGAACGATCCCGCCCGCCTTCGTTCCAGGAGCGGGTGCGTCGTACCGCTCGGGTCCGAGCGAGATGGATTTGCGATGATAGTCCAAGGCGTGTTCCCTCACAGTTGTAGCATACCGCATCCTGCGGCCTGCGTGTCGAGCGACCCCGGTGGCCGCCTCCTAATGCCCTCCCGGAATCCGTCCAGTTCATCGGTCGTCGGCAATTGGCGGCATCAGGGGGACCGTCCTAACGGGGCCCATCCCCGAGATCCCGGCCCATGTAGATGGTATGGGGGTCAGGGTCGTCGTTGAACCGGGCCGTGTCACGAAATCCCAGCCGCCGATACAAGCTGAGCGCCGCCTTCAACTCCGGGTCGCTGTCCAGAACGATCCGCCGGTATCCCGCCTGCCGCGCCCGCTCCAAAACCGCCCGGCACAGCCCCTCGCCGAGGCCGCCCTTGCGGCAGGCCGGCCGGACATACATCCGCTTCAGCTCGCACTCCCCGGGGTTGCCGCCGGGGAGGGGCCGCAGTGCCGCGCACCCCACGCAGACGCTCCCCTCCCAAGCCAGGAAGATCGCCCCCGTCGGCGGCGCGTACTTCCCCGGGAGGTCGCGGAGTTCGTCGTCCGTCTTCTGGTGCTCAAAGCTGCACGCCGCGAGGTGGCTGATGGACGAGATGTACTCGCGAAAGATCTCGCGGGCGGCATCAATGTCGGCGGGGGTTGTGGCTTCGCGGATGTCCATAGGTCAGGGAGCCGAGAGGAATCCAAGGTGGAGCTCGCAATGGCGAAGGTGCAGCTGAATCGCTTCTTCTTGAGTCAACTGCCCCAGCGCCAGAGACGGGAACCTCGGTGGGCCGCTCTTCAGACGGTCCAGGGCGGTGAGCAATCGGGTTCCCGCGGCCTGGGTCTCGCAGGGCTCGGTCCCGTACGTCCCCCCCTGCACACCCGGCAGCCGCACGCCCCGGCGCATCGGCTTGTTGAGCATGCTGTGCTTCATGAGCTTCAAGACCACCCGCAGGATCCACGGCGGGGTCTTGACGGACGGCGGGTAGCCGTCGAAGCCCCATTCGATCCACGACGCCAGATGCCCGAAAATCTGACCCGCTGTCCAGTTCCCGCTCGCCTTCAGCGTCCCTTGACGATCCGCAACCAGCAGCCGCTCCACCTCGGTACGGAGCTCGGAGAGCGATGGAAAGCGGAGCTCGCGGCATCCAGCCGTCTTCGTGTCAGTCATGGCACAAGTCTACCACCGCAGGGCCCGATGCTCCGGTCTTCCGCGCTGGATTGAAACCCTCTGCAGGATCGCCCATACAAAGGTCCATGAGGAAGCACCTTGGCGTGGCTATCAGTCTGTTCGCTGCCGTCTCGGCTTGGGCCCAGGAGGGGGTGCCCAAATCGTCCGACGAGGCTCTCGATCGGCTCAGCACGCTCGTCGAGCGGAACCAGCGAGCCGGGGCCACGAAAGACGGCCCAAACGGCTACGACCTGCTGATCGACGCGATCGCGGCGGTGAAGCAGGCCGACCTCGCCACGTGGCGCCAGCCCGACGGCAAGCCGAAGCCGGACATGCAGTCGCCGATCTTCGACGCCATCTACCGGCAGGAAGGCTCGCAGGCCTCCGCCGCCGAGAAGACCGCCGCGATGAACGCGATCAAGTCCTACAACGACGCGGGCGTCTTCAAGCTCACGGCGAAGCTTCCGGGCGCGATGTGGGCCGCCCGCCCCAGGCATGACTCGGAGCAGTCGCGACGCAACATGGTGATTTCCGATGGCGGCACCTCCGACGAGAAGTGGGACGGTCGACTGCTGACGATGCTCCTCCCAGACCTCGGCAAGTCTCGGAACATGATCCGCATCGAGATGGCACGAATGCAACTGGCCGTCGACGCCGGGGACGCAACCGCCGCAGCATCGGCATTCGAGGAGGCCCTTGCGATCGGCCGCATCCTCAGCCACCAGTCCACGCTGATCGATCGTTTGGTCGGGATCGCCGCCATCAACCTCGCCGTGTATGAAGCGAAAGAGGCAATCGGCGCCGGCAAGGCAACGAGCCCCATGATGGACGCGTGGGCTTCGGCCATCGAACGGCAGCTGCCGATGGCGCCGGTCTCGCTGGCGATCGAGGGTGAGCGACTGGCCGTGCTCGACACGATCCGCTGGGCGTACGAGGGTGACACGCTCTCGCCGACAAAGATGGCGGAGGCCCAGTCGCTCGCGGGTGGCGACGGTACAAAGGACTTCACGAAACTCGGCGGTCCGCTCGCGACTCGCGCGGAGAGCACCACGCACGCGAACGAACTCTTCGACAAGTTCACGCTCTACGCGTCGACACCCCGCACTGCGCGAGGCGGACTGGGCTTCGAGCCCGACAAGCTGGCGGAAGACCTACCGCCGGGCGAGATCCTGCTCCGCGTGATGGTGCCGAACATCCGAAGGCTGATGATGGCGGACGACCAACTGCAGATGCAACTCGCCGCGGTGCGTGCGATGCTCGCGCTCGAGCGGCACAAGACGGCCAAGGGGCAGTACCCGGCCACGTTGGCGGACCTCGGCACCGAGGCCGCCGCGAAGCTGATCGACCCGTTCAGCGGCAAGACGCTGGGGTACAAGCTGCTCGACGCCAAGGGCGCAAACGCCAACGCGGGGTACCTGCTCTACTCAACGGGCGTGGACGGCACCGACGACGGCGGCAAGCAGAGCGAAGACCCGTACGCGGCGATGTCCTCGAAGCCAGAGGGCAAAGGCCTGGACTTCCTCCTGAGCGGCCCCGCCGCGAAGTAGACGGCCGAAGCACAGCAAAACGAAAAGAGGGTCGCCATCAAGGCGACCCTCGTGTACTTTCTTTCCCTGGTGCCTAGTGCCCAGTGCCTATTGCCTTCTTCTCAACCCTTCGCCATCTTCTCGGCCTTGGCCTTCGCGTCGTCGAGCGAGCCGACGTACATGAAGGCGCCTTCGGGGAGGGCGTCGCCCTCGCCGTTGCAGAGGCGCTCGAAGCTGTCGATCGTGCTCTCGAGCGTGCTGTCGACGCCCTTGAAGCCGGTGAACTGCTCGGCGACGTGGAAGGGCTGCGAGAGGAAGCGCTCGATCTTGCGGGCGCGGTTGACGGTGCGCTTGTCCTCTTCGGAGAGTTCATCGACGCCGAGGATGGCGATGATGTCCTGGAGGTCCTTGTACCGCTGCAGGATGCCCTGCACGCGACGGGCGACGCGGTAGTGGCGCTCGCCGATGATCTGCGGGTCGAGGATTCGGCTCGTCGAACCGAGGGGATCGACGGCGGGGTAGATGCCCTTCTCGGCGATACCACGCGAGAGCACGATGAACGCGTCAAGGTGGGCGAAGGTCGTCGCGGGAGCGGGGTCGGTCAAGTCGTCGGCGGGCACGTAGATGGCCTGCACCGAGGTGATGGCGCCCTTGTTGGTCGAGGTGATGCGTTCCTGGAGTTCACCCATTTCCGTCGACAGCGTGGGCTGGTAACCCACGGCGCTGGGCATACGGCCGAGGAGCGCCGACACTTCCGAACCGGCCTGGGTGAAGCGGAAGACGTTGTCCACGAACATCAGGGTTTCCTTACCCGACGCATCGCGGAACTCTTCGGCCATGGTCAGCGCCGACAGCGCGACGCGGAGACGCGAGCCCGGCGGCTCGTTCATCTGGCCGAACACCATCGCGACCTTGTCCAGAACGTGAGCGGTCTTGCCGTTCTCGTCGGTATAGGCCGCTTCCTTCATTTCACGCCAAAGGTCGTTGCCTTCGCGGGTGCGCTCGCCGACGCCGGCGAACACCGAGTAACCGCCGAAGTTCTTCGCGACGCGGGCGATCATTTCCTGAATCACGACCGTCTTGCCGACGCCTGCACCGCCGAACAGACCGATCTTGCCGCCTCGCACGAAGGGGCACATGAGGTCGATGACCTTGATGCCCGTCACGAGGATTTCGGTGTTGGGGTTCAGCGCGGCGAACTGGGGCGGAGCCTTGTGGATCGGGGACCGCTTCGGGCAGTTCACCGGGCCGGCCTTATCGATCGCCTGGCCGAGGAGGTTGAACACGCGACCGAGGACGCCCTCGCCGACCGGCACCGTCACGGGGCCGCCCGTATCGACGCAGGACATCCCGCGGCGGAGACCGTCGGTGGAGCCCAGCGCGACAGCGCGGACGCGGCCGCCGCCGAGGTGCTGCTGCACTTCGCCGACGAGGTTCAGATCGCCAACCTTGGTCTGAGCCTTGATCTCGACCGCGTTGTAAATGTCCGGGAGCTGATCCTCCGGGAACTGCGCGTCGAAGGTCGAACCGATGACTTGGGTGATGGTGCCTGTGGTCGCCATGAAGTCGATTCCTCGTCGAATGGCCCGCTCGAGCCCACCGATCATCTCCCGACCGGTGCAGCCTCAAGCGCGGGCCGAAGGATAGCTTGCTCCCGAACAGGCGGCCACCATTCGGGGCCGCTTCGTCGCCATAATCTCCCCCAAAATCGACCGAACATCGGCGCCCCCTCCTCCCGCCTACCTCAAGCCCATCGACTTCCAGAGCTCCTCCCGGAACGCCTCCGAGTCCTGATCCACCTTCCCGGCAGCCACCCAACCCGCGCTCGGAAACGCCTCGCGAACACGGTCCAGCACCGCGGCGAGCAACTCCGGCGGCACTGTCGTCGCGAGGTTCCACAACACCACGCCGTCCCCGGGCCCCGCCACGGCCAGCACCTTCCGCAGGGCCTCCTCCCCGAGCGTCGCAGATTTCAACATCATGGAGCGCCGCCCATCGAACGCCGCGAGGGCGAGGGTCATCTCCGCCGCACTGCTGCCAGACCGGGGCGTGGTCAGTTCCCAGTTGCTCCGCACATCGCAGACGCAGCCCGACGCCAGGCGGAACCGCCCCACCGCTGAACGGATGTCGACCCGACCTTGCTTTGTCTGCACGCGCACCGTGTCGGGCGAGATGAATGTCGCGCCCATCGCCGCGTGCGCTGCCACTTCAATCCTGTTGCCGAGAACGTCAAGCTCGATCGCCGGACCGCCCGCGGGCTGCGCGAAGACCTCGCCCGCGAGAAGACGTACCACTGTCTTGCCCTCGTCGGTGGTGGCGAGTTCGATCGTGGTTGCAGGGAGCAGGTGGAGCATCGCGGCGGAGCCGGCGAGGGAGAGCGAGGCGCTGCCGTCGGCGGGAACCATGATCCGGTGCACCGACGCGAACTGCTTTGAGGGAACGCTCTCGATGGTCACCTGTTGCGCGGTGACAGACCACGGACCGATCACGCGCGGAGCATGCGACCGGGTCGCGAAGAACGCGGCCGCCGCCGCGATGAGCGTGCACACGAACGCGGCAACGACCAGACGCCGACGGCCCGGCACGGGGCGCGACGCGGAGCGAATCGTCGGCACCGGCGCGGCGAGACGCGCGGGCGCGAGCAACTGTTCCAGCGCGGCGATCTCGGCATCCGGTGCCGCGCTGGGGTCCCAGAGGTAGGCGAGCGAGGTTGGGGTGCTCATGGGGTGTTCCCCCTCTTGGCGAGGGCGTCGCGGAGTTGTTCCATGCCTCTGTGTAGCGCCACACGCACCGCGCCGTGGGATTGGCCCGTCCTTGCCGCGATCTGCGGGCCCGACAACCCCGCGACCAGCCGCATCGCGAGCACTTCCGCGGCAGAATCTGGAAGTGCCCGCATGGCCGCGAGGACGTCGTCGGTACCGACAGGTGCCGGCGGTGCCGTGTGTGGAAGGTGGGCGTGCTGGCGTGCGGCGAGTTGCGTGCGTTCGCTGCGGAGGAAATCGATGGCGCGGTTTCTTGCCGCGGCACAGAGCCACGGGCCGATCGCGTCGGGGGTGTTGAGTTGGGAGATGGCGTCCATGGCTTTCACGAAGACTTCCTGCGTGAGATCGTCCGCATCCGCGCGCGTGACGCGGGTGAGCAGCACCGCGTGGACCATCGGGGCGTAGTAGCGGTAGAGCGCGGCGAAAGCGACGCGATCGCCGCGAGAAGCGGCGATGACCTGATCGGAGCGGGGCCGATCATCGGGGGCGTCGTGGTGCGGGTCGGAGGTCAAACGATGGGTCTCAGCGTGCGAGAAGGGTATCGATTGCGGGAGCGGCGAATCGCCCGAAGCGGGCGCGGGCCTGGGGAAGGACGGCGCTGCGGACCTTCGCGGGCGAGGGATCATCGAGGTTGAGTGCGTTCACGGTCGATGTGAACCAGGTGACGTCGGCCTCCGTGGCGAACTCGACGCGACCGACGAAGACCCGCTCGGTGCGTGCGGGGCTGGGAGTGATCTCAAGGGGGAGAATGCGGTCCGCCTCGCCCTCAGGGAGCAGGTAGAGCACGCGGGTGCCGGGCTCACCGAACCAGAGGTCTTTCCACGTGTTGACCATGGAGACCGCTTCGCGCTCGAAGAGACCGTCGGCAACGAGGGCCGTGACCATGTCGGCGGCGAGAGAGTCGGGCGTCGTCGCCGAGAGCGGGGCGAACGCAAACGACTCCGCGGCAGGACGGGCGATGGAGGCCTGAAGAACGTCGTCGCGCACGCTGACCATGACGGCGTACGGGATCGGGCCGCTGGTGGAGCGTGCGAGGACGGTGTCACCCGCGGGCTGGACGTGGAGGAGAGTCTCGAAATCGGCCATGCCGCGATAGAACAGGAACTTCTCACGCACGTCTTTGCCCGCGGCGGTGATGGCGATGGGTGATGCATCGGTGTCGCGTGCGGCGAGGTAGTGGGTCTTCTCGGTGATGGGCGGGAACTCGGCGGGCGCGTTGTTGCCGAGGATGCGAACGCCGGTCCAGGAGATCGACGCGTCGCCGCAGCGTTCGGCGGAGAGCTCGGTGTACGCGGGGAGGGTCGCGGCTGGCGCGGGGAAGAACTCGGTCACCAGACCGGAGGGGAAGGCGACATGAACGTCAACGGTCGTCGGTTGCTCGGAGTAGAAGTAGATGACGGGAGTCTCCATGCGCTGGCGGGCTGCGAGCTCGTGCTTGCCCGAGGTGAGCATCCTGTCGTCCATGTCCACGCCGGCGAATCGGGGGCGTGTCAGCACGAACGAGGGGAGGTCCGCGGCCACATCGATCTGAATCGGCAGCGCCTTGGACCCGCGGTCGACGAAGCAGGTGAACGTCCCCCACTCGTGAACGACGAGTTCGGTGGGGTCTGAGACGGACGTGAGCATGGCGGCGAGGAGTGAGAGCATGGCGGTTGTCCTTGTCGTGAGTTTACTTGGTTTCGAGGTGACGGCTAAAGGCGTCGCGGTGCGCGCCGAGGTTGTCGCGAAGAGAGGAACCCACGGGCGCGAGTCGTTCGACGGCGGCGAGGTGGTCGCGGTACCGGATCATCGTGGACTGGTAGCTCGAGTCGCCGGGACCGCCGTGCAGAAGCGGGAAGGTGACGTACGCGCCGGCGAGTTGGATGGCTCCGGCGAGGGCGGGATCGGTCTCACCGGCGAGCGTGGCGGCGTGCAGGATGTAGGCGTAGCCGTCGGCGCCGTGTGCCGCGCCACGGCCGGAGACTGCTGCGTCGCAGACTCCGAGTTCATCCATGAGCGCGAGGAAGTAGCCCGCATCGAGCCATGCGAGAGCGGGTGATGATGATTTCGATTCCGCGGCGAGGACGCGATCCTGGAGTTCCAGGATGAGTGGGGTGACGAGTTCGGGGTGTCGCGCGGCGTAGAGCGATGCGCGGCGGATCGTCTCCATGTGGAGCAACGGGTCGCGTGAAGCACCGAGGATCGAGGGGAGTGATTTGCGAATCTCGGCGGGATCGAGCGTGGGGTCGGGGTTGCCATCGGCGCCGAGGGGGAGCGAGGTGGCGGAACCGATGTCGATGGATGCGCACAACCCGGGCGGCCCGGGGCGCGAGGAGGTGGCGGCGATGGCCGAGAAGGCGAGAGCGACGAGCAGGGCGGAGGCAGCGGCGAAGCGGTGCATGGTGGAACTCCGGCGGGTGAGGTGGTGCGGCATATGGAGAAGACGGATGCGGGGGGGGAGGTGTTACTGGCTGCGCCGGAAAACAGCAAAGCTCAAATTTGCAAAGCAGCATCTATGAGCGTGCGTGTCAAGAGGACCGGGAAGGGTACGGGATGATCCGTGCATCTATCCGGGGTCGGCGCGGAGGCCGCCCCATCTAACAGTTCGGTGGTCGC